>Ga0075421_100002716_pt1 | contig 21116 bp, 10 predicted proteins | sample SoiMetdeltSBSDD5_FD_75292 | JGI IMG/M metagenome (GOLD analysis project Ga0075421, IMG submission 75292) | Bulk soil microbial communities from a Populus tree surrounding site in Tennessee, USA - Soil MetaG P. deltoides SBSDD5 | ecosystem: Environmental > Terrestrial > Soil > Tree plantation... | reverse complement strand
ATGCATCAGTTCGCGAGGATTTACCACGGCGTCGCAGGGGTACAAGGCGGCCCCGGACCAAGCGAGGTCGCTCAGCATGGGGACTTTTGTGCGCAGTTGTTCCGGCTCGAGCCATTGGGAGGCGATGCCGAACTGGCGCTGCGTGTCCATCCGCCCAAGGAGCGAGATTTTTTCGTCTTCACCGGCGGCGAGCTCGACCGCACCGCACTCGCGAAAATCGATCTCATGTCCGCCGGCCTCGCACAACTCGCGAACGTAGGCCGCATACTGCTCGCGCCCCTCCAGCGCCAATTGCGCACCCGCGCCCGCCCGCTCTACCTCGCCGCCGGGCGCGAGCATACCTGCGCCGGCCCAGGAAGCCTCGGCGCCCCACGTTCCCGCTTCCAACAGCCGCACGGCAACTCCGGCTTGGGCGAGGCGCCAGGCGATGGTTCCGCCGACGATGCCGCCGCCGATCACGACCACGTCCGATGTCATCAAGGAGCATTTTCGCATTCCGATACCAAATGCAGGTCGATTTTATAGGAACCTCGAGGGCGCTCGTTCGTATAGAATCTCTGTAGGAAAAATGCCGCCCAACGCTCGCACCAGTCTTTTGCAAGGAACTCTTGACGTTTTGATCCTGAAAGCACCGCATGGAGCAGGCAGGTTGGTTGAGCTCTTCCTGGGGTGAGAGCGAGAACAACCGCCGGGCCAAGTTCTATCGCTTGACGAAGACGGGCCGAAGGCAGTTGAAAGACGAGACCGAACAGTGGGAGCGCATCGCGGCGGCAATGGCGAGCGCGTTGCAGACTCCCTGATTCAAGGAGGACCCCATGCCGCTCTGGCATCGCATTCGCATGATGTGGCGGAACCTCGCGCGCCGCGGGCGCGTGGAGGAGGAACTGGACGAAGAGCTGCGCTCCTATCAAGCGATGCTTGAAGACGAGCGTGGTTTGGTTGGCGCCGGGGCCGGAGCGGGGACGTTCATCGCGCGCGGCGAGGTGGAGCTGATCAAAGAAGCGGTGCGCGACGCGCGGCTAGGCGCCATGCTCCAATCGGTGGGCGCCGATGTGCGGCAGTCCCTGCGCGCTTTGCGGCGGAATTCCGCCATGACCGTCCTGTCTATTGCGATGCTGGCGCTGGGCATGGGCGCCAGCGCTGTCGTGTTCAGTATTTTTCACGCCGCGTTGCTGCAGCCTCTTCCGTTCCGCGATGCCGATCGCCTGCTCCAGATCTGGGAGACGCGGCTCGACCGCGGCTTCACTCGGGCTTCTTTCACGGAGGCCAATTTCTGGGACCTCCGGGAGCGGAACCGCGCGTTTGAGGACGTCGCCGCCTATCGTTCCCGCGACGCCAATTTGACCGGTGACGGGCCGGCGGAAAAGGTAAGTTGTACCTCGGTGAGCGCTGGATTCTTCCGCACACTGGGAGTAACGCCCGTTCTGGGACGCGACTTCACAGAGTCCGAAGGCGAAGGCGCGACCGCACAGCAGGTCGTGATGCTGGGCAATCGCTTTTGGAAGAGCCGGTTCGGCGGAGATCCGCGGATTCTGGGCAAAGCCCTGCGTTTGAACGATCGTGTGTACACAGTGGTCGGCGTTCTTCCTCCGGGCGACCTGTGGATCCGCAATCAGACCTATATACCTTTCCTGCATCGGGCCGCCGCGAACCGCTCCAGTTTCGAGTTCGCCGTGATTGGACGGCTTCGGCGCGGCGTCACGCCGGAAGCCGCGGCAAGCGACTTGCGGCGCGTGGCGGGAGAACTGGAGCAGTCGTTCCCGCAGCAGGACAAAGGCATCGGATTTCGAACGGCGCACTCTATCAGTTGGGTGGCCAGCGACACGACGCGCCGGGCCCTGTGGGTGCTGCTCGGCGCGGTCACGTTTCTGTTGCTCATTGCCTGCGTGAATATTGCCAACCTGCTGCTGACGCGCGGAATGAGCCGCAAGCGTGAAATCGCCGTGCGGTCGGCCTTGGGCGCAAGCCGCGCAAGACTGGCACGCCTGGTGCTAACCGAATCGATTCTATTGAGCGCGCTCGGCACGGCCGTCGGGATTGCGCTCGCGCATGTCTTGCTGCGCGTGATGCAAGCGATGGAGATTGGCGGTGTGCCGCGTTTGGCCGACGCGGAGTTGAATCTGTGGGTGCTCGGAGCGGCGGCGCTGATCGCCGTGCTTAGTGGAATCTTGTCGGGCCTGGCCCCTGCGCTGCAGGCGCCGGTGAGCGGCATTGCCGCGCGGTTGCGCGAAGGAGACCGCCAAACGGGAGACCGCGGGCAAGGGCGGTTGCGCGCGGTGCTGGTGACGGCGGAGGTCGCACTCTCGTTTTTGCTCCTTGTGGGCGCGGGCTTGCTGATTCGCAGCTTCACGCAATTGATGAACGTGAACCCGGGATTTCAGACGGAAAACCGCCTCGTGTTTGCGTTGAGCCTGCCCGAGTCCTATGGGCAAAACGACAGGGGAAAGCAGATTCTCGACAGCTTCTTCGAACGCCTGTCGGCTATGCCCGGCGTGGTTGCCACTGGCGCCGTGAGCCACCGGCCGGTGGAAGGCGGCGATCCGGGTATGGGTATCGTTCCCAGTTCCGGACGGCAATTGACGGGGCGCGATATTCCCTGGGCAGGCTGGCGCGTAGTGACGCCGGGCTACTTCCGAGCGATGGGAATTCCGCTGCTCAAGGGAAGGTTGTTCGACGAAGGAGACAAGCCCGTTTGGCGGGAGCGCGGCCAACCGGAGCCGCAACGGCGAGTGATGATTGGCGAGCGGCTGGCGAAGCTGTTATTCGCCGCCGAAGACCCTGTGGGCAAGCAAGTCAAGCTATGGGCGGGTCAGGGCGCATTGGACGCCGAAGTGGTGGGCGTGGTGGGCGACATGCACGAGCGCGGCCTGGCTGCCGACTCACCGCTGACCGTCTTTCTACCGTATGGCCGGAATGCGCTCACCGGCGAGATCGTCGTTCACACACGCCGAAATCCGATGGCGCTGATGCCCGCCATTCGATCGATGGTTGCCGGCCTCGACTCGAATCTGCCGATCGCCGACGTTCGCTCATTTGAAGAGGTGGTCCATCGTTCGGTCGCCCCGCAACGGTTTCGCACGTTTCTGCTCGGCGTTTTTAGCGCGCTGGCGCTGCTGTTGGCGACGGCCGGTATCTATGGTGTGCTCTCCTACTCAATGAGCCGCCGGACATCGGAGATCGGACTGCGCGTGGCGCTGGGTGCGAGCGGCCGGAGCATTTTGGGCATGACGATGTTCCAGGGGATGCGGCCTGTGTTAGCTGGGCTTGCGTTGGGGGCCCTGGGAGCGTGGTGGCTTTCGCGCTACTTCACGGCGTTGCTGTTCGGGATTACGCCATTCGATCTGCCGACCTACTGTGCCGTGGCGGCGCTGCTGCTGCTCGCGGCATTGGCCGCGTGCTACCTTCCGGGGCGGCGCGCGATGCGAATCGATCCGGCGGTGGCGCTAAGGATCGAGTAGCGCCTACTTCTTCTTTTCGCGGTTCCACAACTCGCGCGAAAGCGCGCGTCCGCAAAACGGACAATAGTGTAAACCTACATAGCTGGGCCTTTCGTCACCAAAGGTGAGAAAGTATTCGGTGTCGATCTCGGTCAGAATTCGTCCGTTGGCTAATTTACCTAGAGGTGCATTTATGACGAATCCCCGATCGGCCATTTCGCTCAGCTGTTCGCAACAAAACATGGGGCGATTGTAGCGTGCATGAGGCCACGCCGTAACTTTGCCCGGCGCGACACGTCCAATGAGAGTCAGGCATGATATGGTAGGGATCAGTTAAGGGCAGGCTGATGAAACTTCGCACACTCGCGACGGCGGCCGCCTTGGGTTTAACGATCTGGAGTGGCCTGTACGCCTTCCAGCGTGGTCGTGGATTGCGTTCCTTCCTGGACGAAGAAGACAACCCGGCGCCCTTTCCCGCCGACGGCAACGACAAGACCGAATTCGTATTCTCGCGTCTGCGCTATTCCTCCATGCGCAACGGCTATTTTGGCCGTGCCGGAGGCAGTTGGGCGACCGATTACCCGAAGGCCGACCGGCAGTTCGTGCAGGGCGTGCGCCGCTTGACGCGGCTGAATGTCCGTAGCGTGGAGCAGGTGGTCGATCTTGAGACGGACGATATTTACAATTATCCGTGGATTTACGCGACCGAGGTCGGCCGCTGGGGACTGAACGACGCTCAGGTGAAGAAGCTGCGCGACTACCTGCTGCGCGGCGGCTTCATGATGTTCGACGATTTCCATGGGACCTTCGAGTGGGACGTGTTCATGGCCAGCATGTCGAAGGTGTTCCCCGACCGGCCTGTAGTAGAGCTCGAGAACAAGGAGCAGGTCTTCCATGCCCTGTACGATCTGGATGAGCGATTCCAGGTGCCGGGCATTCAGTTTCTGTTTACCGGCCGCGTCGCCGAAAACGATGGCTACGTCGGCCGCTGGCGCGGTATCCATGACGATAAGGGCCGCCTGATGGTCGCCATCACCCACAACATGGACCTGGGGGACGCATGGGAGTGGGCCGACCATCCGCAGTATCCCGAGCGTTATGCTTCGCTTGCTTACCGCGTAGGAATCAATTTCATCGTTTATTCCATGACGCATTGAACCAGCCGCCTAGGAGCCTGAGCAGACCAAGAACCCACGACGATGTTTGAACTTCTCTTCCGGTATCCACTTTCGGCATACGCAAAGGGCGAATGGGTCTTCCTGGCCCGGTGGCCGCTGTGGTTGCTGGCGGCGGCGATCCTGGCCTGCGCGGCGCTCCTCGCCTGGTTCTGGTGGCGGCGCCAGGCTGATGCCGTAAGCGCGGTCAGGGGTTGGCGCAGTGCGATTCTGTGGAGCCTGCAGGCGGCTCTGGTGGCCGCGCTGCTGCTGTTGCTCTGGCAACCGGCGCTTACGCTGACCTCGCTGAAGCCGCAGCAAAATATCGTAGCCGTGGTCGTTGACGATTCGCGCAGCATGGCGATCGTGGAGAACGGAAAGTCGCGCACGGAAACAGCCCGGGCGGCGCTCGAAGGCGGTACGCTCGACGCCCTGAAAGCGAAATTCCAGACCCGCATCTATCGCATGAGCGATGTGCTGGACCGCGTGGACGATTTGAAGGGGCTGACGATGGCGGGCAAGTCGACTCACATCGGAGCCTCCTTGCAGCAACTGGCCAAGGAGTCGGCGGGACTGCCGCTCGGCGCGGTGGTGCTGCTGAGCGACGGCGCGGAGAACACGGGCGGACTCGAGGTCGGGGCGCTCGCCGAGCTACGCTCGCGGCGCGTTCCCATCCATACAATCGGCATCGGGAAGGAACGGCCGTCGCTCGATGTTGAAATCGCCGACGTCATCGCGCCGTCCCGCGCGCTGGCCGATTCGCGCATCTCTACGCAAATCAATTTGAGCAGTTTCGGCGCTGTGGGCCGTAAGGTGCGCCTGACGGTCAAGGATGGCGGAAAGGCGCTCGCCAGTAAAGAAGTGGAGATTCAAGGCGACGCCCGCGTGCAGACCGAAAATCTCACGTTTAACGCGGGCACGGCAGGCGCGCGGAGCTTCACCATTTCCGCCGAACCCTTGCAAGGCGAAGAGAACGTTCTGAACAACTCCGTGTTGCGGCTGGTGAACGTATCCGGCGCCAGGCCGCGCGTCCTCTATGTGGAAGGCGAGCCGCGCTGGGAGTTCAAATTCATCCGCCGCGCGGTGGAAGACGACAAGTCCATCCAACTGGTAACCCTACTGCGCACCACGCAGAACAAGAACTACATTCAGGGCGTCGAGACTACTGGGGATAAGGAACTCGAACAGGGATTCCCTGCCACCGTCGACGAGCTGTTCAGCTACCAGGCCGTCGTCATCGGTAGCGTGGAGCTGAACTACTTCACTACCGCTCAACAGGAACTGCTGAAGCAGTTTGTCGACCGGCGCGGCGGTGGTTTGATCATGCTCGCGGGCCGCTCGGCGTTGAGCGAAGGAGGGTGGCCGCGCTCGGCGCTTGCGGAAATGTTGCCCGCCGCGCTTCCCGACCGAAAGGGAACGTTCCACCGCGACATGCTGCAAGTGGAGCTCACGCCCGCGGGCGTGGAAAGTCCGCTATGCCGCCTGGACGAAGATTCCGCGAAAAATGCCGCAAATTGGAAAAAGCTGCCCGCGTTAATGGCGTGGCAGGAGCTAGGACCTCCCAAACCCGGAGCTTCGGTTCTTGCCGAAATCGCGGGCAAACGGTCGCCCTTTGTCGTCGTGCAGAATTATGGCCGCGGACGAACCGCCATTGTTGCCGGCGACACGTGGCGCTGGCAGATGCAGCAACCGGTGGAAGACATGACGCATGAAGTTTTTTGGCGCCAGATGCTGCGCTGGGCGGTGAGTGAGACACCGGGCCGCGTGATTTCTTCCACGCCGCGCCAGGTGTTGGTCGACGACTCGCGTTTGAAGCTCAGCGTGGATGTGCGTGACCGGACATTTCTGCCTGCCGCCGACGCCAAGGTGGAGGTTCGCATTCTCGGTCCATCGGCCAGCGGCGGTATCGTCGAGCTTCAGGCCGATCCTGTGACGCCTGGTCAATACGCAGGCGAATGGACTGCCGAAAAGCCCGGCCAGTATGTCGCCGAGGCCGTCGCCAAGCGCGGTGAGGAAGAGGCCGGCCGCGACGTCTTCACGTTTGAACGGCAGGATGGTATCGCGGAGAACTTCCATACGCAGCAGAACCGCGAGTTGCTGGAAAAACTGGCTTCGACCACGGGCGGCAAATATTGGAAGGCGGACGATCTCAGCAAACTGCCCGGTGAAGTGTCGCTTTCCGAGGCCGGTATCACGGTTCGCGAAACAAAGGACCTTTGGAATCTTCCCATCGTGTTCCTGCTGCTGTGCCTGATCAAGGGCAGCGAGTGGCTGCTCCGCCGCAAGTGGGGTGTCGTATGAAGCTGTTTATCTTAACTTTTGCACTGGCGCTTTCGCCTCTGACCGCGGCGACGCATTACCTTACTGTTTCCGGACTGGGCAGCGAACAGGATTATGAACAGCGCTTCGCGGCACAAGCCAAGGAGATCGACAAGCTTCTGAAAGGCAGCGGAGGCGATGTTCACGTCATCACCCTTTCCGGCGCCGAGGCTACACGCGAAAAAATCAAGACCGCCTTCGAGCGAATCGCATCCATGGCCAAAGCTGAAGACGCATTCGTGCTGACCCTCATCGGCCACGGCACCTACGACGGCAACGACTATAAGTTCAACATCCCCGGTCCGGACTACTCCGGCTCCGATCTTGCGGGCCTGTGCGACCGCATTCCAGCCACGCGCCAGTTGGTCGTCAACACCACCAGCGCCAGCGGCGGATCTCTACTCCCCCTTCAGAAGCCGAAGCGAGCGCTCATCGCGGCCACGAAAGCGGGCGGCGAACGCAACGCCACCGTCTTTGCGCGTTATTGGGTGGAGGCTCTGCGCGACGCCGCCGCCGATGGCGATAAGAACGAAGTTGTCTCCGCTCTTGAGGCATACCGCTATGCCGATCGTAAAACCGTGGAGTTCTACGAGACGAATAAGCGCCTGGCGACCGAGCACGCCGTGCTGGAAGACACTGGCGCGGGCGAGGCCGTGCGCGCCCCCTCGACGGCCAACGGGCAAGGAATGCTTGCCGCCTCGTTTCCCCTTCTACGCATCGGCAGCGCCCAACGCGCCGCGGCCGATCCAGCCAAGCGCCGCCTGATCGAACAGAAGGAACAGCTTGAACAGAAGATCGACAAGTTGAAGTACGAAAAAGCCGCCATGCCGCTGGAAGATTATCGGCGTCAGATGTCCGCGGCGCTGCTCGAACTTGCGCGTCTGCAAGAGGAGATGGATAAATAAGGGATGGAAAGGCGCATGGCCATTCCGGTCGGCTTATCGGCGGTAGCCGTCGTTGCCGTGCTGTTCACTACGCTCACCGCGCAGCAGCCGCCGAAGGTGCGCGTGCAAATGGGGGCCAACGCTCCCAACGCCGCCCCGGCCTGCTGGAATATGCGGCACCTGGGCAAAGCTGCCGAGGCCGAGTCATGCTTCGTAAAGCTGCTGGACAGCAGAAACCCCGCCGAACGCGCCGAGGGCGCCTGGGGGCTGGGCGATTATAAGAGTGCCAGCTCCGAATTTAAGCAGGCAGTCGAGCGGGAACCGGCAAATGCGACGATCAAGGTCCGCTGGGGCCGCCTGTTCCTTGAACGCTTCAATCTCACGGACGCCGTCGACCTGTTCCAGGAAGCCCTGGAGCTCGACAAGACCAACGCCCAGGCCATGCTCGGCATGGCTCTGGTTTCCGCCGAGAGTTTTTCGAGCAAAGCGCTGGAGTTGGCGCACAATGCGGTAGAACAGGATCCGAATCTTGTCGAAGCGCGCGAGTTGCTGGCGGGTCTGGCGCTAGAGGACTCCGACGAAGAGCGGGCGTTGTCCGAGGCGGACAAGGCCCTCAAGATTTCGCCGAACGCATTCGACGCGATCGCCGTGAAGGCGGCGATCGAGGCGCTGGCCGATCGCTCTCCCGATCCGCTGCTCGACAAGGTGTGGAGTGTCAATCCACATTACGGCGAAGCTCACGCCATCGTGGCGCATCATCTGGTTCTGAACCGCCGCTATATCGACGGCATCGCGCATTACCGCAAAGCGATTGAGCGCGATCCGAAGAACTGGGCCGCGCGCAGCGAACTGGGCGTCAATCTGATGCGCGTCGGCCAGGACGGCGAGGCGCGTCAGCAACTCGAGCTCTGCTTCAACAACAAGTACGACAACAACCCAACGATCAACTCGCTCCGGCTGCTCGACAGCTACGCCAACTTCAAAACATTCGAAACGCCGAAGACAATCCTGAAGCTGCACAAAAAAGAGGCGGCGCAGTTGCTCGTCTACATCCAACCGGAGTTGGAGAAGGCAGTCGCGACGTTCGAGAAGAAGTACAAGATGACGATCGGCGCACCCGTGCAGCTTGAGGTCTATCCCGATCATGAAGACTTCGCCGTGCGCACGATGGGCATGCCGGGGCTGGGTGCGCTGGGGGTGACATTCGGACACGTGGTGGCGATGGATTCGCCCTCGGGCCGCAAGCCCGGCAGTTTCCACTGGGCGAGCACGTTGTGGCACGAATTGAGTCACGTGTTTGTGCTTACGGCAACCAAGCATCGCGTGCCCCGCTGGTTCACCGAAGGCTTCGCCGTGCATGAGGAGACTGAAGCCGCGCCCGATTGGGGCGACCGCATGACTCCGGACATCATCACGGCTATCAAGGGGAAGCAGTTGCTTCCGGTGGCCGAGCTCGACCGCGGTTTCATCCGCCCGAAGTATCCGCAGCAGGTGGTCGTGAGCTACTTCCAGGCGGGGCGCATCTGCGACTACATCCAGATGAAGTGGAATTACGACAAGCTGCTCGAAATGATGCATCTGTTCGGCGCGCGCAAGACCACGCCGGAAGTCATTCAGCAGGCGCTGGGCATGACCCCTGAAGCCTTCGACAAGGAATTCCTGGCCTGGGTGGAGAAAGAAGCCGGCACCGCCGTTTCGAAGTATGACGATTGGCGCAAGGGCATGACGGCGCTGGCGGCGCTTAAGCGAGCCTCCGATCATGCGGCCATTGTCGACAAAGCAAAAGAGCTGATCGCTATCTATCCCGACTTCGTCGAACCCGGCAGCGTCTACGAAACCGCCGCGGAAGCATACCTGCAGCTCAAGGACAAGGCCAGCGCGCGCAAGACGCTCGAGCAATACGCCGACAAGGGCGGCAAGATGCCGGAGACGTTAAAGAAGCTGGCCGCGCTTCAGGAAGAGGCGGGCGACCAGGCTGCCGCGGCGCGGTCGCTCACCAAGATCAACTACATCTATCCGCAGAAGGACGAGCCGATGCACCGCAAGCTTGGCGAGCTGAGCATGGCGCTGGGCCGTACGCCGGATGCGATCCGCGAGTTTGAAGCCGTAGTCGCAGGCGCGCCGGTCGATCCGGCCGCCGCGCATTACGATCTGGCGAAAGCCTATCTCAAGGCAGGGAAGAAGTCGAAGGCGCAAGAGCAGGTTTTCCTGGCGCTGGAAGCCGCCCCTGGCTTCCGTCCCGCGCAGAAATTGATGCTTGAGTTGAACGCAGACCAAGCTGGGCAAAAGGAGAAACAATAACCACATGTCGACGATTGCGGAAGTGAATCTGGACAGCGCCGAATTGAAGGGGCGTGTCGACCGGTTCCAGCAGTGTTACGCCGAAATTACCTCGCAGGTGCACCGCGTGATCGTCGGTCAGGAAGACGTTCTGGAGCAGATCCTCATTGCCCTCTTTGTCGGCGGACACTGCCTCATTACGGGCCTTCCCGGAACCGCCAAGACCCTCATGGTGCGAACCATTGCCACCACGCTCGGGCTGGAATTCAAGCGCATCCAATTCACCCCCGATCTGATGCCGACCGATATCACCGGCACCGACATCATTGAAGAAGATCCAACCACTGGCCGCCGCACCTGGACCTTCGTGCCGGGGCCGATTTTCGGCAACATTCTGCTGGCCGACGAAATCAACCGCACGCCGCCCAAGACGCAGTCGGCATTGCTCGAAGCCATGCAGGAGCGCTCTTGCACGGTCCGCGGCAACCATTACAAACTGCCGGCGCCGTTCTTTGTGCTGGCCACTCAGAACCCGATCGAACTCGAAGGCACCTACCCGCTGCCCGAAGCGCAGTTGGACCGCTTCCTGTTTAACACGGTGCTCGATTACCTCAGCGCCGCGGATGAGTTCGCCGTCATCGGCCTGACGACGACGACGCATGAAGCAAAGCTCGATGTGGTTACGAGCGCCGAAGAGATTCTTGGTTTCCAGCAACTGGTGCGCATGGTGCCGATCGCCGACTCAGTGGCCCGCTACGCGATTCACCTTGTGCGCGCAACGCGCTTTTCGACCACCGAGGCGCCCGATATCGTCAAGAAGTACGTGAACTACGGCGCCAGCGTCCGTGCGGCCCAATTTCTGGTGCTGGCGGCCAAAGCCCGCGCGCTGACGCGCCAGCGCTACCACGTTACGTATGAGGATATTACGTCGCTTGCCATCCCGGTCCTGCGCCACCGCATTCTGCTTAACTTCCATGCCGAGAGCGAACGCCTGAGCTCGGATGCGCTGTTGAAGCAGGTGCTGGAGCAAGTTCCGCCGCCGCGGGTCTGACCGCGGAAGAAAGAGACATCACCAGCGTGTTGCAACGATTCCTGGAACCAAGGGTGCTCGCCGCCGTCAACGGCCTCGATCTGGTGGCCAAGACCGTGGTCGATGGCTTTGTGGCGGGCCTCCACCGTTCCCCCGACTTCGGCTTCTCGCAGGAGTTTGCCGAGTATCGCAGCTACACGCCGGGCGACGATTTACGCCAGGTGGATTGGAATGTCTTTGCGCGCTCTGAGCGAATTGTTCTGAAGCGCTATCGAGGCGAAACCAATTCGCAGCTGACCGTCATGCTCGACGCGAGCAATTCCATGGCGTATGGCTCGCACGGGGTGAGCAAGATCGACTATGCGCGCTACCTGGCGGCTTCGCTCAGCTACATGGCTACGCAGCAGCGCGACGCGTGCGGCCTGATCGTCTTCGACGACGAGGTACGCAATTTCGTTCCGCCGTCGACGCGGCAGGGGCAATTGCACCGCCTTCTGCATGGAATCGAGCATGCCGAACCCAAAGCGCGAACGGATTTCCTGCGCCCCTTCCAACATTTCCAGGAGTTCATGAAGCGCCGCGGCATCGCCGCCGTGATCAGCGATTTTTGGGCGCAGCCGGAGGCCATTGTGAAGGCGGTTGCGCCACTCCGTTTCCGGGGCAACGAAGTAATCCTCTTCCATGTCCTCGATCCGCAGGAGGTTCGTCCGAAGCTGCGCGGGCCGGCGATTCTCATCGACATGGAAACGAACGACTCGCTCGAAGTCTCGCCCGACTATGCGCGCGAAGAATACCGGCAGAAGATCGACGCACACATTACGGACCTTCGCGATCACACGAAACGTGCCGGTATGGATTACTTCCAAATCCCGACCGACCGGCCGCTCGACGAAGCCCTGCGCGAGTATTTGAGTATCCGGCAGGGGAGGTTCTAGCCGATGGGCTTCCTCGCTCCGTGGTTTCTTGCCGGACTGGCCGCGCTCGGTCTGCCCATATACGTCCATCTGCTGCGCCAGCACAAGACGGAACCGTTGCCGTTTAGTTCACTCATGTTTTTCGAGCAGCGCACGCAGAGCTCGATCAAGCACCGGCGCTTGCGCTATCTGATGCTGATGGCCCTTCGGCTGCTGCTGTTGTTCCTGATCGTGCTTGCCTTCGCCAACCCGTTCTGGAAAAGCACGGCACTGATCAATCGCGGCGAGCCGCTCCTGGTGGTCGGCGTAGACCACAGCTTCAGCATGCGCTCGGGAACACGGCTGGCCGATGCCAAGCAAGGCGCGGCCGGCATTATCGCGGCCAAGGGTGGAGGCGCGCGGGCGCAGGTGATTTCCCTCGGCAACAATGCCGACGTGTTGACCAAGCCCGAGCAGGACAAGAGCATCTTACGGGCAGCGATCGAATCGATCCAGGCGGGTGATGGCAAAACCAACTTCGGCGAATTTTCCCGGGCCATCAGAAGCATTTCAAACGCCGCTCAGGTGCCGCTTCAGGTGCATCTGTTCAGCGATTTTCAACGCACCGGATTGCCCGCCGGCTTCAACGACCTGCAATTGCCCACGGGCGTCGAGTTGAAATTACACCCCGTGGCCAACCGGGCCGAGACGAATTACGCCGTGGAAACCGTCAGCGCGCCGGCCACTGTTTGGGACACAAAGAAGGCGCGCGTGCAGGCAACGGTTGCCGGCTACGAATCGCCAGCCGCCAAGAAGACCGTGTCGCTGGTCGTGAACGGCCGCGCTTTGCAATCGAAACCAGTGGAACTCGCCGCCAACGGCCGTGCCACCGTCGAGTTCATCGGAATTGAGGCCAACTACGGATTCGCCAAGTGCGAGATCCGCATCGACGGCAACGACGCGCTGCCGGGCGACGATCGCATGTTGTTTGCCATCGAACGCGCGGATCCAAAGAAAGCACTGATGATTCACGAGAGCCGCGACGGGCGCTCGCCGCTCTATTACAAAGCCGCGCTTGGGTCGGCGGGCGAATCGGCCTTCACCCTCGATGTCGTGCCCGTGGAGCAGGCAGGTGGTTTGAACCTGTCGCGCTATGCCTTCGTTGTGGCCGCCGACGTGCTTTCGCTGCCATCGTCGCTCGAAGCGTCGCTCACGAAGTACGTGCAGACCGGTGGTAGCGTGATGATTGCTCTAGGCCCTTCCTCGGCACGCCGCAATCGCGTTCCGGTTACAGGCGATCCGGTGAGTGAAGGCAAGTACTATTCGCGCGATGGCGCGCGCTTCGATACTGTCGGCCATGTGGACACGACCTTCGCTCCCATCGCCAAAGCCTCGGGCTGGCAAGGCGTACGTTTCTACTATTCGGTTCGCACCCCGGCCGCAAACGCACGCGTGCTTGCCCGCCTCACGGACGAAACGCCGCTGCTGTATGAGAAGAAGATCGGCGAGGGACGCGCCGTGGTGTTCGCTTCGGGGCTCGACAATCTGACGAACGACTTTCCACAGTTTCCCGCTTTTGTCGCCTTCGCCGAGCAGTCGGCCCGCTACCTGGCCGGGGTCGACGAACGGCAAAGCGTGGCCGCGGTGGGATCGAGCATCGAGCTGCGCACGCAGCGGGAAACGGCGCTGGGCGTGGAAGTGATGGATCCCGATGGCAAGCGGGCCATGTCACTTTCCGAGGCCGCGCGCGCTTCCAGTTTCATGGTTACGCGGGAAGGATTCTTCGAGGTCCGGCGCGCCAACGGCAGGCATGAGATGATCGCAGTAAATGCGGATCGCCGCGAATCCGACCTCGGGCTGATCCCCGAGGAGACCCGGTCGCTATGGAGCGGCGCTGCCGGCGAGACCGTGCAAGCCGGAATTGGTCCGGCTGCGTCTAGTAAGAAGGAAGAAGAACAGGTGCATCCTTACTGGTGGCATCTGATGTTCGCCGCGCTGCTGGCGGCGGTGGTGGAAACCATCGTTGCCAGCCGGTATTTGGGTGTAGAGCAGGAGGCATGATGAGGCCGTTGGACGACTTAAACTCCTATCTCGATCGGATGCAGAGCCGCCTTCGCACTGGGGTTGCCCTTCGTGGCGCGTTGCTGTTGGCCGCAGTCGCCCTCGGCGTCACCGTGCTCTTGGTGGCCGTGCTCAACGCCCTTGCCTTCGCCAGTACGCCTGTTACGCTCGCCCGCCTATTGTTGTGGAGCGCGGTGATTGCCGCGGTTGTTCTCGCTTTGTGGCGTCCGATCAAACGCCTGAACAAGTTTGTCGCCGCGCGGCGCGCCGAACAGACCTTCCCCGATTTCCAGCAGCGGTTGCTGACCGTCGCCGAGCGCGAAAAGGAGAATCCGAACGATCCTTTCCTTAACCTGCTGGCCGCCGATACGATGCGAGTGGCCGAGCGGAGCCAGCCACAAGAGGTTATCCCTACGGGCCGCCTGGCCGCATTTCTTTCGGGCGCCGTGGCGGGCGTCGCGATTCTCGTCTATCTGATCGTCGCTGGTCCGGGTTACTGGGGACATGGAGCTTCGCTGCTGTGGGCCGGCGCGCCCAAGAACGGCAACGCGCCGTTCTACGATTTGAAAGTTCAGCCGGGCAACGCCGCCGTCCGCCGCAATGCGGATCAACTGATCAAGGCCCTTCCCATGGGATTCAGCCCGCGCGACGTGCGGCTCTACGCGAAATATGCCAGCGGCACGAAATGGGAGCCGGTGTCGATGAATCGCGCGCCCGGCGGGTCGGAGTACGAGTTCCTTTTCGCCAGCCTCGCCGAGAACGTCGAGTATTACGTACAGAGCGGCGCCGTGCAATCGAAGACTTTCGCCATTCGCGTGCTCGATCTGCCACGCGTGAAGAACATAAAGGTGAGCTACAAGTTCCCGCCTTGGACCGGCATGAAGCCGCTCGTGGAAGAAAAAGGCGGCGACCTGCGCGCGGTGGAGGGCACGGAAGCCACGCTCGAAGTGTCCACCGACAAGCCGATCACCGAAGGCGCAATCATCGTGGATGGCCAGAGCCGTATGGCGCTCGAGCGCATTGGAGACAATCGCTACCGCGCTCTACTTCGCATCGACAAAGACGGCATGTACCATGTCGCGGCCATCGATCATGGCGAGCCGGTGCGGCTGACCGAGGACTTCTTTATCGAGGTGCGCACTGAGAATCCGCCGGACATCCGCATCTCGCGTCCAGGCCGCGATTACAAGGCCAGCCCGATCGAAGAAGTAGCCGTTCAATTGGAAGCCTCCGACGATTTTGGTTTGAATGAAGTCGCCCTGCATTACTCGGTGAATGGCGGTCCCGAGCAAATCAAGAATGTTCTGGCGCGAAAGGGCGAGCGCGACTCGAAGGGCTCCGTGCTGCTGGCGCTGGAAGATTTCAAGCTCGTGCCAGGCGATCTCGTGGCCGTGTACGCAACAGCCAAGGACGCGCGGGCTACTGCCCGCACCGACATGTACTTCATCGAGGCGCAGCCGTTCGAGCGCGAATATTCCCAGGCGCAGTCCGGCGGAGGAGGCGGCGGCGGAGGCGGCCAGCAGGACCAAAACAACATTTCCGCCCGACAGAAGGAGATCATCGCCGCCACGTTCAATCAGATGAAAGAGAAGAAGCAGAGCCCGGCCGAAGCTGCCGAGGTTGGCAAGTTCCTCTCCGACGTGCAGGCGAAATTGAAAGACCAGGCGTTGTCGCTATCGACGCGCATGCAACGGCGCGAGTTGACCGGCGAAAATCAGGAGTTCGCCTCCTTCCAGACAAATATGAAGGAAGCGGCGGCGGCAATGGGTGCGGCGGCGGAGAAACTGAAAGGGCTGAAGTGGCAACCCGCATTGCCCGACGAGCAGAAGGCACTGCAACACCTGCTGCGCGCCGAAGCCATCTTCCGTCAGATTCAGGTCGCCTTTGGCTCGCGCGGCGGCGGTGGAGGCGGTGGCGGCGGCGCGGGGCGCGATCTCGAAAATCTATTCGACCTCGAACTCGACACCGAGAAGAACCAGTATGAAACTGGTTCGCAGCGCTCCGGCCAGAACGAAAGAGAGAAAGAGGTCGACGAGGCGCTGCAGAAGCTCGAACAGCTCGCGCGCCGGCAACAGGAGTTGGCCCAGCAACAACAAAAAAACAAGCAGACCTTCCAGCAGCGCTGGCAACAGGAGATGTTGCGGCGTGAGGCTGAAGAGCTGAAACGGGAAATGGAGCGCCTTTCGCGCGGCGAATCGGGCCAGCAAGGACAGCAACAGCAAAGCCAAAGTGGACAGCAAGGACAGCAGGGTCAACAGGGCCAACAGGGAAGAAGCGGACAGCAGTCGGCTTCCGGACAACAAGGCGGCCAGTCTGGCCAGCAACAACAGGCGGGCCAACGTGGTCAGCAGGGCCAGCAACAAAATCCGCAGCAGCAAGGCCGTCCGCAGATGGGCCGCAATCGCGCCGCCGATCAGATTGACCCTCGCGTGAAGCAGGCCCTCGACCGGCTGCAGCAAGCCACCGAAGACATGCGCAAGGCCGCTTCGGCACAGGCTGGACAGGAACAAAGCGGAGCCGGCAGTGAAGCCGAAGCGCGCCGCGCGGCCGAGCGGTTGCGGGAAGCCGCCGATTCGCTCTCGGGTATGCGCCGCCAGGACTCCGGCAACCGGATGGACCGCATCGCCGAACGTGCCGAAAATCTGGCCAATCAGCAGCACGACCTGACAAACAAGCTCCGGCAGACGTTTGGCAATCCGAACGCACAATCGCAAGCGATGCAGAATCCCGGCGGTACGCGCAAACAGAACGAAGAGCTGGCAAGCCAGAAACAAGGTATGGCCGATGAGCTTTCGCGCCTGGAAAAGGATATGCAGGAGGCGGCGCGCAGCCTGGCTTCAGGCGATCGTCCCGCGGCGACCAAACTGCGTGAGGCGCTGGGCGAAATGCAGCAGAACGAACTCGGGCTTCGCCTGAAGTACGGCGCCGATGCGATTCGCAACGGCATGGGGCAGTATGCTTACTTGCGCGAACAGCCGGTGACGCAGATGATCGACAAACTGCGCGATCAGGTGCGCGAAGCGCAGAGGCTGCTTGGCCAGGGTGGTAAGCAGGACCCCAAGAAGCAGGGCCTGGAGAGCGCGCTCGACAGGGTCGAACGTATGCGTCAGCAAATGCAAGCGGCCGGACGGCAGGGCGGCGATCAGCAAGGACAGGGCCAGCGCTCGGGTAACGGCGAACGCGGACAAGGCCAATCCGGCGATCAGCAGGGCCAGAATCAACAGAGCCAGGGACAACAGGGTCAGGGCCAACGCGGACAAGGCCAGCAGAGCGCATCGCAACAAGGAGGCTCGCAGCAAGGTCAAAGTCAGCAGGGCCAAAGCGGTCAAGGGAACCAAGGTGGGCAGCAGCCAGGTTCCGGCGCGGCCGGTGCGCAAGGCGGCCGGCAAAGCGGCCAAACCCAAGGCGGCAACGACGGGTTCCGGACCTACACAGGTGGCGCCCGTGGCCAAGGTAACAACGATTCGGCCATGAACGACGGCACGTATATGCCCGGCGCTCCGGGCGGCCGCGGCGCCATTGCCGATCCTCGCGCAGTCGAGCAGGCCTATCGAGAAGGCATGCGCGACTTGCAATCGATGCGCTCCGAGCTCAACGGCGAGAGCCCCGAGCTGTCGCGCGAAGTAAACGACATGATCCGCGAGATGCAGCGGCTCGATCCAGCCCGCTTCAAAGGGAACCCCGAGCTTGTGGAGCAATTACGCTCGCAGGTGCTGGCGGGCCTGGAGCAAATCGAGCTTCAATTACGCCGCCAACTCGACGACAAGAACGCGGGCCAAGTGCGCAGCACGGTTACGCGCCCCGTGCCTCCCGGCTATCAGGAATCGGTGGCCGAATACTTCCGGCGGTTGAGCAAAGGCGTGAAGTAGAGAGAGCGTCTCAGCAAAACGGGGCTGGTTGGCGTAGAAGCAGGCGGACCGCCTCGTCCTGATCGAGCGGTTGATACAAATAAAAACCCTGGGCGTACTGGCAGCCTGCTTCGCGCAGCATGTGCGCCTGCTCCGCGGTTTCGACGCCTTCGACAATGGTTCGCATGTTCAAGTCGCGGGCGAGCGTGAGCATCGCCCGCAGCACGACGGGATCGGATGTATTGGTGCCAAGCGACTCAAGAAAGCTGCGGTCCATTTTGAGCGCGTCGATGGGCAGACGGCTCAATCGGCTCAGCGACGAGAAGCCAATCCCAAAATCATCGAGCATGATCGCGGTGCCGAGCATTTTCAGCCGCCTCAGGAGTGCCGCCGCTTCTTCGAGGTTCGATGAGATCGCCGTTTCCGTTATCTCGAGATGCAGCGCGCCCGGCGGCAGCTGTGCATCGCGCAACTGGACGGCAATGTGGCCCGCGAAGTCCGGCTGGGTGAATTGCCGGCCGTCGATATTGATGCTGAGATAGATGCCGGAGTTCATCTGGCGCCACTCGGCCAACCGTGCGCAGGCGGTTTTCAGCACCCAGTCGCTTACCGGATCCATGAGACCGGCTTCCCACGCCTCGTCGAGAAAATCCCCAGGGGAAAGCAACCCTCGCTCCGGATGGCGCCAACGCAACAGGCATTCAAATCCCGCCACACTTCCCGTGGACAGCTCGCAAATTGGCTGATAGAGCAGCTCGAACTGATTGTGTTGGATTGCCGCGCGCAATTCGCTCTCCAGGCGGAGACGCCCCTCGGTTCCGCGATGTTCGGCGGCGTCAAACACCCGGAAGGTTCCGCGGCCGCTCTGTTTCGCGCTGGAAAGAGCCATCTCGGCCTCGCGCATCATCTCGCGCGGATCGGCTCCCGCCGCGCCCGACAGGGAGATCCCGAGACTGGCGGAAAGGTGCACCGGCTGCGGCAGGCCATCCACTGGTTGGCTCACCGTTGCCAACAGCCGGGCGGCCACCAGATGCGCTTCGCCCGGTGTCTGCAGGCCTTCAATCAGGACGCCGAATTCATCGCTTCCGAACCGCGCCACTGTGTCGCCTTCTCGAACGCACAACTCGAGACGCCGCGCGAGCGCCACCAACACCGTGTCGCCTGCCTTATGGCCCAGCCCGTCGTTAACCCGCTGAAATCGGTCCAGGTCCAATAAGAGCACCGCAAGTACCTGCCCCGGTTCGCGCTGGGCGCGGCGCGCCGCCTGCTCCAGCCGCTCTTCAAACAGAATGCGGTTGGGAAGCGAGGTCTGGCGATCGTGAAGCGCGCTGTGGAGCAACTCTTGCTCCAGGCGGATGTTCTCGCTAATGTCGTGCGCCACTCCGAGTATCTGTTTCGCGGCTCCTGAAATGCCGCGCTGGAAGACCGTTTCCCGTCCACTGAACCAGCGGTAGCCGCCATCGCCCTGACGCAGGCGGAACGATGTGGTGATCGAGACGCCGCTTTCGCTTCCGGCCAATTGCCGCCGCAGCACCCGCAGCTTCACCAGGTCCGAGGGATGAATTGCTTCCACCGGATTTAGATCGCGCGCCGTCTCCTGTTCGAGTTCGATGTGGAACATATCGCGCGAGTACTGGTTCATCAAAGAGAGGCGTCCCTCCTCGAGATCCCACAAATAGAGAAGAGCGGGAAGCGCGTTGGCTACTGTCAGCACGAACTGCTGGCTTTCCCAAAGAGCCTCGAGCGACATCTTTTCGTCGGTGACGTCGCGGCTTACACCAATCACTCGCTCGCACTCGCCAGCGGCATCCATGACCGGAAACGAACGGTCGCGGATCCAGCGCGGCGAACCATCTTCGGCGGCGATTTGGAACTCGCGCGTCAGAGGGATCTCACGAAGCAAGTCAGCTTGTGCGGAGATCAATTCCCGCCACGGGGCCCCTTCGGGACGTTCGCTCGCGGATGAGTTCCAGATTCGTTCAAACGATGGGCTGGCATAGGTGAGACGGTTTTGGAGCGCGTCCATGACCCAGAATCCATCCTGAATCGTTTCGGCGATCTGGCGGAACCGTTCTTCGCTCTCCACCCGCTTCCGTTGGGCCAGCAGCCGGTCGAATTCCACCGACGCGCGGCTGACCACCAGTTCGACCAGCCCCGTGAGGCGTTCGACATCCGGTTGAGGTTCGTGAAACATCAGCACCAGCAGGCCCTTCGGCACTCCGGCGGCATCGCGCAGCGGAATGCCGTAGTAGGCCTGCATATTCTCGCGCGTGAGCCACCGGTCCCGCGGAAAGAGAGTCTGGACCCCGGCAGGGTAGTAACGGACCTGCCCAAGCAGAACCTGTTCGCCTGGAGTGCCTCGCACAAGCTCCACGAAATTTTCCGCGGGCTTTCCTGCTTTCCGAACCGCAAAGCTGCGCACGGCCGGCCCTTCGGCGCTATCCACGATTTCGCCCACGAAACCGAAATCCGCCTGCGTGGAGGCCGTCAACGCCGCCAGCACTTCCACAAAGAAATCCTCACCCGCGCAGGCCCACGCGCCCCAAACCTCTTCCTTAAACCGGAGCATGCCGGTGACGCTTCCCGCGCCGCTGACGAGAATTCCCACGACGCCACGACTGGCAACCGGCGCCGCCGACTCCAGCACCAACACTTCATAAGCCGGATGCCAAGCGCCCCAGGCGTCCAGGAGGCTGTAGCTGACCGTGGCGAATCCTTCACGCACGGCCTTGCCCACCGCGTCCAGATAGAGCTCGCGTTCCCCCTCGCTGAGAACGCCTAACCAAAATCCATGGGCGGCCTGTTCCTGCTCAGTCCATCCGAACTCATCACGGAAAGTCTGAGCAGGCGCAATGGTTCTCGATTGCCCATTCAAGCTAATCCAGCTTGAATACAACCGGCTGCCGGATTCATCCGGAGCAACATGCGCGAGGGAGCCCATTTTTCCGATATCGATGCTCCAGCAATTCGGTCGCCCGCGCGAGGATTACGTGGCAGTTCTCACATTGCGCGAGTTCTTAGCGGACATGACCTTGCTATCTTGTTTTATTCCCGTTCCGCTGCGGGAGTTCACCTGACTCCCATCTACCATGGCGATACCAGCAATTATCATACGGTTTTAGCCATTTGCAAGAATCATTTGCAGAGTTCCGGAAGTACCGAACGGTATAGTGGGGAGGGGGCTACCCCTCTATGCAAGGCGTCAAAATC
>Ga0075421_100002714_pt1 | contig 21126 bp, 17 predicted proteins | sample SoiMetdeltSBSDD5_FD_75292 | JGI IMG/M metagenome (GOLD analysis project Ga0075421, IMG submission 75292) | Bulk soil microbial communities from a Populus tree surrounding site in Tennessee, USA - Soil MetaG P. deltoides SBSDD5 | ecosystem: Environmental > Terrestrial > Soil > Tree plantation... | reverse complement strand
GGCACGACAGCGGTCGGGCCATCGTGCTCAGGCAGGACCGCTTGGAGCACCTTCGTGCCAACCGAGTAGCCGCGCCGAGCGATATCGAAAGGAAACTCAGGAGCCAGCGAACGAACGCTCTCGGTACCAGCACCCTGCCACTGCGGCCACACCAAACGCAGGTGTGGAGCAGCGGTGATCGGAACTACTTCGTTCAAGCGTCTCTCCTGTCGCGGTGAGAGTGGCACCGTAGCGGGACCCTCGTTATCACATGTCACTTACCCATCAGCGCTGTCCGTCAGGTGTGGCCTCGAGGGGCGTGACTTCAAACCATGCCAGCTGTGATGGGTGAGGGCTTGAAGCCTTTGACGACGAGATACACGCCCAGCGAAAACTCCCACAGCGCGATCGGAAGTGCGGCGATCGCCGACAGTGCGGACACCCTGTCCCACAGACCGAACAGCACGGCGACATCAGACGCGAGAAGCAGGGCCGCACCGACAAATCCCACCACGGGAAGAACCCTGGGCACTAGACGAGACCGGTACAGCAGGGAGCCCAGCAACAGGGCGTTCAGGGCCGGAATGAACGATTGTCCGAGGAGGAACATCCGGTCATAAAAGGCGACCAGCGCCTGGCCGGTGACCAATGCATCTGGTCCGACTCGGGCCTGCCGTAAGGTCACGACCGCCAGGAGGCTTGCGACGCCGACGAAGATGGTGGCGGCTTCCAGGACCCGTGCGCTGACGAAGCCCAGCGCGACCGCTTCGTTCTGCCTCTTGATCACCGGATAGAGCACGACGGCGGTGCCGATGCCGGCAAGGGCCACGATCACCTCCAGGACGCCGCCGACGAGGACGGCAGTGTTCGAGCCAGCGCCGACGATGTAATTCGGATCGTGCACCGGACCGTAGAGGGTCAGGGTTGGGATCGAGACAAAGGTGAGCAGGTAGAACACTCCTGCGACCAGTGCTGTCTTCCTCAGCGAGTTCATCGGGGCTCGTTTCGTTGCCGTGGTTCGGTCGGTGCTCATGCCCTTCCTCCTCGTTGTGGCTTGGTCACCACCTATTACCCATCGAGGAGCGAGGGGCCGGGGTAGTTGTTCCCGACTCGACATCCGACAGGAAGTCCAGCCGGATGTCCACGGTTTTGCGGTTTCTTAACGACTATCTGTACTGCCCTCCCATGAGGGCCGAACACCGATGACGGCGCAACCTCAAGGCATACCGGCAACTGCTTGCCGGTCGCCTCGCTGAACCCTGACCCAGACCGGACGAGCTCAGCCTGTAGGGGTCGGGATAGCTTGCTCGAGATGGCTCGAGTCCTTATCACCGGCATGTCCGGCACCGGTAAGTCGACTGCGCTCGCCGAATTGGCCCGGCGCGGCCATCGGGTGATCGACGCCGACCTGTCTGCCTGGAACGTCGAGGCCACCTCGCCAACTGGATCCGGCGCAGAGCAGCTTTGGCGCCAGGACGCGATGGACGCATTGCTCGCCCAGCCCGTTGCCGGATGGCTCTTCGTCGCAGGCTGCGCCTCAAATCAAGGCTCGTTCTACGACCGCTTCGACGCCGTCGTGCTCTTCAGCGTGCCGCGCGAGGTCATGCTCCAGCGCATCGCCACCCGGTCAACCAACCACTACGGCAAGCGTGATCACGAGCAGCAACGCATCTTGGCGGATCTGAAGGCTGTGGAGCCGCTTCTGCGGGCAACTTCGACGGTAGAGATTGTGACAACGATCCCCGTAACTGAGGTTGTTGACGCACTCGAATCCATAGCACGCCGAGCCGATGACGGGGCCGCCCGTCGTTTCACACATCCTTGACACCTGTCCTGCAGACCGACCGGGAAGTGCAGCCGTGGCGGCAACGGGAAAGCCCAGCGGCGGTGGGTGACTTACGTTCCGTATGACCCGTCCTTTGAAACCCCCGGACCCTGATCGGGAGTTGGGTCGCCGAAGGATGTAGGGTCCCGGGCCGTCAGTCCTGGGCATTAGGGTGCCTGGGTGTTGTCCGTTGCGCTCGCCGCCCTATCTGGACTGATATGGGGTGTCGGCGATTTCTCGGGCGGCAAGGCGACCCAGCGGGCTGCCGTGCTTCCGGTTGTCTGGGTCTCAAAGCTCGTGAGTTTGCCGCTGCTCGCGATCTATCTGGTCGCGACGTACGTGCCGGTGACGCCGATCGGTCTGGCCTGGGGTGGGTTGGCTGGGATCGCGGGCGTCGTCGGCTTGGTGCTGTTCTACCGAGCCCTCTCGGCAGGCGCGATGACGGTCGTGGCGCCGGTGACCGGCGTGACCTCAGCTGCCATTCCGGTCGTTGTCGGACTCGTCGCCGGTGAGCGTCCCTCTCCATCACGGCTGCTTGGCGTCGGCTGCGCTCTCGTGGCAATCGCGCTGGTGAGCCTTGCGCCGCATCCCGCCGGACGGCGCCAAGTGGTCAGCCGAAGACTCGTCGCAGCCGCGCTGGGCGCGGGCACCAGCTTTGCGCTGTTCTTCATTCTGCTCGCGGTAGCAGGCAAGGCGGCGGGCAGTTCAGTCGGGCTATGGCCGATCGCTGGTTCACAGCTCAGCTCGGTGGTCATCCTCGCGTTGCTCTTGATGATGACCCGACCCGGACCCTGGCCGCATCAAGCTACGTTGGGCTGGACGATAGTTGCCGGGCCGTGCGACATGACGGCGAACGTGCTCTACCTGCTGGCCACCCGCGGCGGCGATCTGAGCATCGTCGCGCCGATCGCCGCGCTTTACCCCGTAACAACCGTCATCTTGGCCCTGATCATCGAGCACGAACGGCTGCGTGGAATTCAAGTAGCTGGGCTGGTTCTCGCGCTGGCAGCCCTCGTGCTCGTCAGCAGATAATCGATCATTTTGCGCCCGGCGTCCTGGATCGCGCCTGTAGCCTCTCAGCGGAGGCAGACGTGCACGCAAGCTTCGAATATCCCCATCGCATCGCGATGATCAGCATGCACACGTCCCCACTCGCCACTCCAGGCGTAGGTGATGCCGGAGGGCTCAATGTGTACGTCGCGGAGTTGGCTCGGCGGCTTGGCGAGCGCGGACTGAAGGTGGATGTCTTCACCCGGCGAGACACACCCGACCTACCAGACATCGTCGATGTCCATGAACACACCCGCGTCATTCACCTCAAAGCTGGGCCAGCGGAATATGTCGCCAAGGAAGCATTGCCCTTACTGACCGAGGAGTTCTGCGCCGAGCTGGAAGCGCGGCTTGACGATCATGACCTGATCCACTCCCACTACTGGCTGTCCGGTGTCGTCGGTCTGCAGCTCAAGCACCGGCATGGTCTCCCGCTGGTGCACACCATGCACACCATGGCTCGGGTGAAGAACTCCAACCTCGGAGGAGGCCAGTCGGCCGAGCCAGATGTACGGCAGCGCGGGGAGTCCGCCATCGTCCACGGAGCCGACGTACTCACGGCGAGCACCAGCGACGAATCCGCCGAGCTTCGCAGCCACTATGGCGCCTGCAACGGACACATCGTGATCGTGCCGCCGGGCGTCGACCTCCGCACCTTCCATCCCTGCAACCAGCCCAAGTCACGCGCGCAGTTCGGCGTGGCACAGGACATTCAGGTGATCTTGTTCGTCGGCCGCCTGCAGCCGCTGAAGGCACCCGACGTATTGATCAGGGCCGTGGCCGAGCTGGTGCGACGCGACCCAGGGCGTCGTGATCGGTTGCAGTTGATCATCATCGGCGGCCCGAGCGGCTCCGACCCAGAGTGGTCGACGACCCTCAGTCCGTTGGCAGTTGATCAAGGCATCGAGGACATGGTGGACTTCCGGCCGCATTCAGCGCGCTCCGAGCTATTTCGCTGGTACTGCGTATCCGATGTGGTAGGGGTGCCTTCCTACAACGAGTCCTTCGGACTCGTCGCGCTCGAGGCACAAGCGTGCGGGCGCCCGGTCGTTGCGACCGATGTGGGCGGTCTGCGGCACACGGTCCTTGATCACTACAGCGGTCTACTGGTGAAAGGGCATAACGAACGCGACTGGGCCGATGCTCTCGCAGAGATTCTCGATGATCATGATGAAATGATCACGATGGGGGTCAACGCAGCAGCGCACGCGGCGACGTTCAGCTGGGACAATACGGCTGCCGCCACGCTGCAGGCCTACCGCACTGCCGTTACGGGCTCGGTGCCGACGGCCGGAGCTCCAATCTCCCGCTAGGCTGTGCTCCTCGCACGGCTTTCGGTCTCAGTATCGACGTCTGCGGCGGTCAACGGCGTTGCGAGATTTCCAGTGTCTGGCGCTCAGCCTTCACTCCGAAGATCGCTTCGATCACCCCGCCGGCGTGGCTCGGGCAGTTCGCCGTCCTCGGCGCGCACCTGTACGTCGATCTCCGCGACGATTCGATCACCCTCGCGCTCTCGGCCATGGATGAACAGCCAGCGCGGATTCTCTCGCACATGCCGGCGGACGATCAGCACCCCGAGCGCACGGATTGCACCCAGACCGCATGCCAGTCGCCAGCCGAGCGAGGGATCGACTTTCGTCGGGTCCAGCAGCGGGATCGTGAGTAGTGCTCCACCGACCGCGCCCACCCGAGCCGCGGTCTGCGCTGAACGAGAGGTCTGTCGGCTAATTGACGCCCCAGAAGACTCTCTCCACGACCTGCCTGGCTCGACGTGTCACACGGCGATAGTCGGCCAGCAAGTGCGAGGACTCCCCTGGGCCGTAGCCGAGCAGCTCGGCCAAGCTGGCCAGTTCGCGGTTGTCGCCGGGCAAGGAATCTGAGCCACGGCCGCGCATCAGCATGATCTGATTACGAATCCGGCTGGCGAAGATCCACGCCGCCTCCAAATGTCCAGCATCCATCGCATCGATGACCCCGGCATCACAGGCGGCCCGCAAGGCTGCGATGGTTTGGGTCACCCGTAGCGCGGGAAGCCGGTAAGCGTGCTGGAGCTGGAGGAGCTGTACGGTCCACTCGACATCGGCGATGCCACCAGGCCCTAGTTTGGTGTGCTTCGCTGGGTCGGCCCCTCGCGGGAGTCGTTCGGCCTCAACGCGGGCCTTTAGCTTGCGTATCTCGATCAGCTGCGATGCGCTCAGTCCACCCTCCGGCCAACGACGTGCATCGATCTCTGCCATCAAGATCTTGGCAAGCTCCTCGTCGCCGGCGAGTCCGTCGGCGCGGACCAGCGCCTGGAGCTCCCAGGTGGAAGACCAGCGGCTGTAGTAGTTGCGATACGCGGTCAGCGACCGAATCAATGCACCTCCCTTGCCCTCAGGCCGTAGGTCAGCATCGATGCTCAAGGCCGGATCGGCGCTCGGTCGGGTCAGCAATGTCCGCATCTCGTTGATCACAGCGGTCGCGACCTTGATCGGGTCGTTGTCAGCGTCAGTGCCGTCCTCCATGACGAACATGGCATCGGCGTCCGAGGCATACGACATCTCCCGCCCACCCCAACGGCCCATCGCGATGACCGCGATCCGCGGTACCGACTCGCTGGCTGCTTCCCGCGCCACCGCGAGAGCGGCATCGATGGTCGCCGACGCCAAGTCGGTGAGCGCCGCGCCCGTGATGATCACGTCGTGCTCACCGAGCAGATCACCGGCTGCGATCCGAAACAGCTCGCGTCGACGAATCGCACGAATCGCCTCGACTGCGGCTACGCCGTCGCTTTGCCTGCCCGCAGCGGCGTGCATCTCCGCCTTCAGCTCGGCCAGTGATCGCGGTCGTAGCTCTTGATCATCGGCGAGCATCTGCACTGTCTGCGGAGCACGCTTGAGCAGCGCAACCGCGTACCGGCTGGAAGCCAGGATGCGGGCGATGCGCTCAGCCATCGCGCCCTCGTCACGAAGCGCGCGTAGGTACCACGGAGTGGTGCCCAATGCCTCTGAGACCTGCCGGAACGCCAGCAGGCCATGATCGGGATTCGGCGCTCCGGCAAACCAGCCGAGCATTGCCGGCAACAGCTGGCGCTGAATCTCGGCCTGCCTGGTAACGCCTTGGCTGAGTGCGGCTATGTGGCGCAGCGCGGCCGTCGGATCGGCGTAGCCAAGGGCCCTCAGCCGGTCGAGTGCCGCGTCGGTGGTCAGCCTCAGCTCATTGGACGGGATCTTCGCCACCGCGTCGAGCAGCGGCGAGTAGAAGAGCCGTTCATGCAGCCGGCGCACCCGTTGCGCGGTATGCCGCCAGGTGCTCAGGAGTTCATTCACCGGATCCTTGTAGCCGAGCGAACGTCCCAGTCGGCGAAGATCATGATCATTGTTCGGCAGCAGATGGGTACGGCGCAGGTTGTAGAGCTGGATGCGATGCTCGAGGGTTCGGAGGAAGCGATAGGCCAAGGCAAGCCCTTTGCCGTCCTCGCGGCCAACATAGCCGTTGTCGATCAAGGTCTTCAGTGCTGGCAGGGTCGCGCGCGTCCGGAGCCGCTCGTCCACCCGGCCGTGTACCAGCTGCAGGAGCTGGACAGAGAACTCGACATCCCGTAAGCCACCCTCACCGAGCTTGAGCTCGCGACCTTGATCACGCGCCGGAATGTGCGCCACCACTCGTTTGCGCATCGCCTGGCTGTCGGCAACGAAGTTCTCGCGCTCGGCGGCCACCCAGACCATCGGCGCCACTAGATCAACAAAGGCTTGCCCAAGTTCTAGATCACCGGCAGCCGGCCTGGCTTTGAGCATCGCCTGGAACTCCCAGGTCTTCGCCCACCTCTCGTAATAGATGCGATGGCTCGACAGCGTGCGTACCAACTGGCCTGCCTTTCCTTCCGGTCGGAGTGCAACATCAACCTCCCAAATCGTTCCGGCAGCAGTATGGGCCGAGCAGATCCGGGTCATCTCTGCCGCCATACGCGTGGCTATCTGCACTGCCTGGTCGTTGGTCACCAGAGGCTCACCGTCAGAGCCCAGCACGGGCTCTGCGACGAAGAGCACATCGACGTCGCTGACGTAGTTGAGCTCCTGAGCACCGCATTTGCCGAGTCCCACGACAGCGAGGCGAGTCTTCAACGCGTTCTCACCGAGCTTGAGTCGGCTGATCGACAGCGCCGCCTCCAGGGTGGCGTCGGCGAGGTCTGAGAGCTCGTCGGCTATGTCAGCAACCGCTTCGAGCGGCTCGGGCGCACACAGGTCGCGAGCGGCAATGCGAAGTAGCGCTCCGCGATAGGCAATGCGCAGCCCATCTCCTGTGGGATCGGTAGCTATCGGTATCGGGGACTCGGAGTCGGCGCCTGCCGCTTCCAGCAGCTCCCGACGTAGTGCTGCTGCAGACAGTTGGGCCAGCTCGCCCTCGAGCAGATCAATGTGCTCCGGGTGAGCGATCAGATGGTGAGCGAGTCTGTTGCTGCCACCCAGGACCATGATCAACTGGCGCGCCAGCACAGGCGCAGCAGCCAACCGTGACATCAGGCCTGGCACGCGATCGCAGAGCCGGTCCAGAGCCATCAGGGCATGGTCTGGATCGGCAGATTGGGCGAGCACATCGAGCAGCAACTCGTGCTCGTCCTCCCAGTGATCGATGACGCGCGCCGCCGCCTCCGCGTCGACGAAGCCTCGCCGCGCGAGTGTGCCCCGTGTCGTCTCGATCCGGATCATCTCTTCGATGCTATTTCGTCTCTGCTCCCGCGGCCCAGGAGACGGGCGTCAGGCCGGCATGACGAACATCCGCCGCGCCGCTCTCTGATAGCGTCACGGCGGAGGTCGTCAATGGTGGCAACGGCACGGGCGCGGCCGCAGGAGGCACTGCTGGAGCAGTCGCGAACGGTCCTCGAGTGGTTGCACGGGTTGCCGCAGGAGGCGTTTGAACGCCCCACAGTGTTGCCGGACTGGACTCTGCGACAGCTCACCGGCCACCTCGTCCTTGTTCATGTCGGCCTTACATCGTCCGTCGATCAGCGGACCAACGAAGCAGCGGTGCCAATCCATGAGTTCGTGACCCGCTATCGCCGTGATGTCGAGATGATCATGGCGGCAACACTCGAGGCATCCGCCGGGCTCGCTGGCCACGAGGTCGTGGCACGTCTGGAGTCGGCAATTGATGATCTTGCGGTTCGGCTTGAGGCAGGCGTCCGGCCGGCTCAGGTGATCATGACACGACGGGGGCCCACGACAACCGAGGACTTTCTTGCGACCCGAATCGTCGAGCTCGTGGTTCACACCGACGACCTCAATCGATCAGTTCCGGAGACTGCTCCAGCGGCATTGCAGAAAAACGCACTCGCTCGGTGTACTCGTACGCTCGGGGGCATCCTCGCCGCTCAGCGTCCCGGCCGCTCCGTCGAGGTGAGGGTGCCGCCGTACGCAGCAGTGCAGTGCGCGATCGGCGATCCTGGACCGACCCATACCCGCGGGACACCGTCGAATGTGGTCGAAACCGACCCGCTGACCTTCCTGCGGCTCGCAACCGGCCGCATGGCGTGGGCCGATGCGGTAGCTGACGGGTCAGTCCACGCGTCTGGTCTGCGCGCCAATCTCGCCCCTGTACTCCCCCTTCTCTCCTGACACTCTCCACTTGTCAGAATTTGAGTGCCACATGGTGTGTGCTGAAACTCTTCGACACGTTCGTCGCGGTATCGTTCGGCAGCTCAAGCACGGCAGCATGGCCGAACGCCAGCGGCCTTTTCTCCGACTTGCTGTTCTTGCATCGCGACAACCCGATCATGCGCCCGCTCTACCAGTGGGAGACCTTGGGACAGACCACCCTCGCACCCCAGCTATCTCTAGCTGGCACTCAGGCGATCAAAGTACGGGGAGGAGGCGGGTCAGCTCCAACGGCGTCACCTGTCGCCGATACTCCTCGAACTCAGCACGTTTGTTGCGAAGGAAGAAGTCGAAGACGTGCTCGCCGAGCGTCTCGGCAACCAGTTCGGACTGCTCCATCTTGTGAATGGCCTCGTCCAGGTTGCGTGGCAGCGGCGAGATTCCCAGGGCCTGCCGTTCTCTTTCCGTGAGAGACCAAACATCGTCCTCCGCACCCTCGGGCAGCTCGTACTCACCTTCGATGCCGGCCAGACCCGTCGCGAGGATGAGCGCAAAGGCCAGGTAGGGATTGGCGGCGGAATCGATCGAGCGCAGCTCGACCCGAGCCGAGGATCCCTTGTTTGGCTTGTACATCGGCACCCGAACGAGCGCGGAACGGTTGTTGCGTCCCCAGCAGATGTAGCTGGGCGCCTCGCCGCCGCCGGCCAGCCGCTTGTAGGAGTTGGTCCACTGGTTGGTGACCGCGGTGATCTCGGCGGCGTGCCGGAGCAGGCCGGCGATGAAGTAGCGACCGATCTTAGACAGGTGATGTTCCGCGCTCGCGTCGTAGAAGGCGTTGGTGTCGCCCTCGAAGAGCGACATATGCGTGTGCATGCCAGACCCCGCGTGCTCGGTGAACGGCTTGGGCATGAACGAGGCATGAATGCCCTGTGATAGCGCAACCTCCTTGACGACCACGCGGAAGGTCATCAGATTGTCCGCTGTAGACAGCGCATCGGCGTAGCGAAGATCGATCTCCTGCTGGCCTGGGGCGCCCTCGTGATGGGAGTACTCGACCGAGATTCCCATCTGCTCCAGCATGGTGATCGCGCGCCGCCGGAAGTCGCTTCCCAAGCTTTGCGGCGTGTGATCGAAATAGCCCGACTGATCCACCGGAACGGGAGCCTTACCTGCCTTGAAATGGCCCTTGAAGAGGAAGAACTCCACCTCGGGGTGGGTATAGAAAGTGAATCCGAGATCAGCGGCCTTCTTGAGTGCGCGCTTGAGCACATAACGCGGATCGGCGTAGGACGGTGAGCCGTCAGGCATGGTGATGTCGCAGAACATCCGGGCGGTGGCCGGGCTGGTGTCCCGCCATGGCAGGACTTGGAATGTCGCAGGGTCGGGATGCGCCAGCATGTCAGACTCGTAGACTCGCGCAAAACCCTCGATCGCCGAACCGTCAAAGCCCATGCCCTCGGCGAAAGCTCCCTCGAGTTCGGCTGGCGCGACAGCGACCGATTTCAAGAACCCCAGAACATCGGTGAACCACATACGGACGAACCTGACATCGCGCTCTTCAATGGCCCGCAATACGAACTCGGTTTGCTTGTCCACGGCGCCCAGTCTGCCGTCCACGATGTAACGGCAGCGTTACGACATGACCAGTCCGGCTTCGCGTCGTAGTCTCGATTCGTGCCTCATCTACGGATCGCTATGGCCCAAGTCAACGCCACCGTGGGGGATATCTCGGCCAACGCCGATCTCGTGATGGACTGGTCGAAGCAAGCAGCCGATGCCGGCGCGCACCTGGTGTTGTTCCCCGAGATGATGCTCACCGGCTACCCAGTCGAGGACCTTGCGCTACGGCGCAGCTTCGTCGAGGCCTCCCGAACCTCGATCAGTCGCCTCGCCGATCGCCTGCTCGACGCCGGCCTTGGTGATCTTGTCGCTGTCGTCGGCTACCTGGACCGCACCGACGAGTCCGACCACCCAAAGGGCGGACACCCACAAAACGTCGCCGCCGTCCTCCACCAGGGCACGGTCGTCTGTTCCTACGCCAAGCATCACCTCCCCAACTACGGGGTCTTCGACGAGTTCCGGTATTTCAAGCCCGGCAACGAACTTCACGTGGTCCGCATCCGCGGCATCGACGTTGCCATTGCCATCTGTGAGGACCTCTGGCAGGACGGCGGACCCGTGGCCGCGACCGCCGAGGCAGGCGCCGGCCTCTTGGCCGTGATCAACGCGAGCCCGTACGAGCGGGAGAAAGACGACGTACGCGGAGACCTGGTCAGGCGGCGCGCTCGGGAAGCGGGCTGTCCGCTTGCCTACGTCAATCTGGTCGGCGGACAGGACGAGCTGGTCTTCGACGGTGACACCATGATCGCTCGCGAGGACGGCACCATCGTGTTACGCGCGCTGCAGTTCGTCGAAGATCTTGTGGTTGCCGATCTTGATCTTGCTCCTGGCGCAACATCGCTGCAGAGCGAACGTGCGGCCGGTACGGTTCCCGCCGAACCCGGTCAGAGTGGCATGATCATTCGGCGCCATCACATCTCCGATTCAGGTGACGAACCTACCGAGTTGATCACGCCGACTGTTGCGAAGCCACTCGAGGCGATGGCCGAGATCTATCTCGCCCTCGTCATGGGCCTGCGTGACTACTGTCACAAGAACGGGATCGAGCGGGTCTATCTGGGGCTCTCCGGTGGCATCGACTCATCGCTGGTCGCGACGTTGGCGTGTGATGCGCTGGGCGCAGACCAGGTTTACGGCATTTCCAATCCCAGCGCCTACTCCTCTGAACACTCCAAGAGCGACGCGGCTGATCTTGCCGCGCGAACCGGCTTGCATTTCCTGACGGTGCCGATCGCTCCAGCTGTCGATGCCTTCCACCAGATGCTTGATCTGGATGGCGTCGCGGCAGAAAACCTGCAAGCGCGAATCCGCGCTGTGATCTGGATGGCCGAATCCAACCAGCATCCGCCCTCGATCGTGCTTGCCTGCGGCAACAAGAGCGAGCTGGCCGTCGGTTATAGCACCATCTACGGCGATGCCGTCGGCGGCTACGCGCCGATCAAGGACGTACCCAAGACATGGGTCTGGAAACTCGCACGGTGGCGAAACGAGCAGGCGCTACTGCGGGGCGAGACCCCGCCGATTCCGGAGAATTCGATCACCAAGGAGCCGAGCGCCGAGCTGCGTCCGGGTCAGAAAGACACCGACTCGCTGCCCCCGTACGAGCTCCTCGATGACGTCCTGGACGACTATGTGGAAGGCGACGCCGGCCACGAGGAGATCGTCGCCATGGGATTCGACCCCGAGTTGGCGGATCGAGTGATCCGGATGGTGGATCGCGCGGAGTACAAGAGACGGCAATATCCCCCGGGCACCAAGATCAGCTTCAAGGCATTCGGACGCGATCGGCGATTGCCGATCACCAATGGCTGGCGCGAAGGCCGTTGAGGTGAGCCCCCTTCCCTTTCCTGACGTCGGGGCGATCAGGTATGGCCTTGTTTAGGTAGCAGGGACGTGGCAGAGAGCCGGCCTGGCTGGCACCCCGACCCTGCAGGAGTTCCGGGCCGCTTCCGCTACTGGGACGGCTCACGCTGGACAACGGTCACCACCTCCGACCCTCGGCAGCCCACCCCAACAGAACTCGGAGCACCCAGCGTGGCGGCGGGCGGCGCAGCGGCCCAGAAACCTTGGCGAACGCGTCGGCTAGCGCTGATCATCGTGGTACTGGCCTTGGTCGTCGCCGCAGTTGTCGAAGTAGCCGCCTACGTGGGCAGCTTCCGGCAGGTCGTTGCCAGGCCAGCACCCACGCCCACGACCAGTGGCCTTGCCGGATCCTCGCCTAGTCCGACAACGGAACCTACGCAGACCCCGCAGGTGACACCACTCGTGCGCTGCCCGAAGGGAAACCCCCTCCTGCTGGCTCGCCATCCCGGCGACGGCCGTGTGCACGGTGGAAACCTGTCGTTTGCCGAACAACCGACCTTCGATCCAGCAGCGATAGAGCCACGATTCAGCTTCGCCTACGACGTGCTCCAGCAGTCAGTCACAGTAAGCCAGGAGCCGCCCTGGATCGCGCAGCTGGCAGTCGGTCAGCTGCGTCGCAAGGATGGCTACGTCAACGATGCCCGGAACACGGTCGAGAGCTTCGCGCACTGCGTGGTCACCGGCAACATGTACAGCCCATACCTGCCCACCCGCAACGACATCCGCAGCGAAAGCCTGAGCATCGATGGTCATAGCGGCTGGCTGATTGAAAGCGAGATCACCGTCGATCGGCCCGATCTTAAGGTGAAAGGCGACCACACGATCTTCATCGTGGTTCGCGATGGCTCGGACTGGGGCTTCTTTTTCGGTGCAGTGCCGATCGGCAATGCCCAGCTTGATGCAGTACTCGCCAATACGATCCGGGAGCTGCGTGCGAGCTGAGAGCTCCTAGCCCTCGGCATTCTCCTCAGCGATAACGATCATGGACTCCAGCAGCGGTGCACCGAACGTGGTGGCCATCGCGACATCGCCGGCGTCGCGACCACGCCCGATGAGCACCCGGCCCTTGCGTGGTTGGTTGTTGCGTGGGTCGAAGGTCCACCAGCGATCACCGAGGTAAACCTCCATCCAGGCCGCGAAGTCCATCGGCAGGTCGAGGGGTTGGATGTCGATCTCCGGCAAGTAGCCGAAGACGTAGCGAGCGGGGATGTTGAGCGCGCGGCAGAACGAAATGGCGAGGTGGGTGAAGTCCCGGCAGACTCCGTAACCTGTGCTGTAAGCATCAGCCGCGGTGGTCCACGGGTTGCTCGCGCCGTATTCAAAGTCAAGGTGGCCGTGCACGTAGTCGCAGATGGACTGAACCCGTTGATAGCCCGGTGGCGCGCTGCCGAAGCGGTCCCAAGCCTCGGCACCCAACACATCCGGCAGACAAAAACGGCTTGGCAGGGTATAGATCAGCGTTTCATCAGGCAGCTGATCAGGCGCTAGTTCAGCGACCTTCTCATCGACATCCTCGACTGCATCAGGCACGACGACGGTGGCCCGATAATTGATCACCGAACGTCCAGCAGGAATGATCAACCGCCGGCACGGATTGCCGTAGAGATCGGCATAACTACGTGTCGAGCTGTCAGGATCTAGCGACCAGCGCGCCTCCATCACATCAACTTTTTGATCAACCAACGGCTCGACTTGGAGCACTGCGGCAACGTCGGTCGCCGACTGGTGAACGAACTCGCAGCCGACCGTCAGACGCCGTGTCACATCCACGTACGCGCCTCATTACTAACGGGCATCATCGTCTCCCTGCTGACAGCTCGATCCACTGGGCAGGAGTTTAGAAGACCAGGGTCATATCGGCTGAACCTGCTGCGCCTGCGCACGCCAGGGCATACCACCGATCTCGCATGGCGAAACAACGATCTTTTCCTCGTCTCAATCTCTATATTCCCTAGCGACCCAGTAGAGATGGAGGACTTTCCTCTCGAGTACGGATCACCTCACCCACGACGACAACCGCCGACAGCCTCGATCTCGCATCATTCTCTAGCCCGGTGCCGCAACATATGTTTACCTAGGATGCAGTCACTCCGCATGGGTTGCCCCCAGGTGGAGACTGCAGCAAAGCCGTGCAGACCCAATCGTTGAGACCTGCTGCGGCGAAGTTCAGCAATCACAGATCGTCGTTCCAGCGCGGGTCGTTGTCGTACTCCTCGTTACGCTCCTCCACTCGCTCGAGCGCGCGTTCGGCCTCTTCCCGGGTCTTGTACGGGCCAAGCCGGTCGGTGATCTTCGTGTCGTTGTTGTCCGGTACCACTGTGTGCGTCTTGAGGTCGTACCACCAATCGCCCTCCGCCATCTCACCCTCCTTCGTGCCGCGCCTCACGATCAGCTTCGACGTTACTCCCAAGCCGGGGGTCTCTTGGCCCCGTCCCCGTAGGATCACGAGGTGACCATCCAGCCCGCGACGATCTCACCTCCACGGGAGGTGCCAGCCGGCATCCCGCGCCCCAACTATGTCGGTCGGCCTGCACCCGATCGCTATGCCGGCGACGACGTGCAGCCTGCCGAGATCATCGAGAAGATGCGGACTGCAGGCCGGATCGCCGCGCAAGCCACGCATGCAGCCGGCGCGGTCATTGCCCCGGGCGTAACTACCGATGATCTTGATCTTGTGGTTCATCAGTTCTTGATCGACCACGGCGCGTACCCCTCAACCCTCGGCTACCGCGGGTTCCCCAAGTCATGCTGTACCTCGGTCAATGAGGTGATCTGCCATGGCATTCCCGATACCCGCCCCCTCGAGGACGGCGACCTCGTCAAGATCGATGTAACTGCCTACATCGGTGGCGTGCACGGGGACACGTGCGCAACCTTTCTGTGCGGCGAGGTCGATGAGGCCTCCCGATTGCTCGCCGAGCGCACCCACGAGGCGCTGGTACGCGCCATCAACGCAGTCAAGCCAGGCCGGCAGGTGAATGTTGTCGGTCGGGTCATCGAGAGCTACGCCAAGCGCTTCGGCTACGGTGTGGTCCGCGAGTACACCGGACACGGGGTACACACCACCTTCCATTCCGGGCTGGTGATACCGCACTATGACGAGCCGGCTTATGACACGGTGATCCGGCCCGGCATGACATTCACGATTGAGCCGATGATCACCCTTGGCGCTAGCGATTGGTACATGTGGGATGACGGCTGGACCGTCCTTACCGCCGACGGCAGCCGGTGCGCGCAATTCGAGCACACTCTGGCGGTGACTGAGAACGGCGCGGAAGTTCTTACCCGTCCCTAGCGTTGCTCACTAGGCTGGTCGATGGACGAGTCGGTCAGGCGATCGCGGTGGCGCTAAAAGCGTCATCGAGGAAAGTCCGGACTCCACAGAGCAAGGTGGTGGGTAACACCCACCCGGGGTGACCCGCGGGAAAGTGCCACAGAGAACAGACCGCCTCTGACCAACCGATGAGGTGCCTGCCATCTCATCGATACGGAGGTAAGGGTGAAACGGCGGTGTAAGAGACCACCAGCATCTCAGGTGACTGGGATGGCTCGGTAAACCCCACCTGGAGCAAGATCAAAAGGACGCGTACGCGCGTCTGCGGAGGCGTTCGAGGGCTGCTCGCCCGAGTCTCCGGGTAGATCGCACCAGGCCGCTGGTAACAGCGGTCGCAGATGGATGATCGCCCCGGCCGGCGACGGCCGAGACAGAATCCGGCTTATCGACCGACTCGTCCCCAACTGGTCGTGATCATCCAGCCATCTAAGGCTGGATGTAGCACGCGTCACCGGGCGAGAGCTCGATGAGATGCGATGAGCGGTGATTCTTCCCGCAGAGAGTCGTGGGCGATAGCGTGCACTTAAGGCATGCCCTGACGCCGACGACCACCGATTGCCCGCGATCCCGGGATGCAGGTCGCGTACGAGGAAGGTTGACCATGACCCAGACCGCCACTGATTTCCCGGCCCTGGAGAGCGATCCCATCGAGAAGCTCTCCATCGACACGATCCGTACGTTGTGCATGGACGCCGTGCAGGCCGCGAATTCCGGGCATCCCGGGACGCCAATGGCACTCGCGCCGGTGATGTATTCAGTCTGGCAAAAACTACGCTTCGACCCCGACCACCCCATCTGGAGCAACCGCGATCGCTTCGTGTTATCCGCCGGTCATGCCTCAACGCTGCTCTACTCGGCACTCCATCTGGCAGGGGTCAAGTCCGTCAATCCCCAATACGAGGTCCTCGGCGAGCTGGCCGTGCCGCTAGAGGACCTGAAGAAGTTCCGCCAGCTCGATTCCAAGTGCCCTGGACATCCGGAGTACCGATGGACCGCAGGTATTGAATGCACCACCGGGCCACTTGGCACTGGCATCGCGACCAGCGTCGGCATGGCGATAGCCGGCATGTGGCAGGCGGCCACCTTCAACCGTCCCGGTTACGAGCTCTTCAACTACAACGTCTACGCGATTGCCGGGGACGGCTGTTTGATGGAGGGCATCGGCGCCGAGGCAGCCTCGCTCGCGGGACATCAGAAGCTGTCCAACTTGTGCTGGCTCTACGACAGCAACAAGATCACCATTGAGGGCAGCACCGATCTGGCCTTCACCGAAGACGTTGCCAGGCGCTTCGAAGGCTACGGATGGGCGATCCAACACGTCGACGATGCCAATGATCTTGACGCGCTCAACAGAGCGCTCGCCGCGTTCCAGGCTGAACAGGAACGTCCAACCATGATCATCGTCAGGAGCATCATCGGCTACGGCGCACCCACCAAGCAAGGCAGCCACTCTGCGCATGGCGAGCCCTTAGGCGTCGAGGAGATCCGCGGTGCGAAGCGCTTCTACGGCTGGCCGGAGGACCAAAGCTTCTTGGTCCCCGACAAAGTCCGCAGTCACTTCGCCGACCTCGGTATCCGTGGTGCCGAGGTACGTGCGGAGTGGGACGAGCTCTTCACCGGCTACAGCAAGGAATATCCCGAACTCGCCGATCAACTCGACAGGATGCAACGTCGTCACTTGCCCGAGGATTGGGACGCCGACCTTCCGGATTATCCAGCTGATCCGAAGGGTGCTGCCGGCCGGGACACGAATCAGAAGGTGCTGAACATCGTCGCTCAGCGCGTGCCATGGTTGATCGGCGGTTCATCCGATCTGGCGCCTTCCAACAAGTCGCGGCTTACCTTCGAGGACGCGGGGGACTTCCAGCCGGACAACCGGGCCGGTCGCAACCTGCACTTCGGCGTACGCGAACATGCCGCCGGCGCTGTTGCGAACGGGTTGGCTCTCAGCAAGATCAGGGCCTACCAGGCCGGATTCTTGATCTTCTCGGACTTCCAGCGTGGTGCACTGCGGCTCTCCGCGCTCATGGAGCTGCCAGTGATCCACATGTTCACTCACGACTCGATCGGGGTTGGCGAGGACGGGCCCACGCACCAGCCGGTTGAGCAGCTGGCTTCGCTTCGGGCGATGCCGGGAATAATCGACATGCGCCCGGCCGACGCAAATGAGGTCGTGGAAGCCTGGCGGGTGATCATGCCGCTGCGGCACGACCCAGTGGCGATGATCTTGTCAAGGCAGGCGCTACCGACGCTGGATCGCAGCAAGTACGCGCCGGCAAGCGGCTTGGCCAAGGGCGCGTACGTGCTGGCCGGCGATCCAGACGAGACTCCGGATGTGATCTTGATTGCCACCGGAAGCGAGGTCGCGCTTGCGATAGCGGCGTACGAGCAGCTGGTCGATGAGGGAATCAACGCACGCGTGGTGAGCATGCCGTCGTGGGAGCTCTTTGACCGGCAGACCGACGAATATCGCGATAGCGTGCTGCCGCCCGAGGTGACTGGCCGCGTGGTGATCGAGCAGGCCTCTTCGTTCGGATGGGATCGCTGGGCTGGGTCTACGGGAGAGATCATCGCGATGAGCACCTTCGGAGCCTCGGCACCACTGAAAGCGCTGCAATCGAAGTTCGGGTTCACACCGGAGGCGGTGGTGGCAGCCGCCAAGCGTCAAATCGACCGCTGATCGCCGCGAGCGATCTCGAAGAGCACCGCGCCCTTGGCGTAGTCAGCGGACGTCAGGCGTACTGACACCTCCTGCCCGAGTCGCAGCCGATCCCCGATCACAGATGCCTCGACCGCCGGTTCGGCGATCATCACGGTCCCGCGCTGCTTGTCGCGTTTGACGTCGATCACAGTGCCGCTGAACCTCTGGCCGACCCTGTCGGCGAGCAAATAGACCTCAAGCAGATCGATGATTGCTCGCTCGTAGTTCTTGGACCGTCGCTCCGCGAGTGCCATCTGCTCGGGAAGGCCGTCAAGATCACGAGAGACCCAAGCGGGGACGGGCTGATCCGCACAGAGGGCCACGCAGATCTCGCCGGCGTAGCGATCCACGAGACGGCGCAACGGTGCCGTGGTGTGGGCGTAATCGCTAGCAAGTGCCGCGTGGTCGACGTCTTCGGGGATGCCGCCGCTGAAGCTTCGGTAGCCGACGCCGCGGAACAACAGCGTGGAGGCGTTGAGCATCGCCGCCTGATCTGGCCGGGTCGGGGTGAGCCTACGCATGAAGTCGGGATAGTCCATTTCCGGCGGCCAGACGATGCGTAGCGCCTTGGCGACCTGACGCAACCGGCGTAACGAATAGGAGTCCGCGGGCGGCATGGTCCGTAGGATGCCCACCTGTCCGTACAGCATGATGTGAGCGGCCGCCATGCCAGTGAGCAGAGAGATCTGCGCATTCCACCCCTCCACGGGCTCGGGAGCTCGGAAGCGCAGTGTCCAGCCACTCTCCTTGGGTTGGATCTCCTGCTGCGGGATCTTCAGGCTTATCCCGCCACGGTCACGTTCCCAGATCTCGCGCCACTGACCAACGAGCTTCAGCAAGTCGAGAGTCTGGCGCGGGGTCGTGCTGTCGATCTCGGCCTGCGCCTGGCCGTAGCTGAGCTGGGCGCGGCTGCGAACCCTGGCTCGTGCCACCTCTGCCGCAACCGTCTGACCCCGATGGTTCAACGTGATCGTCCATAGCAGCGCCGGTCTGAGTTCATGAGGCAGCAGGCTGGCTGCTCCTTCGCTGAGCACTGCGGGGTGCAGCGGACTGCGACAGTCCGGCGCATAGAACGTCATGCCGCGACGGTGCGCTTCACGATCAATTGGATCGCCTGGTCGGACGAAGGCAGCAATATCAGCGATTGCATATGAGATCACAAACTCACCACTCGGGCCGCGAGCGATGTGCAACGCCTGATCAAGATCAGGAGAACCGGCAGGATCGATCGTGATCAATTCCAGATCCGTCCTGTCAAGATCAGGAAGTCGTGGCTCGGCAGCGGCCCTCTCCGCAGCAGATTGCACGTCGGCCGGAAAGTGGGACGGCACGCCCTCGGTTGCCCGAATGGCCGCCAAGCCCTTCGCCAGCTCCTCGGGGACGACCGGTGGCAGTCCGAGCTTCCGGGCGGGCATGACCGCAGCTTAACCGGACGGCTGCGACCGGCCTGGTATTCAGCCGGGGCGGTCGGCCGGGAAGTGCCGACGAACTGGATCTCCATCCAACGCCCGGTTGACCAAAGCGTCCGCTGCCTTGTTGAGCTCGCGCGGCACCCAGGTCCAAGTCACGATTGCCGGCCGCAACCGAGCTGCCGCGAGCGCAAGTGGCTTCATGTCGGCGTGCTTCACCTTCCATCGGCCAGCCATCTGCTCGATCACCAGTCTCGAGTCCATACGCACTTCGAGCGCCGCTGCAGGGTCGAGCTCGCGGGCCATCTCGAGCCCGGCGATCAGCCCACGGTATTCCGCAACATTGTTCGTCGCCCGTCCGATGGGCAGGCCTTCGGCGGCCAGGACTTTCGAGGTCTGTGGATCGCGGACCAGTGCTCCGTACGCCGCTGGACCTGGGTTGCCACGAGATCCGCCGTCCGCCTCGATGATCAAGCGGCGGCCGGACGGAGCGACGGCTGCTTCCTCGAGATCATCGAAGAAACCGGGGCCGCCCTGCGTATCGGCTGGTCGCTTGGCCATCACGTACCTGACTTTGCCAAACCTGGTTGGGCCAAACCTGATTGGGGCGTACGGATCAAGATGCGGCCGCATTCCTCGCACCGCAGCACCTCGTCCTCGGGTGCGGCAGAGAACGCTCGCAGGTCGGCCGCGTTGATCTCCAGCTGGCAGCCGGTGCAACGGCGCTGTCGCAGCTCGGCCGCGGCTACTCCGCCGCGGCTGGCACCGATCTTGTCGTAGAGGGCGAGCAAATCCGCCGGTATCAGCGGGGCTATGTCAGCTCGCTCAGCCCGCAGCCCGCCCATCTCGCCGGCGAGCATCGCGAGCTGTCGATCGCGTTCGGCGATCGTCTCGTCTAGCTCATCGTCGAGCTGGCCCATTCGGGCACGCAGCGTCTCGCGGCTCGCGACCGCCGCCTCCAGTTGCTCCATCACATCAAGCTCTGCGTCTTCGAGGTCGCTGATCCGTTTCTTGAGGTGGTTGACCTCCTCCAGCATCGAGGAGAGCGCCTTGGGATCAGCCACAGTGCCGTTGGCGATCCGCACCTGATTCCGGGTAAGCCGCTCGCGAACCGGTTCGAGGTCGGTCTCGGCCTTGGTCTGCTCCAGCTCCAGATCCGAGATCGTGGTTTCGGCCGCCACTAGATCTGAAGTCAGCGCTGCCCGCTGGTTCTGCAGTCTGACGATCGCCGCATGCTGCGGCAGCGTCTGGCGTCTATGGTCGAGTTGGGCGAGTGTGGTGTCGACGGTCTGCAAGTCCAGCAAGCGCAGCTGCGCATCTTTGTCGGCCCTGATCGCCCTCATCCTCCTCAACGTTCGGGCGTGCGTACGCCCGCGGGCACCACCCTACTGACCGCTCATCTTCAGTTCAGGGCCGGTTGACCAGCAACAGGGCCTCGCTCGGGCCTACATTGCGGATTTCCAAGTACGCAGCACCAGAGTCCGTACGACTGACCGAACAGCTCGCCGGCTCGCGCCGAACCGAATGGTTCGCCGAACACCGAGACTGGCCGCGGATACTGGCGACCGGAGCGTACCACCGGAAATTCAGAGCGGACGGCCGTGATCGCCGCCGTGCGGAGGTAGAGCGGGAAGCCGGGATCGAAGCAATGCGCGCCGGCTGTGCCGAACGGCCCGAACCCTGGCAGCTCATGATCAAGCCCGTCCCTGGCACTGAGCCCCGGAACGCCAGCCCAGCCTGGAGCACGCGGAAAGCGCGGCCCGAACATCGCC
>Ga0075421_100002712_pt1 | contig 21130 bp, 16 predicted proteins | sample SoiMetdeltSBSDD5_FD_75292 | JGI IMG/M metagenome (GOLD analysis project Ga0075421, IMG submission 75292) | Bulk soil microbial communities from a Populus tree surrounding site in Tennessee, USA - Soil MetaG P. deltoides SBSDD5 | ecosystem: Environmental > Terrestrial > Soil > Tree plantation... | reverse complement strand
AAGGTCAAAACGGTGATCGACACCTCCACCATCGGCCTCGCCGCCGCCCGTGGCGCCGCCGAGATCCTGGCTGCGGCCGGCGTCGAGTTCGTCGACGCCCCCGTCTCCGGCGGCACCGCGGGTGCCGACAAGGCCACGCTCGCCATCATGCTCGCCTGCCCGGCCGAGACCTACGAGCGCCTGAAGCCGCTCATGAGTCTGATGGGCAAGCCGTTCTACGTCGGCCCCAACCCCGGCCAGGGCCAGGCGGTGAAGCTCCTCAACAACTTCCTGTCGGCTACGGCGCTGGCGGCCACCAGCGAGGCCATCGCCTTCGGGGTGAGCCAGGATATTCCCATGCAGACCATTCTCGACATCGTCAACGCCTCGACCGGGCGCAACTCCGCCACCGACGACAAATTCCCCCGCCGCATCGTCCACGGCCGCTACGACGCCGGCTTCACCGCCAGGCTGCAGCTCAAGGACATCAAGCTCTATCTGGAGAGCGCCCGCGCCGTGGGGATCACCGAAGAGGTCGCCGATACGGTGGTGAAGGTCTGGAGCGAGATGGACCAGGCTCTCCCCGGCGCCGACATCTGCGAGATGTACCCCTACACCCGCGACGGCCGCCGGAGGGCATGACCAAGAGTGCAGCGGCGGGGGTCAGACCCCTCGGCGCGAGCGCTGCGAGAATCTTCGACGGGCGAGGCGAGGGGTCTGACCCCCTCTCCCTACGCCAGCCGGGCGTTGATGGCCTCGAGCGCCTTGGAGCCGGGGCACAGCTCCGCCATCGGCAGCGCGTTGAGCGGGCGCGGATCGGTGGCCAGGATGTCGTGCATGTCGCGCTGGGTCTGGTCGATGTAAAGCAGGCCGGTCGTCACCGCGCCCCTGGCGGCGTTGTTGCGGATGGTCATGAGCGCGGCGTCGGCATCGCGCGGGTCGTGCTGGGCGCCGAGCTTGCTCAGCAGCAGGCGCGAGCCGTCGTGCAGCTCGATGTCGGCGGTGGTTCCCTCGGCGAAGTCGACCGTGATCTCCTCCTTGGGCTCCACGTAGTCGAGCTGCTTCTCCGATGCCATGTTGTGGGCGCGCACGTAGTCGTAGCTCTTGGTGGAGGCCGGGTGATTGTTGAAGGTGACGCACGGACTCACCACGTCGAGCAGCGCGAAGCCGTTGTAGCTGATGGCCGCCTTGATGAGCGGAACCAGCTGCGCCTTGTCGCCGGAGAACGAGCGCGCGACGAAGCCGGCGCCGAGCTGGATCGCCATCTGCGCGAGGTCGATGCCCTCGAACGGGTTGACCTCGCCCTTCTTCGACGGCGAGCCCTTGTCGTTGGTGGCGGAGAACTGGCCCTTGGTGAGGCCATAGCAGCCATTGTTCATGACGATGTAGGTCATGTTCAGCCGCCGCCGCACCGAATGGCAGAATTGGCCGAGGCCGATGGAGGCCGTATCGCCATCGCCCGAGACGCCGATGTAGACGAGGTCGCGGTTGGCCAGCGCGGCGCCGGTGGTGACGGACGGCATGCGGCCGTGCACGCTGTTGAAGCCGTGGGCGCGCGACAGGAAATAGGTGGGCGCCTTCGACGAGCAGCCGATGCCCGACACCTTGGCGATGCGATGCGGAGCCAGCTCCATCTCGAAGCACGCTTCGATCAGCGCCGCGGTGATGGAATCATGGCCGCAGCCGGCACACAGCGTCGACATGGTGCCTTCGTAGTCGCGCCGGGTGAGACCCTGCGCATTCCGCGGCAGCGCGGGATGGTGCGCGACCGGTTTCGGCATGAAGCTCATCGTGCAAACTCCATTCAGGCGTAGGTTGGGTCGAGCGAAGCGATGACCCAACGCAATCAAGGCGACTCATCGTGTGTTGGGTCTGCGCTCCGCTTGACCCAACCTACTCCTGCGCGGCCCAACCTACTCCGCCGCGGCCTGCGCCGGCTTTAATTCCCGCAGCACCGTGTTGCGCACGAAGGCCGCCGTCGTGGGCATGCCGTCGTAGCTCAGCGCCGGGATCAGCTTGTGGCCGGGCACGTCCGCCTCGGTCATCAGCAGGGAGCGCATCTGCGCGTCGCGGTTCTGCTCCACCACGAACACACGCTCGTGGCTGGCGCAGAAAGCAATCACATCCTGCGTAAAGGGGAAGGCCTTGAGCCTAAGCGCGTTGATCCTGACGCCCTCGCGCTCCAAGAGGTCGAGGCCCTCGTTGACCGCGTGCACGTTGGCGCCGAAGTAGATGAGGCCGGTCTTGCCGGCCCGGTCGCGGATGGTCACCTCCGGCTTCGGCACCAGCGTCGCCGCGGTGTCGAACTTCTGCTTGATGCGGTCGATGACCCGGGCGTGGATGCGGCCGTCCTCGGTGTAGCGGGCGTACTCGTCGTGCGACGTGCCGCGCGTGAAGAACGCGCCCTTGGAGGGGTGGGTGCCCGGCAGCGTACGGTAGGGGATGGCATCCCCGTCGATGTCCTGGTAGCGGCCCCACTCGCGGCCCTTGATCTCCTTGAAACGCTCCAGCGTGTCGGCATCGAGCACCTTGCCGCGGTCATGCTGATGCTTGTCGTCCCAGGAGAACGGATCGCACACCCACTCGTTCATGCCGATGTCGAGGTCCGACATGACGATCACGGGCGTTTGCAGCCGCTCGGCCAGGTCGAAGGCCTCGGCACCGAGCGCGAAGCACTCCGTCGGGTCCTTGGGGAACAGCAGGACGTGCTTGGTGTCGCCGTGCGAGGCGTAGGCGCAGGCCAGGATGTCCGACTGCTGCGTGCGCGTCGGCATGCCGGTGGACGGTCCGCCGCGCTGGATGTTGAACAGCACCACCGGCACCTCGGCGAAATAGGCGAGCCCCAGGAACTCGCTCATCAGCGAGATGCCGGGGCCGGAGGTCGCCGTGAACGAGCGCGCGCCGTTCCAGCCCGCCCCGATGGCAATGCCGATGGCCGCCAGCTCATCCTCGGCCTGAACGATGCCGTAGAGGTGGCGGCCATCCTTGGTCACGCGCAGGCGCTTGGCGTTGGCCTCGAACGCCTCCGCCAGCGAGGTGGACGGCGTGATCGGATACCAGGCGCACACCGTGGCACCCGCGTAGATGGCACCGAGGCCGGCCGCGGCGTTGCCCGACACCAGGATCTTGCCCTTGGCGCCCTCGGCTGCGCGCACCCGGATCGGCAGCGGGCAGTCGAAGTTCTGCAGCGCGTAGTCGCGGCCCAGGGCCACCGCCTCCATGTTGGCCGCGATCAGCTTCTCCTTGCCCTTGAGCTGCGACGCCACCGTGGTGCGAAGAACCTCCAGGTCGATATCGAGCAGCGCCGTCAGCGCGCCGACGTAGACCATGTTCTTGAACAGCTGGCGCTGGCGCGGGTCGCTCCATTTCCTGGCGCACATCTGGGCGATGGGAATGCCCAGCACCTTGATGTCGTCGCGCGGCCACACCCGCGGCAGCGTCGAGTCGTAGAGCAGCCAGCCGCCGGGAACGACCTCGCCCAGGTCCTCCTGGTAGGACTGCGGGTTCATGGCGACCATCAGGTCGATGCCGTCGCGGCGCGCCAGATAGCCCGCCTCCGACACCCGCACCTCGTACCAGGTGGGCAGGCCCTGGATGTTGGACGGGAAGATGTTCTTGGGCGCCACCGGAATGCCCATGCGGAACAGCGTCTTGGCGAAGATGCCGTTGGCGGAAGCCGAGCCCGACCCGTTCACCGTGGCGAACTTCACCACAAAGTCGTTGATGCCGCTCATGTCAGGAGTTGCCTCTTGATGGGGTCAGACCCCGCGCCACCGCGCTCTCGATCAACAACGACCCGCGTGCGCGCGAGGTCTGACCCCTGTTTATCGCAAATAAGCATTGTGGTGCGTCAGGCAAGCCGGGGAGGCCTGCGCCTCTACATACATAAGCTTCTGCATGTCCCACGCCCCTGTCGGACAGCGCTCGGCGCACAGCCCGCAGTGCAGGCACATATCCTCGTCCTTGGCCATGATGCGGCCGGTCTTCAACAGGTTGGAGACGTAGACATCCTGCGTCGTGTTGCTCGCCGGCACCCGCAGCTTCTGGCGCAGGGCGGGCTCCTCGTCGTTGAAGGTGAAGTTGATGCAGTCGACCGGGCAGATGTCCATGCAGGCGTCGCACTCGATGCACAGCGGGGCGGAGAACACCGTCTGTACGTCGCAGTTGAGGCAGCGCTCCGCCTCCTTGGCGGCGAGCTTGTCGTCGAAGCCCAGCTCCACCTCCACCTTGAGGTCGCGCAGCGCCTTGGCCTTGTCCGCGTGCGGCATGGCGACCCGCTTCAGCGGTGCGTAGGCGTTCTTATACGACCACTCGTGAATGCCCATCTTCTGGCTGATCAGGGTCACGCCGGGGCCCGGCCGCTCCGTCAGGGGCTGGCCGTGGCAGTAGCGGTCGATGGAGATCGCCGCGTGGTGGCCGTGCGCAACCGCCTTGATGATATTCTCCGGCCCCCACGCCGCGTCCCCGCCGAAGAACACGCCCGGCTTGGTCGACATCATGGTGACCTTGTCGACCTTGGGCATGCCCCACTTGTCGAGCTCCAGGCCGATGTCGCGCTCGATCCAGGGGAAGCTGTTCTCCTGGCCGATCGCCATCAGCACGTCGTCGCACTCGAGCACCACCTCCTCGCCGGAGGGCTCCAGCCGCGGCCGGCCGCTGGTATCGATGCCCACCTCCGTCATCTTCTGGAAGCGGACGCCAACGAGCCGGCCCTTCTCGAGCAGAAACTCCTTCGGAGCATGGTTGTCGAGGATCGGGATGTCCTCGTGCTCGGCGTCCTCGATCTCCCACGGCGAGGCCTTCATCACCCGCCGCGGCGAGCGCACCGTCACCGTCACGCTGCTGCCGCCGAGGCGCAGGCTGGTGCGGCAGCAGTCCATGGCGGTATTGCCGCCGCCGATCACGACCACACGCCGGCCGATGCGGCTCACGTGCTCGAAGGCCACCGAGGTGAGCCAGTCGATGCCGATGTGGATGTTGGCGGCGGCCTCCTGCCGGCCGGGAATGACGAGGTCCTTGCCCTTGGGCGCGCCGGTGCCGATGAAGACGGCGTCGAACCCTTCCGCAACGAGCGCCGCGAGGCTCTTAATCTCATGGCCGAAGCGCGCCTCCACGCCGAAGCCCAGAATACGCTGCACCTCCTCGTCCAGCACGTGCTCCGGCAGGCGGAACGAAGGAATGTTCGAGCGCATCAACCCGCCTGGCTTGGCATCCTTCTCGAACAGCACGACATGATAGCCGAGCGGCATGAGATCGCGCGCTACCGTCAGCGAGGCGGGGCCTGCGCCTATCAGCGCAATGCGCTTGCCGTTCTTCTCCGCGGGGATCTCGGGCATGAACATGTCGATCTCGCCCTTGTAGTCGGCGGCGACGCGCTTCAGCCGGCAGATCGCAACCGGCTTCTCCTCGACGCGGCCGCGCCGGCACGCAGGCTCGCACGGCCGATCGCACACCCGCCCCAGGATGGCGGGGAAGACGTTGCTTTCCCAATTGAGCATGTAGGCGGCGGCGTAGCGGCCCTGGGCGATCAGGCGGATGTATTCCGGGACCGGCGTGTGGCTCGGACACGCCCATTGGCAGTCCACCACCTTATGAAAATAGCTAGGGTCGGAAATATCGGTGGGGGCCATTCGCCCCTGGCGTCTGACCCCGACTGCACTCGGCTGCATTACACGACCGGTCCTTGCACCGTTTCGTTGCCATCCTGTCGTATTCTATCGAAGGGTTCACCCCAACCCAACTTGAACGATGGTACGACAGGTGGATTTTACGCTGGATTGCCTGCGGTGTGGCCCTGGCGCCATGTGAGCCTTGCTGCGTCCGCTAACATTGTGCATAGCACAAATTCAACGTAATCCGCACCGGGAACCCGTCGCTTGGGCGGTGGCGCTACCTGCCCAAGCGCAGGGGATCGCGGCGTGGAGCACGTTCACCAAATCGCGATTTGACGGCCCCGCATCGGACAGTCCGTCAACTCTCTGCTGGTTTTCCCCGAGTGCCAGCGACCCCGACGGCTGCCATTCTGGCTCCAGACGGCGCCAGCTCATGCCGATGCGGCGGGAGCGGCGCAGCATCTTGACCCGAGCATCGAGCCAGTTGTCTGCACCGCAACCATGTCAGCGAGCCACCGTTCTGTGAGGCGTCTGTCGCAGGGGGCGCCCGTCCCGACGCGCCTTGCCGCTCTCCTTGATTTCGACGGCACGGTTGCCCCCGACGATCCAACCGACCGGCTTCTGGACAGCTTCGCGCGCCCCGAGTGGCGCACCATCGAGGCGGAATGGCAAGCCGGGCGGATGACTTCCCGGGAGTGCATGCAGCGGCAGGTGGCGCTGTTGCGGGCCACGCCGGACCAGCTGGATGCGGCGATCCGCACGATCGGGATCGATCCAGGCTTCTACGGCTTCGTCAGCCTCTGCAGGCGCCGCGGCGTTGGCGTCGCTATCGTCTCCGACGGCTTCGACCGGGTCGTGCGCGCGGTGCTGGAGCGGGCCGGCCTCGCCGTCCCGTTCTTCGCCAACTCGCTCGAGTGGCAGGGTGCCAACCGCTGGCGCCTCGCGCTGCCGCACGCCCGCGCCGACTGCCGCTCCGGCGCCGCCAACTGCAAATGCGCGCACGGCCCGCGAGGCGACGAGGGCTGTGTGGTCGTGGGCGACGGGCGCTCCGACTTCTGCATGGCGGTCCGCGCCCGCTTCGTCATCGCCAAGGGAGCGTTAGCCGAGTTTTGCCACACCCGCGGGCTGGCACACGCATCGTTCAGGAACTTCGATGACGCTACCCATCGCCTGACCGAATGGCTCGATCACAACGCCGATCGGCCGGCTGACGCACCGGCTTCCCGCCGAGGCGCTTGGCCCAAGCTGAACGGTGTATCGGGCCGTGAGCCAGGTGTCTGACATCGCGCAAGGGGTCAGACCCCGCGCGCACCGCGGTGGAAAAGCCGTGAGGTCGAGGCGAGGGGTCTGACCCCGTTTTGGAGCGCGTGGACCTCCGACATGAGTCTGAGCGACTTGAGCATACGCCTTGCCGGCGGGCGGCTCGGCTTCCTCTTGATCCACGGGCTCGGTGGAACGCCCATGGAGCTGCGCTACGTCGCGCAGGGCCTGGCCCGCGCCGGCCATACCGTGCACGTGCCCCAGCTCGCCGGCCACTGCGGCACGGTCGACGAGCTGAAGGCGACGCAGTGGACCGACTGGCATACCAGCGTCGAGCGCGAGCACGACCGGCTGAAGGCGCGCTGCGAGACCGTCGTGGTCGGCGGCCTGTCCGTCGGCTCGGTCCTGGCCCTGCACCTGGCCGCCGTGCGCCCGGAGAGCGTATCCGGCCTCGCCCTCTATGCCCCGTCGCTGTGGCTCGACGGGTGGGGCGTCCCCTGGCATGCCACGCTGTTCCGGCTTGTGACCCAGAAGTGGTGTGCCGATTGGTTCGCCTTCACCGAGCGGCATCCCTGGGGCATCAAGGACCCGCGCCTGCGCGCGCTGGTCGAGCGCGCGATCAGGAGCGGCGACAGTTCGCGCGCCGGCATCGCCGCCCTGCCTGGCAGCCTGATGCTGGAGCTGCGCTGGCTCGTGCAGCGGGTGAGGGAAGAGATCAGCCAGGTGCGCCAACCCGCCCTCATCATCCACCCGCGCGAGGATGACCGGGCGAGCCTGCGCAACCTGCACTACCTGCAGAGCAGCCTCGGCGGCCTGACGGAGACGGTGGTGCTCAACGACAGCTACCACATCGTCACCCTGGATCGGCAGCGCCAGGTCGTCGTCGCCCGCACACTGGAGTTCGCCCAGCGCCTGCAGCAGGGGATCTTCCAAACGCTGGCGCCGGAGACGGAGACGGAAGATCCCACCACCGCGGACGAGCCGCGCGAGCAGCGGCGCGAGAGCTGACGGTGCGGGCTGAGCCAAGACCGCGTGACCATCACATCCGGCGGTCGCCTCATCAGCAGCCGAAACAGCTGGGGCCATGCTCTATCCGGTCGGCGGCCGTGAGGTGTACGATCGCATGGTGGAGCGTGGCGCGACCCGCCGCGCCGGCGAGCGCAACTGCGAATGATGTCAGACAGGCCGGTCTTCCGCTTTGCGCCGAGCCCCAACGGCGAACTGCACCTGGGCCACGCGCTGTCCGCCCTGGTCGGCTATCAGCAGGCCAGGGCCGCCGGTGGACGGTTCCTGCTGCGCATCGAGGATATCGACGCCGGCCGGACACGGCCGGAGCTCGTGGCCGGCATTTTCGAAGACCTGCGCTGGCTCGGCATCGAGTGGGAGGAGCCGGTGGTGCTCCAGTCCACCCGCATGCCGGCCTATTGCGCCGCCGCCGAGCGGCTCCAGGCGCTGGGCGTCCTCTATCGCTGCTTCGCCACGCGCTCGGAGATCGAGGCGGCCGCCGGCGAGGGGCGGGACCCCGACGGCGCCCCGCTCTATCCGCGCCTGTGGCGCGGCCGACCCGAAGGCGACATCGCCGACGCCCTGGCTGCCGGCCGGCCCTACGCTCTGCGGATCGATATTGCCAAGGCTGGCAGCGTGGCGGCTTACTTGCTGGGCGGCCGTCCCCTCACGTTCCTCGAGCTCGGCGCCGACGGCGCTCGGGAGCGGGTCGAGGCGCACCCGCAACGATGGGGCGATGCTGTGATCGTCCGCAAGGAGGTGCCGGCCAGCTACCACCTCGCCGTCGTCGTCGACGATGCCTGGCAGGGCGTGACCCACGTCACCCGCGGGCGCGATCTCTACGCGGCGACCGACCTGCACCGGCTTCTGCAGGTGCTGCTCGGCCTGCCGGAGCCCGTCTACCATCACCACCGGCTGATCGTGGACGCCGGCGGCCGCAAGCTGGCCAAGAGCGCCCGCGACGCCAGTCTCAGATCGCTGCGCGAGCGCGGCGTCAGCGCGGGCGAGATACGGCGCCTCATCGGGCTCTCCGACCCACCGCAACGTTAAGTCCTGCGCAATATATTCGATGTAGATCGCTTGTATTGAGGCGATGGATTCGCCTTCAATTTGGCAGCTGGCCATGTGAACGTTGATGACCATGCAGAATTTGAGCGGCGTCTGGGCAGATGTGCTTGCGTATGCGGCCATCCTGGCCGGGCTCGCGGCATGCGCCGGTCTCGCCGTGCGCCGCGACCGGCCTCTTCGCCCGGCTCCGCCGCGCACCGTCGGCGCCACCCACCTCAGCGTGGCAGCGGCGGGCGCCCCCCACAGGCTCGATCCGGCGCGCGAGTGGAGCCTGGTGACCCGCCGCGCCACACAGGACCTCGACAGGGCTGCCGGCCTGGCTGCGCTGCAGGCCGAGGCTGCGCTGAAGCTCGCCGCAGCCGAGCACGCCTACAACCGCCTGGTCGGAGACTGCGCCCAGCTCTGCCGCACATCCGCCAAGCCAACGGTCGTGGTCGCCGCGTACCAACGCGGCGCCGAGCACAGGCAACTGCCGCGCACGCTTGACCGGCCAGCGGAGCGTCGGCCGCTGGCAGCGTAGGCGTTCACGCAGGTCTCAGCGGAGAAGCCCCGTCACGACACCGATGGCCGGCACTGTTCGTCGGCCGGCAGCGGATCGCAGGTGGTGCGGACCACGCATTTCGCCATCGCGTCCTCCAGCTCCCGCCGCCAGACTCCGTCGATACGGCCCTGGTAGAGCCCGGCCTCGGTGAGCCCGCACTGATAGAGCCGGATCATCTCCGTCCCGCCGAAATACATCGCCTTCTTGTAGTCCCCGAGCGCGCCGTTCGGATCGCCCTGGACTTGCCGGATATGGGCGCGCGTGTCGAGCGTGTGGGCCGCGGTGGGCTCCAGCCGCAGCGATGCCTCAACGTCGGGGAGCCCAGTAGCGGCCTTGCCCCAGCGGAAGTAGGCCCAGGCCCGGTTGTTGAGCGCCACCGCGAAATTGGGCTGCATGTGGATGGCCTCGTCGTAGTCGCGGATGGCCGTGGCGTACTCGCCCTTCAACGAGTAGGCCAGCGCCCGCATGGCGTAGATGCCGGCCAGCTGCGCCTGGTTGGCGATGATGCCGCCCTCGATCAGCGCCGTGCACCCGGAGATGCGCCGCTCGTTGTCCTTGCCGAAGCAGTCGAGCTGGCTTGCCGCATCCTGCGCGCGCGCCGGGGTGATGGCGCCCGCGATCATCAGGGCAAGCGTCGCGATCAATCCCGCGCTGCGCTTCATCCTTGTCCTTCCACCGGCAAATCGCCCCAAATCCCCAAGACGCTGGAATGGCCGGGCGTAAAGCAAGCCTATATGAAATACACGCCGCAATCTGCGGGCGGCAGCTCATTTTCCCGTGCGCGCGGTCTCTATCCCACGACGGGGCCGCGAATATGGCGGATGCGGGGCGCCGGGCGGCCTCGCGCGATTTGTCGATGACTGTGGCTGAGGGACTGCGGCTGGGTCTCTACTTGAAGTGCTTGGAGAGCTTCAGCCCCTGGCCCTGGTAGTGGGACGCGATGCCCACCCCGTAAAGCTTGCTCGGCCGTTCGGCCAGCTCCTCGTAGACCAGCCGGGCGATGGCCTGGCCGTCGTCCAGGATGAACGGCACCTCCAGGGTGCGCACCTCCAGCACGGCCTTGGAGCCGGCGCCGCCTTCCTCGGCAAAGCCGAAGCCGGGGTCGAAGAAGCCCGCGTAATGCGCCCGGAACTCCCCCATCATCGGGTCGATGGGGACCATCTCGGCGGCGTAGTCGGGCGGAACCTGGATGCGCTCCTTGGAGGCCAGGATGTAGAACTCGTTGGGGTGCAGGATCAGCCGCCCGTCTTTGGGGGCGGGGATCGGCTCCCAGAAGTCGCGTTTGCTGTAGCCGCGCCGGTCGACATCCAGTAGGTCTGCGAACTTCAACGCCCGGTAGCCGATGACCCCGCGCCTGCCGGTGCCGCGCAGGTCAACCCCCACGGTTAGGCCGTTGCGGATGGTCGCCTTGCCGCCCATGCCGTTCACCAGCGGCATCCTGGCGTCCAGCTTGCGCAGATCGGCGTCGCCGATCTCAGGCCGCCAGTAGCGGTCCTGGCCGCCTGCCCGGCGCAGGAAGCGCATCTGGCTCAGGCGCGACCCGGTGCGCGCCTTGACGCTGAAGGTGCGTGGGAAGATCTCGGCGTAGAGCTCGCCCTCGTAGCCGGCCTCCACCCAGTCGAAGGCCTCGCTGCGGTCGGTAATGAGCCGGGTGAACACGTCGATGCGGCCGGTGGAGCTCTTGGGATTGGCGACCGCCGAGATGCTGGGCGGCAGGCTCAGCCGCTCCTGCAGCTTCACGAGATAGACGCAGCCCTGCTCCAGCACGGCCCCGTCATCCAGGCTGAACTCGTGCTGCTTGAGTCTTTCAAGCCGCTGGGCGACCGACTGGTGCCGACCGGGCAGAAAGCTCGCCCTGATCCGGTAGGCCCGGCTGCCGAGCCTCAAATCGAGGCTGGCGGGCTGGATCTGATCGGGGAGAATCTCATTGCGGGCGTCGATCTTGCGGCGGCTCTTCAACGCCTCGATCTGCTGGGCGGGCAGCAGGCCAGGCTTGCCGGCCAGTTCCACCCTGGGCAGCCCGTTCGCCCCGCTCCCCGCGGCCCGCCCCGGGCCGCCCGCGGGAGCCTGGGAGAGCGGCACGACATTCTGGCCGGCCCCGGTCTGGCTGCCGGCCCGTGGCGCCTTGATGGTGGCCATCGGGCGTACCGCGCTCCTCGCTTGCGACTTGCTGGCATGACACGTCACCTCCCTAGCACGCTGCCGCCGGCCTGTTCAGGCGTCGCGGCGGCGTTACTAACAGGCGACGGGAGTGCAGAAACGGCGCGGAAGCGCGGGAAAACGCGGGCTCAGCTCGAAAGCAGACGCCAAGCCAGGCATGCGGCGAGCAGAAGCGTGCCAGTACATAAGGCCACGACGGCTGCGGCGCCGGCCCTGCTCGTGGGCCGCGCCTCAGCCTGTGCAGCTGCTGCGCGATGCTTGGCCATGAGCGCCGGCGGGATCAATCGCATCACCAACAGGATGCCGAGCGGCACGATGATGACGTCGTCCAGATAGCCCAGCACGGGCACAAAATCGGGGATGAGGTCGATGGGGGATAGCGCATACGCGGCGACACAGGCGGCCAGCGCCTTCGCGTGCCATGGTACGCGCGGATCGCGGCTGGCAAGATGGAGGGCGTGGACATCGCGCTTGATCGTGCGCGCCCAGCCTCTCAATGTCGACAACAGCACGGATCAGGCCTCCGCTCTTTGACACTGGCGACGACGTATCGCCAAGCATAACGCCGGCCGCCAGCTCTCAAACCGGGGCATGGCCCATGATCGCGACATGATCGCGAGGCTTGCTTGACGCCACGCGCCGCGACAGGTTAAGTCGATGCTGCAACGACGTGGTGATTTGGCCGGCCGGCTTGCAGCCACGCAAAACAACTCGCTAAAATGGCCGCGCGCGTGAACCGACTCGATGCGCCCGGCTTAGTGAGGGCGCGGTGCGAGCCGGTCTTTTTGTTGCCTGCGGGCCGAGCAGACCCGGCCCCCGAACACAGGCAAGGAGTGCGCGATGACGGATACCCCCCACACTGCTGACCCCACAGAGGCGTGGAGCCCCGAGACCCGGCTGGTCCACGGCGGTACCATGAGGTCCGGTTTCGCCGAGACCTCCGAGGCGCTGTTCCTCACCCAGAGCTACGTCTACGCGTCGGCGGAGCAGGCGGAGGAGCGCTTCAAGAGCGAGTCCGGCGGCTTCATCTACAGCCGCTACGCCAACCCCACCGTCGCCATGTTCGAGGAGCGCATGCGGCTGCTGGAAGGCGCCGAGGCCGCGCGCGCCACGGCCACGGGCATGGCTGCTGTCACCTCCGCCCTCCTGTGCTTCCTCAAGGCCGGCGACCATGTCGTGGCGGCGCGCGCCCTGTTCGGCTCGTGCCGCTATGTGGTGGAGGACCTGTGCCCCCGCTTCGGCATCGCCTCCACGCTGGTCGACGGGCGCGACACAATTGCCTGGCAGAAGGCCGTGCGACCCAACACCAAGGCCTTCTTCTTCGAGACGCCGGCCAACCCCACGCTCGATCTGGTCGACATCGCCGCCGTGTCCGAGATTGCCCACGCTTCCGGCGCCGTGGTCGTTGCCGATAACGTGTTCGCCACGCCCATGCTGCAGAAGCCGCTGAAGCACGGGGCCGACATCGTGGTCTATTCCGCCACCAAGCACATCGACGGCCAGGGCCGCTGCCTCGGCGGAGTCGTGCTGGGCTCCGCCGCCTACGTGAAGGACCACCTGCACAACTTCCTGAAGCATACCGGGCCGTCGCTCAGCCCGTTCAACGCCTGGGTCATGCTGAAGGGCCTGGAAACGCTCCCTGTGCGCGTGCGCGCCCAGTGCGAGAGCGCCACGCGGATCGCCGACCACCTGGCGGGACGCCCCGAGGTCAAGCGCGTGCTGTTCTGCGGCCGCGAGGACCACCCCCAGGCGGCGCTGGCTAGGCGGCAGATGACAGGGCCAGGCCAGGTCGTCACGTTCGAGATCGAGGGCGGCAAGCCGGCCGCCTTCCGCTTCCTCAATGCGCTGCGGCTCATCAAGATCTCCAACAATCTGGGTGACGCCAAGAGCCTCGTCACACATCCCGCCACCACCACGCACCAGCGGCTCAAGCCCGAGGCACGCGCGGAGCTCGGCATCTCCGACGGCACGCTGCGCTTGTCGGTCGGGCTGGAGGCCTGGGTCGATCTTGCGGCCGATGTTGACGCCGCTCTGGCCGCTTCTAATATCGGATGATCCGTTCTCAGGTTGTCCCACCTGCCCGCTCCGGCTGCCCCAATAGCCCGCGTTCAAGCCCCACTTTGGACCAAATGTACGAAGCCGTTACCGAAAGCATCCGCGTCCGTGTCACGCCGCAGTACCTGGAGGAGGAATCATCCCCGGACGACAGTCGGTACGTGTGGGCGTACACGGTGCATATCGTCAACGAGGGCAGCGAGACGGTGCAACTCCGCTCCCGGCACTGGCGCATTACCGACGCCAGCGGGCGCACCGAGGAGGTGAGGGGCAAGGGCGTGGTGGGGCAGACGCCGGTGATGGAGCCGGGCGGCTCCTTCCGCTATACCTCGAGCTGCCCGCTCACCACTCCATCGGGCATCATGATGGGCTCCTACCAGATGACCACGGGGGCGGGCCAGCGCATCGATGTGACCATCCCCGCGTTCTCGCTCGACAGCCCGCACTCCAAGCCACGCCTGAACTGACATCGATCGAAAGGACCAGATGCCAGCACCCCTAGCCGCCGCCAAGGACCTGCTGGCGCGGCTCGTCGCCTTCGACACGACGAGCCACAAGTCGAACCTCCCCCTGGTGCGCTTCGTCGAGGACTACCTGCGCCGGCACGGCGTCGAGTCCACGCTCATCCCCACCCCGGACGGGCAGAAGGCGAGCCTGTTCGCCACCATCGGTCCAGCGGGCATGGGCGGTATCGCGCTGTCCGGCCACACCGACGTGGTGCCCGTGGAGGGGCAGACCTGGAGCAGCGATCCGTTCACTCTTGTGGAGCGCGGCGGCAGGCTCTACGGCCGCGGTGCCTGCGACATGAAGGGCTACCTGGCCTGCGTGCTGGCCATGGTGCCCGAGCTCACCGCGCGCAAGCTCGCCACGCCGCTGCACATCGTCTTCTCCTATGACGAGGAGGTGGGCTGCACGGGCGTGCGGCCGATGGTCCGTGAGCTCGGCAAAACCCTGCCGCTGCCGCGCATGGTGCTGGTGGGCGAGCCGACCAGCATGGCCGTGGTGGACGCCCACAAAGGGCCGATGCGCTGGGTCGTGCGGCTGATCGGCAAGGCGGCGCACTCGTCCATGCCGCACCTGGGCGTCAACGCCGTCATCTATGCCGGGCATCTGCTGGGCGAGCTGGCCCGCATGGAGGCGGAGCTCAGGGAGATGGCCCCGAACCCACGCTTCGACCCGCCGTATACAACGCTGCAGGTGACGCAGATCGCCGGCGGCAACGCCTCCAACATCGTGCCGGCGGCCTGCTGGTTCGGCTGGGAGATCCGCCGCCTGCCCGGCTTCGACGGCCACGCGCTCGACGCCCGCTTCCGCCGTTTCGCCGAGGAACGATGCGGGGCGCCCATGCGGCAGGCGGACGCGGACACCGGCGTCAGCATCGAGATCGTCAACGAGGTGCCGCCGTTCCAGGCCGACGCCGCCTCCGGCATCGTGCCGCTGACGCTCAAGCTGGCCCAGCAGAACGACACGTTCGCCGTCTGCTACGCTACCGAGGCCAGCCTGTTCCAAGTCGGCGGTGCCCCGGCCGTGGTGTGCGGCCCCGGCGACATCGCCCAGGCCCACACGCCCGACGAGTACCTGGAGGTCGCCGAGTTGGAGAAGTGCCTCGCCTTCCTCGCCCGCCTAGCCGACTGGGCGGAGGGGTGAGCGGCTGGGGTCAACCCCCTTTCCTCCAACGGCCCGTTCTTTCCTGAGACTGCAGCGGAAAGGGGTCTGACCCCGTACCCCACGCCGGGCTCAATTTCGATCGCGGAGCGACGATTGCCCTTTGGCACCATACACCGCCTCCATCTCGCGGCGCACCCTGACGGCGTCGGCGGTCGTGTCGATGACCACATCCGCCCATCTGAGCGCCTCGCCCTCGGCAATGTCGCGCCTGAGCGCCACGTCGCTGGCCAGCCCCAATGGCAGGTAGCCCTCGGCGAGCGAGACCTCGGCCGGCACCTGCCGGCCCCACACGGCAAAGCCGCCCTCGCCGTCCAGGACCTCGCTCTTCTTGAGGGAGTGCTTGGCGACCGCGACCACGTCGGAGTTGAAGCACACCGGCGTGCCCGTCGGCTCGCCGCGCAGCGCCACGGAGGCGACCGAGATGCCCAGCTCCAGCCCGATCATGTGCGTAGGCCGGTAGAGCGCAGCGTATTTGCCGCTCTTGTCCTGCAGGCAGTTGTACTCGACGAAGCACTGGGCCGCGTAGGCGCTGTCGCTCTCGACGACCACGTAGGTTCCCATGGCGAGATGGTGCGGCACGTCCGTCCCGTCGCGGTAGAGCGAGGAGACCACCTCGGTCACGCCCTTGCCCTCCAGCGTGCCGCCCTCGGCCATTGGCTTGCAGACCTCCGCCAGCTCGAAGCGCGACGCCGGCGGAAAGCCCAGGCCGCCCGACTGCGGCACCAGCCCGGTGGCATTGCACACCGCGGTCATCTCGATGCCCGACTTGGTGCCGTCGAGAAACGAGTTGAACATCTTTGGGTTGATGTGGCTGCGGTCCTGGATCGGCAGGTACTGGAGCAGGATGTCCCACACCGTATCGGGGTTGGAGCGGTGGTAGCTCGGGTGATAGCGCGTGCCCTTGCCGGCCGCGACCACTTTGAACCCGCACGCGCGCGCCCAGTCCACCTGCTCGCAGATCTGGGCCGGCTGGTCGCCCCAGGCCAGCGAGTAGATGACGCCGGCCTCTCTGGCCCGCCGCGCCAGCAGCGGCCCCGCCAGCGCGTCCGCCTCCACGTTGACCATGATGATGTGCTTGCCGTGCGCGATCGCCGCGCTCGCCAACCGGATGCCCGTGGCCGGGTCCCCCGTCGCCTCGATCACCACGTCGATCTCGGGGCTCGCGATCAGCGCCAGCGCATCGTCAGTAACGAGCGTGTTGCCCGTCTTGAGCGCCTCCTCGAGCGAGCGCGCCTCGATCTGCTCCGCGGGCCACCCCACGCCAATCAGCCGCTCCCTGGCGCGGGCCGGCATCAGGTCGGCGAGGCCGGCCAAGTGCATCCCCGGCGTCAGCCGCACCTGCGACAGGAACATGGTGCCGAACTTGCCGGCACCCACCTGCGCGACACGGATGGGCCGCCCGGCCGCCGCGCGCTCTCTCAGCATCGACGACAGGTTCATGCGCTTTTCCCGGTCACCCGAACCTGCGCACGTCCACGAAATGCCCCGCAATTGCCGCCGCCGCCGCCATGGCAGGCGACACCAGGTGCGTGCGGCCGAAACGGCCCTGACGCCCCTCGAAGTTGCGGTTGGAGGTGGAGGCGCAGCGCTCGCGCGGCTTCAGCTGGTCCGGGTTCATGCCGAGGCACATGGAGCAGCCGGCCTCGCGCCAGTCGAAGCCCGCCTCCTTCAGCACCTTGTCGAGCCCCTCCGCCTCCGCCTGCTGCTTCACCAGGCCGGAGCCCGGGACGATCATGGCGTAGACGCTGGGGCTCACCTTCCTGCCCTGGGCGATGCGGGCCGCCTCGCGCAGGTCCTCGATGCGGCCGTTGGTGCAGGAGCCGATGAACACCCGATCAAGCTTGATGTCGGTCATGCGGGTGCCCGGCGTGAGCCCCATGTAGGCCAGCGCCCGCTCCATGGAGGCGCGCTTGCCCTCGTCCTCCACCTTCTGAGGATCGGGCACGGCGCCCTCGATGGAGACCACGTCCTCCGGGGAGGTGCCCCAGGTGACGATCGGCGGGAGCCGGGCGGCGTCGAGCCTCACCTCGCGGTCGAAATGGGCGCCGTCATCGCTCTGCAGCGTCTCCCAGTAGCGCATGGCCGCGTCCCAGGCCGCCCCCTTGGGAGCCTTGGCCCGACCCTTCAGGTAGGCGAACGTCTTCTCGTCCGGCGCCACCATGCCGGCGCGCGCACCGCCCTCGATCGACATGTTGCACACCGTCATGCGGCCCTCCATGGAGAGGGAGCGGATCGCCTCGCCGGCGTACTCGATGACATGGCCGGTGCCGCCGGCGGTGCCGATCTCGCCGATGATGGCGAGGATGATGTCCTTGGCCGTCACGCCCTCGGGGAGCCTGCCGTCCACGGTGACGCGCATGTTCCTGGCCTTTTTCTGCGTCAGCGTCTGGGTGGCCAGCACATGCTCCACCTCGGAGGTGCCGATGCCGTGCGCCAGCGCGCCGAAGGCGCCGTGCGTGGAGGTATGGCTGTCACCGCACACGATGGTGGTGCCGGGCAGCGTGAAGCCCTGCTCGGGGCCGATCACGTGCACGATGCCTTGGCGCGCGTCGAGCTCGTCGTAATACTCGATGCCGAAATCCTTGGCGTTGCGGGCCAGCGTCTCCACCTGCAGGCGGCTCTCGGGGTCGGCTATCCCTTCGCGCCGATCGGAGGTGGGCACGTTATGGTCCACCACCGCCAGCGTCTTCTCGGGCGCCCGCACCTTGCGCCCCGCCAGCCTCAGGCCCTCGAAGGCCTGCGGGCTCGTCACCTCGTGCACGAGATGCCGGTCGATATAGAGGATGCAGGTGCCGTCGGGCTGCCTGGCGACCACGTGGTCGTCGAATATCTTGTCGTAGAGGGCCTTGGGATGTCCCTGGGGCCCCTGGGGCGCGGTGGTGCTGGCCATAGCGCGCGATCCTTCTCCAGCCGAGCGTTTCTCTTTCTTGAGCGTTGAGCCGCTTGGCGCCCGTCATAATCCGGCGCGCGCCCGCCGTCTACGACGGCAGTTGGGCGCTCCGCACCGGGTGGCGCCGCATCAGGTCGTCGATGCGGACCCGCTCGCGCTTGAAGTCGGCCATGTCCTTCCCCCTCAGCTGGCGATCGTTGGGGACCGGGATGGTGCGCGGGTTGACATGGCTGTAGGTGCCGTCGAACCGGTTCCGCACCAGCACCTCGAAATGCACGTGTGGCCCCGACGATAGCCCCGTCGAGCCCACGTAGCCGATGATCTGCCCCTGCCGCACCCGCACGCCCGGTCCCACGCCGGCGGCGAACTTCGACATGTGCGCGTATCCGGTCTTGTAGCCGTTGGCGTGGCGGACGCGGACGTAGTTGCCGTTCTCGCCCTTGGGGCCGGCCTCCTCGACGATGCCGCTGCCCGCCGCCATGATCGGAGTGCCCATGGCGCAGGCCCAGTCCTCGCCGTAGTGCATTTTCTGCAAGCGCAGGAGCGGGTGCATGCGCGGGCCAAAGCCCGAGGTGAGGCGCACGTCCTCGCCGCGGACCGGCCGGCGCATCAGGAACTTGCGCGCTGTATTGCCCTCGGGGTCGTAGAAGTCCACGGTGCCGTCGGAGGTGCGAAACCGGTAGAACTTGCGCGTCTCGCCGCCCGCCGTGACGAACGTGGCGAGCAGATCGCCGACGTCGCCATCAACGCCCCGGTCCTCGCCCTTCAGGTCGAAGAACATCTCGACGCCGTCGCCCACCCGGACCTTTTGGAAGAAATTCGTCCCCGGCGCGTGGATGCGCAGGATCTGCAGGATGAGATCGGGCGGCACCCCGTGCCTGGCGGCCAGTGAATAGAAGCTGGCGTAGAGGCTGTTGTCCTGGGCCTGGTCGTTGTCCGGCATCGACACGTGCGCCACGCGGTCGTCGACCCGGGTGGCGCTCGGCACGTACTCCCCTGTACCGTTGCGGGTCACGGTCACCTTGTGACCGCCGCTCTCGTCGAAGACGCTGAAGCGCATGAGCTCGCCGCTCGGCCGGGCCGGCAGCGGCAGCGCCAGGCCGCGGATCTCGTAGCCCGGCTGCAGCTCGCTCTCCGGGAAGACGGACCGCGTAGCCTCCAGCATCGCCCGTACCTGCCAGGCCTGGACACCCAGTCGCGCCAGGATGCGCGCCAGCGTGTCGCCGCGCTGCACCTTGAGCGGGGTAATCTCGCGCACGCCGGAATCGTCGGCCGCCTCCGCCTCGTACACCGTCTTCGGCAGGGCCGTGGTCTGCGGCGGTAGCACATCGGCAAGGCGCTGGCTGCGGCCGGCAAGCAGCTCGGCCCCCGACTCGTCTGATTCGTCATCCGCGGCCTGGGCCCTGGCGACGAGCCGCGTGACCTCTTGGGCGTCCAGCTCCTGGCCATCCTCGCTCGGCAGAATGCCGTTGAGCTCGATGAGCTTGGTGGGCGCACCGGCATCCTGCCCCTCGCTGCGCTCGCCGTGCTCCACCGGCGCGATGTCGGCATAGAGCTTGATCGGGTTGAGCGCCGGCACCACCGCCGCCTGCTTCCGGGATACGGGGCCCAGCCGGGCCGCCAGCCGCACATAGTACTTGTTCATGGTGTATTCGCGCGTGCCGCGGCGCTGCTTGACCGGCTCGGCGATGTAGTTCCGGAGCGCGATGGCGCCGGTCGGGATCAGGAGCTTGTCGGTTTTCGGCACGGACCACCGCAGGCCGTCTGCACGTGTTGCCGGCAGCTGCAGGGCCAGCGAGGCCTGCTGCAGCCGCTGCTCCAGGCTCGCCACGTCCTGGTCCTGGGAATCCATCGATCCCGTGACCGCCACCAGAATGGCCAGCGCCCCGACCGCCGCAGCCAGGCAGGTGCTCAACACCCAGCGGAAACGGCCGCCCCGCCGGCCGTCAGCGTGGTCGCTGGCATACATCTCCGGCATCAGGGAGCCAGCCCGGCCAGCATAGGCATGGGGGCGGCTGCGCACTGAAGCGGAGGCGAAGCGGGGCCGCACCCGGCCCAGCGGAGCGTGACGCGTGAAAGCCATGTCCCCCGATCGTCCCCCGGATTACTCTCACCCGAGCCGCACTCTACGCGCGAAACGCGCCACCCGCCAAGCCACGCTCGTGCTCGGCAGGGTTGCCGCAGACCCCCGAATCATTGCCCCTGAAGCGAGGCCGATTTGCGGCATTTGTGTCACTACTTTGAACGGCTTAGGTCAGGCACCGAATTATTTTTATTATGGGGTTGACACCACCCCCGGATCACGCCTATCTACCCCCATCTCGCGACGCCATGTACTGGCGAGCGGCGAGAGGGCAGCAACTCTCCAGATAGACACGAGGCCGTGTCTGGCAAGCCAGGCACCAAGTCTCGTCTCTCTTCGCGAGTGGGGACGGCGAAAGCCGGCAACCATCGGGACGAGCGCTGACCGCGCGACTTGCTCTTTGACAAGTGGATAGAAGAAAGGGAAACGCAGGCGGCGGAGTCCTGGCGGACCCGACGGGCGCTCTAGCGGCAACGCGACAGCGGTCGGACGGTCGAAGCAAGAACTCTGGCGATCTCTGCGTTTCAAGCCATCACCATAGGCACCTGGGCTCGGGGCAACTTGAGCTAGGGTGTTTTTGTGTGAAGGTGCCCGTTACGCAGAGATTCCTTGGATTAACCTCCAAGCCAAACCAGAATCGAGCTTTCAACTTGAGAGTTTGATCCTGGCTCAGAACGAACGCTGGCGGCAGGCCTAACACATGCAAGTCGAACGCTCCAGCAATGGAGAGTGGCAGACGGGTGAGTAACGCGTGGGAACCTACCCTTTGGTTCGGAATAGCCCAGGGAAACTTGGGGTAATACCGGATA
>Ga0075421_100002711_pt1 | contig 21135 bp, 20 predicted proteins | sample SoiMetdeltSBSDD5_FD_75292 | JGI IMG/M metagenome (GOLD analysis project Ga0075421, IMG submission 75292) | Bulk soil microbial communities from a Populus tree surrounding site in Tennessee, USA - Soil MetaG P. deltoides SBSDD5 | ecosystem: Environmental > Terrestrial > Soil > Tree plantation... | reverse complement strand
GACGCCTTCACGCGCGCCAACGTCGCCAACTGGGGCGCGGGCCCGTTCGAGGACATGATGACGGGCGTCGACGCCCTGATCGCGCGCGGCCTGGCCGATCCCGCGCGCCTTTTCCTCTACGGCTGGAGCTACGGCGGCTATCTCACGAACTGGGCCGTCACCCACACCGATCGCTTCCGGGCCGCGGCCAGCGGGGCGGGCGTCGCGGACCTGCGCATGCAGTACGCGATCAGCGACGCGCGGCGCTGGCGCTTCGACTACTTCTCGGGCAGCCCGTTCACGGGGCACCAGGACCTCTATGTGCGGGAATCGCCCATCACCTACGTGGCTTCGGCCCGAGTGCCGACGCTGTTCCTGCACGGGGAGGAGGACGTGCGCGTCCCCCCCGCGCAGGGCTGGATGATGTACCGGGGCCTGCGCGACGCCGGGGTCGAGGCGGAGATGGTCGTCTATCCTCGCGAAGGGCACGGCTTCGAGGAGCCGCGGCACGTCCTGGACCGGCTCCGCCGCATCGCGGACTGGTTCACGCGGCACGACTCCGGGGCGCCCTGAACCGGCCCCGACCGGCTATCATCGCGGGTCTACGGGGGAGAGAGGAGAACGCTCGTGACGGACAACCTCAGGGTCGCGCGGTTCTATTTCGTGCTCCTGGCCCTCTTCACCACCGGCCGCTGGCTGCAGAGTCTCTTCCATCAGGACTACGCACAAGGCCATCAATTCTTCAGCATCGTGACCCTGACCTTCCTGTCCTCCGCGTACTTCGCGGCCTTCTGCCGCAAGTGGCGCGGCTACACGCTCCTGCAGGCCGTGATGATGGGCATGATGCTGGGGCTGGCCGCCCAGGTCGTCATCTTCCTCTCCACGGCCGTCTCCTACGCGCTGGGGCTGCACACGTTCTTCAACCACCCGCGCGCGTTGAACGTCGAGAGCGAGCTGCCGATGAACGAGGCGCTGACGAGGCGCGCCTTCGGCCTCATTGCCGGACCGATCTCGAACGGGATCGCCGCCTTCCTGGGCTGGCTGATGGGCGGGGTGCTTCCCGAGCGCACGACATCGCCCTCCGTCTGAGTTCCACCGCCGCGCGGGGGGTGATCTGATGTCGTGGAAGGACTCGCTTCGCCGCGATCCCGCCGGCTTCTACCGCATGAAGACGGAGCGCGGCGAGGTGCGCATCTTCATGACGGAGGCGCTCCTGGCGGAGGCGGAGGAGGGGCTGGGCCTGCAGATCGAGAACGCGCGCAGCTTCCCCGGAGTGGTGGATGCCGTACTCACCCCGGACGCGCATCACGGGTACGGCGTGCCCGTCGGCTGCGTCATGGCCACGACGGGGACCCTGGCCATGGGCCCGGTGGGCTACGACATCGGCTGCGGCATCGCCGCCCTGCGCTCCACCGTCGCCCGCGAAGAGGCCACGCCCGATCGCGTGAAGGAGTTCTCGCGGCGGGTGATGCAGCGCGTCGGCCTCGGGATGGGCGCGAAGGGACAGGCGGTGTCGGCGGAGCGCTTCCAGGAGATCGTGCGCGGCGGCGCCGAGGCCATGGGAGCGCGCCGGGGCACGGCGGAGCGCGATCGCATCCCCGTGGACGAGACCTGGGACGTGCCGAAGGACTCGCGGGCGTGGCGGGGGCAGAGCCAGCTCGGCAGCCTCGGCGGCGGCAATCACTTCATCGAGCTGCAGCACGACGGGGGCCGGCTCTGGGTCATGTTCCACACCGGCTCCCGCGGCTTCGGGCACGGCCTGGCCACGCACTTCTTCGAGCGCGCCATGGACGAGCGGGGACTCCGGCGCGGTCAGATGGACCTCGGGTACTTCACGCCCCGCTCCCCGCACTGGCGCTCGTACCGCAACGCGGTGGCCGCGGGCGGGAACTTCGCGATCGTGAACCGCCTGATGATCGGCCAGGCGGTGGGCAGCGCGTTCGCGGAGACCTTCGGCGCCGAGCCGCAGCTCGTCTACGAGATCAGCCACAACCTCGTGCAGGAGGAGACGCATCCCGACCTGTTCGATCATCCCGTCTGGGTGCACCGCAAGGGGGCGACACGCGCGCTGCCCGCGGGACACCCCATGCTCGCGGGCACGCGCTGGGAGACGACGGGCCATCCCGTCATCATTCCGGGGTCGATGGGCGACTTCTCCTACGTGCTGCGTCCGCTCCCGGGCGCGGCCAGGGCGCTCTACTCCGTCAACCACGGTGCCGGCCGCCGCAAGTCGCGCACCAGCGCCCGCCGCGAGATCAGCCAGGCCGAGGCCAATCGCCACATGCGCGATCTCGGGGTGATGGTCAACGCGGGCGGTGCGGTGCCCATCGACGAGAGCCCGCAGTGCTACAAGCCGGCCGAGGAAGTGATCCGCGCGGTGACGGACGCGGGGCTGGCCCGGGTCGAGGTGCGGCTCTCGCCGATCGCGTCGATCAAGGGCGTGGACTGACCTTCGGGGCGCGTCGCGCCACCGCTTCGTATTCAAACTAAGTCGTTCATGGCACTAAGGTCTTGACAGAGTTTGAGGCCATTGGTAGTGTCACTCTCGCACTAGTTGCCAAGTGGCACTGGCGATCCGAACGGCTCGGACCACGGTGGTTCGCGCCTGGTCGTGGGCGCGCAGGTGACGTGGCGCTAGGCAAGGCTAAGGAGGCCTGCACGTTCATGATCGAAGGTACGGTGAAGTGGTTCAATGAGGCGAAGGGTTTCGGTTTCCTCTCCCGTGAGGGTGGGCCGGACGTCTTCGTGCATCACTCGGAGATTCGGGCTGAGGGATTCCGCACCCTCAACGAGGGCGACCGCGTGCGTTTCGAGGTCGTAGACAGCCCCAAGGGGCCTCGCGCGGCCAACGTCGTCAAGATCTAACAGCCTCGACCACGGATCCAACGATCCAATCGCCCGGGACCGCAAGGTTCCGGGCTTTTTGTTTTTTTGGGCAGGATTGTTCTTGGGGCGGAGAGTATTTAGTCAGGGGGGGCACTCGTGCATCAGCACGATGGGCACTCGCGACCCCCCCTGAAACCCCCCTCGCACGTCGCCGCGCTACGCGCGCCGCCGTTCTCTGCGGTCGCGCTGCCCCTTGCCCTTTCCCATTGCCCATGGGCCGACCGCGGCGTAGCATGCGTCCTCTCCTTCGGAGGGTTGCCATGCGCCTGGTTACGCGGGGGGATCTGGACGGGCTCACCTGCGCCGTCCTCATCACCAGCTGCGAGGACATCGACGAGATCGTGCTCGTGCATCCCCAGGACATCACGGACAAGCGCCTTCACATCACGGACGACGACATCATCGCGAACCTGCCGTACCAGAAGGGGGTCGGCAAGTGGTTCGACCACCATCTGCTCACGCAGAGCAACGAGCGGCCTCCAGAGGGCTTCGACGGCCGCTACGGCCTCGCCCCCAGCGCCGCGCGCATGGTCTACGAGTACTACGTCGGGCGCCGCCCCGATCTCCAGCGTTACGAGCGCCTGCTGGCGGAGACGGACCGCCTCGACTCCGCGCAGCTCACCATCGACGACGTGCTCCAGCCTCGGGACTACATCCTGCTCGGCTACACCCTCGACCCCCGCACCGGGCTCGGCGACTACCAGAGCTACTTCCGCAAGATGGTGGGCTGGCTCAAGACGGCGGGCATCGAGGAAGTGATGCGCCAGCCCGAGGTGACGGACCGCGTGGAGCGGATCCGCGCCCAGGATTCGGCGTTCCGCGAGCGCACGAAGGCCTGCTCGCGGCTCGACGGCAACGTCATCTTCACCGACTTCCGCAACGAGAGCCCGCTGCCCGTGGGCAACCGCTTCCTCGTCTACACGCTGTTCCCGGAGGCGAGCATCTCCCTGCGCGTGCACTGGGGACCGAGCCGCGAGCACGTCGCGGCCGCGGTCGGGCATTCGATCTTCAACCGCACGAGCCGCACGAACGTCGGCGAGCTCATGGCGCGCTACGGCGGAGGCGGGCACCGCGGCGCGGGCACGTGTCTCCTGGAGGCGCGGCAGGCCGACGCCCAGATCGCGGAGATCATCGCGGCCATGAAGAAGGACGGCTAGCGCCGGTCGCCGCCCGCCCCCGTCACATACACTAGGGTCTTGACCTTGTCCTCCGCGGTCCTGCAGAGCCTGCGCGAAGCGGGCCGCGTGGCTTCCGCCGCGCGCGCGGCGGGAGCGCGGCTCATCGTCGCCGGCGCCCCCCTGCGCGACGTCTGCGAGCAGGTCGAGCACGAGATCACCCGGCGCGGCGGCGGCCTCGCCTTTCCCGTGCAGTCGTCCCGCAATGAGATCGCCGCCCACTACTGCGCCTCGCCCGAGGACGGGACGGTCTACGTCGAGGGCGACCTGGCCAAGCTCGACCTGGGCGTGCACGTCGACGGCTGGGTCGTGGACACCGCGCTCACCGTCAACGTCGGGGATCGGCCCGAGAACCGGCCGTTCGTGGAGGCAGCACGGGCCGCGCTGGAGTCCGCGATCGCCACCGCCGGACCGGGCGTGGCCGTGCGCCGCGTCTCGGAGGCGATCGAGTCGACGCTGCGCCGCTACGGCATGCGTCCGATGCAGAACCTCTGCGGCCACGGCGTGGCGCGCTGGACCGTGCACTGCCCGCCCGCCATCCCGAACGCGGCCGACGGCACCTCCGACCGGCTCGCCCTGGACGCGGTGGTGGCGGTGGAGCCGTTCGCGACGGATGGACGAGGCCAGGTGGTGGAGCGCGGGAGCGCGGAGGTCTTCCGTCTCGATCCCCGCCGCGCCACCGGAGCGGTGGGCTCGCCGGAAGTCGTGGCCGCCATGCGCCGCTTCAACGGCCTGCCCTTCGCCCGGCGCCAGCTCGCCTCCCTGCCGCGCGCGGAGGTGGAAGACACCTTGCGCGCCCTACGCGCGGCCGGACATCTGGGGGCCTATCCGCCGCTGGTGGAGGCACAGCAGCGCAAGGTCGCGCAGGCGGAGCACACGCTGTATCTGGGACCCGACGGGGTGGAGGTCTTGACCCGCTGAGGCGGGGGCGGCTCTACGGCTTGGGCTCCTGCTCGTCTTCGTCGAGGAGGTCATAGGGGAGGGGCTGGGGACCGGGCACGATGCCCGCAATGTCCGGATCCTCGGGGACGGCCGAGCGGTCGACCTTGACCTTCGTTTCCTTGAGCTGCACGCGCTTGGCCGCCTTCTCGCGGGCGCGTTCCTGGCGCGCGATCTCCTTCTGCCGCTTCGCGAAAGTGGCTCGTCCTCTGTTTGCCATGATTCGTTGCTCGCTTCCTGCGAGGCGCCCTCGGCCCCGCCGTCGCCGAACAGCGGATTGTAGCATGCGTCGCGCGGCGCTCGACGCGGCGCGGGCCGGCCGGAGCCGTGCTAGAACCACGACATGCGCAAGCGCGCGGACGGTGCGACGGGCAACCAGACGCGGCTCGTCTACTCGACGGGCGGGGACACGGGGCCGGCCAAAGAGGTCGCGCCCGCTCGTGTGCCCGAGGCCCGCGCCACGGGTGGCAAGGGGATCCGCCTGCGTCTGGAGACGCGGCCGGGCGGCCGCGTGGTGACCCTCGTCCTGGGCCTGGCCGGCTCCGAGGCCGATCTGGCCGCCCTGGCCAAGGCCCTCAAGTCCGAGTGCGGCACGGGCGGCACGGTGAAGGACGGCATCGTGGAGCTGCAGGGCGACCACCGGACGGCCGCCCAGGCCGCGCTGGCCACACGGGGCCTCAAGGCCCGCGTCTAGGAGGACAGATGGAGCCATTCGAGCCCTTCCGCAAGGACCTGTTATCGGGCAAGACCACGATCATCACCGGGGGCGGCACGGGGCTCGGACGCTCGATGGCGCTGCGCCTGGCCGGCCTCGGGGCGAAGGTCGGCATCGTGGGCCGGCGCAAGGAGCCCCTGGAGGAGACGGTGGCGGCCATCGCCAAGGATGGCGGAAAGGGCGCCTTCTCGCCCGCGGACGTCCGCGATCCGGAAGCGCTCGCGCGGGCGGTGGACGCGATCGAGTCCGAGCTCGGTCCCGTCAACCAGCTCGTCAACAACGCGGCCGGAAACTTCCTGGCCCCGTCCGAGGACCTCTCCCCCAACGCGTTCAACTCCGTCGTCCAGATCGTCCTCTACGGCAGCTTCCACTGCACGCGCGAGGTCGGGCGGCGCCTCATCGAGCGCCAGCAGCGGGGCGAGATCCTCTCCATCGTCACGAGCTACGCGGAGACCGGATCCGCCTTCGTGCTGCCCTCGGCCGTGGCCAAGGCGGGCGTGCTGGCCATGACGCGATCGCTGGCCGTGGAATGGGCGACCTACGGCATACGGCTCAACGCCGTCGCTCCCGGCCCCTTCCCCACCGAAGGCGCCTTCAGCCGCCTGATGCCGGGCTCGGAGATGGAAAAGCAGGCGCGGCGCCGCATCCCCTCCCGCCGCTTCGGCGAGCACTGGGAGCTCACGAACCTGGTCGCCTACCTCATGAGCGACGCCAGCCCCTACCAGACGGGCGACCTCGTGACCATCGACGGCGCGGAGGCCCTCTTCTCGGGCCAGCAGTTCGCGGGCTTCGCGCACCTCGACCGGGCGGCGGCCAAGGAGCTGATGGCGTCGCTCAAGCCCAAGCGTTGAGCGCGGACGAAGCTCCCCTTCCCACCAGCGACCCGGAGCCGCGGCGAGTGGATCTCGCGCACGGCGCCGTCGCCTACACGGACGAGGGCCCGGCCGACGCCCCCGCGCTGATCGCCGTCCACGGCATCCCGGGATCCGTCCGCGACTTCCGCTACCTGGCCCCGCAGCTCGTTCCCGTGCTGCGCGTGGTCCGCGTCGACCTGCCCGGCTTCGGGGGAAGCGCGCCCGTCGCCGACGCCATCACCACTCTGCGCGGACGCCCGCGCGTGGTCCTGGCCCTGGCCGACGCGCTCGGGATCGACCGCTTCGCGATCCTCGGCCACTCCATGGGCGGGGGAACGGCGCTGGTCCTGGCCGCGGACCACGGCCGGCGCGTACGCCGCCTCGTGCTCCTGGCCAGCCTGGCCCTCCGCCTGCACCGCGGGCTGGGCGCGCCGCCGCGCACGTTCGCCTGGGTCGCCCGCGGACTGGAGACCCCGGGAGTGCGCCGGCTGCTCCTGCCCTGGGTCCGCCGCGGATACCGCCGCCGGCGCTTCCCGGGAGTGGACGAGAAGAGCGCGGACGACTTCGCGCGGCTCCTCCATGCCCTCTCCGCCGTCGACTTCGAGCTGATGCGGGCGGCGGTGCGCCGTCCCCTGCCCCCGGCCCTGATCGCCTATGCGCGCGACGACCACATGATCGAGACGGAAGTCGCAGAGGAGCTGGCGGCGGCCATCGCGGGCGCGCGCGTGCTCGTCTTCGACGAGGGCGGACACAACATCCAGAAGACGCGGGCGGTCGAGGTGGGCGCGGCCATACGCGAGACGTGCGTCTAGTACGGGTGGGCCCGCACCCAGTGGATGTAGTCGACGAGGCGGTCCACTTCCGCGGGCGCGAGGTGGCCGCGGTAGGCCGGCATCTGGATGGGAGCGCGGTCGAGGAAGAAGCGGGCGACGCGGCTCTGCTGCAGCCGCCGGGGCCGGCCGTCGAGGATCCACTCGCGGATCTCGCCGTCGTCCCGCGCGAGGTCCGGGAAGTCCCTTCCGTCCCAGGACGGGATGTAGCCCTTGAACGCGCGCACGTTGGGCATGGTTCCGCGCCCCTGGGGCCCGTGGCAGTTGAAGCAGCCCATCCGGCTCGCGATCTCCCGCCCTTCGGAGGCCTTCGGCTCCGTGGGGGTCTCGAAATCGGAGACGGCCTTCACGAAGGCCACCAGGTCGTCCGTCTCGCGCGCGGTGAGGAGCCCTCGCCAGGCGGGCATGGCGATGGCCGCGTGCGCGCGCAGCTTCATCTGCTCGGGATCGTCGCGCACGCGGGCGGGCAGGCCGTCGAGGATCCACTCGCGGATCTCGCCCTCGCTCCGCGCGTACATCGTGATGAGCCCGCCCGCGAAGGGCGGGACCTCGTCGAGGCCGTGCCCGGGATCGGCCATGCCGCGAAGGCCGCCCGGACCATGGCAGGTGAAGCAGCCCTTCCGGCTCGCCACCGCAAAGCCGCGCTGGACGCGGCTCAGGTTGGGGCGGCGCCAGTAGCGGACGGCGAAGGCCGTGATCGCGAGGAGGATCGCGACGGTGGCGAGCACCCGTTCCGTCCTGCGCAACATCCCCTCCTCGTCGCCCTCGCGCGCGGGCCTGTAGCATACGCAGGGTGACGGCCGCCTCGCAAAACCCGATGCGCGCCGCTCTCCTCGTCCCGATGCTCGCCCTCGCCGGCTGTCGTCCTCCCGCTCCCCAGGCCCCGGGCCCGGCCGGTCCCCTCGTTCGCCTCGGTCCGGAGCGCACGGCCATCGCGTACGACGCTCCCCACGCCGAGGACAAGCGCGTGCTGCTCGAGCGCATCAACCGGGACCGTGCGGCCGCGGGCGTCCCCCTCCTGCGCGACGAGCCGCGAGCCGCCCTCGTGGGCGACGCGTTCTGCCTCGAGGCCGCCCTCAGCGGATCCTGGGGCCACTGGGACGTGCGCGGCCAGGCCCCCTACCTGCGCTGGGGGCGGGCCGGCGGCGTCGACTTCCACGCGGAGAACGTGGCCGCCTATTCGTCCTCGAGCGGACGCGTCGACCGCCCCCTGCGGGAGGTCCTGCTCGAGGCGCACGAGGCGATGATGGCGGAGCGGCCGCCGCGGGACGGCCATCGCCGCACCATCCTCGACCCGCTCTTCACCCACGTCGGCATCGGCCTGGCCGTGGTGGGCGGCGAGGTGCGCATGAGCCAGGAGTTCACGCGCGTCGCCTTCGAATGGATCGAGCTCCCCGCGCGCCCGCTGCGCAAGGGGGACTGGGCGCGCTTCGCCGGCCGCACGCTCCCCGACTGGGAGGTCGGGCTCGTCGAGATCCGCTTCGAGCCCCCGCCGCGGCCGCTGAGCCTGTCCGAGCTGCGGCGGCGCGGGTCCTACCGCCTGCCCCCGGTGGTCCGTTCCCTGCGGCCGCGCCTGCCCGCGGGCGGGCTCTACGACACGGGCGGGCGCGGCGATTTCGTGGAGAAGGACGGCCGCATCGCCCTCGCCTTCCCGGTCGAGGAGCGCGGGCACTACTTCGTCGTGTGCTACCTTCGGAGGAGAGCGGGCGGGCGCGAGGCGATGAGCCCGGGAACGACCGCGCTCGTGACCTCCGAAGGATGACCCTCAATCCATGAAGACGATGTCCTTACTGGTGTGCCTCATGATCCTCGCCGCCGGCGGCGCCGCCGCCGCTCCCCAGGACGCGCGTTACGAGGAGCTCGAGAAGCGCTACGTGCGCGAGCTGCTCCGGCGGTATCCGGTCGTCTCGACCTACCTCGGCGGCGCGGGATGGGATCCGAGCCTGGCCGCCGCCGACGGCGCCCTGCGCGACTGGTCGCCGGCCGCCCTCGCCTCCGAGGCCGAGCTCTGGCGATCCCTCCGTGGATCGTTCGCCGCCCTCGTGCCGGCCGAGCTCTCGACCCGCCATCGCATCGACCGCGAGGTCGCGCTGCACCAGCTCGACTTCATGCTGCATCAGGACCAGGAGCGGAAGTACTGGCAGCGCTCGCTCGACACGTACGTCAACGAGGCCTTCCGCGGCCTCGACTGGTACACGCAGGGCATGAAGGACCTCGGCTCCGGCCGCTACGGGACGGAAGCGGAGTGGCGCACGGCCGCCACCCGCGTGGCCGCCGTGCCCGCCTACCTCCGCCAGGCGCGGCGCAACCTCGAGGAAGGCGTGCGCGCGGGCAACCCGCCGGACTGGCGCATGGTCGAGCGCGACGGCATCAAGTCCTCGGAAGCCAACGCGGATTATTTCGAGAAGACGCTGCCGGAGATGGCGGCGGAGCGGACGAAGGGGCAGCCCTTCGCGGAGCCCGTGCTCGGGGAGCTCCGCACCCGGGGCGCGGAAGCCGCGCGCGCCTTCCGCGAGCTGCGCGACTTCGTGCAGTCGTCGCTGGCCACCCTCCCCCGGAAGGACCGCTACGCCTTCGGGGAGAAGGAATACGACTGGGCCCTGCGCAACAACCTGGCCGTCCCCACCACCGCCGCCGAGCTCTACGCCTCCTCCTGGCCGGTCGTCCAGGAGACGCGGCGGCAGATGATGCAGGTCGCGGAGAAGGTGGCGAAGAAGCGCGGGATGAGCCTCGCCTGGGACGAGAGCCAGCGCGCGGCCTCGACGCGCGCGGTCATGTCCGCCCTGGGCGAGGACCACCCGAAATCGGACGACGAGATGGTGCGCTGGTACCACGAGGCGGCGCTGCGCCTCGTGCAGTTCGCGCGCGATCACGACATGTTCGACATCCCGGCCGACTACAAGCTCGAGGTCACGGTCACCCCGCCGCCGCTGGAAGCCTCGATCGACGGCGCCGCCTACTATCCGGCGCCGCCCTTCCAGAGCGCGGGGGTCGGACGCTTCTACGTCACGCCGACCAAGGGCGACCCGGCCAAGCTGGCCGAGGCCAACCGCGCCGCCATCGCGGACCTGAGCGCGCACGAGGGCTTCCCCGGCCACGACTGGCACTACAAGGTCATGACCCGCCACCGCGACCTCATCAGCCCGGTGCGCTGGCTGACCCCGGGCGAGGTCGAAGGCTCGGCCTCGATGTGGGAGGACTCGATGGCGGCGGAGGGCTGGGCGCTGTATTCGGAAGCGCTGATGGCCGAGCCGCAAGACGGGGCTCCGGAAGGGTTCTACACGCTGGAGGAGCGGCTCTACCAGCTCCAGGGTCAGCTCTACCGCGACCTGCGCGTGCGCATCGACACCGGCCTCCACACCGGCCGCCTCGGCTTCGACGAGGCGGTGGACCTCTTCTCCGAGATCGTGGACTTCCTGCCCGGCTCTTGCGCGGCCAAGGACCTCTCCGCGGAGAAGAAGGCCTCGTGCGACTCCGCGCAGCGCGCGATCTTCCGTTACTCGAAGTGGCCCACCCAGGCCATCACCTATCGGCTCGGCAAGCAGCGCATCCTCGACCTGCGGGCGCGCGCGGAGCGGATCGCCCCCGGCCCCGCGGGGCGGAAGCGGTTCCACCTCCTCTTCATGCAGCAGGGCACGATCCCGCCGGGATACTTCGAGGACGCGCTGCTCGCGGAGATGAAGGCCAAGTGAACAGGACTCCGAACGCCCTCGCCGACACCGAGGCCGCCGTCCCCAGCCCTCCCACCGCCCGCCGGCAGCCCAAGGTGGACGTCGTCCACGGCGAGCGGCGCGAGGACGACTATTTCTGGATGCGCGAGAAGAGCAATCCCGAGGTGGCGTCCTACCTTGAGGCGGAGAACGCCTACGCGGACGCGGTCATGAAGCCGACGGAGGCCTTCCAGGGCGCGCTCTACGACGAGATGCTGGCCCGCATCCAGGAGACGGACGTGAACGTGCCCTACCGCCAGGGCGCGTACTTCTATTACTCGCGGACCGAGCAGGGCAAGCAATACCCGATCCTGTGCCGGAAGCAGGAGAGCCTCGAGGCTCCCGAGCAGGTGACGCTCGACCTCAACGTCCTGGCCGAAGGCCACACCTTCATGGCCCTCGGCGCTCACGCGGTCAGCGACGACGGCCACCTCCTGGCCTACTCGACCGATTCGTCCGGCTTCCGCCAGTACGACCTCTTCATCAAGGACCTGCGCACGGGCCAGACCGGTCTCGCGGTGGCGGAGAAGACGGGCTCGGTGGCCTGGGCCGCGGACAACCTGACCCTCTTCTATACGGTCGAGGACGAGGCCAAGCGGCACTACCGTCTCTACCGCCACCGGATCGGCTCCGGCCGGCCGGACGAGCTCGTGTTCGAGGAGCCGGACGAGGCCTTCAACATCGGCGTGGGGCGCACGCGCAGCCGCGCCTACCTCGTCCTGGGCGCGGGCAGCCTCACGACCGCGGAGGCGCGCGTCCTCTCCGCCGACGACCCCACGGGCGAATGGCGCCTGCTCGCGCCGCGCATCCAGGATCAGGAGTACGACGTCGATCACCACGACGGGTACTTCTACTTCCGCGTGAACGACACGGGCCGCAATTTCCGTCTCGTGAAGGCCCCCGTGGACGCGCCCTCTCGCGAGAACTGGACGGAGGTCCTCCCCCACCGGCCGGAAGTGATGCTGGAGGGAGTGGACTTCTTCCGGCCGTTCTACGTCCTCCTCGAACGGGAGCAGGGGCTCCAGAGACTGCGGCTCGTCGATCTCCTCTCCGGGGCCACGCAGGACGTGCCCTTCCCGGAGCCCGCCTACTCCGTGTTCCCGGCCGCCAACGCCGAGTTCGAGACGCGGAAGTTCCGGTACTCGTACGAGTCGATGGTCACGCCCCGCTCGATCTTCGATTACGACCTGGACACGCGGACGTCGGAGCTGCTCAAGGAGCAGCCCGTGCTCGGAGGCTACGATCGCACGCAGTACGTCTCCGAGCGCCTCTTCGCCACGGCGCCCGACGGCGTGCCCGTCCCGATCTCGGTCGTCTACAAGAAGGACACGCCGCGGGACGGCTCCGCGCCGATGCTCCTCGGCGGCTATGGCTCCTACGGCCTGCCCCTGCCCGTGACCTTCTCCTCCGCGCGCCTGAGCCTGCTCGACCGCGGCCTCATGGTCGCCCTCGCCCACATCCGCGGGGGCGGCGAGATGGGCAAGCCCTGGCACGACGACGGGCGCCTCATGAAGAAGCGCAACACTTTCACCGACTTCATCGCCGCCGCCGAGCAGCTCGTGGCCCGCAAGTACACTTCGTCCGACCGTCTCGTCATCGAAGGCGGCAGCGCGGGCGGCCTGCTCATGGGCGCGGTCACGAACATGAGGCCGGAGCTGTTCAAGGCCGTCGTCTCCCACGTCCCCTTCGTGGACGTCATCAACACCATGCTCGACGCCTCGCTCCCCCTCACCGTGGGGGAATACGAGGAGTGGGGGAACCCGCAGGAGAAGGAGGCGTACGACTACATGAAGACGTACTGCCCCTACACGAACCTGGCCGCCCGCGCCTACCCGGCCATGCTGGTGAAGACGTCCTTCAACGACAGCCAGGTGATGTACTGGGAGCCCGCCAAGTACGTGGCGAAGATGCGCACCCTGAAGACGGGCGGCCCCGCGCTCATCCTCAAGACGAACATGGGCGCCGGGCACGGGGGCGCCTCTGGCCGCTACGACCGCCTGCGCGAGGTCGCGCTGGACTACGCCTTCGTGCTCGGCCAGGTGGGGATCACGCAGTGAGCGAACGGCGCACCCTCGGGAGCTTCCTGGGCGGCCGCTGGGCCTCCGGAAGCGGCCGCGCGCACACCTTGGTCAATCCGGCGACGGAGGAGCCGCTGGCCGACGTGCGCAGCGAGGGCCTGGACCTGGCCGGCGCCTTGGACTTCGCCCGCACCACCGGGGGTCCCGCCCTGCGCGGCATGACCTTCGCGCAGCGGGGCGCGATGCTGCGCGCGGTGACGGACGCCCTGCAGGCGCACCGCAACGAGCTGCTCGACCTCGCCGTGGCCAACGGCGGCAACACGCGAGGGGACGCGAAGTTCGACGTGGACGGCGCGATCTTCACGCTGGCCGCCTACGCCGACATCGGCAAGAGCCTGGGCGAGGTGAAGGTGCTGGCGGACGGCGAGGGCATCGCCCTCGCCCGCAACCCGCGCTTCCACGGCCAGCACATCCTCGTCCCGCGCACGGGCGTAGCCGTCCACGTCAACGCCTTCAACTTCCCGGCCTGGGGCCTGGCCGAGAAGGCCGCCGTCGCGCTGCTGGCCGGCATGCCCGTGCTGAGCAAGCCCGCCACCTCGTCCGCCCTGGTCGCGCACCGCATGCTCGAGATCCTGACCGAGGCCAAGGCGCTTCCGGACGGGGCGCTGTCGCTCCTGATGGGCGGGGCGGGCGACCTCCTCACGCATCTGGGGCCGTTCGACGTGGTCGCCTTCACGGGATCGAGCGATACCGGCGAGACGATCCGCGCCCTGCCCTCGGTCATCAGGAACTCCGTGCGCGTCAACGTCGAGGCGGACAGCCTCAACGCCGCCGTGCTCGGGCCCGACGTCGGCGCCGGCGACGAGACCTACGACTACTTCCTCAAGGACGTCCTGCGCGACATGACGCAGAAGGCGGGCCAGAAGTGCACGGCCATCCGGCGCATCCTCGTCCCCAGCGACCGCGCGGACCGGTTCCGCGACGACCTCGTCGACCGTCTGCAGGGGATCACGGTCGGCAATCCCGCGCTGGAGAGCGTGCGCATGGGGCCCGTGGCCACCGCCTCGCAGCTCGAGGACGTGCGGGCCGGCGTCGCCCAGCTCGCACGCGACGGGCGGCTCGTGTTCGGGAGCGGCGAGGTCCAGGCCGTCGGCGTGCCCGCGGGCAAGGGCTTCTTCACCACGCCCGTCCTCATCGAAGTGGAGGCGGGCGCCCCCGCTCCCACCGTGCACTCGCGTGAGGTGTTCGGGCCGGTGGCCACGCTCGTTCCCTACTCGGGCACGGCGGCGGAGGCGGTGGAGCTGGTGGGGCGGGGCCGCGGCGGGCTCGTCTCCTCCGTGTATTCGGAGGACACCGCGTTCACGGCCGAGGTCGTGCTCGGAATCGCCCCGTACCACGGGCGCGTCTTCCTGGGCAGCGCCAAGATCGCGGAGGCCTCGCCCGGCCCCGGCACCGTCCTCCCCATGCTCGTCCACGGCGGCCCCGGCCGCGCCGGCGGCGGCGAGGAGCTGGGCGGCCTCCGCGGCCTGCCCTTCTACATGCAGCGCGTGGCCCTCGAGGGCTCCCGCCCCGTCATCGAGAAGATCGTCAGGCAGCCATGACGCCGGCGGAGGCGGAGGCGCGAATCCGCGGCCTGGCCAAGGTCGAGCTGCACCAGCACGTGGACGGATCGATCCCGGCCGAGGTGACGTGGAAGCTCATGCGTCACTACCGTCTGAATCCGGTGGAGACGCTGGAGGAGATGCGGACCCGGCTCGAGCTGCAGCCGGAAGAGGAAGGCACGCTGCTCTCCTACCTCGACAAGATGCATTACCCGCTCTGGATCACCCAGTTCTACGAGAACGTCGCCCAGGTCACGGAAGCGATCGTGGACGAGGCGGCGGCGGCGGGCGTCAAGACGCTCGAGCTGCGCTATTCGCCGATCATCCACACCTTCGCCGGCCTCACCCCCCGCCAGTCCATCCGCGCCGTGCTCTCCGGGATGAACCATGCCTCGCACCGGCACACGGACATGCGCCTCGGGCTCATCGTGATCGCGATGCGCCAGCACGGCCCGCACATCGCGAAGATCCTGGCCCGCCAGGCCATCTCCGAGGCCCAGCACCTGCACGCGCGCGTGGGCGTGGTCGGCTTCGACATCGCGGGCCCGGAGAGGGGCAATCCCCCGCGCCTCTTCAAGAGCGCCTACGAGATCGCGCGCCTGGGCAAGCTGGGGCTGACCGTGCACTCAGGAGAAGACGCGCCGGTGGAATACGTGTGGGAGGCGGTGGATCGTCTGGGCGCCCAGCGCATCGGGCACGGCTGCGCGGCCGCCGGCGACGAGGAGCTGATGCGCCGGCTGGCCCGGGACGGCATCGTCGTGGAGTGCTGCCTGTCGAGCAACTACCACACCGGGGCCATCCGCCGCGGCGCGCCGCATCCCATCCAGCGCTTCCTGGAGGCGGGCGTGCCCGTGGCCATCTGCTGCGACAACACGACGGTCTCGCGCACGGACCAGGTGCGGGAGAGCCTGAAGGCGGCCGAGCAGATCGGCCTGGAGGCGGTCGAGCACATCCATGGCGCCGCCGGCGCCCACACGTTCATCCGGCCCGAGCTGGCCCTGAAGGACGCCGAGCACGACATCTGAGGGCCGGGGCCGCGGCGGTTGGGGTACGATCCGCGCCATGAAGATCCGCACCCTCTTCGCGGCCGCGCTGGTGAGCGCGGCCTCCGTGCTCCCGGCCGGAGCCGACGACGCTCCGGCCCATCCCACGCTCGCCATCGGCGCCTCCGCGCCCGACTTCGAGCTGCCCGGCGTGGACGGACGCACGCACGCGCTGAAGGAGTACGCCTCGGCGCGCGTGCTCGCGATCGTCTTCACCTGCAACCACTGCCCGACCGCCCAGGCCTACGAGGAGCGCGTCCAGAAGCTGCACGACGACTTCGCGGCCAAGGGAGTGGCGCTGGTGGCCATCTCCCCCAACGATCCCAAGGCGGTGCGGCTCGACGAGCTCGGCTACACCGACCTCAGCGATTCGCTCGACGAGATGAAGATCCGCGCGCGCGAGCGCCGCTTCACGTTCCCCTATCTCTACGACGGCGAGACGCAGGCGGCCGCGCACGCCTACGGGCCCACGGCCACTCCTCACGTCTTCGTCTTCGACCGGGAGCGCAAGCTCCGCTTCGCGGGCCGCGTGGACGACGGCGAGAACCCGGCCAAGGTCACGGTGTCCGACGCCCGCAACGCGATCGAGGCCGTGCTCGCCGGCCGGCCGGTGCCAGTCGAGAAGACGAAGGTCTTCGGCTGCTCGATCAAGTGGGCGGAGAAGAAGAGCTGGCTGGCGGAGGGCGAGAGGAAGTGGGCGCTGGAAGAGGTCGCCCTCACGCCCATCGACGCCGCCGGGCTCAAGGCCCTGACCGCGAACGATTCCACGAAGCTCCGCCTCGTCAACGTCTGGGCCACGTGGTGCGGCCCCTGCCAGGTGGAGTTCCCCGACCTCGTCGCCGTCTATCGCATGTACCGGGGCCGCGGCCTGGAGCTGGCCACGGTGAGCGCCGACCCGCCGGAGAAGAGCGCGCCCGTGCTCGCCTTCCTGAAGGAGCAGCGCGCCTCGGGACGGAACCACATCTTCGCGAAGGCGGACCCGTATGCCTTGATCGACCCCGTCGATCCGAAGTGGCAGGGGGAGCTGCCGCACACGATCGTGGTGGCGCCGGGAGGGCGCGTCGTCTACCGGAGCGACGGCGCGTTCGACCCGCTCGCGCTGCGCCAGGCCATCGTGGGGTACTACGGCCGCTACTACCACTCCGTCGCCGGCCAGTAGAGATCGCGCGACGACGGCGCGGCGCGCGCTGGCCGCCGTCGCCGTCGTGGCCGCGGTCCCCTACCTCGTAGGCCTCGGCAAAGACGCGCCGGCGCTGCGTCTGCTCGCCAAGCCCGTGCCCGCGCTGGCCCTGGCCGCGCTCGTCCTCTCCCGCCGGCGTGACGGCTACGGCGCGGGGCTGGCCGCGGGCCTGCTGCTCTCCGCCCTCGGTGACGCGCTCCTCGAAGTGCCCGGCCATTTCGTCGCCGGCCTCGCCACGTTCCTGTGCGCGCACCTCGCGTACACCGCGGCGTTCTTGCACGACGAGCACCGCTGGCGGTGGAAACGGGCCGTGCCGTTCGCGGTCTGGCTGCTTGCGGCGTTCGCCTGGCTCCGGCCGGGCCTCGGAGACATGACGATCCCCGTGGTCCTGTACATGCTCGCCATCGGCACCATGATGTGGCGGGCGGCGGCGCGATGGGGCGACCACCCCGGCGCGGCCGAGGCGGTCGTCGGTGCAACCCTGTTCGGCCTCAGCGACACCTTGATCGCGATCGATCGCTTCCGCGCGCCCATTCCAGGCGCGCCGGCGTTCGCGATCATCGTTCTGTACTGGGCGGGCCAAACGGGGATCGCCACCTCCGCGCTGGTCGCGGCCTCGTCTCATCCGTCTCGGGACGGATATGCGGCCTAACGCCGGCGGACGGTCACCCCGCCGTTCGTGGTCTTAGCGCGAATGGTCGGCCCGCCGGACCCGAGGTCCGTCGAGAGGTCGCGCCCCAGGCGGCCCTGGACGCGTACCGGGAAGTCCATCTGTACCCCGCCGTTCACCGTGCCCGTCTCCAGGTGCGCGTTGTAGTCGGCGGGCACCTCCAGGGTCACGCCGCCGTTGGTGGTGGTGACGTCGAGCCCGTCGCCGTCCCAGGCGGAGCCGCTGAGCGCGACTTTGACTCCGCCGTTGGTCGTGCGCCCGTGCATGGACCCGCCGGCGTCGGCGATCTTCACCCCGCCGTTGGTCGTCTCGAACTCGGTACGCCCGCGCACGCCGGTGAGGGTGATGCCGCCGTTGTGCGAGCGGAGGTCGAGGTCGGTGCGCGCGGGGACGGTGAGCCGGTAGCTGACCGTCCACCACTCGCGCGAGCGCGTATTCGGGCCTTCCGCGGAGATCGTGCCGGACGTGCGGACGTGGACCTCGGAGGCCATCTGCCGCGCCGCCGCGTCGCTGCCCGCCACGGCCAGCACCTTGACCTGCAAACGCACCGTGCCCTCGTCGCCGCCCGTGACCTGGATGCCGCCGTTGGGGGCGGCGTCCACGGAGAGGGTCCCCGAAGGCCGCAGCGTCGTCTCGCGCACTTCGCAGAAGCGCGCGCGGTCGCCATCGCCGTCGCGGTCGTTGCACCAGCCGTCGCCCGACACCACCCGCCAGTCCTGGGCGCCCGCGCTGGCCGCCCCCGCGACGGCCAGGATCAACACGCCCCACGTCGTCCGTCCAAGCATTTGGACCTCCCGCGGCGGCAAGGCCGCCCACCTGCATGAGACGCCAGGTCCGGGCGAGAGGTTTACCGGAAGTGGCCCGCGCTCAGGAATAGAAATCGCGCACCCAGGCGTGGGCGCGCAAGGCGGTGCGCAGGGACGGCGTGAGGCGACGCCCGTCCGAGACCGAAGTGTTGGCCTCGACGTTCGCGGCCTTGCGCATGCCCGGGATGACGGTGGAGACGGCGTCGTGGGCGAGACAGAAGCGCAGGGCCAGCTCGGGCAGGGTGGCCGCCTCTCCCTCGCCGAGCAGCTTGCGCAGGCGCAGCACGCGGTCCCAGACCTGGCGCTTGCGGTCGCCGCCGAAGTAATGGTTCCGGAAGTCGCCGTCCGGGAACTCGGTCTCCGGCGTGATCGTCCCCGTGAGCGCGCCCTCGTCGAAGGGCACGCGCGCGATGACGCCGCGCCCGAGCTCCAGGCAGGCGGGCAGGAACTCGTCCTGGGGGCTCTGGTCGAAGATGTTGTAGATGATCTGGAACGTGTCGAAAAGGCCGGAGCGGACGGCGCGCATCGCCGAGTCCGGATCGTGGTCGTTGACGGAGATGCCGATGAAGCGGGCCTTGCCGGATTTCTTGAGGCCGACGAGCGCATCCTGCCAGCCGTCCTCGTCGAGGAAACGGTCCTGCCAGGTGTGGAGCTGGAGCACGTCCACGTGGTCGCGCCCGAGGTTGCGGAGGCTCTTCTCGCAGCAGGCCACGATGTAGTCCCCGGGATAGGTCTGGGCCACGGGCACGTCCTCCGGCGCCGGCCAGCGGCGGTTCTTCGGCGGCACCTTGGTCGCGACGTAGACCTCCTCGCGCCGCTCCTTCAGCACGCGGCCGATGAGGCCCTCGCTGTGCCCTTCGCCGTAGGCGAGCGCCGTGTCCAGGAAGTTCACGCCGAGGTCGATGGCGCGATTGAGGGAGCGCAGGCTCTCCTTGTCGTCCGCGCCGATCCATTCCCGCCGTCCCAGGCCCCAGGCCCCGTAGCCGACCTCGGACACCTTCAGCCCCGTGCTTCCCAGCGCTCGGTATTGCATGGCCGGGATTATCGCGCCGCGGGCAAGCCCGGGACGAGGCCCTGGCCCCGAACGAAGCCGTCGATCGCCTCCGCGATGAGGGCGTGCGCGGCCGGATTGGGGTGGCGGTCGCGGTCGAAGCGCAGGAGGGGCGCGGACGGATCGGCATAGTGCCGGGTGACGATCGGAGCCAGGTCCAGGGTCGAGACGTTCGGCGCGGCCACGTGGGCGAGGGCCTCTTTCAAGGGCGCCGGCATGGCGCTGGTGCCACCCCGCTCGAAGTAGGGGATGTTCAGGACGATGAGGCGCGCCCCCACCGATCCCGCCGCGCGCGCCATGTCGCCGAGGAGGCGTTCGAGGATCCGCTCGCGGGTGACGGGGTCGTCGGGCGCCTCCGGGTGCGGCGTGCGGGCCAGGCGCGTCCACTCCGCCGTAGCCGCGGCCCACAGCTGCCGGGGTCCGATCGTCTTCGCGAAGAAGAAGTCGTCCCAGAACCGGCGGTTGACGGCGAAGAGGCGAGGATCCGGCCGCCTCACGACGGGCGCGCCTTGCGCGTCAATACCCACGTAGGAGAAGGGCAGGCACAGGGGGCCGTAGGCGGGCGCGCAGGGCGAGACGTTGCGCTTCATGTGGTCGGCGATGAACCCGTAGACGACGAGCCGCGGCCGGAGGTCCAGGCTGCGCTGCAGCATCTGCAGCGACTGCACCGTCCCGTAGGCGGAGAAGGCGAGGTTGGCCGCGGGGGCGTTCCAGCGCTCGGCCAGGCGCGCGGTGTAGGTGTCCTCGTTCTCCACGCCGTGTCCCCAGGAGAACGAGTCGCCGACGGTGAGGAGGGAGACCTCGGGGGCGGTGCGCTCGCCGCGCCGGCTCACCCGGGCCCCGCGGTCGCTGGTGAAGACGTGATAGGCGAGCCCGGCGCGGGGATGGCGCCTCAGGCTGGCCCCGTTGCGCACGGGCACGAAGCCGATCTCGTCGTCCGCCTCGATCGGGAAGTCGCCTTCCAGGACGAGGTCGAGGTTGCGGAAGGCGCGGGCCCGCGCGTAGGCGTATCCGGCGAGGAGAGAGACGCAGACGAGGAGGGTGAAGGCCGCGGTGAGGACGGCGAGAAGGGGCCGGCGGCTCCGGGGCTTCGGGCTCAGGCCAGGCGCAGGAGCTCGCGCTGGATGTCCCCTGTCACCTCGGCGGCGCCTTCGCCGACGTACATGTCGATCTCGCTGCGCACGCCGAACTCGGGCAGGTAGATCCCGGGCTCGATGGAGAAGCACACGCCGGGGACGATCTTGCGCTGGTCGCGCGTCTCCAGGTTGTCGATGTTGACGCCGTTGCCGTGCACCTCGTAGCCGATGGAGTGGCCGGTGCGATGCAGGAAGTACGGACCGAAGCCGCGCTTCTCGATGTAGTCGCGGGAGACGTCGTCCACCTCGTAGCCGTGGATGGTGCGGCGGGAGGCGACGGACTTCGTCACGAACTCCACCGCGGCGTCCCGCGCGCCCTTGACTGCTTCCCACACCTCCGTCACCCGCGCGGGAACGTCCGGCCCGCAGAAGGCCATCCAGGTCGCGTCGTAGTAGACGGCGCGCGGGTCGTTCGCCACCTTGGCCCAGAGGTCGATGAGGACGAGGTCGCCCTTCTTGATCTCGCGGTTTCCGGGACCGGGTCCGGTCTCGAAATGCGGGTCGGAGGCGTGGTCGTTCACGGCCACGATGCAGGGATGGTG
>Ga0075421_100002708_pt1 | contig 21143 bp, 19 predicted proteins | sample SoiMetdeltSBSDD5_FD_75292 | JGI IMG/M metagenome (GOLD analysis project Ga0075421, IMG submission 75292) | Bulk soil microbial communities from a Populus tree surrounding site in Tennessee, USA - Soil MetaG P. deltoides SBSDD5 | ecosystem: Environmental > Terrestrial > Soil > Tree plantation... | reverse complement strand
ATCCAGCAGATAGAGATGCCCGAGCGCCCCGAGCGCCGGCACGAACGTCGAGTCGGCCTGCAGAGTCGCCTGGTATTCCTTGGCCGCATCGTTCCAGCGCCGCATGTTCTCGTAGGCATAACCGAGTCGATACGAAAGCTGCGGACTGCGCCCGATCTTCGCCTGCATGTCCTCGAGCACTTTCGCCGCCTGTCCCCACTGTTCGGTCGATTCGTACATTGCCGCCAGAGCCATGACGTGCTCGACCGTGTTTGGCGCGAGCGCGCGGGCGCGAATCAAATTCGTCTCGGCACCCTCGACGTCTTTTTCAGCCAGGGCCAGCAATCCCATGCCTTCTTCGAACAGATCGCGACCGTCGGCGCGCTTCTTCGTGTCCTTGCCGCGTTCGAGCGAGGCGAACGCTCCCTCGATATTGCCTTTGCGAATCAGCACGCGCCCGAGGGCGAAGTTGGCCAGCCAGAGTTTCTTGTCGCTCGCGACCGCCTTGTTGGCCAGCGATTCGGCGTTTTCCACGTCATCCTGCCCGAGCGCCACCAACGCCAAACCCGCGAGCGCGCGGGCGTCGTTGGGGCTCTTGGCCAGCGCCGCGTCGAAATGCTCGCGCGCGTCCTTGAGCTCGCCGCGCCGCCAGTGGATTTCCCCCAGCAAGCCATGAAGCTCCGGGTCATCGGGCTGCTTGGCAAGGATCGCCTTCAACATGCCCTGTGCGCCCGCAAGGTCATCCTTCCCCAGAGCCTCCATGACTGGATCCAGATCGCTCGCCAGAGCCGAACTCAAGCCCGCGACCACGATCAGTCCGGCCAGGGCCAGCAACCGCATCATTCCCAGCCGGCGGGAGGAACGCAAAACCACAGCCTTCATCACTCCACCTACGTTTCTACATGAATCCGCGCGGTTCCCTCGCAGGGCCGTCGCACCCACGCGGTCGTCCCGTCGGACGAGCCGACCTCGATCGCCAATCTCCCAGGGCGCGTCGGTTCGGGAATGGCGAGCTAAACGCGGTCAATATAAGGGGGCAGGGAATCGCCGCGCAACGGGCCCAGGCCTCGGGGCCGGCTCGGGAGCCCCGGGGCTCGCGAAACGCCCGACGTCCCCCCGAAGGGGGATACCCGCAACGGCGACGCGCCGGCAACCGCCGTCCCCCGTTCTTGCTTTCGTAGACCCAGCCGGGGCAATTGGTTCCTATTTCAGCGGGGGAGCCTTCCGGAGTGCGCGGCTCAGCCTGGGCAGGGAACGCTCGAGCCGATAGCTCGTGTTCATGTGCCCGTCGCCGAATTCCTCGTACACGTGCCGAATGCGGCGCCGGCGCAGCTCTGCGTGCATCCGCCGTGCGCCCCACAGCAGCCCGAACTCGTCGCGCGTGCCGCAATCGAGAAAAAGAAAACGCAGGCGGCGCAGAGCTCCGGCGTGTTGCGACAGCATGCGCAAGGGATCGCTGCGCAGCCATCTTTCCCAGACACGCCGGTCCGGTTCGCCGGTCGCCAAGTCCACCGGCCAGGCGATCCCGAGCGGGGCTCCCGGACGTGGGGAATAGCAGGCCGACATCGCCAAGATGTTCATGGCATCGAACTGTGCTTGCGTCCTGCGTCGCGCGGCTTCGAAGTCGCGCACGAAGCGTGCGACTCCGCCACTTTCGTGCACCTGACGCAAGAACTTGGTGAAATCGGGGAAGTAGCAATACTCGAAACCCATGTCGCCGCTGTGGCACGCCACGCCGCCGAAGACATCCGGGTGCTGCATGGCCAGGACGAGCGCCCCATAGCCGCCGCTCGACTTGCCGAAGATGCCGCGATGATCTCTGCCGCCGAGCGTGCGCAACTCGCGATCCACCCACGGGACCAGCTCGTGAATCAGATGATCGGCGTAGCGACCCGTCGCCGTCGAGTTGCGATACTGGCTGCCACCCCAGCGCGTGAAGCAATCGGGCATGACGACGATCGACGCTGCCATGGCGCCGGTCGCGTGCAAGCGATCGAGGCGTTGGTCGAGCGCCTCGCCCCACGCCGCGGTGTTGAGCCACGAACGCCCGCCGCCGGCGAATCCAGCCAGTGCGAAGAGCACGGGATAGCGGCGCGTGGAGCTCTCGTATCCGGGCGGCAGGTAGATCGGCACCTCGCGCACGCTCGGGTCGCCGAGCCGGTTCCCGCGTAGCACGCGACTGTCGAATCGAATGCGCAGCACCGTGCCGCAAGGCGGGGTGATCGTCTGCCGAGTGCGTGCTCGAGCCGCCATTGCGCTACCTCCGGCGCCGATCCTATGCGCGGCGGGCTCGCGGTCGCAACGTCCCAACCAACATGCTCAGGTCTAGGCGAATCGCAGTTGTGGTAACCTTCTCCTTCAGCCGCCACTGTATGGGAGACGCTCTTGCCCAACCTCCTCGACACCCTGCGAGTCGACGTCCTGGTCGCCGACGGCGCCATGGGATCGATGATCGCGCGCTCGCTGCCGCGCGGCGGGCCGGCGGCGATGGCGCATGCACTGCTCGAGATCAACCTCGTGCATCCCGATGTGGTGCAGAGCGTGCACATGAGCTACATCGCGGCCGGGGCCCGCATGATCACGACCAATACTTTCGGCGCCAGCCGCGCCCGATTGGATCGCCTGGGGCTCGGGATCCACGCCGATGCGTTGGTATCTGGCGCGGTCAAGATCGCGCGCGACGCGCGGGATGCCTGCGGCCGCGACGTGTGGATCGCCGGCTCGATCAGTCCTCTGGACTCCGATTGGTTGCTGGACACGAACCCCAGCGCGGCGCAACAGATGCGTCAGTTTCAAGAGCAGGCCGAGCTGCTGCTGGACCGGGGTGTCGACCTGCTGCTGCTCGAAACGTTCTCGCGCCTCGACGAGCTCCTGCTCGCCATCGAATCCGTGCGCCAAGTGAGCACGTCGACTGTCCTGATCGCATCGATGAGCTTCGATGAACGCGGCGAGCTCGCCTCGGGCGAAGATACGCCCACCGCCGGCATGCGCGTGGCGCAGAGGCAACAGGTGCAGGCCGTGGGCGTCAATTGCAGTCTCGGACCGCAGGCGAGCCTGGCGGTCTTGGAAAACATGGCGCACGCCGTGGATCTGCCGCTCACGATCATGCCGAATGCCGGCTTCGCCCAGCGCGTCGGCGGGCGCGTCCTCTATCCCGACATGTCGCGCGAGTATTACGAGACGTTCACGCGCGACGCGCTCGGCCTCGGCGCACGCCTCATCGGCGGTTGCTGCGGCACCACTCCCGAGCAGATTCAGGTCATCGCCACCAGCGTGCAAAGCGCACGCGAGCAACCGGTGAACCCCGCGCCGGCACGCGTGCGCGTGCGCGCCGAGCTCGTGGTGGAAGAACCCTTCGCCGGCCCCATGGCCGGCCAGATCTCGGGTTTGTTGGCGCGGCTTGCATCCGGCCAGTTCGTTCGCAGCCTGCAGATCGATCCGCAGCGCGGCCCCGCCGATGCACTCAACCGCGCGGTGGTGGAAGAGATCCTGGCGCGAAAGATCGTCGACCTCGTCGACATCAACAGCTCCGGCGGCGGCGGTCGCCAGGACTCGCTGCAAATCGCCGCCGGCATCGAGCGCATGGGCCTCGAGACCCTGGCACACATCACACCCCGGGATGCCAGCGTCGCGGGCGTGCTCTCCCAGGTCTTGGGCGCTGCATCATGGGGCGGCGTGCGCAACGTTCTCGTCATCGCCGGCGACCCGCCCAAGGGGGACCTGTATGCCGAGGCCAAAGGTGTCTACCAAGTGGACAGCATCGGCCTCGTCCGCGCACTGGCGATGCTGCGGAGCGGCAGCCGGACGGGAGACAAGACCGGCATGCCCGCCTTCCCGCTCGGAATCGGTGTCGCGGTCAATCAGAACGCCCCCCACCTCGGCGCCGAGCTGCTGCGTCTCCAAGACAAGGTCCGAGCCGGGGCCGACTTCGCCATGACGCAGCCTTTCTTCGACCTCGAAAGCTGGTCGATCTTCCACGATCAGATCGCGGGCCGGGTCGACATCCCCATCATCCTCGGCGTTTGGCCCCTGATCGGTCTCAAACAGGCGCGGCGCATCAACGAAAACGTCGCCGGTGTGGTGGTCCCAGAAAGCGTATGCCGCGCTCTGGAAGCGGCCGGTCCGCGCGAGCGTGAAGTCGGCTTCGAGCTCGCCGCCGAGCTGATTGCGGCGCTCGAGCGCAACCGGAGTGCTGCGGGCGTCTACGTAGTTGCCCCGTTCAAGCAGCCCATGCAGGCGCTCGAGGTCTTCGAGCGCGCCGCAGCGCGGAATTGATCCCATCTGGGAATGATCCGTCGCGAACAGGACCACATCGCAACGTTGCGATTCCCTGTCGCGCGCCACCCGAGCGTACCCGCCGAAACTGCTCGCCGCGTCCCCGCCCGCCTGCTATGATGTCCTCGCTTCCCCGCTGATCAAGTTGCAACGACGCGTGCGCCGAATGAGCGCATGGATCCGCCCTGGTGGACGAGGAGTGAGGCATGTCCGAAGTGCGAGCCGTCCTTTTCGATCTGGACGGCGTCTTGGTGGAAAGCTCAGAAGCTTGGTTTCAGCTGCTGAACCTGGCAACGCGACATTTCTGCACACCCGATGTCAGCCGCGCACGTTTCGATGAGAGCTGGGGGCAGGGAATCGAGGCCGACGTGCGCGAGTTCTTCCCCGGCTGCGCCACCCAGGAAGTCGCACGCTTCTACGAGGATCATCTCCTCGATTTCGACGCCGTGATGCAAGTGCAGCCCGGCGCGCGTGCACTCCTGTGCCGGCTGCGCGACGCCGACATCCATCGCGGCGTCGTCACCAACACCCCCACATTGCTCGCGCGCGACATCCTCGCGTGGGCCGGTCTCATCGGTCTCATCGACACGACGGCGGGCGCATCGGCGGCGCATGCTTCCAAGCCGGCGCCGGATCTCGTCCTCCTGGCATGCGAGGATCTGCAAATCGATCCTCGACTCGCGCTCGTGGTGGGGGACTCGCGCTTCGACGCCGAGGCCGCGGCCGCAGCGCGGGCGCAATTCCTCGGCTTCCGTTCGCCGCAGGCTCCGTCGGTACAAGACCTGGCAGGGGTCACAGAATTCGCGCTGGTGCGGCCGCGACACTGAGCTCGGGACGCGCGGGAACCGGCGTCCGCTTCACGATCAACGAGATCAGCGTGCCGAAAACGTAGGTGAGAGGTGCGCTGACTGCGCTGAACCAAACGCCCGGGATTTTCCACGGGCCGAGTTGGTTGAAGAGCAACAGTCCGCCCGCGGCGACGCATGCGCCCCAGAAGGCGCCATGCCCATTGGCACGCGGCGACCACATGCCGAGCAGGAACAACCCCAGCACCGGTCCGACGAAGTACGACGTGTAGGTGGCCAGGAACGACAACAAGGATTGCCCCTTGCCGGCGACGTAGAACGCCGAGATGATCCCGATCGCCCCGGACAAGAGCACCAGCAGACGCGCCACGCGCAGGTAATGCGTTTCTGCGGCGTTGCGCTTGAAATAACGCCGGTAGAAATCGACGACCAGGCAAGTCGAGAACGAGTGCATGGCGGAATCGCAGGAAGACATCGCGGCGGCGAAGATCGCGGCAGCCAACAAACCCGCGACCGCCGCCGGCAATTCGGTGGCGATGAAGATCGGCAGGATGCGATCGGGCTGCACGTCCGCCGCCAAGTGCCCGGGTGCCGCTTGATAGAAGGCATACAGGAAGACCCCGAGCAGCAAGGTGCCGCCGACACCGATGAACCCTGCGCCCCAGGCGAGCATGGCGGCGCGACGTGATGCGCGCACGTCGGCGCAGGCGAGATAGCGCTGCACCGATTGCTGGTTCGTGCCGGCGACTGCGAACGCGAGCATGCCGTAGGCGAGGATCGCCGTCGGCAGCGCGCGGATCGACTGCGGATTCCACGACAAGTCGAGGAGAGTCCACCTGCCCCCGGCGCGCGCCGTCGCGATGATCTGGGACAGGCCTCCGTCCACTTCGCTCTGCACGACGAAGAGGCAGGCGCCGATCCCGAGCATCACGACCCCCCACTGCAGGACGTCGGTCCACACTACCGCCGCCAGGCCGCCCGCCACCGTGTAGATCACCGCCACCACACCGACGATGCAGATCGACACCGGCAACGACAAGTCGGACACCTCGGCGACGACGAGGGCGGCGCCGTAGAGGAGCGCACCGAGACGCACGACGACGAACAGGATGAAGTAGATCGAGGCCAGCGACCGAGTCTTGGCGTCGAAACGCATCTCGAGCCACTCATAGGCCGTGGTCAGATCGAGACGCGCGAACAGCGGCAGGAAAAAAGTGCAGACCAGCAGGTACCCGATCAAGTCGCCGAGCTGCAGCTGCAACCAGAGAAACCCGTGGCCATAGCCCTCTCCGGGTCCTCCGAGGAGCGAGGCCGCCGAGAAGGCGGTGGCGATGATGGAGATTCCGAGCGCCCACCACGGCAGTCGGCGTGAACCGCGGAAGAACTCGTCGGTGCCGCTCTGGTTGCGGCTCGTGAGCCAGCCAATGAGGAACACGGCGCCCGCGTAGACGATAACGACTGCCCACCCGAGTCCGTGCATCCCGCCTCCCCCTCCCGTGCAGCCCAGGGTCCCTCACCTGGATGCGATTCGGCAAGCAACAAGAGCGCCGATCCTGCGGCGCCCGGTGTCTGGCTTCCCCGTCTGCGCGGATCCGAGCCGACTCGATCCACGCACCGGAAGCGCGCACAGGAATTCGCCCTCACCCGGGATCGCTCCCGTGCTATGTTGCCGCGGTTCGTCGTTTCGCCGCAGGAGGATCCGCAATGCCTGCATCCCGACCAGCGCTGCGCCTCGTCCGCGCCTCCGATTTTTCCACAGAGGGCTCGGCCGCCCTGCACAAGCTCTTCAATGGCAGCATCCGGCATGGGGGCACGATCGGCTTCCAGAAGCCCATGAGCCGCAAGAGCGCCGATCAGTATTTCGGCCGCCTGCAGCAGGGCATGAGCGACGGCGACGCGATCGCGGTGGTGGCCGGGGCGAAGCCACTCGATGGCTTCGGCCTCATTCGGCGCGATCCGGAGGACGAGCTGCGGCGTCACTGCTGGGAAATGGGTCGCGTCATGGTGCGCCACGAAATGCAGCGGCACGGCCTCGGCGCAGCAATCGTCCAGCGCTTGCTGGCCGAAGCCAAGCGCCGCAAGGTCGAGATCGTCTGGCTCGACGTCCGGCTCACCAACGTGGCGGCCATCGAGCTGTTCCAGAAGCTGGGCTTCCGCACCTGGGGGATCTTCCCGAACAACATCAAGGATGGACGAGCGTACGTCGACGTCATCTATATGGCGTGTGATCTCCGCCACACCTACCGGCCGCTGCGCGACCTTCCCTAGATCCGCCGACCCACCGCCGAATCAGCCACCCCATCGTCAAAATCGCTCACCCCTTGCTGGCGGGCGCCGCACTCGGCGACAATCCCACCTCGCCGAGACCACGATGCCAGGTCGGTCGGTTCGGAGGGAGGATGTTCGGATGCGCCTCGAGCATGTCGTGTTCGCCGTTGCCTGCCTCTTCGCCGTCGCGTGTGCCTCCGATGACACGCGCGAGACCCCTGGCTCCACGCCGAACAGCCAAGGCGTGGACCCCGGCAAGGCCGCCACCACGGAGGACCCGGCGCAAACCAGTGCCGGCAACCTGGCCGGCGAGAGCCCACCCGCTGTTCGATCCCAGACCGGCGACGAACCGCCACTGCCCACCGGCTTGCTCGAAGACGAGCGCAATACCATCGACGTCTTCCGCCGCGTGTCTTCCGCCGTCGTCTTCATCACCTCGAAAGAGAGACGGCAGGACATGTTCACGCTCAATATCCTGGAGATTCCCGTCGGCAGCGGTTCGGGCTTCGTGTGGGATCGCAACGGCCACATCGTGACCAACTTCCACGTGGTAGCGAACGGCAGCGAGTTCTCGGTGACCTTGGCCGACGGCTCGGTCCACGACGCCGAGCGCGTCGGCGCCGAGCCGAACAAGGATCTGGCGGTGCTGCGCATCGCCGCGCCGGCCAGCGCCTTGAGTCCCATCCAACCCGGAGACTCGGATCATCTCATCGTCGGCCAGAAGGTGCTCGCCATCGGCAATCCATTCGGTCTCGACCAGACGCTCACCACGGGTGTGATCAGCGCTCTCGGACGCGAGATCAAGTCGATCACCGGAACCAACATTCACGACGTCATCCAGACCGACGCCTCGATCAACCCCGGGAACTCCGGCGGGCCTCTGCTCGACTCGGCAGGACGACTGATCGGCGTCAACACCTCGATCATCTCGCAGGTGGGCCAGAGCGCCGGCATCGGCTTCGCCGTGCCCGTGAACACCGTGATGCAGATCGTGCCGCAGCTCATCCAATACGGTGGCGTCAAGCGCGCCGGACTCGGCGTCGTCGTCGTGCCCGAGAATCGGGCGCGATCTTGGGGCCTGCGCAGCGGTGTCGCAGTCATGAGCGTCGGCGAGGGCAGCGCGGCCGAGGGTGCCGGCATCCAGCCGGCCCGCCGCGATCGTGGCGGCCTCATTTATCTCGATGTCATCGTCGGCATCGACGGCGACCCGATCGAGAACTACGGCGACATGGTCGACGCGCTCGACCGACACGAGCCCGGTGACAAGGTCAAAGTGAAGCTCGTGCGCGAAGGTCGCGAGTTGGTGGTCGACGTCGTGCTGCAAGAAATCGGCCCTTGAAGGACTCGTTCCGACACCGGCACGCCGATTTTCGGTGCGCCAGCAACGCGTGGAGGGTGTTCATGATACGCCGCTTTGCTTCGCTCTCCGTGCTGGCCGTGTGTGCGACACTGCATGTGCCCGCGGTCAACGCCGACACCGCCATCTTGTCTGCAGCGAAGGACAACACGCTGTACCAGAATGCCACGGGCCAGCTCAGCAACGGCGCGGGCATGCACTTCTTCGTCGGCAGAACCACCACTCTGCTTCCGGCCGATCAGCGCGTGCGTCGCGGCCTCATTGCCTTCGATGTCTCGTCTATCCCCGCCGGGGCGACGATTACGGGCGTGAGCCTCACCTTGCACATGTCGCGTACGAATACCGGCGCGACCAACGTTCAGATGCGCCGCGTCCTCGCGGACTGGGGCGAGGGCACTTCGGCAGCCGGACGCGGCGAGGGCGCTGGCGCGCCAGCGACCACGAACGACGCCACCTGGGTGCATCGCTTCTTCAACAGCGCCAGCTGGAGCACGCCGGGCGGAGATTTCTCCACCACCGTGAGTGCCACGACCTCGGTCGCCGGGATTGGCAACTACACCTGGTCGGGCGCCGGGTTGGTGGCCGATGTGCAGGCGTGGGTGAATGGGACGTCATCGAACTTCGGCTGGATCCTGCTCGGCAACGAAGTGTCGACCGGGACCGCCAAGCGCTTGGATTCGAGCGAGAACTCGACCGTAGCCTTTCGGCCGTCGCTCGTCGTCCTGTACGTGCCCACGGCAATCGAGGCTCACACCTGGAGCGCCGTCAAGAATCTCTACCGCTGACGAGTGGAGCACAGACGCGTTTTGTAACCGCTGACGGGCGTGATCGCAATCGCAAGTAGCAACGACCCGGTCTGGACACTCGGGGCTCACAGCCCCGCATGCGACTCCATACGTTGCGCCGAGGTATCTCCCGCCCCGCGGTGTAGTGCTTGCACGATGCCTCTTCGACCGCGGCGAGGGAGGTTTCCATGCGGCGCACTGTCCTCAACAGGACCTTGGTCGTCGCCGGATTCCTGCTCGCGACCGCACTCGATCACGACGTCCAGGCCGATCCCCCGCGGCCGCTGCAGCTCGGGTTCCTCTTCGAGCATCATTTCGACGCCGACTTGGTCACGTTGCAGCGCCATGTGGCCTGGCTCAGCGAGTACGACCTGCTAGTCGCTTTGCATCTCGAGCGCGTGTCGACACGCAGTCTCGACGAGATCATCGCCTGGCGCCGGGATGGACACTCTTGGGATGCGATCACGCGCCGGTGCGGCCTCGGGAGCGAGATCTATCGTCTCGCGCTGCCAGCCGCACTCGCTCTCCGCGGCCCCTATGCGCGCCCGTACGCCACGTGGCGCCAGGACCCCCGCGCCGATCTGCGTCTGACCGACGAAGAAGTGCGCGAGCTCGTGCTCCTGCGCACGCTGCGCGATCACTGCCGTCTCACCGCCGAGGATGTCGTCCGCCGCCGCACCGCCGGCGAGAGCCCACACAGCATCGCCACCGCCGCCGGCACGAATTGAAATCGAGTTCGCGGAGCGGGTCCGGAATCGTTCTGCTCTCACATCTGAAAAACGCGGTCAGAATCGGGAATCGTGCCGTGCAGGGTAGGGGCAGAGACGCTACGACCTTGGGAGATACGCCATCAATCGAGTTGTGATTCGAGAACTTTCCACGAGATCTGACCTTCCGCGCGCATCGGCATACTTGCACTATGACATTGCTGGTGGAGATTTCGCTGAGCTGAGTACGTCCGCATAGGTTACCAGCGCCTGGGCCGGCTCGTCCGCGGTGAACACACCGCTAGCAACCGCGATCCCCGCGGCGCCGGCTTGCATGCAGGCACTCGCGCGCCGAGCGGTGATGCCGCCGATCGCGAGCACGGGAATGCGGGCCTGCGCGGTGAGAGCTCCCAGACCCGCGACACCCCGGGCAGCATCCTGCTTCCATGACGGCGTCCAGATGGCCCCGAAGACGGCGAAACACGCACCGGCCGCTTCCGCCGAACGCAACGACGCGAGTGAATGCACCGATGCTGCGCATGGCAGATGCGTGCGCGGCGCGCCGGTGGGAATGCGGCGTTCGGGCCAGTGGATGCCGTCGAAGACGAGCGCCGCCGCATCGGCCTCGGCGTTGAGGTACACAGGAATCGCGGCCCACGTCCGACGAATGACTTCGAGAGCGCGCGGCGCGAGCGCCGCTGCCTCGGCTGCCACTTCGATCCGCACTTGCAGGGCGATGTGGAGCTTCGCGATCTCGGTGTGCGAGCGGAGCGCCGCGAGCGCTGCGCCGACGCGCGCGATCGCATCGAGCCATGTCCCCTCATCGGGAAACAGCGCACGTGCGGCGACCAGATAGAGATGCGGAACGCGCGTGTCCCTATTCGGCTCGACGCGTTCGCCCGTTCCCTGGGACGCGCTCACGACGACTGCTGATCGCGCTCGCGGCTGCCGATGCGACCGGTCATCGGCGTCGAGGCCTCGGCGTAGAACAGACGTGGAATGCGCCCAGCGCGACGAGCCAGCCAACCGGCGCGCGCGGCCGCGCGCATCGCCTCTGCCATGGCCACCGGATCGCGTGCGCGCGCTACCGCCGTGTTGAGCAGGACGCCATCGCAACCGAGCTCGAACGCCACCGCCACATCCGACGCAGTCCCCACCCCCGCATCGACGATCACGGGGATCTTGGCGCGTTCGACGATGAGCTCGATGTTGTGCGGATTGCGGATGCCGAGCCCCGAGCCGATAGGAGCCCCGAGCGGCATCACGGCGATGCAGCCGAGATCTTCCAACTTCTGGGCCGTGATCGGATCGTCGTTCGTGTAGGGCAATACTTGGAACCCCTGCCGCACCAGCTCGCGCGCCGCCTCGACGAGGCCGGCGACATCGGGAAGCAGTGTGTCCTCGTCGCCGATGACCTCGAGCTTGAGCATCGTCGTGTCCAAGGCTTCTCGCGCCAGCTGCGCCGTCAACACGGCGTCGCGCGCGGTGAAGCAGCCTGCCGTGTTCGGCAGCACCTTGTAGCCATGCTCTCGCAGCAGCTGATAGAGATTCTCCCCGCCACTCGCGGTCGGGCTCACGCGCCGGATGCCGACGGTCACGAGCTCGGCGCCCGCTGCCGCGAGCGCGTCGAGCAGCACCTGCGTGCTCGGGTAGCGCGACGATCCCAGGATGAGTCGCGACGCGAGCTGCAGGTCTCCGAGCCGCAGGCCGGTGTCGGCAGCCGGCGCATCGCGCCTGCCGTCACCCTCCCTGGACGGCGCGGACGATTTCGATGTCGTCGCCATTGCAAACCTCTCTTTCGCGCCAGTGTCGGCGCGGAATGATTTCGCCGTTCACCGCCACCGCCACGCCGTCGCCTTGTGCGCCGACGAACCGAGCGACGATCGCATCCACGTGCGTGCCTGCGGCCAGCATGTGCCCTTCGCCATTCACGCGCACCGTGTGCATCGCCTGTTCCTTGGCAGGGCGACTCATGACGTCCGTTCCCCCGCACGCACGGGCAACTCCGTGTCGCTCATGTGTCCATAACGCCGTGGGTCGAAATGGGTGAGCAATGCCGGGAGTGGGTCGTCGCAGACGAGCGCGGCGATCATGCGCGCCGTTCCCGGCGCGAGCAGGATCCCGTTGCGATAGTGACCCGTCGCGACCAGGACCCGTCCTTCGACCCGACCGATGAGCGGCCGATGATCGCGCGCGCACGGGCGGAAACCGACGACAATTTCCCGCAGTGGCAGGTCGTGCAGGCTGGGGATGGCGCGCCAGGCGTGGCGCAACAGATCGAGCACCGCCCCCGCCGTGGGCCGTGCATCGAAGCCTTGGTCCTCCACTGTCGCTCCCACCACGAGATCGCCGTCGGCATGCGGTACGAGATAAACCTCGGGCGTGCGCACCACGTGATGCAGGAGATCGGGAGCATGCAGACGCAGGAGCTGCCCCTTCACCGGCCGCAGTGGCAAGTGCCGCACGAGTCCGATCCCGACGTTCGTCCAGCTGCCTGCTGCGAGCACGACCGTATCGCCGCGCACGACGAAGGCTTCGCCCGAGCTCGTCTGCCCGGCGACCTCTCCATCGGCGCTCACGCGGTCGACGACGGCATGCCCGCTGCGCCATCCGCCCTGCGCTGCGATTGCCGCGCGCAGCGACAGCACCAGCCGGCGTTGGTCGACATGGAGATCCTGCGACAACCACAAGCCCTCGAGCACACGTGAGCTGATCGCCGGTTCGCGCGCCGCGACGGCATCCGCGCCGAGCGGCTGCGTGCCAATTCCTTGCGCCTGCAGAATGCGGCGCAGGCGCTCGAGCTCGGCCACATGATCGCGGTCGAGCGCGACGAGAAGCGTACCCTCCGCGCCCAAGCCACAATCGATCCCGGAGAGTCGCTGCACTTGCGCCACGAATTCCGGGTAGAGCGAATGGCTCCACTGGCGGAACTCGCAGAGCCCGGGCAGCTCGATGTCCGCTTCCGCCGCGGGCGCGAGCATGCCGGCAGCGGCATGCGTCGAGTTGCCAGGGCGATGTTCGTCATCGAGGACGACGACGCGCCGTCCGCGTTCGATCAACTCGTGCGCCACGGCGAGACCGATGATGCCGCCGCCCACGACGACCACATCCGCGCGCGTCGGGAATGTCTTTGTAGTGTTCTCGAGCGGGCTCATGTTCGCACGTGTCCGCGTTGGAGCGCTCGATCCAGCGCCGCACGATAGAGTGCCGTCGCACCCGCAGGATCGGCGGCACAGACAATCCCCGAAAGCACCGCAACACCCCAGGCACCGGCTTCGATCAGGACTTCGATCGCATCCGGCGTGATCCCGCCGATCGCGATCACGGGGATCGGCGCCTCGCGCGCGATCGCGGCGAAGCCCTCGACACCGAGCGCGGGAGCCGGGTCGGTCTTCGAGCGCGTGCCGAAGACCGGCCCGACACCGAGATAGTCGAGCGGTTCCGCGAAGCCGCGCCGGGCCTCGACGAGGCTGTTGGCCGTACCGCCAATGAGGCATCGCGCACCGAGCAGCCGGCGCGCTGCATCCGGGGCCATGTCCGTTCGGCCCAGATGGACGCCGTCGGCGCCGGCGATGTGGGCCGCCGCGACATGATCGTCGACGATGAGGTGCACGCCGAGTGGCAGCGCCCGCCGGATTTCACGCACCGCGTGCTCGTGCTCGGCCGTGCTCCGAGGGCGCTTCTCGCGGTACTGCACGGTGTCGGCACCGCCGTCCGCCGCCAGAAGGGCGAGCTGCAAGTGTGTCCATCGATCTTGCAACGACTCGTCGGTGATCACATGCAAACGTCCGACGGCCCTCGGCGCGAGCGTTCTGTTCATGTCGACCCTGCCTGCTTCCCACCGGTTTTTCTCGGTTGCGTGGCACCGCGCGCTGCACCTGGGAGCCCGGCTGCAGTGGCCAACTTGTCCATCCACGCCATGGGATCCGGACCTCGCAAGTAGAAGAAGTGGTCGGTCGGGCCGTGCCCCTTCCCGAGCGCCAGCCCATTTCGAATCGCTTCCGTCACGTAGAGCTTGGCGGCGCGAATCGCGGCCGACAAATCGGCACCCCGTCCAAGGTAGGTGGCGATCGCCGCAGACAAAGTGCAGCCGGTGCCGTGCGTGTGCGGTGTCGTGATGCGGTTGGCTTCGAAGACTTCCACGCCGTCCGCCGTGACGAGGACATCGACCGCCGACTGCGTCTCCAAATGGCCGCCCTTGACGAGCACTGCCGCGCAGCCGCTGCTCAGAATCACACGGCCGGCCGCTTCGGCGTCTTCGATCCGGCGCACCGGCATCCCCGCGAGCTTTTCCGCCTCGAGCCGGTTGGGGGTGATCAACGTGGCGAGCGGCAGCACTTCGGTGCGTAGACATTCGACGGCGTCATCGTGCAGCAAGGCATGTCCGCCTTTGGCGATCATCACCGGATCGACGACGACCGGGCCGGCGCGATGCCTTCGCAGCTCTCGGGCGACGGCACGCGCAATATCGGCACTCGCCAGCATTCCCGTCTTGACCGCTGCCACGTCCAAGTCGTCGAAAACCGCCGTGACCTGCGCGGTGACGAATTCGGGCGGTAGCTCGAACACTTCGTGTACGCCGCGAGTATTCTGGGCGGTGACCGCAGTAATCGCAGTCGCACCGTAACCGCCACAGGCAGCAATCGTCTTCAGGTCGGCCTGGATGCCCGCGCCGGCACACGAGTCCGATCCCGCGATGGTCAGGATGACGCGCGGGTTCGTAGCCTGTGCACGCGCTCGTTCCGCCGAGCGGGAGTCCATGTCCTCCGTGTCCTCGAACGACACACGATTCTCCAGGTCAGGGCCGCACACGCACCCAAACGCCCCACGGCAGTGACGGCGCGCAGTGAAATCGAGATGGAGGGTTGGAGTCGTCGTGAATTCCCTGCGCCGGCATAACCCGGATCAGGTTCGACGGGTGTTCTCTCAGGCCCAGCCGGCGCTCTCTTCCCCGCCGGCCAGTCCACCCCGATTCACGCTCGCCATCCTAGCACAATCGAAGGCTCGAAGTTCGTCGCGAAGCCAGCCGACCCTTCCGCATCGCGCGCCGCCTCGGCCAACACAGTCGCTCCACGCCATCGCATTGTTTGCCGCTCAAGCCACACTGTCACTCCACGCCATCGTCCGCGACGGGCTGCGCTTGCATCGATGCCCCCGACCCACCGTTGCGCAACATGACGATCTCGGCCAGCACGCTGAGCGCGATCTCTTCCGGAGTCTCGGCGTTGAACTCGAGGCCCATCGGTGAGCGGACGCGATCGAGCTTCTCGCGTGGAAATCCCCGCCCCTCCAACTCGCGCCGCGCCGCGAGCCAGCGTCGCCGCGAGCCGATCACTCCCAGATAGGCGAATGGGGTGTCCAAAAGATGTGGCAAGCCCTCGACGTCGAGTGGCATGCCGCGCGTGGGCATGACGATCCATGTCTGCGAGTCAATGGCACACTTTCGCGGCACCTCCGCCATGGGCGTACACAGGTACTCGTCCGCTCCAGGAATGGCTTCGGGGTTGCAATGGTCGGGTCGGTCATCCGAGATGACGACACGAAACCCGAGCCATTTGCCGAGGTGTACGAGCGCGCGGCCCACATGGCCGGCGCCGATGACGAGAAGCGTCGGGCGCACCGTGATCGGGTCCAAGAAAATCTCGACCTCCCCACCGCAAACGCCGGCATCGCCGGCTTCGGGATTCTGGAGTGCGTACCGCACGAGCCGCGGCACACGCGCATGCATCACCTCGAGCGCAGCGCGGAGCGTGCGCATTTCCATCTCGCCGCCGCCAATGGTGCCCGAGAACGTGCCATCGCCCCGCACCAGCATCTTGGCGCCCGCGTGGCGAGGGACAGAACCACGGGTCGCGACGACCGTGCAAAGGACGACCGGTTGCCCGCGCCGCTGCGCCTCTGCGATCTCCTCGAACATTCGACGCTCCCGGCGCTCGGGCAAGATCTCCCCGCGCAGCTGCCGTGACCTCGCTCGCTCTACCTTATCACGTGCGCACGAAGCCACGAATCAAGCTCTGCCCACTCCGTCAACGCCGGCGACACTCGCCGTACATGCCGTTCACACTTTCAGATTCATGCCAAAGCGAAACGCAGCCCCAGCCTCGACATTCCGCCTGGAACGATTCTTTCATCACTCTACTGGGACCCAGACTGGGAAGAGGAGCGCCGCCGAGCACGAGCGGCGGGCCGACAAACGAAATCCATCCCAGAACCCGAGGCGGGAACGATGAACAGACCGACAATCGAAATCCATCGCCGAACTGGCGGCCGGGAGCGACGATCAGACCGACAATCGAAATCCATCGCCGAACTGGTGGCCGGGAGCGACGATCAGACCGGCAATCGAAATCCATCGAGGATCAATGGCTCGGGAGAACGAGAAGCGAGTTCATGCTCTGCGGACCGATCGCAAGAGTAGGCGTGAGAGTGCGAGGTAGCTCGACGACGACGAAAGGAGTCCCGTATAGCTGAACCTGCCCTGAATGACATCCGTCATCGTCTCGCAGAGCTGCGAGCCCAGGCGCCGGAACACCCACGTTCGCAGCGAAGCGTCTGCGAGAACGTGGGCCAGCAAGCGCGCCATCCGAAGCTCTGCGTGCAGGCTGTGATTCAAGGCGTGCTCGTACGCAGTGCAAACGGAATGAGGATCTGCTCTCGAACTGAGCAGCGCGCTGGCCGCCATCGCGCCGCTGCGAAGGGCATACGAGATCCCCTCGCCGGTCACCGGGTCGACGAGGCCGGCGGCATCTCCACACAGGAGCACACGATCGCGCGCCGGTCCACCGCGGCGTGGCGCGATCGGGATGAGTGCGCCGTGGTAAGATGGCGCTGCCGAAGGTGCGATGTGAAGACGCGCGAGATAATTCTCGAGCTGCCGGCGCAATGCATGCGCGCCGCGTCGCAGGCTCAGAATGCCGGCGGAAAGGTGCTGCGACTTCGGAAACACCCAAGCATATCCGGAAGGCTCGACATCGAAATCGAAGCGGGCGGCTGTACTGAACCGTCGTAGCGTGTCGCTCGCGACCGGGATCTCCCACTCGAGCGCGGGGATCGTGCGGACATCCGCGTCCCAGCCAGCCCAGCGCGCCACGCGGCTCGTGGCGCCGTCGGCGCCGACGACGAAATCGGCGCCGAATCGGCCGTGAGGAGTCCAAACCTCCACGCCGTTTGCTGTCTGTTCCAAGCCCTGCACCGCGCAGCCGGAGCGGAGCGTCGCGCCCGCGGCGCGTGCGCGTTCGCAGAGCCAGCCATCGAACTCCGCGCGCATCACGGTGTAGAGAATCGGTTGCGAACGCTGCACCTCGAAATGCAGTCCCGCGCGCGGAAGGTGCATCGTCGCGACGCCCAACGCCCGCTGCACACACGAGGCCTCGTCGAGGGGGATCTCGTTTGCGATCCGACCGACGATGCCACCGCCGCACGTTTTGTAGCGGGGCAAATCTTCTTTCTCCAGCAGCAGCACGCGCTTCCCAGCTTGCGCCAGGCGCAATGCGGCACTGCTCCCGGCCGGGCCCGCGCCGACCACGATCACGTCGACGTATTCCGCAGTTCCCGATTGCCGCACGCCACATTCCCTTCGCCATCACACGCGCTCGCGGCACATCGCCACCGACATCGACACCCGTGCGTCCTACGGTGTCCGGCTTGACGCCGCTGCAGAGACCGCGTAGTGTGCGCGGTCGCACCTCGAAGCCGCGCGCCATCGTTCCCACTCGCAGCGGAGTGCCGCCGGTGATCACCGCGACCAACCTGACCAAAATCTTCAAGGACCGCAAGCGCCGCAAGAGTGGATTCCGTGGCCTGGTCTCCTTCGGTGGCCGGTCGCGTCAGGGCGACGTGCGCGCCGTGGATGACATCAGCTTCACCTGCAAGCCCGGCGCCATCTATGCGCTTCTCGGCGCCAACGGCGCCGGCAAGACCACGACTTTGCGCATGCTCGCCACCATCCTCACACCGACCTCGGGCACGGCACAAGTGGCCGGGCATGACATCGTGCGCGCGCCCGAGCAGGTGCGCCGTTCCGTCGGCTTCCTGTCGACGGCGACGGCGCTTTACGGCCGGCTCACGGCGCGTGAGATGGTCGAATACTTCGGGCGGCTCAACGGCATGGATTCGGGCACGCTGCGCCGGCGCGTGGGCGAGCTCTTCGACCTTCTCGACGTCGGTGAATTCGCCGACCGCAAGTGCGACAAGCTCTCGACCGGTCAGAAGCAGAAGGTATCGATCGCACGCACGCTGATCCACGATCCACCCGTGATCATGCTCGATGAACCAACCTTGGGTCTCGATGTCCGCGCCGCGCGCACCATCGTCGAGTTCATCCGCGACTGCCGCAAGCGCGGTAAGACGGTCGTTTTCTCCACTCACGTGATGAGCGAGGTCGAGAAGCTGGCCGACATGGTGGGCATCATCCACGGCGGCAAGCTCCTCGCCGAAGGCACGGTCGAGGAGCTGCGCCACAGGAGCGGTTCGCACGATCTCGAAGACGTGTTCATCGACCTCCTGGATGCATCGGAAGGCCGGACGGCAGCGGAGGCCAGCCGATGAACCGCCAGATCTGGACGATCTACCGCAAGGAAATGCACGAGACCCTGCGCGACCGCCGCACTCTCATGTCCATGATCGTGGTGCCGATGCTGGTCATTCCGGGCCTCATGTTCGGGCTCGCCGAGCTCGGAATGAAATTGGTCAAGCGCGCCGTGTCGGAGCGCGCCACGATCATGGTCTTGGGCGAGCAGCACGCGCCGGTCCTCGCCGCGCGGCTGCGCGCGCATCCCCTCCTCGACATCGTACCTCCCCGCAGCGACTACGAGCGCAGGATCGCCGACAAGGAGATCCGCGCCGCCATCGAATTCCCGCCCCAGTTCGAGAGCGCGCTCCAAGGCGAACCGCCGGATGCCAAGCTCGCCGTGCGTATCAGTTACCACGAGGGGGAGATCCGGTCGGAGCACACGCTGCGCACGATCGAAGGGTTGCTGACTGGATACAAGAACGAGGTCATCGCCCAGCGCCTGATTGCGCATGGCCTGTCGCCGCAAGCGCTCGAACCCTTCGCCCGGGAAGAGCGCAACGTCGCGCCGGCGGAGCGCGTGAGCGGCGCGGCGCTCGGGGGCTTCATCCCATACATCATCATCATTCTCACCCTGACGGGGGCGATGTACCCGGCCATCGACCTCACGGCCGGGGAGAAAGAGCGCGGCACGATCGAGACCATCCTGGCGAGCCCGGTCTCGCGCGGCGCGCTCGCCGGCGGCAAGTTCCTCACCGTGCTCACCACCGCCATGGCGACGGCGCTGCTGTCGTTGCTGTCGCTCACGTTGTCGGCGCGTTTCACCAGCTCCGGGGGCAGTGAGATGCAGCCATTCGCGCTCAATCTCAGCGCCCAGGGCGTGATCGCCATGCTCATCATCATGATGCCGGTGGCGGTGTTGTTCTCCGGCGCGCTGCTCGCCATTGCGCTCACCGCGAAGAGCTACAAGGAAGCCCAGAGCTACGTCACACCGCTCATGATGGTGGTCATCATGCCGGCGGTCGCCGCGATGTTGCCCGGCGTCGAGCTGAACACGCTCCTGGCCCTGATCCCGATTCTCAACGTCAGCCTGGTGAGCAAGGAGCTGGTGGCCGGTATCTACGATTGGCCGGTGATCGCGGTCATTTTTTCTTCCTCGTGCGTGTACGCCGGAATCGCCCTGGCCATCGCCGTCGCCTTCTTCCGCCGCGAGTCCGTTCTCTTCCGCACCTGACCACGTGAATTGGCGCTCGAAGCTCGTGCCTCAGCGCGATTGTCCGCCTGGCTTTGGAATCTCGATCTCGTAGGGTTGCTGCACGGTGCAGTACCACTTGCCGCCGAGCCTGCCGACGGTTGGCAGCTTCGTGGGATCCACGCGACCGCGCGCATCGAGGATCTCGGGCGCGACGTGCAGCACGCGCACATCGCCGAGCACTGCGTTGCCCGCCCCGGGGCCGCTGCCGAAGTGCAGGATCTCGCGCACGGTGCACTCCATGTTGACCGGCGACTCCTGCACGAGAGGCGCCGCGACGCGCACGGCGGGTGCCGGCGTGAGCCCGCTCCAGTCGAACTCGCTGCTCTCGGGGGCCAGCTCGCTGGCGCATGCCACCGCCTGCCGCGCGATGCTGGCGACGACGGTGGCGATGACGAACTCCCCCGTGGCCTCGATGTTGCGCAACGTGTCCTTCGCCGCGCCATCGGGATGATTCCCAGGCCCGAAGATCACGACCGGCGGCTGCGACGACACCATGTTGTAGAAGCTGTACGGCGCCAGATTGGTCACACCGGCAGGCGACACGGTGCTCACCAGCGCGATCGGCCGCGGGTTCAAAAAGCCGATGAACAACGGGTAAAGATCGCGCCACTGCTTCGGGTCCGACTCGATCAGGAAGCGCGGCACGAGAACCTCCAGGCGCTGCGAACGCCGCGTGCTGTGGCGGCGCGAAGGCCCGTGCTCGAGGCGCGAAGGCCCGTGCTCGAGGCGCGAGGACCCGTTCGCGAGACGCGAAGAGCCGTTCGCGAGACGCGAAGAGCCGTTCGCGAGACGCGAATGCCCTTTTCGCGTCGCAATGCCATCCTCCCACGTCTCCGGGCCCGGGTCTACGGCGAACCCCCGTCGTCCATTGACCCGAACCCGGACTCGGCTTAGCCTTGGACGATGGATCGACCCGATCCCGACCTCTCCGTCAAGCCGAGAGCCCGAATGCGCCACGCGTGTCCGTGGCTCGGAGGAATGCGAATGGCCGAGGACAAGAGCAGCAAGGAACGCAGCCGCCCGGCGCGCGCACCGCGCACGCCCCGCGCAACGGCGCCAGAGACGGCGCCACCGCGCGAGACGGTGCACACTTTGCCGGTGCTGCCGATCAAGAACACCGTGCTCTTCCCGTACTTGATCATGCCGCTCTCGGTCGGCCGCCCCATGTCCGTCGCCGCGATCGAAGCCGCCGCCAATACGGA
>Ga0075421_100002707_pt1 | contig 21154 bp, 16 predicted proteins | sample SoiMetdeltSBSDD5_FD_75292 | JGI IMG/M metagenome (GOLD analysis project Ga0075421, IMG submission 75292) | Bulk soil microbial communities from a Populus tree surrounding site in Tennessee, USA - Soil MetaG P. deltoides SBSDD5 | ecosystem: Environmental > Terrestrial > Soil > Tree plantation... | reverse complement strand
CGTTCGCGCTCCAGCTCGACCTGTCCCGGCTCAGCGTCGCCACGGCCCTCGTGGGAGCCCTGGTCTACGTACTGATTGGACGGTACGCGGCCCGGCGCGCCCTGGTGCTGGTGCGTGGGCACGGCCGGGCGGTGCACCGGGTGCTGTTGGTCGGCACGTTGCCGGAGGCGTTGGACGTTCACACCGCGGTGACCCGGGTACCCGGTGCGGGTCTGGTGCCCGTGGGCATCCACCTCACGGGCGGCTTCGCGGCCTCCCGGGGGATGGCCGCTCCGGTGCCGGTGCACGCCGGCCGCGACGTGTTAGATCTTGTACGCGAGACGGGCGCCGACACGATCGCCGTCTGCGGGTCGGCCACCACCGAGCCCGGGGAACTGCGCCGCCTGGCGTGGCAGCTGGAGGGCACGGGCATCGACCTCGTCGTGGCCCCCCAGCTCACGGACATCGCCGGCCCGCGGGTCCACATACGCCCGGTCGAGGGCCTGCCGCTGCTGCACGTCGAGGAGCCGAAGCTCTCGGGCGTCGCGTGGCTGTTCAAGAACCTCATGGACCGGGTGCTGGCGGCGCTGCTGCTGCTCCTGCTCGCCCCGCTCTTCCTGGTGGTGTCGCTCGCCATCCGGCTCTCCGACCGCGGTCCCGCGTTCTTCAGCCAGCCCCGGGTCGGCCGGGAGGGCAAGACCTTCAACGTCCGCAAGTTCCGCACGATGTACACCGACGCCGAGGAGCGCCTGGCCCATCTCGTCGACCAGAACGAGGGCGACGGCCTGCTCTTCAAGATTCGTGACGATCCCCGGGTGATCCCCATCGGCCGGTTCCTGCGCAAGACCTCTCTCGACGAGCTGCCGCAGCTGATCAACGTGGTCCGGGGCGAGATGTCGCTCGTCGGCCCCCGGCCGCTGCCCGCCGACGACGGCGACTTCCTCGGCGACGTGCGGCGCCGGCTGCTCGTACGGCCCGGCATGACCGGCCTGTGGCAGGTCTCCGGTCGTTCCGAGCTGTCGTGGGACGACGCCGTCCGGCTCGATCTGTACTACGTGGACAACTGGTCGCTCGCGTTCGACCTCGTGATCCTCTGGCGCACGGTCGGGGTGGTCCTCCGCCGCAAGGGCGCCTTCTAGCCCCGTCCCCATGCGCCAATCACCTCGCGTCGATCACCCCTCGCGTCGATCATGAACTAAGGTTCCTTGTCGCCGGCGTGTCGACCCCCCGTAGTTCATGATCGACGCGATTGGCGGGCGATCTTGGCCACACGAGATGTTCACAACGTGCACGGGCGCTCTCCACGGCGGGCCAATACAGTGCGGGCCATGAGGGAGCCAGAGTGACCGACGACGCGCTCTTCTCAGCGGAGGAGCCAGCATGACCGAACGTCGAGTGCTGATCGTGGAGGACGAGCGGACGATCGCCGAGTCGGTCGCCGCCCGGCTGCGGGCGGAGGGGTTCTCCGTCGACGTGGCCCACGACGGGCCGTCGGCTGTGGCGAAGGCGGCGTCGACCCGCCCCGATCTCGTGGTGCTCGACGTGATGCTGCCGGGGTTCGACGGGCTGGAGGTGTGCCGGCGGATCCAGGCGGTGCGCCCGGTGCCCGTACTCATGCTCACCGCCCGCGGCGACGAGACCGATCTGTTGGTGGGCCTCGCGGTCGGAGCTGACGACTATCTGACAAAGCCGTTCTCGATGCGGGAGCTCGCCGCCCGGGTCCACGCTCTGCTGCGCCGGGTCGACCGTTCCCGCGAGTCGGTGGCCGATGCGGCCCCGATCCGGGTCGGCGACCTGGAGATCAACCAAAGCGAGCGGCGGGTGCGCCGGGCCGGCGTCGAGGCGCACCTAACGCCCACCGAGTTCGACCTGCTGGTGCACCTGGCCAGCCGGCCCCGCGCGGTGCTGCCCCGGGAGCGCCTGCTCGCGGAGGTTTGGGGATGGGCCGACGCTTCGGGGACGCGTACGGTGGACAGCCACATCAAGGCTCTGCGCCGCAAGCTCGGCGCCGACCTGATCCGCACCGTGCACGGCGTCGGCTACGCCCTGGAGTCCCGTCCCGTGCAGGCCCAGCCGTGACGGGCCTGGGTCGGCTGCTCGAGGCGCTTCCGCGGCCACTCGACCCACTGCGCTCGATCAAGCTGAAGCTCGGGCTGCTCGTGGTCGTCTCCGGCCTCGCCGGGCTGGCCTACTTCTGGTACAGGATCGGCCGTATCCCGCCGACCACGTCGACGATCGCCATCGGCTTGGCGCTGCTGACGACCCAGATCCTGGCGCACGGGATGACGCGACCGTTGCGGGAGATGACGGCCGCGGCGCGCGCCATGGCCCGTGGCGACTACACGCGGCGCGTCCGGGCCACGTCCCGCGACGAGGTCGGCGAGCTGGCGTTGGCGTTCAACCACATGGCGGCGGACCTGGCGGCCGCGGATCAGCGGCGGCGGGAGCTGATCGCCAACGTTTCGCACGAGCTGCGTACGCCGATCTCCGCCTTGCAGGCCGTGCTGGAGAACGTCGTCGACGGTGTCTCCACTCCGGACCCCACGACGATGCGCACCGCGCTGGCCCAGACCGAGCGCCTTGGCCGACTCGTCACCGAGCTGCTCGACCTGTCCCGCATCGATGCCGGTGCCCATCAGCTCGACCTCGCGCCGCTACACGTTTCGGCGCTCCTTGAGGACGTCGTGGCGGAGGCCAAGGTGGTCGCGGCCGCTTCCGGCTGCGATGTGACGTTTGCTTGTACGGTCAGCCCGCCCGACGCGACCGCGGTCGGTGATCGGGAACGCCTCAAGCAGGTGCTCGTGAACCTGCTCGACAACGCCGCTAGGCACAGCCCTCAGGGTGGTGAGGTCGCCGTCGTCGCCCGGGCCGACGGGGGCGGGCTGACTCTCGAGGTACGCGATGACGGTCCGGGCATCCCGGTCGAGCAGCGCCAACAGGTGTTCCAGCGCTTCACCCGCGGCGAACGCGCCACCGACGGCGGCACTGGGCTCGGCCTCGCCATCGCCCGTTGGGTCGTCGACCTGCACGGCGGTACCATCGCGGTCGTCGACCCAGAGGCGACGACCGATCAGATACTGCCCGGCTGCCGCATTCGGGTGTCTCTCCCCGGCTGAAATCTGTCGCCGACCCGGCGCACCGCAAAAGCCCTTCAGAACGTCCAAGGTGTAGGCGCCACTCCGTTCCCCCAGCCACGAAGGGTGTGGATCAGATGTCCGACCCAGTCGCCCCGCCTTCCGCGCCGGCCTCATCCGCGGTGCCGGCTTCCGCAGCGGTGCCGGCTTCCGCAGCGGCGCCGCCTTCCGCAGCGGCGCCGGCTTCAGCGGGGACGCCGGCCTCTTCAGCGGCGCCTGCCCCGCCGGCCGCGTCGACCGCGCTGGCCGTGCCGACCTGGCCGGCGGTGGCGCCGGCGATGTCACCCGTGCACTCGATGGCGCGGCAGCCGGTGTTCAGCCCTCAGTGGCCGGGGCCGGGGCGCATCGAGACGCCCGCCGTGCTCATCGCGGCGGCCGTGGCGGGCCTCGTCGCCGCGATCGCGGTGCCGTGGGACCGACCGGGCGTCGGCTGGCTGATCACCGGGCTGGTCGCGGCCGGGGCGACGGTCGCCGCGGTCACCCGGGCGCGGCGCACCGCCACCACGCTGCCCACCTCACACCTGCCCGCGTCGATCCCGGCCGCCGCGGCGCCGACACCGGCGGCGCCCCCACCCGCCTTGCCGGCGGCGGCCTGGGTTCGTCTACTGTGGACCACCTTGGCGCTCGCGCTGTTGGCGGTCGGCACGATGCGGGCGGCTGGGTGGCTGTTCGTCTGGTGCGTGCTCGGCGCCCTGATCGCGGGCACGCAGGCGGTCGGTGGCGGCCGTTCGGTGCTGAGCATGGTGGTGAACGCATTCGGCTTCCCGCTCGCGGCGGCGCGGGCGCTGCCGTGGTCGATCGGGGGCGTGGCCTCGGCCAAGGACCGGTCGGGCCGCACCGTCGTGCGCACGGCGGCCGCGGTGGCGGTGGGCATCGCGCTGCTCGTGGTGTTCGGTGCGTTGCTGGCCGGGGCCGACGCGGCGTTCGAGGCGGTCCTGTCGAATGTGCTGCCCACTGTGGACGGTGTGACGGTGTTCCGCTGGATCGTGCTGTTCGGCCTCGTGGCACCGGGCACGCTGGCGGCCTGTTTCCTCGCGGCCGCACCGCCCAACTTTGACACGGAGTCAAGGCGCCGCTTCGCGCTGCGCCGCATTGAGTGGGCCTTGCCGGTGGGCCTCGTCGTGGCGCTGTTCGCGGTGTTCGTCGCGGTGCAGGCGACTGTCCTCTTTGGAGGCAGAGACCACGTGCTGCGGACGGCGAACCTGACCTACGCCGAGTACGCCCGGAGTGGATTCTGGCAGCTTCTCGTCGTCACGGCCCTGACGCTCGTCGTGCTCGCGGTGGCGGCGCGCGTCGCCGCCCGGGAGACCGCCGCCGACCGCATCTGGCTGCGCGTGCTGCTTGGCGCTCTGGCCGGCCTGACGCTCGTGATCGTGGCTTCGGCCATGAGCCGGATGTGGGCCTACGAGCAGGCGTACGGATTCACCCGGCTCCGGCTGCTCGTCAGTGCCTGCGAGCTGTGGCTGGGCGTGCTGTTCGTGCTCGTACTCGCCGCCGGCGTCACGCTGAAGGCACCATGGCTGCCGCGGGCGGTCGTGGCGACGGGGCTGCTGACCCTGTTGGGCCTGGCCGCACTCAACCCCGACCGCTTCATCGCCGAGCGCAACATCGCGCGGTCGGCCCCGCTCGACATCGCCTACCTGTCGGGGCTCTCGGCCGACGCCGCGCCCGCGCTGGACCGCCTGCCTGAGCCGCAGCGCTCCTGCGCCCTGCGCCACATCGTCGAGGCCAACCAGCAGCGGGGAGCGGACTCGTGGTGGCAGTGGAACCTCGGCCGTTGGCAGGCCGATGAGCTGCTGCGGCGACACCCGTACGTCGATCCCGATCCGTTCGTCGTCGGCGATGGCACCTGTTGGCGGTACGAGAACACTCCCTAACCGGCGGATCCGCGCCGGTCAATAACCGGCGTGGATGCGGCGGCGCTCCAGCGCCCGTAGCTGCGCCAGTGTCTCCCGTGCGTCGGGGACGCCGAGCTCGGCATGGATGGCGAGCGCCTCCCGGAGGTGCTGTCGGGCCGACCGCGGATCGCCCTCGACGCGATGCGTCTCGGCGATCCCGCGGTGGGCGCGCCCCTGCTCGTACCGATCGCCGAGCTCTTGGGCCAGGGCGAGCGCGTCGACGTGTACCGCCCGGGCGGCCTCGATCTGCCCGATGGCCATCAGGGTCGCCCCTAGGCGGTTGAGCACCTCGACCTCGCCGGAGCGGTCGCCCAACTCGCGGAACATCTCCACGGCCTGCCGGTGGCAGGTGGCGGCCTGGGTACGGTCGCCCCGCGCGTCGTGCACGAGCCCGACCTGGCTCACGAGATGGGCCTCGCCATAGCGATCGCCCGTGTCGCGACAAAGGTCCAGGGCCTCCTCGGTCAGCTGGGCCGCCGAGTCCAGCCGACCCAGCGCGCACTCGACCTCGGCCAGGTGACCTAGCGTGTACGCCTCGCTCTGACGGTCACCCATGCCGCGGTTGATGGCGAGCGCGCTGCGGTAGTGGTCGGCCGCCGCGTCGAGATGGCCCAGCCGCTGGTAGATGGTGCCGAGGTTGTCCAGCGCGTAGCCCTCGACGACGCGCTCGCCGGCCAGCTGGGCGAGGTCGAGCGCCTGCCGGTATCCCTCGGCGGCGGCCTCGTAGTGGCCGCGCTGCCACTGGACGTTGCTCAAGACGACCAGCGTCCGGGCCCGGCCCACCGGATCGTCGATCAGCTGCTGCACCGACAGCGATTGTTCTAAGTGGACGATCGCCGCATCGAACCGTCCCTGCCGATAGGCCACCACGCCAAGATACCGGTACGCTTCGGCCTGCCCCGCGGAGTCCATCGTTTGCTGGCACAGCGCGAGCCCGTGCTCGAACTGACGGGCGGCATCGTCGTAGCTGCCCTGCTGGAGCGCGACCACGCCGAGGTTCATGATGGCCACGACCTGGGCGGCCTTGTCGCCCGTACGCTCGGCGGTCGCGAGCGCGTGGGCGTGCATCAGCCGGGCGTCCGGGTGGTGACCACGCACGTCGAGATAACGGGCGAGCGTCGAGGCGAGCAGAACCGGGTACTCGCTATCCGTGGACGCGGCCGCGTGCACCGCCGCCATCGTGGCCCGCTCGGCGTCGAGCCAGGCGAGCGCGGCGGGTCCGTCCAGCGCCGGCCCGCTCTCCGCCGGTCCCTTTTCCGCCGGTCCGCTCTCTGCCGGTCCGCTCTCTGCCGGAGCGGCCCTGCGGGGTGCGGGCACGCGGGGCCGACTGTCGCGGTCGCCCGGGTAGAGCGCGTCCATGGCGGCGGCCGCGTAAGCCAGGTAGTGCGCCTGCAGACGGTCCACCGCCGCCCGCCGGTCCTCCTCGCTCTCGACGGCGACGGCGAGGTCGTGGGCGTACGCGCGAAGCAGGTCGTGCATCGTGTAGCGGTCGGCCCCGACCGGCTGGATCAGGTGCGCCGCGGCCAGCACGTCCAGCTGGGAGTACGCGGTGCGCAGGTCCCCGTCGAGCAATGCCGCGGCCGCCATGGTGTCGTGGTCGGCCGCGGGATGCAGGCCGAGCAACCGGAACGTCCGGGCCGCGTCATCGGGCAGCGCCTCATACGACCACGACAGCACGGCGCGCACCGCCGTCCGCGGGTCGTCACCGGTCGTCAGTTGGTCGAGCCGCAGCCGCAGGTCGGCCAGCTCGTCGACGAGGTCCGACAGCGGCGTCTCCGGCCGGGCGGCCGCGCGTACGGCGGCCACACGCAGCGCGAGCGGCAGGCGCGCGCACTGACCGGCGAGCGTCGCGAAAGCGTCGGGTGTGGCGTCGACGCGATCGCCGATCAGGGCGCCCAGCAGCGCCACCGCGTCGGGCAGCGGCAACAGGTCGAGCGCGAACCGCCGGGCGCCGTCGCGCGCCGTCAGCCCGGCAAGACGGTCACGGCTCGTCACCAGCACCAGGCACGTCGACGTGCCCGGCAGCAACGGCCGGATCTGCTCCTCCGTCGCGGCGTTGTCCAGCACGATGAGCATCCGGCGGCCGCTGACCTCGGTCCGAAAACGGGCCGCGCGGTCGTCAACCTCGACCGGCACCTCCGGGCCCGGGACGCCGAGCGCGTAGAGGAAGCCGGCCAGCGCCTGCGCCGGGGGCACGACGTCGTCAGGGTCATAGCCGCGCAGGTTCGCATAGAGCTGCCCATCGGGAAACTCCGCCCGGACGTGGTGGGCCCACCGCACGGCAAGGGCCGTCTTGCCCACGCCGGCCGTACCGGAGATGACGAAGACCGATGTGGCGGCGCCCGACCGGCCTGATCGCAGTCTGTCCAGTTTGGACAGCTCGCTGGCGCGACCGGTGAAAGTGTCCACATCGGATGGAAGCTGGGCCGGCGCCCGCACCCTCGTCGCTTCCTTCGCCGGCTCGTCGAGGAGGTCGCCACGCAGGATCGAGGAGTGCAGCCGGCGCAGGTCCGCACCTGGTTCGGTGCCGAGCTGCTCAATCAGCCGCCGGCGCAGTGCTGCGAACCGCGCGAGCGCCTCGGCGTCGCGACCCGCCGCGTGCAGGGCTCGCATGAGCAGACCCTCGAGCGGCTCGACGAGGGGGAACTCTGTCACCAGGTCGACCAGGGGCGCCACCACGGCCTGCGGTTCGCCGACGCGGAGCGAAGCCCCGGCCCACCGCAGCGAAGCCTCGAGCCGTTCACGTTGCCAGGACTCGCGCATCGACGCGGCCCAGTCGCCCGGCACACCGGCCAGCGGCTGCCCGCGCCACAGATCCAACGCCTCGCGCAGCTTCGCCACCCGGTCGGGTTCGGCGAGCTTCGCGTCCGCGGCCTCGTCGACCAGGCGCCGGAACACATGCAGGTCCACGACGTCGGTGTCGATCTGCACCGCGTAGCCGGCCGCCCGCCGCCGCACCTGCCCCGGGGCGTCCCCGGTGACGGCGGCGATCTCGCGGAACATCCGCCGGACGCGGGAGACGTGGGAGTAGAGGACGTTGCGCACGCTCGCGGGCGGCGTGTCGCCCCACACCTGGTCGATGAGGGTCGCCACCGGCACCGGACGGGTGGCCGCGACGAGCAGTGCGGCGAGCACCGCCTGCTGGCGGGGCAGGCCGACGTCGAACGCGTGGTCCGACGCCCACACCTCGACCTCTCCGAGCAGCAGGACGCGCACGCCTCACTGTGCCTTACTGGTGACGGCTGGCGCAGCTAGGTTGTCGCATGATTTACGCGCAGGCCGGTTCGGCGCATTTGGCGCACGCATCGAACGTCAGGATACCGCGTGGCCGCGATCCATCGGGTCGCGGCCACGCGCTAACGTCGGTGCCGTGGCGGAGGTTCCTCAGGCGGGCGCTCAGCCCGCCCTCGCATTGCGCGGTCTCTTCAAGCGGTTTGACACGAAGGTGGCGGTGGCGGGCATCGACCTCGACGTGCCGGCGGGATCGTTCTTCGGGCTGCTCGGGCCTAACGGTGCCGGCAAGACCACCACGCTGTCGATGGCGGTCGGGCTGCTCCGCCCCGACCAGGGCGCAGCGTTCGTGCTCGGTCACAACGTGTGGGCTGACCCGGTGGAGGCCAAACGCCGGTTGGGCGTGCTGCCCGATGGGGTCCGGCTCTTCGACCGGCTCACGGGCACCGAGCTGCTCGCGTACACGGGACTTCTGCGCGGCATGAACCCAGCCGAGGTCGACGTCCGGGCCCGCGACCTGCTCGACGTGTTCGGCCTCGCCGACGCGGGGCGCACGCTCGTCGTCGACTACAGCGCCGGCATGAAGAAGAAGATCGGTCTGGCCTGCGCGCTGCTGCACGCGCCGCGGCTGCTCGTCCTCGACGAACCCTTCGAGGCGGTCGACCCCGTCTCGGCGGCGCTGATCCGCGACATCCTTCAGCGCTATGTCCACGGTGGAGGCACGGTCATCTTCTCCAGCCATGTGATGGAGGTCGTGGAGAAGCTGTGTACCCACGTCGCGATCCTCACGGACGGCGCCATCAAGGCCGTGGGTACGCTCGACGAGGTCCGGGCCGGTCGCGACCTGGAGGACGCGTTCGTCGCCCTGGTCGGTGGGCGGACGGCCACCGGGCAGGAGCTGTCGTGGCTGTGACCGCGGGCGCCGAGACCGTCGGTGCCGCGACCGTGGCACCGGGCCGCCCCCCGCGCGTTCGGGACTTCGTCCGGCTGAAGCTGCGGCTGATGCGCAACGGGTTCCGCGGCCAGGCCTGGCGTGTGGTGCTCTTCGTGATCGGCGTCCTGTTTGGATTCTGGTTCGGCCTTCTGGCGTTCATCGGCCTGGGCGCCAGCGGCACCGGATCGCCCGACGTCGGGTTCGTGGTGGCGAGCCTGGCCGGTTCGGCGGTGGTGCTCGGCTGGACGTTCTTCCCGCTGCTGTTCTTCGGAGTCGACGAGACGCTCGATCCGGCGCGGTTCGCCCTGCTGCCGGTGCCGCCGCTGACGTTGGCCCGCGGGATGCTCGCGGCCGCTTTCTGCGGGATTCCCGCGGTCGCCACCCTCTTCGCGACGGCCGGGCTCACCGTCGCGGCCGCGATCCGGTTCGGCCTCCTGGAGTTCGGGGTGGCCGCCGTCGGCGTCGTGGCCGGTCTGACTCTCGGCGTCATCGCCAGTCGCGCCATCACCAGCGCGTTCGCCGCCCTGCTGCGCTCCCGCAAGGTGCGCGACCTCGCTGCGGTGATCATCGCGGTGCTCGCCTCGTCGATCGGCCCGCTGCAGTGGCTGATCATCTCCGCCTCCGACCGCGGCAGCCTGGACCAGGCCGTGGCGGTGGCGCGGGTGCTCGCCTGGACCCCGCTCGGAGCGCCCTACGTGGTCGCCTTCGACGCGGCCGACGGGCAGTGGCTCGCGCTCGCGGCCCGGCTCGCGATGACGTTCGCGTCGATCGGGCTGCTGCTCTTCTGGTGGTCGCGGACGCTGGAGCCGGCGATGCTCGGCGCCGCGGGCTCATCCGGCGGACGGGTCAAGCCGGCGGGGGCTGACCGTTCCGGCGCCGTCGCGAGCCTCATCCCGAGGATGCTGCGCGGCCTGGCCCGTCCGACGGCGTTCGGGGCGATCGTCGCCCGGGAGTCGCGGTTCTGGTGGCGTGACCCGCGACGTCGCGCCAGCCTCGTGTCGATCGTCATGGCCTCGGCGGTGCTGCCCATCGTGCTGCAGTTCACCTGGCGCGGCGGCGGCCAGGGAGCCGGACTGTCCGGCGGAGCCTCGGCGCTCGCGTTCTCGTTCGCCATCACGATCGCCGGCACGATGGGCGGCATGCTGCTGGCCAACCAGTTCGCGTTCGACGGCACGGCGTACGCGGCCCACCTGATGCAGAAGGTGCCCGGCCGCACCGAACTGCGCGCGCGGGCGCTGGCGCTCGCCGTGGTGGTCGTTCCCGCCGAGATCCTGGTCGTCATCGCGGTCAGCCTGATCGCCGGGACGCCCGAGCTCGTGCCCGGCGGCCTCGGCATGCTCGCGACGGGGTTCGGAGCCGCGGCCGCCTCCGCCTCGGTGCTCTCCGTGCTGGCCGCCTATGCGCTGCCCGAGAACACCAACCCGTTCGCCCTCAACAGCGGCGGCGGCAGCGCCAAGGGCATGCTCGCCTTCGTCGCGATGATCGGAACGCTGATCCTCAGCACGCCGGTCACCGCGGTGGCCTACCTCTTGCCCGGGGCCGGCGGCGCCGTCGTGGTCGGCGTCCTGGGGGTCGCGTACGGGGGACTGCTGGCGTTCGTCGGTACATTGATCGCCGGTGATCTGCTGGACCGCCGCGGGCCGGAGCTCCTGGTCGCGATCACCCCCCGCCGCTGACGCCAAGATCCCCGGCTTCCAAGATCCCAGCTTCCAAGATCCCGGCATCTTGAATAGCGATACGCTCGGGTCCGTGACGATCCACTCGAGCGACCCGTTCGCGGTGCCGGAGGGCGAGCGGTCGCCCGTACGTCGGCTAAGAGGGCGACTGGCCTCGGCCGTGACGCTGTGGACGGCCAACGCGCCCGACGGACGTCCCGCGGGTCTGACCGTTTCGTCTACTGTGGTCGTTGAGGGTGAGCCGTCGCGGCTGCTGGGTTTGCTCGACGAGGAATCGACGCTCTGGGAGGCGATCCGGTCGACGGGCCGGTTCGCGATGATGCCCCTCCGGGAGGCCGACCGGCAGCTGGCCGACCAGTTCGCGGGGCTCCTGCCAGCGCCCGGTGGGGCGTTCGTCGGCCACGAGTGGCGGGCCACCGAGTCCGGCCCCGTGCTGGAGGGAGTCGACGCCTGGGTCGGGTGCCGGCTCGAGACCGCCCGCCCGTTCGGCTGGAGCTTGTTGGTCGAAGCGACCATCGAACGCGTCGAACTGAGCGAGCCCGCGGCGGCGCCGTTACTGCACCACCGCGGGAGGTATCGCCATCTGACCGGGTGATCCGGGGCGAGCGGTTGCCGATACGCTGAGGCCATGGCGGTCGACATGCGGTTTGGCGCAGGCAAACGGATTCTCGTCACGGGTGGCGCCGGCTTTGTTCCCTCACACGTGGTTGAGTCCCTCCTAGCCCGCGGTGCGACGGTCGTGGTGGTCGACAACTTCGTGACCGGGGCCAAGGAGAACCTGGCGCGCGTGGTGGGTGAGCCCGGATTCACGCTGGTCGAAGCCGATGTCGCGGAGGGACTGCCGGCCGACGACGTGCTGGCGCCGCGATTCGACGCCATCCTGCACCTCGCCTCGCCGGCGAGCCCGACCGACTTTGGACAGCTACCGATCGAGATCCTGCGCACGAACGCGGTGGGCGCGCTGCACCTACTCGAGCGGGCCGCGGCCGATGGCGCACGCTTCCTGCTCGCCTCGACCTCGGAGGCGTACGGCGACCCGCTCGTGCATCCGCAACCGGAGACCTATTGGGGCAACGTGAACCCGATCGGCGTGCGTTCGGTCTATGACGAGTCGAAGCGCTTCGCCGAGGCGGCCACGATGGCCTACCACCGGCACCGCGGTGTCGATGTGGCGATCGTGCGCATCTTCAACACGTACGGGCCCCGTATGCGCCCGGACGATGGCCGCGCGATCCCGACGTTCATCACCCAGGCGCTGCGGGGTGAGCCGATCACCGTGCACGGCACCGGTGAGCAGACCCGCTCGATCTGCTACGTCGAGGATCTGGTGCGGGGCATTCTGCTCCTTTTGGACTCCACCGAGACCGGCCCGATCAACTGCGGCACCGAGCACGAGATGTCGATGCGCGGGCTCGCGGAGACCATCGTGCGACTCGCCGCGAGCAGTTCTGAGATCACGTATGTGGCGCGGACCCCCGACGATCCCGAGATGCGCCGGCCCGACCTGAGCCTCGCGCGGGCGCGCCTCGGGTACGAGCCGTTGGTAACGCCGGAGGACGGCCTGCGGCGGACGATCGACTACTTCGCCGACCGACTCGGTGTGACGAGGTAGACGCGGACCGCGATCCGCCGTCTTTCGGACAGATCCCTCCGTGTCCGCCTGGGAAGCTAGCCTCCGTCTCCTAGGCTGAAGCGCATGGACCGGCCACCTGACGAGCAGGTTTGGCAAGGCGAGCGAGCCGATGAGGGCCGCGGAGCCGATGCGCCGAACGATCCCGCCGCACGCTGGACCGGTCGGGCCCGGGTGGTCGCACCCAGCCCGGCCGCCCCACTCGCGCCGGCCCGGGTGGCCCCGAGTTCGACCCCGCCGCGGATCGAGTACGGGCCGGGTGTCTACGGCCCGGGTGCGCCGGGACCGCAGCGAACCAAGAAACGCCTGCGTCCTCGCTGGGGCCGGATCGCGCTGGTGCTCGCCGCCGTGATGGCGCTCTGCACCTCGGCCGCGGTGTTCACGGGTTGGCTCTACGCCGACCGGCTCAACGATCGGTTGAAGCGTACGGATCCCTTCGCCGACCTGACCGGCGACCGGCCACCGGTCGTGGCCGAGGGTGCGATGAACATCCTCATGCTCGGCTCGGACTCCCGGGACCCCGACGCCCCCGTCGACGTCGCCGGCAAGTGGCGGGCGGACACGGTGATCCTCATGCACATCCCGGCCGCGCACGACAAGGCCTATATGATCAACTTCCCCCGCGACCTCTGGGTGCATGTGCCGCGCAGCCGCGACGGCAACTACGGCAACACCATGGCGAAGATCAACGCCGCGTACGCCTGGGGTGGTGTGCCGCTGACGGTGCAGACCGTCGAGGAGTACACGGGCGTCCGAATCGACCACATTGCACTGATCGACTTCGGGGGGTTCGTCCAGGTCACCGATGCCCTTGGCGGCGTCGACCTCAACGTCGAGCGGCAGATCACGTCGATCCACAAGCCCTACCGCACGTTCCTCAAGGGCACGAACCACCTCAACGGCGTCGAGGCGCTCGACTACATCCGCCAGCGCTATCAGTTCCCGGACGGTGACTTCGCTCGCATGCGCCACCAGCAGCAGTTCCTCAAGGCGCTGATGGACAAGGCGGCGAGCACCGGCACCCTGACCAACCCGGGCAAGTTGAACGCCTTCCTGACCTCCGTCGCCGACGCGATGACGGTTGACCAGGGGTTCTCACTGCTGAGCATGGCGATCCAGTTCCGCAACCTGCGTAGCAACGATCTCGTCTTCATGACCAGCCCGCACAAGGGCACCGACAACATCGACGGCCAGAGCGTGGTCGTGTCGGACAAGACCAAGGCGCTGGCGCTCTTCGACGCCGTCGCCCACGACACGGTCGGGGACTGGCTGGCGAAGAACCCTTCGGCGAAGAGTTCCGACACCGCCCCGGGTTAAACGCACCCGTTCCGCTGTGAGTTCGATGTGAAATTCCCCCGGCGAAGGTTTGTCGGAGTCCATTGAGGGCATACGAGATTGCCTGGCGGCGGGGGGTCAACGAAGCCCCCGCCGTCAGCGTCAGTACGGGTAGATTCATAGTGCATTCATCGTGACGGGCGGGGGCCGGCGTTTTGTCCACCACTGAAGAAGAGCCGGTCGAGCGCGCGACGCAGGGCCTGGTCGGGCGCGTCTCGAAGCTGCTGTCGAGTCGGCTGCGGGGGTCGGGTCGGGCGCGGGAGTCGGGTCGGCCACCTGGGTCGCATCGGCTGGCGCGCTGGCGCGAAGCTCCACTGTGGGCACGGCTGTGTCTGGTGGCGGGCGTGACGATGGCGTTGCTCAGCGGGGCCTTCGTCACGGGCAGCGTGGTCGTCTCGGCGTACGCGGAGAGCAGCGTTCCCCAGGAGACCCTGCTCAGCAACGAGCTGCGCGCGAGGGGCAAGTCCATCGACGGATCGTTGAACATCCTGCTGCTCGGCATGGACCAGCGCACCAACTCCACCGACACGATCCGCACCGATTCGGTCATCATCGTCCACGTCAACGCTGCCCACGACGAGGTGTCTCTGGTCTCGCTGCCACGGGACGGCCGGGTTCGGATCCCCGCCTATCCGGCGACGAACTTCGACGGCGGGCTCTACAAGCTCACCGATGCGTTCGCGTTCGGCAACCGCATGCGTGGTCCGAACGGCGGGTGGGTCGGCGACCCGAGCAGCGCGGGGCGCCGGCGCGGCGTGGAGCTCGTGGCCCGCACCATCGACGAAATGGTGCCGGGCGGTCTCAGGTTCAACGCGGTCGCGATCATCAACTACAACGGCTTCCAGAGGCTGGTCCAGGCGTTGGGTGGGGTGCACCTCTGCGTGGACGAGCGCGTCATCTCCGATCATTTCGACACCGCGGGCCGTTATGTCGGAAGGACGACTGACAACGGCATCAAGGGCTATGTATACGAGCGCGGCTGTCGCGACTTCCTGCCCTGGGAGGCGCTGGACTACGTGCGCCAGCGCAAGCACCTCGAGCTGGGGGACGGCGACTACGGGCGGCAGCGCCATCAGCAGCAGTTCCTCTACGCGGTGTTCAAGAAGCTGCTCAGCAGTGAAACCCTCACCGACCTCGGCAAGGTGACCGCACTGCGGGATGCCGCCGGTGACCTGCTCACGGTCGACCTGGGTGGGGTGCCGCTCCTGGACTGGCTCTTCTCCTTCCGCGACCTGCGGGCGAGCGACGTGACATTGATCAAGACGAACGCTGGGAAGTACGCCACACAGCGCCTGGGCGACGTGGACTTCGAGCAGATCACTCCGGACACCGTGAAGCTCCTGGAGGCGGTGCAATCCGACCGGGTCGCGTCGTTCCTGCTCGAACATCCGGATTGGGTGGCCCGACCGGAAGGCTGACGCCGGGTTCGCCGTACGCGCAAACGCCGGTAGAGTGCTCATTTAGTCTTCCCCCGCCCTGTCTCCCGGGATCGGAGTCGCCCATGACGCACGCGGACGTGGACTCGCGGCCGCGCCGGGGCTCGGGGATCTACGGCTCGCGTGCCGCCAGCGACCCACGTTATGGCGACTCCCAGTACGACGACTCTCAGTACGGCGACGCGTGGTTCGAGGATCGCCGCTACGGCGACGATCGGCGCCGCCGTCCAGCGGGTCGCGACGACGATGACTACGACGACGATCCGCCCGACCTCGGCACCGGGCGGCGGGGACCTCGCTGGGCCAAGCTCTGCCTGATCCTGGGCTCGCTGCTGATGGTCGTCAGCGGGTTCGTCATCGTCGGTGGCAAGGCGGTCACGGCGTACTTCACCGGCGGGATCAACCAGGAGGACCTGCTCGGCAACCAGCGCGCCGAGGGCGCGAACATCGACGGGCCGGTCAACATCCTGCTGCTGGGCATGGACGAGCGCACCAACTCCCAGGCCATGATCCGGACCGACTCGATCATCATCGCCCACGTCACGGCCAACCATGACGCGGTCTATCTGATCTCGCTGCCGCGCGACACCCGGGTGGAGGTCCCGGCGTTCGAGCCGAGCGGCTACCGTGGCGGCTTCCAGAAGCTGACCGAGGCCTTCGCCGTCGGCAACGCAACCTCGGAGGGTAAGGGCGACCCCAGCCTGGAGGGGCGGCAGAAGGGCGTCCAGCTCATGGCCCAGACCATCAACGGGTTGGTGCCGGGTGGCCTGAAGTTCAACGCGGTCGCGCTCATCAACTACAGCGGCTTCCAGAAACTGGTGTACGCACTCGGCGGCGTCGAGATGTGCATCGACCAGAAGGTGGTCTCGCTGCACTTCGACCGCAACGGCAAGTACGTCGGCGACACGATCAAGAAGGGCATTCCGGGCTACACGTACGAGGTCGGCTGCCGGATGCTGAAGCCCTGGGAGGCGCTGGACTACGTCCGCCAGCGCGAGAACCTCCCGCACGGGGACTACGACCGCCAGCGTCACCAGCAGCAGTTCCTCTTCGCCATGTTCAAGCAGCTGCTCAGCAAGGGCACGCTGACCGACATCACCAAGTTCGGCGCGCTCAAGGACGCCGCCGGCGAGCTGCTGACGCTCGACCTCGGTAAGACCTCCATCCCTGACTGGATCTTCTCGTTCAAGAACGTCCGGTCCAATGACATCACCATGATCAAGACGAACGCCGGCAAGTTCACCTCCCAGACGGTCGACGGCAAGTCGTTCGAGGTGCTCTCGGCCGACAGCGTCAAGCTCCTGGAGGCCCTCCGGGACGACAAGATCTACGACTTCCTCCTCTCGCACCCGGACTGGGTAGCGCGCCCCGACGCACCCTGAGGCCCGCCCACCGAGGCCCTCCTCAGCCGCCGCCCAGCCCTACGATCGCCGGTGCGCGGACCCATCCTCGCCCCCCTCCGCAAGATCGCTGGTTTCCGTACAAAATGTGCAGTGAGACTGAGTGCAGTGAGACTGCGCCTTTGTACGGGAAACAGCGATCATGACGATCGGCGGCCGTGCGCTGAGCCCGGATAGGCCAGAACCCCGTCCGAAATGCGCAATTCGCCCATAGAGTGGGGGCATCTCCGATGACCCGAGCGCCACACGCCGTGGGAGTTGAATGCCGTCTCCGCCCGCCGAGCCGGACGATGCCGGCGCGTCCAAACAGGTGCACCAAGGCCCCCGCCCCGGCGGCATCCACGCCCGCGTGCCGCAGCGGCACCGACGGCCCCGTCGGCTCGGGGGGATCCTGCTCGCGGTCGGCGTCACGCTCGTCCTGGTCGCCGGGCTGGCGCTGCTCGGCAGCTACCTCGCGCTGCGCCGGTACGACCGGGCGGTCGAGCGCGGCACCCTGCTGGCGCCCAGCGCCCGGGCGCCGGAGCACGCGTCCGTCCGCGGCCCGCTGAACTTCCTGCTCATCGGCTCGGACTACCGCACCTGGAACCCGCAGATGGGCGAGCGCTCCGACACGATCATCATCGCCCACGTGCCGGCCGGGCTCGACCACGCGTACCTGATCTCGATCCCGCGCGATCTGCGGGTCACGCTGCCGTCCGATCCGTCCCGCAACTTTCCCGGCGACACGACGAAGATCAACGCGGCCTTCTACTTCGGGGGCGGCGGATACGGCGGCATCCAGCTCCTGTCCTCGACGCTAACGGCGCTGACCGGAGTCCGGTTCGATGGCGCGGCGGTGGTCAGCTTCACCGGTCTGCAAAGGGCCGTCGGTGTCGTCGGCGGGGTCGACATGTGCGTGGACGAGCGGACCGTCTCGATCCACACCGGAGCCGTGTTCGAGAAGGGCTGCCGGTTGATGCAGCCCGCCGAGGTTCTGGACTACCTGCGACAACGCCAGTTCAGCGACGGTGACTTCACCCGGCAGCGGCACCAGCAGCAGTTCCTCAAGGCGCTGCTGGACCGCATGACCTCCGCCGGCGTCCTCGCGAACCCTATCAAACTGGACGCTCTGCTGCACGCGGTCGCCGGGTCGATGACGATCGACATCGGGAACGTCTCGATACCCGACCTGGTCTTCGCGCTCCGCGACCTGCGGCCGGACGCCGTCACCGGCATTCGCGTGCCGTCGACGATCGGGATGATCGGTGACGTTTCGTACGTGATCGCCACCGACGAGGCGGCGGGACTTTATGCGGCCCTGCGCGATGATCAGCTCGCCACCTGGGTGAGCGCGAACCGCCGATGGGTCAACCAGATCTAGTACCGCTGGTCAGTACCGGCCCCGGCGGTGTTATACAGAGCAGGTGTTCCAGCGCGTTCCCATGGTGGCCGCCGCCGACGTCAACGACGACGCCTACCTGCTCGACGTGCGGGAGATCGACGAGTGGGAGGCCGGCCACGCGCCCAGCGCGCACCACATCCCGATGATGGCGCTGCCGGGCCGGATCACGGAGATCCCGACCGATCAGGACGTGGTCGTCGTGTGCCGCGTCGGCAGCCGGTCCGCTCAGGTCGTGGCCTACCTGAAGGGGCACGGCTGGGACCGGGTGAGCAACCTCGACGGCGGCATGCACGCCTGGCTGGCCTGCGGCCGTCCGCTGCAGAGCGAGGACGGAAGTGCCCCCCGGGTCATCTGAGCCCGCGCCGACTGGGACGGCTGGGCGGCTCGCCAGCTCGCCGACTCCGCTCGTGTTCGCCCATCGCGGTTCCTCGGCCGCGCTGCCCGAGCACACCCTCGATGCCTACCTGCGCGCCATCGATGAGGGCGCCGACGGCCTCGAGTGCGACGTCCGGCTCACCCGCGACGGGCATCTGGTCTGCATTCACGACCGCCGGCTTGACCGCACCAGCAACGGACGCGGCCGCGTGAGCGCGGCCACCCTGGAGGAGTTGGGCCGGCTCGACTTCTCGTCCTGGCACCCGGAGACCACGGCGATCTCCAACGGAGTGCTCACGCTGGACCGGCTGATCACCGCCGCCCGCGAGGCCGGCCGGCCACTGCGGCTGCTGATCGAGACCAAGCATCCGAACCGGTACGGCGGAGCCGTCGAGGAGGCGCTCGTCGCCCTGCTGCGGTGGCACGGCCTGCGCGGTGGCGCCACCGGTGGCGTGTCGGTGGCCGTGATGTCGTTCAATCCACTGGCGCTGCGCCGGGTCCGTCAGCTCGCGCCGGGAGTGCCGACCGTGTACCTGTTCGAGGTCGTCACCCCGGGCGTGCGCGACGGGCGACCGCCGTGGCACACCGGCGTCCTCGGGCCGGGCGTCAAGGCCCTGCGAGCCCGGCCGGAGCTGGTGCGCCGGGCGCACGAGCGGGGACACCAGGTCTACGTATGGACGGTCAACACCCGCGAGGAAACGGATCTTGCGATCTCCCTCGGCGTGGACGGCATCATCACCGACCGGCCCGCGTACGTCCTGCAGCGGCTGGGCCGATAGGCGGCCTCGACCGAGCACCGGCCGAGCGGGTGGCAGACTCGCGGAGTATGGCGCTGGACTACGGCCGCCTGCTCGATGGACTCAACGCCTCCGCGACGATGGCCGACCGGGGCGTCACCGGACTGCCGGCCATCAATGTGCTGGTCGCGGCGGTGCAGGACGCGACCGGGGCCGCCGGTGGCACGTTCACGGAGTACGACGCCAACGGCGGCCGCTGCGTCGCGGCCACGGGCAAGATGACGTGGGCGCTCGGGCAGCCGGTCGCGGCCGAGTTCGTGGACCCCCAGGTGCCGGCGCGGGCGTGGTACGGGCGGGTGGACGTGCTGCCCGTACCCATCGCCGAGCCCCTGCTCGGCCGAGGGCTGCGCGGCATGGCGGGTCACCCGGTCACCTCCGGCGGCAAGGTCGTCGGGGCGGTGCATGTGTACTTCGTGGACGGACGCATCGACTCGGGCGACTCGCTGCTCTCGGCGGTCGGTGTGACGGCCCACGCGATCGCGAGGCTCTACTCCGGACGGGCGGCCGAACCGGAGGAGGGCGAGACGGACCGCGACCTGTTCCTCGCCGTCACCGGCCACGAGCTGCGCACGCCGGCGACCGTCATCAAGGGGTACGCGAGCATGCTGTCCGACCGCTGGGACGCTCTCACCGAGGCCGACCGCCGGGAGGCCGCGCAGGTGTTGGCGCAGCGGGCGGACGAGCTGGCCAAGCTCGTCGATCGGTTGCTGTCCGCGTCGGGCGGTCAGCCCGGCGCCACCTGGCTCGCCCGGGCCGTACCCTTCGACCTCGCCGAGGTCGTGGCCCGGGCCGCGGGCGAGATGCCGGCCGAGCTGCGGCGCACGGTGCGGGTCGAGTTGCCGCACGGGCTTCCGCTCGCGTACGGCGACCCGGCGAGCCTGCCCTCGATCCTGGCCGAGCTGGTGACCAACGCGCGGCGGCACTCGACCGAGGCCGATGTCGTGGAGCTGCGGGCGGGCGCCGACGAGCGCACGGTCTTCATTCAGGTATCCGACCGTGGCGTCGGCATCGCACCCGAGCACGTCGAGCGCGCGTTCGAGCGGTTCTGGCAGGCCGGGCGGTCGGGCCGGCCGAGCAGCGGCGTCGGTTTGGGTCTGTATCTCGTCAGACGACTCGTAGAACGACAAAACGGGTGGGTATCCTTACGGCCACGAGATGGCGGCGGGACCGTCGCGGAGGTACGGCTGCCACGCGCCGATGGTCCGGTCCGGCCATCGGTGTCCGGGGAGGCGTGAAGTGACAACCGAGGCGGCCAGTGAACGCGCCTGGTGTGTGGTCGTCCCGCACCACGCGCGCGGAGCCCGGCTGGCTCGGCACCGGTTGGCCAACGCCCTGCGGGGCCTCGTCCCGTCCGATCTGCTGGCCGACGCCGTCGCCGTCGCCGCGGAGCTCGTGGGCAACTCCGTGCGCCACGCCGAGCCGTTGCCCGGCGGCGTGATCCGCGTCGCCTGGCGGCTCGCGCCCGGCCCGGCAGCGGACGGGTCCCTCGTCGAGGTCCGCGTCACCGACGGCGGTGCGGACGCCTCGCCGGTTGTCCGCTCGGTCGGCCCGGACGCCGTCAACGGACGCGGCCTCGCGATCGTCGCGGCCCTCGCGCAGACCTGGGGCGTCGAGCGTGACGGCCTCGGTCAGTGCGTCTGGGCCACCCTGTCGACCCCCAAGAATGCCTAACCGGAATCCTGGTCCTTGCCCGTGGGTGGTCGCTACCACTCCTCCTCGACTCGCCCCGTTGGGTGGGGGCATAGGCTGTGCGTTCGTGAGCAAGCGTCGCAAGCAATCCCGTACCGGGCGCGTCGGCGGTCAGGCCGCGGGCGCCGCGCCGAGCCCGAAGGTCCGCGAACAGTTCATCGCCCGGCCATTCGAGGGGCTCGCCGATGAGCCCGAATGGGTTGCACTGCGGGAGCTCGTACCCGCGGCGAGCGCGCCGCTGCACGTGCGCGACGACATC
>Ga0075421_100002706_pt1 | contig 21155 bp, 17 predicted proteins | sample SoiMetdeltSBSDD5_FD_75292 | JGI IMG/M metagenome (GOLD analysis project Ga0075421, IMG submission 75292) | Bulk soil microbial communities from a Populus tree surrounding site in Tennessee, USA - Soil MetaG P. deltoides SBSDD5 | ecosystem: Environmental > Terrestrial > Soil > Tree plantation... | reverse complement strand
GGTTCTCGGCGAGCGAGCAGAGGCGCAGCGCGTTCATCACCCGGATGCCCGCCTCGGTGCCGCCCTCGACCTCGAAGGCGAGCAGCGCGCCGCCGCTCTTCTGCTGTCGCAGGGCCAGCTCGTATTGGGGGAAGGAGGGGAGGCCGGGGTAGAGCAGCCGCGTCACCCGCGGGTGGCGCTCGAGGTAGGTGGCGACCTCGACGGCGTTGCGCGAGTGCCGCTCCATGCGCAGCGGCAGCGTCTTGACGCCCTGCAGTGTCAGCCACGCGTTCCACGGCGACTGGATGGTGCCGGTGGCGTTGCGGTGCCAGGCGAGCGTCTCGTGCAGCTTCGCGTCGTTGGTGAAGAGGGCGCCGCCGACGGTGGCGTTGTGGCCGTCGATGAACTTGGTCGTCGACTGGAGGACGACGTCGGCCCCGAGCAGGATCGGCTGCTGCAGGGCAGGGGAGAGGAGCGTATTGTCCACCACGACGACGGCTCCGGCCTTGTGGCCGAGCTCGGAAGCGGCGGCGATGTCGGTGAGCTTGAGGGTGGGGTTGGCGGGGGTCTCGAGGAAGAGCAGGCGGGTGGGTCGCGAGAGCGATCGTTCGAGCTCCGAGAGGTCCGAGGTGTCGACGAACTCGGCCTCGACGCCGAAGCGCGAGAGCACCTGCTGGAAGAGGCGCACCGTGCCGCCGTAGGTCACGTCGGAGAGCACCACGTGGTCGCCGGCGGACAGCAGCGCGAGGGCGAGCGCCGTCGTCGCCGCGAGCCCCGTCGAGTAGCAGCTGCCGAACTGGGCCCGTTCGAGAGCGGCGAGGCGGAGCTCGAGCGCCGTCACCGTCGGGTTGCCGCTGCGGCTGTACGTGTAGCCCTTGTTCTTGCCCACCGCCTCGTGGACGTAGGTGGTCGACTGGTAGATCGGCACCAGGATGGCGCCGGTAGTCGGGTCGGGATACGCGCCGGCGTGCAGCGCCAGGGTGTCGAAGCCTGGTTCGAGAAGTCCCTGCTCGGGAGCCGAGGTCTCGTCAGGGGTGACGGCTTGCTCCGGGAGAGTGACGGGCTGCGGCTCCGCGCTGATGGCGTCCGGAACGGTGGCGGTGGGCGTGGTCATGAAATGTGCTCCTGATTGGTTGGTTGTCCGACGCTTGGCTGTCTGCCGAATGGCTCAGCGGCGCTCGGCCGCGACGTGCACGAGGTCGGCGAAGACGCCCATGGCGGTGACCTCGACCCCGGCGCCGGGGCCGGAGACGGCGAGGGGGCGCTCGCAGTAGCGGGCGGTGTGGAAGACGGCGATGTTGTCGGTGGACTCGAGGGCGGCGAGCGGCGAGTCGGACGGCACCTCGACGAGACCGACGCGCGCCCGGCCGCGCTCGATCGTCGCCACGTAGCGCAGGCGCCGCCCCTGACATCGCGCCGCCTCCAGGCGCCAGCGCAGCGGCGCGTCGAGGGCCGCGAGCCGTTGCCGCAGCGCCTCCGGGTCGAGGCCGGCGAGGGAGCCGGGGACGAGGCCCTCGAGCTCCACCTGCTCGGGGTCGTCGAGCAGCCCCGAGAGCCGGCCGAGGATGAGCGCCTTGCGCCCCACGTCGGCGCCGCAGAGGTCGGCCACGGGGTCGGGCTCGGCGAGGCCGCGTTCGACCGCGTCCTCGACGACCTCGACGAGGCCGCGGCCAGCCTCCAGGCCGCAGAGGACGAAGCCGAGCGTGCCGGAGAAGCACCCCTCGATGCGTCGCACCTCGTCGCCGCTCGCGAGAAGGTGCTCGAGGGTGGCGAGCACCGGCAGACCGGCACCCACCGTCGCCTCGCCGCGCAGGATCCGCGCGTGCGCCCGCGCCTCGGCGCGCAGGGCGGCGAACTCGGCGCCGGCGAAGGGCTTCTTGTTGGCGGTCACCACGTCGCAGCCGCTGCGCAGCGCCGCGTGGTACGCGGCGGCCGCGTCGCCGTCGCCGTCGGAGACGTCCACCAGCACCGGCCGCGACAACCGGCAGGCGAGCGCGCGCTCGACCATCGGCTCGGCGTCGCCGGCCGACGCGCCGGGGAGCCTGCGCAGCGGATGGCCGGCGGCCTTGGCCCGGCACGCCTCGGCGACGACGGTGGGGTGCAGGCCCTGCGGGTCGAAGAGGAAGCCGCTCGAGTCGCCGAGCGCCACCCAGCGCGCGGCGACGCCGTAGCGCTCCTGCAGGTGGTCGGCACGGCGCAGCACGAGGTCGGCGACGGCGCGGCCGACGCGGCCGCAGCCGAGCAGCAGGAGGTCCATGGCGCCGGCACGCGAATACGGATCGGTACGCGGGTCGACGACGGCGTAGATGGCCGGCTCCACGCGGCGCTCGTTGTCGGGGACCGGCTCGATCGCCAGTGTCTGCTGTCCCATCGGCTGCCTCCTCCTGCCTGCGAACGTTTCGGCCCAAAAAACGAAAGCCCCGCGACCTCTGCGAGGTGGCGGGGCTCGTGAAATCTCGGTGGTGAGATGGACGATTAGCCGGCCGGCACCTCGTGGTGGGCGTGAATGGTCATCGACATCGACATCGCCATCTGGGTCGATGGGATCCCGCACAGCCCGGCCGCGCCGGCGGGCGCGACGGAGGTGCTGAAGGCGGTGGGCGAGGTCGAGCGGCTCATCGCTGTTGGGGCGGCAGCCTAGGGCCATCCGCGCTGCGATGTCAAGAGGGGCGCCGTGACCTCGGCGCATCTCGCCGCCGGCGACCTGTTCCCGCGCCGGGCCCCTCGGTGACCCACGGCGGGTTACGGGCTGATCCACACGGCACCCTCACTCCTTCGACGCGTCTCCGCTAAGCGGCTGTGCCGTCGCAGCTTTCCCTTCGGCGCGGCGAGTCGCTGAAGGCGGGCCAGGCTCTTGCCATGGGTTCGCCTCGCCTGCAGACCGCCAACTGCTTGTTTCAGGAGGAGAGGCACTCATGAGCAGACTCGTCTCACGTTCCCTTGCGACCCTCGGCATCGGGGCCTGGCTCGTCGCCGCCGTGGCCGCCGCGCCGGCGGCGGCCGCACACTCGAGCGACAACTGCACGGCCCGCGCGATGAAGCCGGCCGCGCTGGTCGAGGTCAAGCGGGCGGAGGGGGAGGCCTTCGCGGTCGCGAACCTCTTGAGCGCCGACCGCCAGCTCTCCGCCAAGGCGCACGGTGTCGCCGACGACCTCGCCCGCGAGAGCGTGCTCCACCGGCCGAACCTGGCGGCGGTCAAGCGCTTCCTGCGCGCCGCCCCGTCGTCGTTCACGCTGCCGGTCGAGGTGTCGAGCGGCCGCGTCGAGCTCGAGCTCCTGCGCGTCGACATCACCACCCCGGACTTCAAGGTGGTGACGAGCGAGAGCAACGGCCAGGCCGTGCCGTACCAGCCGGGCGTGCACTATCGCGGCAAGATCAAGGGCGACCCGGATTCCTACGCCGCGGTCAGCGTCTTCCCCGACGAGGTGATGGGCTCGTATTTCACGCCGTCCGAAGGCACTGTGGTCATCGGCCGCCTGCTGGGCGACAACCCGCGCGGCGCGCACATCGTCTATCCGTCGCGTGTGATCGACGCCCAAAACCAGTGGAGCTGCGGCACCTCGGATGCGGCGGAAGCGTCCGCCCCCGGCGGTCTCGACCTCGATCTCCGTCCCGCGGCGCCGTCTCGCGCCCTCGACTTCCAGGCAGCGCCGGCTGCCGGGCCCGACGAGAAGGCTCTGGATGACAAGGCCATCGTCAAGTGCGTGAAGGTCTACGTCGAGACCGACTTCGACATGTTCCAGAACAAGGGCAGCGTCGCGGCGGTGACCAGCTACGTCACCGGCTTCTTCAACCAGTCGGCCGTGCTCTACTCCAACGAGTCGATCCCGATCGCGCTCTCCCAGGTCTTCGTCTGGAGCAGCAGCGACCCCTACACGGGGACCACCTCCAGCTCGATGCTGTCGCAGTTCCAGGCCAATCGGAACTCCTTCAACGGCGACGTCGGCCACCTCGTCGCCTTCCACGGCGGCGGCGGCATCGCCGCCGGCTTCAGCGCCTTCTGCAACGCCAGCATCGACAACCGCCAGTGCTTCAGCGGGGTCAACAGCAGCTTCTCGAACGTGCCGACCTACTCGTGGACGGTGCAGGTCTTCACCCACGAGATGGGGCACCTCTTCGGCTCGCGTCACACCCACGCCTGCGCGTGGAACGGCAACAGCACGGCGATCGACGGCTGCTCGGCGCCGGAAGGCACCTGCGCGCGTCCCGGCCTCCCCCCCGGCGGCGGCACGATCATGAGCTACTGCCACCTGTCCGGGAACCCGGGCATCAACTTCAACAACGGCTTCGGCTCGCAGCCGGGCAACACCATCCGCTCGCGCTTCAACTCGGCGAGCTGCCTCGGCACCTGCGACACCGGCGGCGGTGGCGGTGGCGGCTGCACCACCTATACGGGCACGCTCTCCGGCGCCAACGACGTCGACTACCACCCGAACGGCACCTATTACCAGAGCACGACGAGCGGCACGCATTCCGGCACGCTCACCGGGCCGGGCGGCGCCGACTTCGACCTCTACCTCTGGAAGTGGAACGGCAGCGCGTGGGCCAAGGTGGCCAGCTCGGAGGGCTCGACGTCCTCCGAGGCGATCAACTACAGCGGCACGCCGGGCTTCTACGAGTGGGAGGTCCGCTCCTTCAGCGGCTCCGGCAGCTACAGCCTCTGCATCAAGAAACCGAGCTGACGGACGATCGGTCCGCAGACGGGAGGCGCGGCGCCCGGGTGCGCCGCGCCCTTCTTTCTGCGTAGGGTGCGCACCGCGCACCGTCTTCGTCTGTCACACCGACCGGATGGTGCGCGGTGCGCACCCTACACGGACGCGCCCGCGGGCGAGTGGCTCACTCCTTGATCAGCTCGCCGTAGCGCAGCGGTTCCCCGCTCGTCCACGGGTGGTAGCTGTTGCAGAAGTCGATGCGCTCGCCGAGCGGCGGATGGGACGAGCGCCAGAGCTTGTAGAGCGGGCCCGGGCGCGGGTTGCCGAGATTCTCCTCCTGCAGCCGCACGAAGGCGCTGGCGCAGGCGTGGTTGTCGCGGGTGATCTCCAGCCCGAAGCGGTCCGCCTCGTGCTCGGTGTGGCGGGTGAACGCGAGGACGGCCGGGGTCACGACGAAGATCGCCGCGCCGAAGAGGAGCCCCATGAGCGGCGCCGAGGCGACGTCGCCGAGCTCCGTGAAGCCGAAGCGGTCGTGGAAGCGGGCGATGAGCGCGTGCGCCGTGCGGTGCACCGTCCAGAGCCCGAGCAGGATGAGCACCGCCCCGAGGCCGATGAGCTGTGGCACGTGGCCGAGCACGTAGTGCCCCATCTCGTGCCCCATCACCAGCAGCACCTGCGAGGGATGGAGCTTGGCGAGCGTGGTGTCCCAGAGGACGATCCGCTTGGTGCCGAGAATGCCGGTGACGTAGGCGTTGACGGTCTTGGTGTCGACGCTCTTCTCGACCTCGTAGACCCGGCTCCCCTCGATGCCCGCGCGGTCCGCGAGCGCGAGGATCCGTGCCTCGAGGGCCTTGTCCTTCATGGGTCCGAACTTGTTGAACAGCGGCTCGATCCAGATCGGCGTGACGATGAGGAGCACGGCGAGCAGCGGGATGGCGAGCAGCGCCGTGTAGAGCCACCAGCGGCGCGGGCTCTTCCTGAGCAGCAGGTACGGCACCCAGAGGAACAGGGCGCTGAAGACGCAGGAGATCGCGAGCGCCTTGGCGGCGTCGCTCCACCACTTGGCGGCCGTCTGGTCGGAGAGCCCGTAGGCGTGCTGGCGCACGAAGTCGGTGTAGTAGGCGAGCGGCAGGTCGAGCGCGAAGCTGACGATGGTGAAGAGGACGCCGTAGATGGCGACCGTGAAGAACCAATTGCGGCCGATGCGCTTCGCGAGGTCGCGCATCCGCGCCGAGAAACCCGTGAAGAGCAGCGCGATGGGGACGAGGAACGACCAGAGGTTGCTTACCAGCCAGAGCACGTTGCCGCTCCGGTAGTAGCGCATCGCCTTGTCGCTCGGCGTCGGCACCGCGACCGGCGCCTGGGCGTCGGCGTCCGGTGAGGCGGCGCTCGCCTCCGGTGTGGGCGTGGCGTCGCTCGCCGCGACGGGCGCCCCGGTGGCGGCCGCGGTGGGCTCCGCCGGGCTCGCGGCGGCGGTTGCCGCCGGGGCCTGAGCGGCAAGGGGCGAGACGGCGACGGCGAACGCGACGAGCGCTGCGGCGACTGCGGTGCGCATGCGGACCTCCGGGCTGGATGAGAGTGGGACGCGCGGAGACTATGGCAACCGGGCCCGCGGCGTCATGAGGCGGCGCGGCCGAGCCGGCCCGCATGCGCTAGTGTCGCGCCGCCCCGCTGGCACCAACCGATGACCCGCATCCTCACGCTGCTCACCGACTTCGGCCTCGCCGACTACTACGTGGGCGCGGTCAAGGGCACGGTGCTGCGGCTGGCGCCGGGCACGCAGCTCGTCGACCTTTCGCACGAGGTGCCGCCCGGTGACGTCGCGGGCGCCGCCGACCTGCTCGCCGCCGCGGCGCCGACGTTCCCTCCGGGCACCGTGCACCTGGCGGTCGTCGATCCGGGGGTCGGCAGCCCTCGCCGGTTGCTCGTCGCGCAGGCGGGTGGTCACCAGTTCGTCGCGCCCGACAACGGCCTGCTGACCCCGCAGCTCGCCGCCGGCGCCGAGGCGTGGTCGGTGACGCGCCGCGACCTCTACCTCGACGCGGCAGAAGGCGGCGGCAGTGCCACGTTCCACGGCCGCGACCGCTTCGCTCCGATTGCGGCTGCGCTCCTCCGCGGCGACCATCCCAACGCGCTCGGATTGACGATCGCCGACGCCGTGCGACTCACCTCCCCGGAGCCTCGCCGCGAGCGCGAGGGCGAGGCCTGGGTGCTTCACGGCCACGTCGCGCGCGTCGACCGCTTCGGCAACCTCGTCACCGACATCCCCGGAGACTGGGTGGCAGTGGGCACGGCGGTCGTCGAGGTCGAGGGGTACCGCGTGGCGCGCTGGGTGTCCCACTACGCGGAGCTGGGTCCCGGCGAGGCCGGCACACTCATCGGCTCCCTGGGCACCGTCGAGCTGTCACTCCGCGACGCAAACCTCGCCGCGGCCTGGGGCGTGCGTCGCGGCGCCGCCGTGCGGATCAGCCAGAGCCCGCAAGGCTGAGGAGCGCGTTCGGCGTAGGGTGCGCCGTGCGCACCATCCGGGAAACGGCCGGCGATCGAAGATGGTGCGCACGGCGCACCCTACACGGGCCGCCCTGTCGTCGCATCGGCAAGCCCGATCAACCCTCGCCGGCGAGCAGCCGCGCGGCGCGGGCGGCGTCCTCGGCGGTGTCGACGCCGGCCGGGGCGCTGTCGACGAGCAGCACGCGGATGCGGATGCCGTTCTCGAGGGCGCGGAGCTGCTCGAGCGACTCGCAGCGCTCGAGCGCGGAGGCGGGCAGCTCGGCCAGCAGCAGCAGCGTCTCGCGCCGGTAGCCGTAGAGGCCGAGGTGGCGCAGCGTCGGCACGCACCCCTCCTGCCGCGGGTAGGGGATGCCGGCACGGCTGAAGTAGAGGGCGAAGCCATCGCGGTCGAGCACCACCTTCACCGCGTGCGGGTTGTCGAGGTCGCCGGCGCCCGCCGGCACGGCGAGCGTCGCCATGCCGTCCTCCGGGTGGGCGAGCAGGTGCATCGCGAGGCGCGAGATCGCCGCCGGGTCCACCAGCGGCTCGTCCCCCTGCACGTTGACGATCGCGTCCGCTCCCCAGCCCCGCGCCGCCCAGGCGATGCGATCGGTGCCGCTCGCGCAGCTCTCCGGCGTCATCTCACAGGCGCCTCCGAACTTCGCCACGGCCGTGGCGATCCGCTCGTCGTCGGTGAGCACCACCACGCGCGAGACCCCCTCGGCGCGCGCCGCGCGTTCGTAGACGTGCTGGATCATCGGTTTCCCGGCGAGCGACACCAGGGGCTTGCCCGGGAGCCGTGTCGAGCCCCAGCGGGCGGGGATGGCGGCGACGACGCTGTCCGTCATGGGCTTCTCGGGGCCGGATGTTGCCACACCGGCCGCCCTCCGGCGGCGGGGGTGGGGGGCTCCGGAGTGGGAATCGCGCCGCCGCTGTCCGTCTAATCAGGGGGGGAGGTCTGCCCTCGGAGAGTCGCGAATGCCGATCGTCTTCGTGCACGGAGTGAACAACCGCCTGGGGCCTTCGTACGAGGCGGGAAGGCTCGCCAAGGAGGCGTTTCTCAAGCGCCACCTGACGGGCGCGACCATCCACGGCAAGCAACTCGCGGCCATCCCCAAGGTCTGGTTCCCCTACTGGGGCGACCTGGCGACGGAGTTCGCCTGGAAAATGGCGTCGCTCCCGGAGGGCGAGATGCAGTCGCTCGGCGGCGCGGTCGGCCCCGACCTCCAGCCCCTGGTCGCCCAGCTTCGCGACGCCCTTCCCGGCACCCTCGGCCCGGAGCCCCTCACCGCGCTCGCCAAGCAGCGCCTGGGGCTCGCCGTCGACGTCATCAACGCCCTGGCGCTCGACGCTGCGGAGGCCGGGAGGGAAGCGGAGGTGGCGTCTTTCGTCGTCGCTGCCTCGGCCTACGCGGACAAGAACCCCAAGCCCCCGTGGCTGGCGGCCGTCGTCAACGACTCCCAGCTCATCGCCCAGCTCCAGGCGCAGATCACCGCGCCGGCGGGCGTCCAGGCGCTCGGCCCGCTCGGCTTCGTGTTCGGGAAGGTCAGCCTCGGGGCGGCGAAGCTCAAGCAGGCCGTCGCCGGCATCGCCGGCAAGGCCGTCGACAAGACCGGCGATTTCGCCTCGACGAAGCTCCTCGGCTGGGCGCGCTCGCCGCTCAACGAGGTGCTCGGCCGCTTCTTCGGCGACATCTTCATCTACTTCAACGAGCGCGGTGACGCCGCGCAGCCGGGCAAGATCCCGCAGCGGATCCTCGCCGCCGTCGACGACGCGCGCCAGAGCTCGCCCGCCGGCGAGCCGCTCGTCCTCATCGGGCACAGCCTCGGCGGCGTGATCACCATGGACCTCCTCGGCAGCTTCCGCCCGAACCTCGAGGTCGACCTCTTCGTCTCGGTGGGCTCGCAGGTGGCCCACTTCGAAGAGATGAAGCTCTACCGGGCGAGCGACAAGACGGTGGGCCCGCCGAAGCGGGCGAAGAAGCCGGCCAACATCCACCGCTGGATCAACGTCTACGACGAGGTCGACATCTTCGCCTACGCCGCCGACCGGGTCTTCGAGGGCGTGAACGTCGACGCCCGCTACGACACCGCCACGTACACCATCAAGGCCCACGGCGCCTATTTCGAGCAGGACCGCTTCTACGAGCGCTTGCGCACGCGGATCGACGGCCTGCAGCCATGAGCCTCTACTGGCCCGACGCGGAAGCGGACGTCGTGCTCGGTCAGCCGCGCCTGCACGCGCTCGTCATCGGCGTCGGCGACTATCCGCACCTCGTCGGCGGGGGCGGGCACCCGGCCGTCGCCAACTTCGGGCTCCAGCAGCTCACGACGACGCCGCTCACGGGCGCCCGCATCGCCGAGTGGCTCCTCGGCTCCTATCGCAATCCGGCCTGCCCGCTGGGGTCGATCGAGCTGCTGCTGTCGCCCGCGGCGCGGGTCGACCGCGCCGATGGCGCCAAGATCGCCGTCGAAGCCGCGAAGATGGACGAGATCCGCAAGGCTTCGAAGCGCTGGCGCGACCGCTGCCACACGCACGCCGGAAACGTCGCGTGGTTCTACTTCGCCGGTCACGGCCTCACCGCGGTCAAGCAGCACCTGCTGGCGTCCGACTTCGGCGACCCCAACGTCGGCAATCTCTGGGCGAACTCGATCGACGTCGACGGGCTGCGCACGGGGATGCGCGCCAACGACGCGGACACCCAGCTCTTCTTCGTCGACGCCTGCCGCGAGAAGCCGATCGACGCTCTCGTTCAGCTCAACCCCAACGGCGACCCGCTTTGCAGCGCATCGCTCTTCGACCAGGTGGCGTCCTCGGCCGCATACCACGCGGCGGCCGACGGGATGAAGGCCTACGGCCCTGCCAACGACGTCACCTTCTTCGCCACGGCGCTCCTCGACGCTCTCGACGGCTCCGCCGCATTCAAGCAGCAGGGCACGTGGCGGGTCGACACTCACTTCCTCGGCGCCGGCATCGCGCACGTGCTGGACATCCTGCGCCTCGTGCACGGCGAGCCGCTCACCTGCAACCCCGATCCCGACGGGAAGGTGGCCACCATCCACTTCCCCGATCCGCCCCTCATCCGCGCCGCCGTGTATTGCCAGACCAAGCAGGCCAACGACGAGTCGACGATCAGCCTGCAGCGGGGGGCGGACCCGCCGGTGAGCTCAGCCGCGGGCGAGAAACGCCCGTGGACGGGCCGTGTCGGGCTCGGGAGCTGGGACATCAACTTCACCTTCCAGAGCTTCCCGCCGGTGACGCGCAAGGAAGAGGCGGCGCCGCCCGTCTTGCGGTGGGAGGAGCCGATTTGAGCGGCACGCTGAAGATCCGCTCGGGCCCCGGAATGCCTCCCACCACGATCGAGGTCGTGTCGCCGGACCTCGAGACCGTGGGCCGCGTCTGGCTCGACGCCGGCCAGTCGACCGCCGTCGAGGTTCCCTCCGAGGGAAGCTTCCTGCGGGTGTACCTGCCCTCGGGCGAGATCGTCACCCTCAAGGACCCGGGCAAGCTCGACCGCGAGGTGAGCCTCTCCGACCTCATGTCGAAGAGCCGCCGCCGACCGCGGAAGACGACGCGTGGGGACGAGCGTGTCTCGCTCGGCGTCGCCGACTACGAGCGTCTGGAGGCGCACGGTGCCGATGCGCCGGCGGAGATTGCCACGCCGAAGCCCCGTCTCGCGGGGGACGTCGAGCTGCTCCTCTCGACGATGAACAACGAGGCGGTGCCGGGTTCGGTGAGCTCTGACGGCGCCACCGCAACGTATCGCGACATCCATTCGATGGAGCCGGCCGAGCTGCAACTGCACACTCCCGACGGCCGCTTCTGCGTGCGGCTGCCCGGGCAGCTCGAGAGGTTGCTGCTGCGCTCGGTGGCGCTTGACGACGGCCTGCGACTCGTCAGCGTCGGCGTGCGCACCACCAACCGGCAGGCAGACACCCTCGGCGGCTTCGGCGCACGCGGCGACTACCACTCGGCGGGAGCGATGGCCGATTGGGCCGACCGCGCCGAGGAGATGCTCTACTCGAAAATGGCCGACCCGTTCGGTGCCGTCGTCGGCGCCTACCTGCTGCTCCGCCTACGCCGCTTCGATCAGATGCGGACCTGGGCGAGGAATCTTGCCGACTCCTGGCCGGCGATCCCGGACGGCAGCATCATCTGGGCCTGGCAGCTCATCCACCAGCGCGGTGCCGAGGCGGAGATCAACAAATACCTGCAACGCGCGGCGGGCGGCGAGCTGCCTGTCTTCACCGAGGGGCTGAAGCTCCTCGTCGATGGGCTCGGCCTGCTCGGCAAGACCGGCGCCGAGCTGCAGAAGAAAGTCAGCGAGCAGGCGGGCGTCGTGCTCTGGGACTCGCCGTTCACCGCCTTCCGTGGCGGCCGCGCGGCGAGCGGGGACGTGCGGGTGAAGCTCGAAGTCGGATACGCAGAGGCGGTCGAAGGGCTATGACGTCGCCATCCACTGCGGGGGCAGCGGCGTCACGGTTGGCCGAGCAACCGAGCTGTGAGGGCGCACCGCGCACCATCCGGTTCCACACCCCGCCGGATGGTGCGCGGTGCGCGCCGGGATTCAGGGGTCCGGAGTCGACATCGGGCTGGTGGCGGCGGACCGATCCGTGGCAGGCGTCGTAGGCCGCCTCATCACTAGGGCATGGAGCGCGCCGCATCGCCGGGCTCGGTGCGCTCGTCTCGCCGCTCCGCGGCCGCGCGGCGGCGATGGCGGAGCCAGGCACGGACTCGCCCCGTCAGCGTGTTGAGCTTGTGCGTTCGCGGAAGGGATCGGAACACCGGCGACTGCCGGATCCCGAGCTCCTCGCGCATGTCGTTGAGCCGCACGTGGTTCGGTCGCAATACGAGGCCGTACTCCACGGCGCGCACCGCCGGGCCGCGGCGTCCGAGCATGAGATAGACGGCCGCGATGTTGAGGTAGTTCTCGGCCTCCTGCGGGCCGAGCTTCAGCGCGTAGCGGCAGAGCTCCATGCCGTCTCGCCGCCGCCCCTCGACGCGTGCCATCGCGGCGCCCATGTAGGAGTAGAAGACGGCCGGCATGTTGCCGCGGTTCTCCACCTCCGGCGCGACCCGCGCGAGCAGGTCGTACCCCTCGCGCCACTTCCCCTTGCGACAGAGGACGATCCCCTGCTGGAAGGTCTTGGCGATGTCGGGAGCTACCGCCGTCATGGGCACCTCCTGGAATCGGGCGCGAGCCCGGCGGACCGTGACCACGAACACCGCAGCCGCGAAACCCTCGAAAGCTGGGGGTCATGGTAGGCAAGATCACGGTCGGGGCGCGGTAAAACCCGGCACCAGGGACTCGTGAAGCGGCGCACTGACGCGCCGAGGTAGTTACCGTGCGCCACGACAGCCCCTGGCCCCTAGCCCAGGGAAGGGGAGCAGGCGCGAAGTCAAAGAGCCCGCACGCGACCCGGAGACTGGGCAGGGGCGAAGTCCACCGATCCCCTGTTGACTCTGGCCCCCCTGTCCCCGGCGAGGGGAAAGGGGGGCAGGGGGGTTCAGGGGTGGCAGGGATCTAGTGCCGGCGGTTCAGGACGAAGTCCGGCGCCAGCTCGAGCGCATCGCGCGCATCGCAGGCCGGGAACGGCTCGAGGGCCACGCGCGCCTGCTCGGCGAAGTCGTGCGCCATCTCCTCGACCTCGTCGACGGTGCCTTCGCGCTCGACCACGTCGAGCACCTGGTCGGGAGTGACGCGCTCGAAGGCGCGGTCTTCGAGCACCTGCTGGACCAGCCGCCGCTCGGCGGGAGAGACGCGCGGCAGCAGGAGGATGAGGGGCAGCGTCAGCTTCCCCTCCTTGAGATCGGAGAGCACGGGCTTGCCGATCTCGGCCTCCGATGCCGTGAAGTCGAGCAGGTCGTCGACGAGCTGGAAGCAGTTGCCCAGGCTCTTGCCGTAGCGCTGCAGCGCCCGCTTCGCCGCCTCGGCGGAGAGGCCCGGCGTCGGCCGCGCTTGCCGGATCAGGCAGGGCACCGAGCAGGCGGCGGAGAAGAGGTGGGCCGTCTTGCGGTCGATGATGCCGAAGTACTCGTCGACGGTGAGGTCGATCGATCCGAGCCGCTGCAGCGCCAGGAGCTCGCCCTCGACCATCTTGAGCGTGGCGTCGCAGAGCTCGCGCACCACCTCGAGGTTGCCGTGCGAGAGGGCCATGCGCATGGCGTTGGTGTAGAGCCAGTCGCCGAGCAGCACGGTGAGGCTGTTGCCCCAGAGCTCGTTGACGGTGGTCTGACCGCGGCGCAGCGTGGCGTGGTCGATGACGTCGTCGTGGATCAGCGTCGCGGTGTGGATGTATTCGACGACCGCGGCGTAGGTGACCTCCTCGGCGCTGTCGTGGCCGAGCAGGCGCGCCACCAGCAGCAGCAGCGCCGGGCGCATGCGCTTGCCGCCGCTCGCGGCGAGGTACTCGCCGGCGTGGTGGATGAATGGCACGTCGGAGCCGAGGTGGGTGCGGAACACCTCCTCGGTGGCGGCGAGCTTGTCGCCGATCATCGACAGGAAGCGCTCGGGTTCCGGCGCGGGCGCGCGGCGGCGCCGGTCGAGCAACCTGGTCTCTGGATTCATCGCAGCGGCACGACCGGCGCGAACTCCTCGACCTTCTCGAGATGCCCGTCGCGGAAGCGGAGGACCTTGCCGGCGCGGAAGTACCACCAGGCGGTCTCCAGGTGATCGGGGAACGAGGTGCGGTCGACGCGGTCGGGCTTACCCGTCTGGCGGTAGGCGCGGCGCTCCTCGTCGGTGCGCAGCGAGCCGAGGAAGTCGCGCAGGGTGTCGAGGAACTTGGTGTCGGCGAGCGCGATCGGCACGGCGACCGGGCTGCCCTGCAGCACGCGGCGGGTGATGTCGTTGCGCCAGAGCTCCTGCAGGTCCTCGCCCTGCGGCGTCGCCACCGGCACTGCCACCACCAGCTCGAAGTGGTTGAAGCGCTTGTTCCAGGGGAACTGGAGCCCGTACTCGCCCTGTGGTGTCGTCAGCGAGCTGCCGGTCGCCACCTCGCGCTTGTGGGTGCCGAAGGGGTAGACGGCGAAGCCCACTCGCGAGGCCTCGAGCGTCACGCGCAAGTCGTGGAGCGGGCGCCCCTTGCCGTCGCTGACCACGCCCTGCACGACGACCGGCTGGCCGGCATCGTAGGGCGAACGGCCGAACGCGGCCTCCGCCGGGGTGCTCGCGAGCGGCAGCAGCCCCAGCGACACCAGTGTCAGGGCCGGCAGCAGGCGCTCGTTCCGCTCTGGCACGAGCCGATTCTAGCTCAGGCCCGTCGCCGGCCCGGGCCGGCTCGGCACCCGACTCAGCCCCCGCCTCGGGCGCCTTCGCGCTGCCACTTGAGATCGGCGGGCGGCGTGAAGAGCTTGTCCTCGGCGAGTGGGCGGCGGTTGGCGAAGCGGAAGGTGGTGCGGTTGCCCTCGGCGTCGCGGTAGGTGAGCTCGCGGAGCTGGCCGTCCTTGTCGATGAGGATGGCGGCGTCGCGGAGCACGTGCGCGTCGGCGCCGGGCTTCTCCTTCGGCGTCAGCTGCACGCGCACCGCCCCCCCGGCCGCCTGTGCCGTCGCCGTGTAGCGCTCCTTCAGGTCGCCCACCGCGAGCAGCAGCAGGTCGAGCCCCGGCTGCGCCTGGTCGAGGTCGTAGACGTGCCCGGCCGGCTCTCCCGAGTTCCAGCTCCAGAGCTTCTCGCCGCAGAGGAGAAAGCTCTTAGGATACGGGTCGTCGTAGTCCCAGCGCACGCAGCGCGGCAGGTCGAGGGCGACGCGGCCGCTCTCGATCTCGCCGCGGTCGAAGCCGGTGGGAAGGTAGGTCTGCTCGAAGCTCCAGAGCTGCGCGCCCTTCTCGTGCATGCGCTCGCGCGTCTGCGCGAGGAGCGCCCACGGATCGGCAGCCTCGGCGAGCGCCGGCGCCGACGCGACGAGCGCGAGCGCCACCATGAAGAGGGCGCCCGGGGCATGAGGCCAGGTGCGATGCGAGCCGTGATGTCGGTCGTGGCGCATCGGAGGCACCTCCGGATCTCAGGACATCTCTGGACGTTTCTGGACGTTTCTGGACGTCTAGTGCCTGAAGTGACGCCGCCCGGTGATCAGCATGGCGATGCCGTGCTCGTCGGCGGCGGCGACGAGCTCGTCGTCGCGCTTGCTACCCCCCGGCTGGACCACCGCGGTGACCCCGGCCGTGGCGAGGACGTCGAGACCGTCCCTGAACGGGAAGAACGCGTCGGAGCCCGCGACACTTCCCCGCACGGGGAGCTGCGCCTTCTCGACGGCCAGCCGGCAGGAGTCGACGCGGCTCATCTGCCCGGCGCCGATGCCCACCGTCTGTTGCTCGTTGGCGAGCACGATAGCGTTGGACTTGACGTGCCGCGTGACGTTCCACGCCAGCGCGAGGGCGCCGCGCTCGGCCGCCGTCGGCTGCCGCTTCGTGGGGCACGTCCAGCTCGCGGGGTCCTCGGGGGCGTCGTCGGGCTCCTGCGCGAGATAGCCGCCGTCGACAGCCCGCAGCTCGATCGCTCCGGGGTGGAAGGCGTGCGGCGGGCAGGTGAGGACGCGCAGGTTCTCCTTCGGCGCCAGCACGGCGCCGGCGTCGGGCGCGTAGCCGGGCGCCACCAGGACCTCGACGAAGAGCGAGCTCATCACCTCGACGAACGGCCGGTCGGCCTCGCGGTTGACGGCGATGATCGAGCCGAAGGCCGAGACCGGGTCGCAGGCGAGCGCCCGCGCGTAGGCCTCGGCGAGCGTCGCGCCGCGGCCGACGCCGCACGGGTTGTTGTGCTTGACGATGACCACCGTCGGCTCGGCGAAGAGCCACACCAGGCGCCGCGCGGCGTCTGCGTCGAGGACGTTGTTCCACGAGAGCTGCTTGCCCTGGAGCTGGCGCATGCCGCCGAGCAGGCCCGGGCCGCCCTCCTCGCGATAGACGGCCGCCGGCTGGTGCGGGTTCTCCCCGTAGCGCGGCAGGAGCTCGCGCACGAGCGACACGCCGAGGCGCGACGGGAAGGCCGCCGCGGCGGGGTCGTTTTCGGTGCGCGCCGCGAGCCAGCGGGAGATCGCCGCGTCGTAGGCCTGGGTGTGGGCGAAGGCCTTGGCGGCGAGCGCGCGCCGCAGGGTCTCGGGGGCCGCGCCCCCGCCGTCGCGCAGGGCCGCGAGCAGCGCCGGGTAGTCGGCGGGGTCGACGACCACCGCCACGCCGGCGAAGTTCTTCGCCGCGGCGCGCACCATGGCGGGGCCGCCGATGTCGATCTGCTCGATGCCCTGCTCGAGGGTCGTCGCGGGGTCGCGGACGGTCTCGCGGAAGGGGTAGAGGTTCACCGCCACGACGTCGACGCGCTCGATGCCGTGTTCGGCGAGCGCCTCGAGGTGCGCCGGCTTGCCGCGGTCGGCGAGGATGCCGCCGTGGATGCGCGGGTGGAGGGTCTTGACGCGGCCGTCGAGGATCTCCGGAAAGCCCGTGACGTCGGAGACCGCGGTGACCGGCACGCCCGCCTCGACGAGGTGGCGGAGGGTGCCGCCCGTCGACAGCACCTCGACGCCGAGCGCGACGAGCCCGCGCCCGAAGTCGACGAGGCCGGTCTTGTCCGACACCGAGAGCAAGGCACGGCGGGCGGGGAGCATCGACAGTCTCCTTGTGCGGCGGGAGTGCGGCGTCGGGTCGCGCTGAGGCGGGCCGCGGGCGCGGAGTGTAGCAGCGGCTCGTGGTGCGGGCTGCGTGCGCAGGCCCCCTACAGCGGACAATCCCACGCCGACATCGCGATCCGCTCCGGTGTAGGGGCGGGGCCTGTCCCCGCCCGCCCGGTCAGCGAGCGAGCCGAGTCGCAGTGCGCGCGTTAGGGGCCGGCGCTGTGCGGCGGAAGCAGGAGCAGCCGGCTGCTGACGCCGAAGCTCGTCGTCGCGCTCGTCGTCGCGCTCGTCGTCGCGCCGGTCGTCGCGCTCGCGGTGATGGCCGGGGGCTGGGGGCGCGAGACTGGGCCGCCGACCTGGATCCAGATGTAGCGCAGCACGCGCGCGACGTCGGATATGGCGTGGCTGTAGGAGACGGCGGCGACGCCGAAGGCCGTGGAGCGATCGTCGAAGGCACGGGGGCCGCTGCCGTAGCCGATGCGCCGGTACTCGTCTCCCACGCGCGGGTAGAAGCCGCGGCCGCGGGCGAGGGCGCGGAGGACGAGCTGGCGCAGGTCGCGATCGGTGCCGATGGCCGGCTCTCGCGTGTAGTACACGGGTGCGAAGCGCGGGCGTGCGCTTTCGCCGTAGCGGAGCCAGTCGCCGAAGTAGCGATCCTCCGCGGGATCGTCTGCCGCCGCGTTCAGCGGATTGTTGGCGTCGGTGACGAAGTGCGCGACGCGGCCGAGCCGGTAGACGAACTCGTCGAAGGGCGCCGGCTTGCGCAACGCGGCGATGGCGGCGGAGACCTCGTCGGCGAGCGTGCGATCGAGGATGCCGCGGTCGACGTTGCGGTAGTGGCGCTCGGGGTGCGCCTCGTCGAACGGCGCCAGCACCCCCTCCTGGAAGCGCACCGAGCGCCGCTCGATCTCCCGCGCGAGCTCGGGGGGCGCGAGCTTGGCGGCCGCGCTCGCAACCGCCACCTGCGTTCTGGGCCCCCAGGCCGCGAGCGGCGCGGCGACGAAGAGCAGCATGGCCGCCGAGACCACGCGACGCGAGGCGACGGCGCACGCGGGCCATCTAGGTGCCGTCCGCAGCAGCCGGGGTGCTGTCCGAGGCAGCCGAGGCATGATGTGACAATTGTAACAGGCCGCCAGGCCGGCGTCAGCGGTTCCAGCCGGCGCTCGCCTTAGACTCCGGCGCGCCACGACCCACCCCTGATGGACCTGCTCTACATGCTGCTCGCCGGCGCCGCGATCGCCGCACTGGTGCGGTGGTGGCAGCCGCGGCTTTCGCTCGCCGCCGCCGGCGGCCACCTCGCGCTCGCCGCCGCGTTCTACGGCGCTGCGCTGGCGACGCCGCTGCTGCAGGTGCCGACCGACGTCGCCTACTCGTACCGGCCGTGGCTCGAGACGCAAGCGGGCCCGGTGGTGGCGAACAACCCGCTGCTCTTCGACGTCGTCTCGCAGATGGTGCCGTTCCGCGCGCTCGTGCGCGCCCGGCTCTTCGCCGGCGAGGCGCCGCTCTGGGCCCACGAGGTGGGAGCGGGCCAGCCGCTGCTCGGCAACGCGCAGTCGGCACCGTTCGCGCCGCTGCACCTGGTCGCCATCGGGCTGCCGCCGCTGCGGGCGCTCACGCTCGCGGCGGCGCTGCAGACGCTGCTCGCGCTGCTTCTCATGCACGCGCTGCTGCGTGCCCTCGGCGGCGGCGAGGCGGGAGCGGCCCTCGCCGCCGTCGCCTATGCGCTCTCGTCGTACCTCGTCGCCTGGTCCTACTACCCGATCGGCATGGCGGCCTGCTGGGTGCCCGGGGTGCTGCTCGGCCTGGTGGCGCTCTCGCGCGGCGAGCGCGGCGCTCTCGCCGGCCTCGTCGCCTGCGGCCTCGGTCTCGCACTCTCGGGCCACCCCGAAACGCTCGCCCACACGGCGATCGCCTCGGCGGTCACGCTCGCGGCTCTCCTGGCGCGACCGGGCGCCATCTCGCGGCGCCGGTTCCTCGGCCGACTCGCGCTCGCGACCCTCCTGACCGCGCTCTTCGCAGCGCCCGTGCTGCTGCCGTTCCTCGAGGTCGTGCCCGAGTCGGAGCGCTGGGCGAGCATCGCCCACGGCGGCGGCCGCTTCCCGGCTCCGGAGTGGCGCCCCCGCGAGCTGCGGGTCCTCATCGACCCGCTAGCGTTCGGCAGCTCGCGCGACGACAACTGGCAAGGCCCCTCCAACTTCAACGAGCTCTGCACGACGTGGGCGGGCCTCGTGCCGCTGGCGCTCGCCGCGGCAGCCGCGTTCGCCGGGCGGCGCTGGTGGCTGCTCGCGGCAGCCGCGCTCGCCGCCGGCGCCGCGTTCGGAGCGCCGCCGCTCATCGCCCTCTTCCAGGCCGTCCCAGGGCTCGCCGAGATCCCGCCCGGCAGGTTGCGACTGCTCGCCGTCCTCGCGGTGGCGATCGCCGCTGGCCTGGCAGTCGAGGAGCTGCGGGAGGCTCGCGGCCGACGGCTGCTCGCCGCCGCCTGCCTCGTCGCCGCGGGGGTGGGTCTCGCGCTCGTGCCGCCGCCGGCGCATGCCTGGCAGCGCGGGTGGTGGATCGCGTCGATCGTGGGGGCGGCCACCTGCGTGGCGGCGCTGCTGGTGCCGCGGTGGCGGCGCGCCTTCCCGTGGGTGGCGGTGGCGGCGACCCTCGCCGACCTCGTGCTGCTCGGCGTGCGGTACAACCCGCTGCAGCCACCGGCGCTCGACCTCGAGATGCCGGCGGCGCTGCAGCCGATCCTCGCCGACCAGCAGCGGACGGATCTGCGGGTGCCGTTCCGCACGCTCGGCATCGCCGGCGACCTGCTTCCCAACCTCGGCGCGCTCTACGGGCTCTGGGACCCGCGCGCCTACGACCCCGTGCACCCCGACGCCTCGCGCCGGGTGATCGCGGCCGCCTGGCGCACGCGCCCGTCGCTCGTGCTGCTCCTCGACTCCTCGGCCATCGCAGTCGGCGCGCGCGACCGCGACGCGCTCGCGCGGCCGATGCTCGACTTCCTCGGTGTCCGCTACCTCGTGGCGCCGCCTGTGGTGCGACTGCCGCGCCCGTGGAAGCGCGCCTTCCGGGCCGAGGGGGGGCGGGTGTGGACCAACCCGGCGGCGCTGCCGCTCTTCTTCATGCCCGCGCGGGTGGACCCGGTGCGCGACGTCACGGCAGCGTTGCGTCGCACGGTCGACAACCGCGACTTCGCCGCTGCGGCCGTCGTCGAGAGCGCGCGTGGGGCGCTCGCGCAACGCGGCGCGGTGCGCATCCTGCGCACGAGCGCCAACGGCTTCGCCCTCGACGTCGACTCGCCGGGCGGCGGCATCGTCGTCTCGAGCGTCAGCTTCGTGCGGGGCTGGCAGCTCGAGGTCGCCGGCGCGGCGGCGACTCCGCTGCGCGTCAACGCCGGGTTCCTCGGCTTCCGCGTGCCGCCGGGGCGGCACCGAGCGCTGCTCGACTACAGGCCCGCGGGCTGGACCTGGGGGCTGCGCATGGCCGGCGCCGGGCTGCTGCTCGCCGCGTTGCTGGCGTGGCGAGCGCTGCGCCCCCCAAGCGCGGCGCCCGCGAGCGTCGCGGGCGCCTGACGCGCAGGCAGTAAGAGCAGCTGGTCGCGATGCGACCGGCTCAGGCCGCGGCGTCCGCCGGCCGCACGAGCTTCGCGATGACGAGCCCGGCCAAGAGGAAGCCCCCGACCTGGTCGGCGAGCTGGGCCATCACGTACGAGCTCGGGAAGCCGTACCAGTTCCAGTAGCTCACCTCGATCGACGCCCAGGCGGCGAGGCCGAGCAAGGTGACGAGCGCGAGACGTCGGCCGTATGTGCGTCCGTGCGTGGCCACCCAGGCGGCGACCGCCGCTGCCAGCACGTCGCCGAGCAGCTCGACGCCGAAGAGCTTCGCGTTCATCGGTTGCTCGCCCTGTGGGCGGAAGACGAGGATGCCGACCGGGCCGGCGGCGTAGCGTTGCGCCCACGCGGCCTGGCCGGCCTCGGTCTTGCGCGCGGCCTCGTCCATCCCCGGGAAGAGGTAGAGCCCGGCCTCGGGCACGTTGGCGCGCAGCGCGTCGAGCACCGGCGCCTCGGCGGGCAGCGCGCGAATCCCCGCTTCCCCGAGCGGCGTCAGCATGTGCGAGATCGCCCCCCAGACGAACATGGCGATCCCTCCCAGCAATGCGGCGACGGCGAGTCTCGTCATGACGGTCCTCCAGTGAGTCGTAGGAGCTCAGGCGGTAGGAGCCCACACTACGCGCGCCCCGGCGGGCGCCGCTTCTCGCTTCTTGCGGAATGGCGCGAGCATCCTATTAGAGTGGTGTCACCGCGATGAGCGCGCCGGCACCCGCTCGCCTGAACGTCGTCGGCACCCTCTGCCCGGTGCCGGTGCTGCGCACCGCGAGCCGCGTGCGGCGGATGCCCGCGGGCGCTCTCCTCGAGGTGCTGGGCGACGACCCGCTGAT
>Ga0075421_100002704_pt1 | contig 21157 bp, 24 predicted proteins | sample SoiMetdeltSBSDD5_FD_75292 | JGI IMG/M metagenome (GOLD analysis project Ga0075421, IMG submission 75292) | Bulk soil microbial communities from a Populus tree surrounding site in Tennessee, USA - Soil MetaG P. deltoides SBSDD5 | ecosystem: Environmental > Terrestrial > Soil > Tree plantation... | reverse complement strand
GGCATTGCACGACAGGAAAAGCCTTCTGACGGTGGGTATAACAAAAGCGGAGGGCAAATTCATGGCAGGAGAAGTGGTGCAGCTCATGGATGAAGAAGGAAATATATTAGGAGTAGCAAAGACGAAGATGCGCGCTCAGGATGTTACGACGCATTTAAAAGAAAAGAATATTGTTGCTGCACATGCCGATGATATAGTAATGTTTTGACTTTGCGGTCCTTTGCGCGTTCGCACGAAATTTCCCGCAAAGACGCGAGGATCCGCAAAGAAGCTAAGAAATAACGCTAATTATGAACATAAACGATATACTAAAGCAAACTCATAAAGCAGCTGCTTCTATTCAGCGGGCGGGCGATGAACAAATAAAGAACGTTCTGTTCAACCTTGCAGATGAACTTATCGCCAGCCGCGCAATGTTGCTCGAAGCAAATGCCAAAGATCTTGCAAAGCAATCGCCCGACAATCCGCGCAACGACAGGCTGATGCTCAATGAACAACGTATAAAAAGTATTGCCGACAGCATAAGAAAAGTAGCCAACCTCCCCGACCCCACCGGTAAAGTAATTGAGAAACGCACATTGCCAAACGGACTCTACCTGCAAAAGATAGCCGTGCCATTAGGAGTTGTTGGTGCCATATATGAATCGCGCCCTAATGTAACGTTTGATATTGCTGCATTATGTTTAAGAAGCCGTAATGCGTGTGTGTTGAAGGGAAGCAGCGAAGCCGAAAATTCGAATGAAGCTGCCGTGGGAATTATCAGGAAGGTTTTAAAGAGCAATGAAATTGATTCGAATGTTGTAACGCTGCTGCCCGCCGCCCGTGAAATTGTCCAGGAACTTTTTACGGCCACTAAATATATCGATGTAATCATTCCAAGAGGTTCCGATAGTTTGATCCAGTATGTTCGAAAAAACAGCCTCGTTCCTGTTATAGAGACAGGCGCAGGTGTTTGTCATGTTTATGTGGAAAGCAACGCCGACATGAACAAGGCAGTGAATATAGTTGTGAATGCTAAAGTTTCGCGTCCTTCCGTATGCAATGCCGCAGATGCCATCTTAATAGATCGAAAGGTCGCAAGTAACTTCTTAAATAAACTCAAACCTGAATTTGAGAAATACGCAGTGGAAGTTTTTGCAGATAACGAGTCGTACGATCTGCTGAACGGCTATTCTCATTTACAGCACGCCACTCCTGAAGATTTCGGAAAAGAATTTCTAAGCCTTAAATGTGCCGTTAAGGTTGTTAACGGCATAGATGAAGCGTTGGAACACATCGACACGTACTCAACAAAACACTCAGAGGCCATTGTTTCCGAAAATAAAGATGCCTGCAAAAGATTTATCCGCGAAGTAGATGCCGCGGTAGTTTATACAAATGCTTCAACCCGTTTTACTGATGGAGAGGAATTTGGCCTGGGTGCAGAAATAGGTATCTCCACACAAAAACTTCATGCCCGCGGACCATTCGCTTTAGAAAAACTTGTAACTGAGAAATGGGTTATTGAAGGTGACGGACAGGTGAGGTGATTAGCACGCGGCGGCGTGTGTGCAGCAGTCAGGTTTTTGCTTTGCTCTTCCTGTAGGCCGATAAATTCAGCAGCAGCACACTGCCCAATATTATCGTTAAGCCGAGTAGCGGGAAAAAAGTAATTCTTTCTCCTGCAAAGATCACTCCTAACAATACGGCCACAACGGGATTAACATAAGCATACGTGCTTACCTGCGTTGCCGGACGCACAGTTAACAGCCATACATATGCGCTATACGCAGCTATCGATCCCATCGTAACAAGGTAGGCCAGCGAAAACCACGCAAAAGGTGGAACGTTACTTAAATGAAAATTATCGGGCTCGTGCATCAACAACATGCCGGGAATAAAAGCAAGTCCGGCAGTAGTGATCTGCCACCCCGTGTTTACAAGCTGCGAGCTTCCTGAAGTAAAATATTTCGAAAACAACGAACCTCCTGCCCATCCGATCACACTAAAACTTAGTAATAAAAGCCCCAGTGCTTCTTTGTCGCCCGAAAAGGACGTACCGGCAATCTTATCCCAGAACAACAGGACAACACCAATGAAACCGAAGATCAATCCAAGTATAGTATTGCCGTTAGAAAAATTTGCTTTCCATTTCGGCTTGTCGAGTATCACAAACCAGAATGCGGCACTCGAAACCATGATCGCAGCCATTGCGCTGGGCAGCGTCTGTTCAACCCAAATCACCATGCCATTACCTACAAACAGCATGAGCAACCCGCTAAATCCGGCTCGTGGGATAAGTTTCCAGTCGAACACTTTTTCGCGCTTAATAGCTGCCCAGATAAGGATGATCACCCCTGCGATAATAAACCTAACGGCGCCAAGAATAAAAGGCGGAAATCCGCCAAGCGCACCCTTGATAAAGAAATAAGTTGACCCCCAAACTATATATACAACTGCAAAAGCAACAACAACAGTGAGCGTATTGGGATGATGCTTTGATATCGGTTGATTACTCACTGGGTATCTAAGATTTTTTTAACCCCGGGAACTTCATGTCAAGCGATCTCAGGGTTTCGAGAATTGTCTTCAGCATTATATATTCTTTATACCAGTTCTGGTCGGCTGGTACAACTATCCATTGCACGTCACCACATTTTTCAAAGCAATCCTCAAACATTTTATGGTATTCATCGTAAAGCCGGGCTTCTGAAAAATCCTTTTCATTGTATTTCCACATCTTGGCCGGATCCTCCATTCTTTGCTTTAGACGCTCCAGTTGTTCTTCTCTTGAAACATGCAGGTAAAATTTAATGATGTGCGTATTGTTATGTTTCTGCAACAACTTCTCAAAATCATTTATTGCTTTCATACGCAAGTCAGCCGTTTCATCATCACACCATTTGTGCACACGGGTTACAAGCACATCCTCATAATGCGAACGGTTAAACACCTGGATCATTCCTTTGCGGGGTGCATTCTTGTGTATGCGCCAGAGAAAATCATGCGCATACTCTTCTTCTGTTGGTACCTTAAAAGAAACGACGTCAACTCCCTGTGGATTTGCTGAACTGAACACATTGCGGATGGCACCGTCTTTTCCGCTCGCGTCTAATCCCTGTATCACAATTAATAAAGAATAAGTGTTGGATGCAAACAAAAGATTCTGCAGGTCGCTAAATTCTTCGTGCATCTTCAACATTTTCTCTTTAGTCTCAACCTTATCAAATTCCTTTGGCGCCCTTGTTGAGATATCCTTGAGTTTAATTCGCGGCATAATTACTTCTTCTCCGGTGCCGGTGGATTGATCATTATGTGTGCGCCATGTGTTCCCGGATGCATGATCCATGGCATTCCAGGAGCCTCCGGTTTCAGCGGAAGGCCGGTACTTTCCGCTGTGGCGTATGGTATATAAACAACTGAACGCATGTATGAATTTTTCACTTCTCCTGTGCTCTTATCAACATCCGCATCTTTCGCACTTACCACAACGAGCGTTGTGGGTTGTTTCGGCATGATGAGCCGGCCCGACTTAGCTTCTTTTTCACGCTCGTCGAACACCTGTTGGTTGGAACGGCCCTCTTTCCTTAGCTCACGCCCGCGCTGCATGAATGGATGCAGGTCTTTATGATAACAGGCCACAGAAAATTCTGGTTGGGAGGGATCGTCGGCTACGCAGATCAGTTCATTTGTACCCTGCTTAAGTATTACTAATTCATTGTTCTGCGAATATCCATAAACGGTAGCACCGTCGCGTTTATCAGCAGGTGCCGCCATCAATGCAGATTTAATCTGCACTTCCGCTGAAGGTGGTTTTGTTTGGGCGAACGACGGATGTTCAACTAATATTAGAATGGAGAGGAAAAGAATATTTCTCATGGCTGTGGTGTTGTTAAGACGATGAATTTACGAATATGTTTTGATCCAATGCTGATCCTGCCTGCGGTAGGGTGACAAGGCACCCCAATTTAAGATTGGGGCAAGTTCAGTGAAAGAAATACCTGGTGGGTTTTGTTGTAGTATATTGCAACTCCATCAGCGCATTTTTGAAAGTAGATGAACAAAGTTTTGAGCTTCGGCGACATCCTGTTGCGGCTGTCGCCCGACACTAAGGGAAAATGGATCAGCGAACACGCAATGCCGGTATACCTGGGAGGCGCCGAGCTCAATGTAGCAACCGCCCTTGCAAAATGGCAGATACCTGTGGCATATTGCTCCGCAGCGCCCGATAATTATCTCACTGCCGCAATTCTTGAACAGTTGCGTGCAAATGGAATAGACAACAGTCGCATGATCACTTCAGGCGACAGAATAGGTATCTATTTTCTCGCCCAGGGCACCGACCTGAAGCATGCAGGTGTTATTTATGACCGCGCAAATTCCGCTACTGCATTATTGCAACCCGGCCAGGTGAACTGGGATGAAATATTAAAAGATATCTCGTGGTTTCATTTCAGTGCGATAAGTCCTGCTATAAGTGAGAATCTGGCAGCTGTATGCCAGGAAGGGCTGGAAGCTGCACAGTCGAAAGGCATTACAATATCCGTAGATCTCAATTACAGGGCGAAGCTGTGGAAATGGGGCAAGCAACCGGTTGATGTGATGCCACCACTTGTAAAATACTGTGATGTGGTTATGGGTAACATATGGGCGATTGAAAACATGCTTGGTATTAAATTGGCCGGCGACTTTAAGGTTGAGAAAGAGATTTGCTTGCGTCAGGCGGAAAACAGTTCTGTTGAGGTGATGAAAAAATTTCCTAAGTGCAGGCAGATAGCTAATACTTTCAGATTTGATAACGGAGATAAATTAAATTACTATTCTACTCTTTATAGCAATGGGCAGCTGACGGTGTCAGAAGAATATACCGCGGAGAATATTATTGATAAAGTGGGTAGTGGCGATTGCTTCATGGCCGGACTGATTTATGGAAATTTGAATGGGCTGAGTGAAAAAGAAACGCTGGAGTTTGCGACAGCTGCCGCAGTTGATAAAATGTTTGTACCCGGCGATGCAACGACAAGCAGCGTCAACGATATTTTGAAACGAAAGACCAGAGAAAGCAGACGGGAATAATTTTATTTTATATGAACATCATATCAATTATAAAAGAGCAGGGACTGCTCCCACTCTATTTTCATCCCGACAAGGAAATTTCGCTAAACATACTAAAGGCGCTATACCGCGCAGGTGTACGTGTAATTGAATACACGAACAGAGGCGCTTCTGCCCTTGAGAATTTCAGGTACATGAAAAGTGTTGCTTCAAAAGAAATGAATGACATGTTACTTGGCGCCGGCACAATAAAAACGGAAAAGCACGCTCATGATTTCATTAATGCGAAAGCAGATTTTCTTATTTCCCCCGGGTGGAATAAGAAAGTTAATAAGGTGGCCGCCGATAAAGATATTTTGTGGGTGCCTGGCTGCATGACGCCAACGGAAATTATGAAAGCTGAAGAAGCAGGCGCGGAGTTAATAAAATTATTCCCGGGCAGTTTGCTTGGCCCGGCTTTCGTTTCAGCGATCAAAGAATTATTTCCTGATGTTTTATTTATTCCGACTGGCGGCGTGAAGCTTGAGGAAGATAACCTGACCGCATGGTTCAGAAGTGGTGTTTGCGCTGTAGGCGCTGGCAGTACATTAATTGATAGGAAGGATATTGAGGAGGGCGATTATACTTCACTGGAATCGAAAACACGCAATGCACTGGACATGATAAAGTCTCTCCGATGACACAGTTGTCAAAATCTTAACAATTCCAGCATAAACTTTTCTGCTGCAAGGAACTCTAATATTCATAACCTTTAAATTGGACAGTTATGAAACAGTTAGTTCTTGTACTCTTGATTGCAGCCACATCCCTATCCGTATCTGCACAAAAAGATTATCGCAGCAACCGCAACCACGATAAGCACTACCGTGTTGACCGTTACAACAACAACCGATATGATAAGTTCGACAGGAGGCAGAAGGAAGAATTCAGGCGACAGCTTGAAAGAATCAATCACGACTTCGGCTCACGTATCCGGTCCGTTTCACATAATCCATGGATCGGCAGGAGAAAGAAAGCCATTAAGATAAACCAGCTGGAAAATGAAAGGCGAATTGCCTTGAACGAATGCAGGGCAAGATTTTACCGCCAGATGGATTACGCCGAAAGAGGACGAAACAACAGAAGAAACAAATGGTGATCAAGCGACAATCCGTTACCAGCAAAACCCTTCCATGATCCGGAAGGGTTTTGTTATTCTAAGCAATCATTTATTGCTGCAGAGCCGGTTTCGAAGTGAATATTTTAATGAAGTCCACTTTCTTATCCTTATTCACTCTCCATATGGCCTGAAATTCACTTTTCATAGTATTTGAAGCCTTGTCGGTAGTTTCTTCAGCACCCCATAAAGCAACCCAGGTTTCATTTCTGTCTACACTTGTCAGAGGAATAATGGCATCAAAAATGAATTTGGAAGAGTTAAGTGTGCCGCGAAAATCTTTAAATACTCCGATTCCGTCTGCTTTACCTCTTTTCATTGTACCGTCGGGCAGGAACACCATCAGGGTGTCGGCAAACCATCCTTCCTTCGTCTTGAAATCATTTGCTTCATAATCCTTGTAGAGTTCCAATATCATTTTCGAAAGATCATGACTGCCCATCTTAAAATTTGATGAATAATTAGCAGTGTACGGCAGATTCTGCGCGCTCGCTGTGAGTGACATGATCAGGGTGCTTACAAGGAAAATTAAAATTGACTTTTTCATTGCAGTTATTTTTATTTTAGGGGAGAATATTAAGTTACCCAAAAAAAAATAAAACTGATGAAGAATATCGGGGTCACCTTTGCACTAATATTAAGCACCGTTGTTGCATTTTCACAGAACTTACATTCCAGGTGGGATGAGCTAACCGCCAGTGAATGGCCGAAAGCACTTGCTTTGTCGGATTCTACCTGTATCCTGCCCTTCGGAATACTGGAAAAACATGGTCCCCACGGACCGATTGGCTCAGACCTTATAAAGGTGAGGGACTGTTCGGCTATGGCCACAAAGCGTGAGTATGCGGTTGTATTTCCTGATTATTATTTCGGACAGATCTATGAAGCAAAGCAACAGCCTGGCACTTTCGCGCTACCTGCGCGGGTGGTTTGGGATATGCTGGATGCAACCTGCGACGAAATTGCGAGGAATGGATTTAAAAAGATCATAATCGTAAACGGACATGGCGGCAACCCCAACCTCATTACCTATTTTGCCCAAACAAGGCTCGAAAAGAAAAGGCCTTACGCTTTGTATTTTTTCCAGCCTTCCATGGACTCGGCTTTCAGGAAAAAAATGCTCACCGAACGCAAATCCGATATTTCGTATGACCAGCATGGCGGGGAAAGCGAGACATCGATGTTATTGTACCTGAGACCTGATGTGGTAAAGATGGATAGCGCCAATAATGAATCGGGGAAGCCGTTGAAAAGACTTCATATCCAGAACGCGTACACGCCGATCTGGTGGTATGCCGACTATCCCAATCACTATGCAGGTGAAGGCAGTAAAGCCACAAAGGAGTATGGCAAGTTGCTGATAGACCAGTACGTGGACCAGCTCGCCAGGACCATAAAAGCAATCAAGGCCGATAAGGAGACACTGGCACTGCAGGAAGAGTTTTATAACAGGATGCTTGAATAACGTTCTATGAATAAAGGCTCTCAATCTGCTCGCCAATAATATTAACAAGCTTCTGGTCCTTCACATTTTTCATCTTCCACCCGGTATTTGTATGATGAATAATCCCGGGATGCTCGTCATTCAGCGTGATCTCAAATTCATTGCAAATGCCATCGTGGCATGAACCGGGGAGCGGCAATGCCTCGCCCGTGTAGGCTATGCCTTTGTGCTCAAATTCAAGTGGAACGGGTTGCGTTGTAAGCTGCCTGATCATCTCCTTCAGAAAATCGACCAGGTGCTTACGCTGAGTTTTTGTACTTGCACTCCAGGTGTTTTTTGTCGCCCGCTTATGCGCGAGCTTATATTTCAAGCCGGTCATTACGGTGGTATAGTCATTCGCGTTCAACTTATGCACATCCTGGTGGGCCAGGATATACCAATGGTACCCTGTACCCACGGGTACACCTGAACCTTCCGGCGCCTTCCCTTTGCGCCTCTTTATTACAGCATACCTGATCTCCCAGAGATCGGGCGTTATCTTCGTTTCCTTCCATTCGCCTTTGTCGTAGTACCAGCTATGGCTTCTTCCGACCTGCATACCAGAGTATTGCTTTCCCTCAAATACTTTGTACTGGTTATATGAAGCCGAAATATCTTTTTTCTTTTTTACTGCTGGTTTTTTTGTTGTCCGTTTTTTAGTGAGCGTTGCCATATTTTCTTAATTTGATCAGACAATGGGGGCAAGCGTACTGATATCTGTGTTGCAAATATTGCTCCATGGGCAGAGGGATGAGGGCAGAGGGGAGAAAGAATTGAAATAAAACACCATGAATAAAAACCGTAGGCAATTTTTAAAAATGTCGGCGCTCACAACCGCAGGTATTGCTGGAAGCAATAGTCTATTCAGCGCGATCGGATCAAATAGTAATTTGTTAATCAATAAAGAAAAGATATTGAACTCCGCACCCGGGCAACAGCTCAGCATCATCGGACAATACGGTCCATGGGCCGCAGGCGAAAACAGCAAAACACTTCCTTCGCATTCATTCAGAAATCCAAAATGGAAAAATCACAAGCAGTGGCAGGCCGCAGCAAAAAAGGCAACCCTCGAGCGAATGGGATTGCGCAGCACAGGACCAACCCCGAAAGTGACAGTGAAAAAAGAATATGAATACGATGGCCTGCATATCGAAGAGCTAAGCTGGCAGCTACCATATGGAAGAGCAACGGAAGCGATATTATTAAAACCCGCTGATGCTAAAGGCCGTCTACCAGGTATTCTCGCATTTCACGACCATGGAGGCAATAAATATTTCGGTACAAGAAAGATCACAAAAACAAGCGACAATCAGCATCCGCTGATGAAATCGCACCAGGAGAACTATTACAGTAATAAAGCGTGGGCGAATGAAGTTGCAAAGCGGGGATATGTAGTCCTGGTTTCCGATGCATTCACTTTCGCGAGCAGAAGAGTAATGCTGCAGGACGTTCCGGAACATCTTCGTAACGGATTGACCGATGACAACCCTGAGGATGAAAAAAGCATAGCCGCCTATAACAATTGGGCCTCTGACCATGAACATGTGATGGCTAAGTCGCTTTTTTGTACAGGCACAACGTGGCCCGCAGTATTTTTTGCGGAAGACAGGGTGGCACTTGATATTTTGAGTGAACGTAAGGATGTTGATGCATCAAAGCTCGGTTGCAGCGGATTATCGGGTGGAGGCTTGAGAACCGACTTCATGGCCGGCCTTGATGAAAGAATAAAATGCGCAGTGTCGGTTGGGTTTATGTCGACCTGGAACGACTTCGCACTGAATAAAACATTTACTCACACCTGGATGACATATGTGCCAATGCTACCGCGTGAACTCGATTTCCCGGAAATACTTGGCCTGCGGGCGCCGCTGCCAACGCTTGTATTGAACGATATCGACGACCAGCTTTACACAATCGATCAGATGAAAGCCGCAGATGAAATACTTAAACAGGTATTTGAAAAAGCGGGAGCGCGCGACCGGTATAAGGCGAGCTTTTATCCGGGACCGCATAAGTTTGACGCCGACATGCAAAAGGAAGCGTTCGACTGGTTCGATAAATGGCTCAAAGCATAATCAGTTGTGACGCATCAGCAATGAGGCAGATAAGTTGTCGAGATAAAATGTGCAGCTTTGATGGAGTTGCAGGATGCTCGCCGGCACCAGATTATTTACTTTCTCTTCAAGTGAATTTTTAACAGCGCGCGCCTTCCTGTTATCAGGAACCGAGCAGATGATGTGGGTCGATTTAAGAATCTGTTTAATCGACATGCTGATGGCCTGCGTTGGAACTTCCTCAATTGACCGGAACCAACCTTCATTGAATTGCTGCTGCCTGCATTCTCTATCGAGCGTAACGATGATATATGGTACGTCAATGTCAAAATCGGCCGGGGGATCATTAAATGCAAGATGGCCGTTCTCTCCTATTCCCACAAGCGCTACATCTATTGGATGTTTATCAATAATGCCGTTCAACCTTTCGCACTCTGCAACGGGATCAACTTCGCCATCGATAAGATAGACTGCTTTCAGTGGGGGAACCTTTGAAATAAATCTTTCTTTCAGATATCTTCTGAAACTTGCAGGTGACGATTCAGGAAGAGCGATGTATTCATCGAGATGAAACATCACTACTTTACTCCAGTCTACATCCTGTTTGATCAAGGTGTTCAGTGTTTCAAACTGACTTGCCCCGGTAGCAAGAATAATATTCGCCTGGCCCCTGTCGCGAATGGCTGCATTGATAAGCTCCGCTGCTTTGTGACCTGCCATTTCGCCAAGCCTTGCGGCATTCTCACCTATGATTACGTTCACTATCAGTATTTTTTTGAGAAATCGTTTACAAGATCATTGATCCTTTCTTCTGAAAGATGTTCATTCGAACTGATGATAACGCGATACCTGAAGGTGGCGGATTTTCCATTATCGATGGAAAAATTCATTGACTCTTTGCCTTTGGTAAAATCGAAAGCACCAAACGGGTTTGCTGAGAATAATCCATATCCCCTGGCGTGCCAGTAAGTAGGATAACCCGGATTTTTAGGGTGGTCGGCGATAACAACTGAAACTTTTTCGTCGCCGATATATCCATAGAGATCCATCCACTTTGCTTTTGTGCCCCATACAGAATCGCCCTTGATTCCTTCACTGCTGATATAGTTGCCGGTAACTCCTTCGTTCGACATTTTTTTTACCGTAGTTGGATTACCCTGCGCATCTGTCAGGGTTACTTCTTCGTTGGAGGGCAATTCGAGACCACGAGCTACCCTGATGGCAAACATACCTTCTTTAGTATCCTTATATTTCACATCGCCTCCGGTTGCGGTGAGTGTTGTAATCCGGTCGATGATCCTGGTGGCGCCGTCGACAATGAAATAGAATTCTGTTTTTTCACTCATCACTTCTTTGCCCGAAGGGTCCTGCCAGCTGGAAAACGTTTCGAGCTTTCCATTGTTGCTGCCACCTTCCATTTCTCCTATTTTCACGTGTCTTATCCATCCACCGGTTTTATTTCTCGTATCCTCCGGAATGTCGAATGAGTTTCCCCAGAAGTCAAGTCCATTCACATTGCCGTAGTTCAGCCACATGCCCACGTGATGTGGATGATCCGTTCTTTCGCCGGGCCGCGGTTTGAGCGGGTATCCGCGGGTGATCTCAGTTCCGTTGTCATTAATGATCGGGTATAGCACTGGTTTCATTACAGAATCAGGCCATTGGTAAGAAGTGAACAGCTTACCATCGACAAGAATATCCACGTGTTTTTCTGCTGCTTTATTTTCAATTGTTATCATGCTGTCGGCGGATTCTATTTTTTTTCCGGAGGTACAGGAAACAGAGAAGATAATTATTGAAGAGTATAAGAAGGTTTTTAGCATACTGTAGATTTTGTTCAATTTGTCCGGGCGCGACACTATACTTTTTCAGGCACTACAAAAGGTTCGCGGTACTTACGCGTAAGTAACGCATCGGCTTCGGCGTCTTTCACAAACTTTTCCTTTGCACCATCGAAAGTAAGTTCTCTTCCGAGCCTGTAAGAAATATTCGACAGGTGAGGAAGGCATGATGAAAGATATCCTTCATGAATATCGCAATGTAACTTCTTATCATCTTCTGCGCGGATCGCTTCGAGAAAATTTATCCAATGCGGCGCGCCATTCATAGCAACATGCGACGTAAGTTCCTTATCCCTGTCTTCCTCTTTTTTGGAACCGGTAAACGGTTCTTTTTCACGCTGCCTGAATGCTCTCCATGTTTCTCCATCTATCTCAAGATATCCATCCGTACCATAGAATATGTTGCCGATTGAAATTCCAAGTCCTGATTCACCGCCGGTATACCTACCGCGCGTACCGAATTCCAGGATCTTGCCGTCGGCATATTTAAGAATAGATGTTTGCGTGTTCGGAGTTTCCTGCGCACATTCTTTTGGATTGATACCATATATACCTCCGCTGGAGAATACCGATACAGGATGTTCATTTTTCTGCAGGCCCCATCGTGCTATGTCGAACTGGTGCGGACCCTGATTACCCGTGTCGCCATTGCCGGTTTCCCAGAACCAGTGCCAGTTGTAATGGCCCTTCTTTTCATTGTAGGGACGCATTTTGGCGGGCCCGAGCCATTGATTATAATGAAGGGATGCCGGTGGTTCACTATCCGGTGCTATGCCAAATGAATCGCGCGGCTTGAAGCATAGGCCGCGGGCCATATACACGTCACCAATTCCGCCTTTTTTAAGAAAATCGATCGCTTCCATAACGTTTGCTATCGAGCGGTTCTGGAAGCCAACCTGCACGCGCCTCTTATACTTGCGTGCGGCTTCGATCATTTTACGTCCCTCGAAAATATTATGGGAAGCCGGTTTTTCTACATACACATGTTTACCGGCCTGACAGGCCCAGATAGTGCCGAGTGCATGCCAGTGGTTAGGAACAGCAAATGATACCGCATCGATCTCTTTGTCGTCAAAAACTTTTCGCATATCCCACTCCGTAACGGGCGTTACGCCTGTTTTGTCGATCACGATCTTACTTTTTTCAGGAAAGTATTGCTCGTCGGTGTCGCACAGTGTTTTAAGGCGTACATTCTGCGAATCTTTGATGTCGCACCAGTTATGGATATGCGCTGTACCCTGTCCGCGGATACCGATAACAGCAACATTTATGCGGTCATTGGCTCCCCGGATAGATCTGTAGCTTTTGGCGCTGAGAGTCATTCCTCCGATTGCCACGCCGGCGGTACCCAGTAAACCTGTTTTAATGAATTCTCTTCTCTTTGACATACCTGTTCGTTTTGATTATGGCTCGCGCAAACGTTTGATTTTGGCGATTGTATATCCTAAAATACCAAGATTATACAAACACGCAGGAAAATAAATCAAAAAATGTTTGTACCTTATTACTCCCCATCCTTAGAATTCTCTTAATCTCCTTAGGTTAACTTTTTCATTTAACCCCTAAATCATTTTTTCATGAAGAAGCTCCTATTTATTGGAATGATCATTCCAGTATTGTCGCTTGCGCAAAATCCCACGGTAGTTCAGGTGACGCGTTTTTTTCCCAAGAACGATAAAATCCTGGAATTTGAAAAAGCCATTAAGAATCACGCGCAGAAATATCATACCGGCGATTACAAATGGCGCACCTACACTGTTGAAACTGGTCCTGAAGCTGGTTCATACCAGATGATAGAAGGACCTGCCACGTGGGAACAGCTCGACAAACGGGGAACGCTTGGCAACGAACACACAAACGACCTTTACAAAAATGTAATGCCGAACGTTGAAAAGTCAACTCAGATTTTGATAAACTATCGTGAAGACCTCAGTTCTGTTCCGCTCAAAGATTTTTCTGATAAGATAGCCGTAACGAGAGTATTTCCAAAGGTTGGGAAGATGATGCAGTCAGAAGAAAACATTAAGGCAATAAAGAAGATGTGGGACCAGTCAAAGCAAAATGTGGCTGTTTACGAAGCAAGCAGTTCAGGACCGAACCAATTTATTATTGTATATCGCTATAAAGAAGGACTGAAGGAAAGAGATCCTAGTTTCATGAAACCAATGAGGGAAAGGTTTGATGCAGCAAACGGAGCAGGGGCATTCGAAAAATGGCAGGCGTTAATAAGTGAGACCACCGACAACGTTTGGTACGAAATGCTTTATTACAATGCAGACCTGAGTTCGAAATAATTTTGTATAATTGATAAAGGGCGCCCACGGGGTGCCCTTATCAAAATACGATTATAAACTGCAGGCAGGCATGAATAAGAAAGGACCTATTGTTCTGATTGATGACGACCAGGATGATCTGCACCTGCTGATCGAAATATTCTCTGATTTCAACTTACCTAACGAGATACATCTTTTTAAGAATATTGAGTCGGTGCTCACTTTTCTTCGCAAGCCTGATGTAGATCCATTTCTGATCATATCCGATATCAATATGCCTGTTACTAACGGATTCAGGCTGCGTGAAATAATTCTCTCGGATCCGCAGAGCAACTGCCGTAATGTTCCTTATATTTTCTTCACTACTTCCACGATGCTGAAAGTTGTGGCTAACGGCAAGGGCCCAACCTTCCAGGGTATTTTTAAGAAGCCTGCGCGCCATTCGGAATGGAAGGAAACGCTTTCTTCTATTGTGAAGTACTGGACATTGAGTATGCCTCCGGATGAGTATGAGCTTTGAAGGGGCAGAGAGCAGAGGGCAGAAAAATTTTAACCTTTGCTCTTTCTCTGCCTTCTCCCCTCTGCCTTCTGCCTAATAAAACTTCTCCGACCCCTCGGGTAACTTCCATTGATGCCGCGGCTCAAAATAATTCCACAATAAATTAGAAACACTCCTTATCAACTTCCACGCCTCATTATTATATGTCCACGACGTATCTGCATTGTTGCTGGTAATTATGCAAAACACATAAGCAGAACTCACGCCTCTCACCAACACCACTTCGCTCCTGTACGCGTCGAGAGCGCCGGATTTACTGAACACTGTGGCATACGGGGGGATCTGCGAAACAGCCTCAGCATCCCAGTAATTCCTATTGATGATCCTTATCATCCGCGAACTTGCAGCTTCTGAAATTATCCTGCCTTCATATATGCTTTCTAGCAACGTGGCCATTTCGCGCGGAGTAGTTTGCCCCCATCCATATTTCTCCCATATTGCGTCACGGCCTGGCGTTTTCGAATTAACTCTTGTAACCGAATAGCCAAGGCTGTCGAGAATTGCGTTTATCCGCGTGCCCGTTCCCGCAAGCATCTGCAGATAACGGCTTGCGGTATTGTCGCTCATCGTCATCATCAGCATGATCAGTTTACTGAGCTCTATCTTCTCTCCATTCTTAAAACTTCCAAGTATATCCACTCCCGGGTACAATAATGAATCGTTATATATTATTTGCTGATGAAATTCAAGCCCGCCACGGTTTATTTTATCCATTATGCCGATAAGAATCGGAATCTTCACCAGGCTGGCTGTAGAACAGACGGAGTCGGCATTAATTGAAACTATCTTACCGGTGTTCAGGTTTTTTACATATAGTGCAACATCCCCGTGAAAGGGTTTAATAAGTTCCGTTAACTTATTCAGCAGTTTTTTGTCGTGCTGTTGTGAAAATGAGAAAAATGAAATCAGAAAAGTATAAAGAAGAAATGATAATCTTATGATCATTATAAGTCTATTGAGGGATCACGATGGTAAATGTAGCACCATATTCACCTTTTGAAGATGCTGTGATGGCACCGCCATGATTTTCCACGATTCTGCGGCTGATCGACAATCCCAGACCCGTTCCTTCATATTCCGATTTTGAATGAAGCCTGCTGAACAACTCGAAAATCTTTTCGCTCATTGACTGTGGAAAGCCGATGCCATTGTCGCTTATAATTATTTCAAGGTACCGCGACGATTGCACCGCTGTTTTCAATGACGGTTCGAAAGTAAATAAGGCGCTGATGCTGATCTGGGGCGGAACATCGTTTCGATGAAACTTAAGTGAATTTACCAGCAGGTTCTGGAACAATTGCCTGAATTGCGATGCGATTATATTTGCTTCGGGCAGATTGTCGTACCTGATCACTGCATTCTTTTCCTTTATGCTTTCATCCAGCGTTTCGAGCACCTGTAACAAAACCGCTTCAAGAGATACGATTTCTTTTTCTTCCTTCACTTCAAGCAATGAATAGGCAAGGATATCTTCCACAAGCATGTATAGATTCTTCCCGGCAGCCTGCATCTTCTGGAGGTAAACGACAGACCTGGGTGACAGCTTATCTTTTTCATTCGACAGTACGAGGTCGGAGAACATCATTATTTTCCTGAGTGGTTCCTTCATGTCGTGACTGGCAACAAAAGCAAACTGGCGCAAACTTTCATTGGATTGTGCAAGCTCAACGCTTTTCTGTATTAGCTGTTTCTCCATTCTTTTGATCTCTGTGACATCCTGAACAGTGCCCACCATCCTGTAAGGCTCTTCGTTGCGGAATTCTACGCGCCCGATCGACCAGATAACTTTTTCTTTGTCATTCTTTAAATAGCGATACTCACATTCATATCTGCCCGTGATGAAAGATTGTGCAATAGCATCTCTTACCTTATCAACATCTTCGTGATGTACGTGTGTTAAAAATTCGTCGTACGACTGGCGTTCATTCATTTCAAAGATGCGCATCACCTCTTCAGATGAAGTCGAGCGCTGTTCCCTGATATTCCATTCGTAATTTCCTATGCGCGCGATCGATTGTGCTTCGAGCAGCTCCCGTTCCCTTTTCTGCAATGCGATGGCCGTTTCTTTTTCCTTTGTGATCTCAAATGTTTTTCCCAATATAAATTCCGGCTTGCCCTGCGCGTCGCGGCTGAATATCACTTCGTAGGTGCGGAGCCAGCGGTAGGTGCCGTCCTTGTGCCTGCACCGGAACTCCACCTGCGTTGTTTCGTCGCTGTTCTCCTTGAGGATGTGTTGTATATGCTCGATCACGTTCTCGAGATCCTTCGGATGAATGAGCTGCAGAAGAAAGTTACTTCCCATCTGCCCAAGTTCATCGGGAGTATAACCGAGCACCGACATAACCTTGCCGCTCACAAATATCTGCTTGTTGTTCACTGTGTCGAACAGGAAAGTAATTGCCGGCGATGCCTCGATCACTTTGCTGGCCAGTTTGCTTTGCTCAGCGATCTTTTCACGAAGCACATGAATAAAGTATTCTGTTGAAGTGGTACTGGCACCGAGAAGCAGCAGGTCGATCTCGGCATTGAGATTAATTATTAGTTGCGCATCATTTGTAAATTCCAGCAGAAACTTCTTGAGCGATTGACCGCGGATGTAATTAAGTAACGTAAGGTCCTTCGCTCCTATTTCCGACTGGCCAACAACTTTCAACTGATCCTGCATCCACCTGGTCATGGATGTCATGATCTGTTCCTTGCCCTCGTTAGAGGCAATAAAGCCGAGATATTCACGCGAAGTATTGACAGCGATGCTTAACATTTCTTCATCGCTGAATCTTTTTTGCAGGCTTGCAAGCACGGGAAGCTGGATCATATGGCTGAGCCGGATCTGCTCAGCGGCATAGTCGTTAATATGATGATCTAAAAGAAACCGGGCGTATGAAGGCAGATGTGTAAATTCATACATACCCTTATAAGCTTCGAATACTTCCATCTTCAGGTTTTCCTGTACGAAATTAAATTTACATTTACGTAACAATATAAACTACAAAAAACTGTCTACAAAATCGGGTATATAATGCGCGCCTTTGTAATCGTTGAGATCAGCATTCACGATCCTGAACTTTATGAGGAATATAAAAAGCTTACGCCTGGTTCAATAGCAGAGTTTGGTGGCAGGTTTGTGGTTCGCGGCGGCAGAACTGTTACGATGGAAGGTGACTGGAAGCCGCAGAGAATTGTTGTAGCGGAATTTCCTTCGATAGAAAGGGCTCAGGAATGGTGGCAATCGGAAGGATACGAAAAGGCAAAAAAAATAAGGCATGCATCGGCCGACACGAAAATGATTATTGTTGAAGGTGTGGATTGAGGGCAAAAGGCAGAAGGCAGAGGGCAGATGGCAGATGGCATGGTATTTAATTGCAGGTGATTGCATATGCCGGAGGGACCTTCACTTATAATAGTTAAAGAAAATATCTCCTCTTTTATAGGGAAAAAGATCATCGCTGCCAATGGAAACGCGAGGATAGATCTTACAAAGCTTAAAGGAAAAAAGATCCGCGATATCAGAACGTGGGGAAAGCATCTGCTCATCATCCTGGAGAACGTTACGTTACGTATTCACTTCCTGATGTTCGGCTCGTATAGCGTTGATGCACAAACGAAGCCGGACAGAAGCGTGCGCCTGCATCTTTCATTCAGGAAAGGAGAATTATTTTTTTACACGTGTGCCGTGAAGGAACTGGATGGCGATCCGGATGATTCATATGATTGGGAAGCCGATGTGATGAGCGACAGGTGGAACCCTGCCCGGGCCCGCCGTAAACTTAAGAAGATGCCTGATGAAATGGTATGCGATGCGCTGCTTGATCAGGATGTGTTTGCCGGGGTCGGCAACATTATAAAGAATGAAGTGCTTTACCGGATATTTCTTCATCCTGAAACGTTAGTTGGCGATGTACCACCTCGGAAACTAACACAGCTGATCAACGAAGCGAGGAATTACTCTTTTGATTTTTTAAAGTGGAAGAGGGTGTTTGTTCTTCGCAAGCACTGGCTCGCTCACACGAAGAAAACATGTAAAAGATGTGATCTGCCTTTCATAAAGAAGCATTGTGGCAAGAGGCAGCGGAGGACGTTTTTCTGCGAGAATTGCCAGAAGTTTTATGGGCAAAACGCAGAAGGCAGAAGGTAGAATTGACTAGCTCCTATGGTTATTCTGCCCGCTGCGCTCTGCCCTCTGCGTTCTGCGCTCTGCCCGCTGCGTTCTGCCCTCTGCCCTCCTTGACCTAGATCAAATAATAGCATATTTCCTGAGATAAGTAGGTACTTTGTGATGCATAGTACTAAAATACCTCCTATATTTGTATCACAAATCACGGATGAATATGTCACACAATCCACATCAGGCAGGCACAGACTTATCGTATCTCGCTGTTTTACTGCTGCTTGCATACGTTTTGAGCAGTGCGCCCAGGTATTTCAGGGAATTCAGAAAAAATCATGAAGACATTAAAATCGAAAAGGTATCGCCCATCAGGCAGGTGCTGAAGATCGGTAAATATTACACAGTTGACCCATACATCAGGGTTTGGAACAGGTTGTCTCCCGCCCCATCAGAAAGCAATCTGGCCGCTATTCCCGGCCAAACCTCACGATAAAACCTTTTTTGCCTCTTCCATAATCACTTCCTTAATCTTTCCCTGAAACAGGGCTGCCGCCATCGGCAATTTCCCATCGAGCGCCACATCGCTGTTATTCACTGTAAGTTTTCCGGACACCGGCATATTCATCACGGAAAATGAAAATGATCCTTCATTGTCGTTCCATTCCTGTTTTACGTCCTTAAGCTGACCCGAAAACCGGGACTGCACATTTCCGAGTAGGTTTTTTATCCGGTTCATCGCTTCATCCTTTCCAATAGAATGCGGAATGCTCATCTCAATATTTGGCATAAAGAAAGTTATAAGTTAAATCTTAAAAGTAAAAAGTATCGTGCCATACTCTTAATCTTTTACCTCGAAACTTTCAACTTTTAAGATTTAACTTTTAACTTTTAACCTGATAATATTTTCGCATGAGTGACATTACTATAGGACGAAGAAACCTTCTTAAATTTTTAGGTGCCTCCGCGGGCCTTGCCGTTCTGCCCGACTTTGTTAAAGCGATGCCGGCAAAGACCGCTGATAAGAATTTTATCTATTGCCTGAACACTGCGACCATCAGGGAACACAGGCTCGGGCTTGCAGGTGAATTGGAAGCAGCGTCAGCAGCAGGGTTTGATGCAGTAGAGATCTGGATGGATACCTTACAGGAATACTTAGATAAAGGGCAAAAATTATCCGATCTTAAAAAAAGATTGAACGACCTGAACCTTAAGGTCGAGGGGGCTATTGGCTTTGCCAACTGGATTGTTGACGATGAAACAGAACGCAATAAAGGTATAGAACAGTTGAAAAAAGAAATGGACCAGCTTGCGGAAATTGGTTGCAAAAGAACCGCAGCGCCACCTGCAGGCGCAACCGAAAAAGCCGGCCTTGATCTTAGAAAAGCCGCTGAGCGGTACCGTACAATCCTTGAACTGGGCGACAAAACAGGTGTGGTGCCTCATCTTGAACTGTGGGGATTTTCGGCCAACCTTAATAAGCTAAGCGAGGTAATGTTCGTAGCCTTAGAGAGCGGGCACCCAAAAGCGCGCGTTTTGCTCGATAATTACCACCTTTACAAAGGCGGCTCGTCGCTCGACAGCCTGAATCTCATCAATCCCGCCTCCTGTGAAATACTGCATGTAAACGATTTTCCGGCAAACATGTCGCGCGAAGTGATAACTGATGCCGACCGTACATATCCGGGAGATGGAGTAAGCCCGATACGTGAAGTATTGCATACATTGAAAAGTCCGGCAAGGCCACTTGTTATTTCACTTGAAGTTTTTAATAAAAAATATTACAGCCAGAAAGCATCTGAGGTAACGAAAACAGGGTTGGCTAAAATGAAAAAAGTTACACAGGATGTTGCAAAGATGGACTGATAACGCAATTGCCGTTGTAAGAATTATCATTGGTGCTTTCATGATCTATCATGGCTCAGAGATCTTCAACCCCGAAATAATGCAGCGCTATTATCAGATGCTGGGCGATATGAAAATGAGTAATGCTGTTTTTCTTTCAAAATTTGGTAAGGCATGTGAATTGGCTGCCGGAATACTACTCACTACCGGATTGTTTACAAGGATCGGCGCAATTATAATGGCAGGCGCCATGAGCTTTATTACCTTCGGAATTGGCGATGGAAGAGTGTACATGGAAGAACAACACCCCTTTATGTTTGTGCTCTTCGCGTTTATATTCTTCTTCGATGGTGGAAAAAAATGGAGCCTCGACAGTATGCTGTTCAGAAAAAAAGCGCTTCAATAACCTTCCGCGCTATCGTCTCCCCTGCTGTCGGCAACTGCTTCAAAGCTGCCATTATCAAGCACTTTGATTACCTCAGATCTTCCGATCTGCTGGCGTTTAACAATTTTGTATCCCATTTTTTCAAGTGCAACTATTGTTGAGTCAGGAAAATTCTTCTCAACATCTATTCTGTCGGGAAGCCACTGGTGATGAAACTTTGGAAAGTTCACAGCATCGAAAGTTTTTACATTGTAGTCGAGTATGTATACCAGCATCTGAAATACAGATGTTGGAATTGTTGTACCGCCCGGGGTTCCCGCTACTATTACGGGCTTTTTGTTTTTCAATACGATTGTTGGTGACATTGAGCTCAACATTCGCTTACCGGCTTGTATAGCATTCGCCTCGCCACCAATTGCGCC
>Ga0075421_100002701_pt1 | contig 21172 bp, 15 predicted proteins | sample SoiMetdeltSBSDD5_FD_75292 | JGI IMG/M metagenome (GOLD analysis project Ga0075421, IMG submission 75292) | Bulk soil microbial communities from a Populus tree surrounding site in Tennessee, USA - Soil MetaG P. deltoides SBSDD5 | ecosystem: Environmental > Terrestrial > Soil > Tree plantation... | reverse complement strand
TGGTAGTGGGGCCGTACAGCGGCACGGCGAATTCCTATGAAAGAACGCTCGGCGGCGGAAACAGAGTTTTGTCGTCCGACGAAACTCTTGCGAATTTCATTCGCGCTGGCTTTGTTTTTTACCTGCCTAGGCTGCAGAAATGGCCCAGAAGCCGGACTTGGGCGAGTCAGGCAGAACTCTCCCGAGTCTGAAGGCTACAAGAGCAGAATCGAGATCTCCACGATCGGCTTGGTGAAAGGTGAGAACTATCTAGGAAACGAGGTCTATTACGTCGAGGGTTCTCTGAAGAACAAGGGCGAGCAGCTGGTTCAGCGGATTGAACTAGCCTTTGTCTTTAGGGATTCGCTCAACCAGGTAGTGCTGAAACAATCGCGCAAAGCGGTGGAGTATAAGGGGACCAGAGGCCTGGAGCCCCAGAAGTCTGCGCGCTTTCAGGTCGCCTTTGACCACTTGCCAAAAGATTGGAACCACGCTGTCCCTGAAGTTGGAGTCCATCAGGTGACACTTAAATAGCGACGAGAGGCAGAGTCGAAACGAAACTGGAATCTGTCGGAAACCGGCCGCCGAGTTTCCACCACCGCTGTTACCTTCCTAGACTCAAGCGATCAATTAAATACTGGGGTAGTTGAGCAGCTATCATCTTGGCTTGGGTGGTTTCGACCGGATACGCCGTCCGAAAGTATCGAACCGCCTGCTGGTTCGAATCGTAGATAACGTAGGCGGCTCTGGAATCATAGTCGCGAGGTTGGCCGACGGCCCCGGGGTTCACCAAGTATCGGTGTTCTGGGCTGATGGGGAGTTGGCTTTCGCCGGCCCCACGGTTGATTTCCGGGTTGAGCAAGCCAGCGCGTCCATCCTCAAAACGCACGAACCCTCCCTGGATGTGTGTGTGTCCAAAGAAAGTCACGGGGTGGCGGGCAAGGGGAAAATTCTCGAGGGCATCTTCCAGGTCAACCAGATACTGATCTTCATCTAATAGCGAGCCGTGTGCAATCGTCAACGGAGGAATCTCCAATGGACCAGCCGGGATCTGTTCCAGGTATTGCCGATGTGCAGGAGTCAGCTGGTCCTGCGTCCAAAGCGCGGCACGCTTCGCCAGTGGATTGAAGAGAGATAGATCGACCAGCCCGAGCGCCGCCTTTTCATGATTTCCCCTGATGACTTCGGGGTTGAGTTCCCGAATCTTGTCGATCACTTCGTTCGGGTTAGGTCCATAGCCAACAATATCACCGCAACACAGCACACGGTTGTACTGCCCTTTCGCCTGTTCCAACACGGCCTCCAACGCTTCTAGGTTGGAGTGAATGTCGCTAAGGATCAGGAATCGCATGGACAAGGGAAGAGATCAGAAACCACAGAAAAGTTGGCCGGAAGAAAGTGACGAGGATCTGCCGGCGTCTGAGGCCTTTAACCTGATTTTGGCACGGGTCAGTGGGAATTGACCGAGATCCCGACCTGCTCCATGTCCCGAATTAGGCTTCCTTCTGAATGAAACTGCGCGGCCTGAATCCCGGACTGCCTGGCGGCCTCGATGTTCTCGCTGCGATCGTCCGTGAAGAATATCTTCTCTGGCGGGACTCCTGCACGCTGGATGGCCAATTCGAAAATCCGCGGATCCGGTTTCATGCAGCCAACCTGATAAGAAAGCACACGCTCTTGGATGTGCTGTAGGATCGGATATCGGTTGACTACATACTCAAAGTGAATTTCGTTCGTATTCGAGAGCAGGATCAGCCGATACCTCTGCTTCAGGTGCATCAGCAGGGACTCCGAAAGCAACGGCTGAGGCAGGAACATGTTGCCCCAAAGCTGCTGAAACCTCTCCATTGAAACATCCATCTGCAGCCTTTGGGATACTGTCCGGCGATAGTCAGGAGACGAAAGCTTCCCTGTTTCGTATTCAAAGATAAGATTCGCATCGGACAGGACTTCAATGACTTCAGGCAAAGGCAGTGGTGTGACCTTGAGCAACTGTTGAGCTGCGACCGCATAGTCGAAGTCGACGATCACCTTGCCTAGGTCAAAGTAAATCACCTCAATCATGCGTGTGATGGTAGCGGAAAGAAAAGTGAAAAGGCAAAAGGAAAAGCTGTGAAGGAGTCAAGGGAAGCATCAAGGCCCAAGAAGCAACCAACTTGACTGTTGCCCCGCCACGATCTTCAGTTTGCGCGTTTGAACTCGATCTCGTCGTCGACTTCCAAGGTTTCCCGCAGGCCTTCAGCTTGCCGAGCTAGTTCAACCTTGCTCTCGAACTTATCGTTGTACATTTGTGAGTCGGCGACCGTGAACAACTGCGCTAGTTCGGTCCCGTCTTCGGGATACATCGACATGCCAACGCTAATGCCAAGTCGCAGCTCCTTGCCTGACCGAACTTTCAGAACCAGGGACTGAACAGCCTTGCGTATGCGCTGGACAATCTTTTCGGCAGTTGCACGCTCGGCGTTGTACAAGAAGGCTACGAACTCGTCACCCGCGTAACGGACGCAGGTGTCGTATTTGCGCATCTCTTTCTGCAAGATTCCGCTGACTTTGACGAGAACTTCATCGCCTACCTTATGGCCACACTGGTCGTTAATCTCTTTAAAGCTGTTGAGGTCCATTACTAGGACGGCCATCTTTTCCCGGGCACGCTCAGCCTTCTTTACGTTCTGGTCGAAAGCCATAAACATGTAGCGCGAATTCGGTAGCCCCGTCAGCGGATCAGTCAATGAGTTTTCCTCGTAGTATTCGAACGACATGGCGTTCTGAATGGAGACTGCAGCCCGCTCCGAAACGGTCTCCATGAGACGGACATGGTCATCAGTGAAAATGCCGCTTTCGCCATCGGAAGAGTAAAGCGCAATGGCTCCCAGCGTCTCCTCTTTGACCTTGAGCGGAAAAACCATGCCATTGACCAGCTGGTGCGGACGCTCCAAGTAAGTCAAGTGTTGGAAATCCAATGCAGGATCAGCGTTCACCACCCGCTGACTGAAGGCAACGGCATAGCCGGTCAAGCCCTCTCCGAGACTAATCCAGCTCCTGCTCAGTTGTTCAGCGTGCTCACCAATGACCATCGCCGGGTAAATCACGTCAGTCTTCTTGTTCCTTAGATAGACGACACTGCTGGTAAAGGGAACCACGGATTGAAGCTTGGTGCAGATGTTGCGCAAGGTGTCCTCGAGGTTGAGAGTCCTGCCAACCGTTTGAAAGATCTCGTGTAGCGCGTAGATCTCGCGATGGGTTGAGGCGATCTCGGTGAAGCCTTTCTTGCGCAGCCACAACTTATACTCCTGCTCTGCTTCGGGAGCGCCTCGCTGCGGCGTGCTGTTGGAGTATTTGCTCAGGTCGAGCGTCGAAACCTCCTCGACCAAAACTCCCGCTACTTTTGAGAAGGCCTGAACGACTTCCGGATCGAAGCCGATGCCGGACTCGCGGCGGATGAGTTCGATTGCTTCAACCGCCGTCAACGGGGTGCGATACGTTCGTTGCGCCGTTAACGCATCAAACGTGTCGGCCACTGCCAGGATCTTTGCTCCCAAAGGGATCTCGTCGCCTTTCAAGCCGTGAGGATAGCCGCTACCATTGTGACGCTCATGGTGATAGCGGATGGTGGGCACTACGGGATAGGGGAACCGGATCGGTTCCAGAATATTTGCTCCGATTTCCGCGTGTCGCATCATCTTGGCAAACTCGGAATCAGTGAGCTTTCCAGGTTTTGACAGGATGTATTCGGGAATCGCAAGCTTGCCAATGTCATGGAGCAACGCGGCGGTACTGAGAGCTTCGACATCACTCCTGCTATCGATGCCCAGGCTCTTCGCAATGCCAACCGCGTAGGCCTGAACTCGCCGCGCATGTCCATGGGTAGGGTGGTCCTTGGCATCGATGGCCAGCGCCAGGGTCTCGATGATCGACGTTTGGAGCTGAGACAGTTCACCCAGGCGCCGCGAGCTCTCCGCCAGGTTCAGGGAATAGATCCTGTAAGATGTCAGGACAAACAGCGCAAACGGAATCGCCAGCAGGTAGGCTTCATTGCCAACCCGGCTGGCGTAGTGATTGACTAGCCCCACTCCGAAAGCCACCGACAGGAATAAGAGTGTAGAAACGAGATAATGCTGCTTCCATTCAGAGACAAAACTTACCGAGCGAACCAGCGAAGTGCCCACGGCTTTTAAAAGAGTGTAAAGCAGGCAATAGCCGGTCATCACAAAGATCATGGGAAACAAGCTTCCGACGCTCGACGGTTGTCCCACAGCCATCGTCAAGAGGTAGATCTTGCCCGTCAGCCAAATCGCCACTAAGCTTGAGACGTACTCGAGCAGTTTGTCGGTTACCAGAGTGCTGAAGCGAAAGTAAGATTTGATCAATTGCCCCATCAACGCCAAAGCGGCAACCAGTGTGGCATTGGAAGGCCCGAGAAGAACACATAGGAGCAAGAAGAGCCCGTGGTAGTAGTGCAGAGGCTTCGAAAGAAGTGGGAGAACTACGGCTCCGTCAAAGAAGTACGTTGCTAGAGCTAGAGGAAGGACAATCATCCAGGTAAGCGGCTCCTGGTGGTTGGTTAACTCCCAAAAGGAGATCGTCACAAAGAGCGTAATGGCTGTTCCGAAAATCTCAGTCTGGTAGCGCTGTGCCGGGTCTCGTTCGGTGCGGTTGATCAGCATGATTGTACAGGTTCCAATCCTAGGTTCGCAGCTGAGCAAACCCGGTTTCGTCCGGTCCTCTTGGCCTGATACAGATAAGTATCCGCCTTTTCGATCGTGGTCTTCTGCAGCGTGCCAAGGTCAATCTGGCTGTCGAAAACGGCCTCTTCCACACCGACGCTAATCGTGATCGGTTGGCCATCTTTTGTCTTGAAGGTCTCGCTAACCAGCTTGCGCACACCGTCCATGATCCGATGGGCTAACCCCAAGTGAATGTTGGGCAGAATCACGACAAACTCCTCTCCACCGAAACGGGCCACCACCGTACCTTTTCGCAAATTTGTGCGAAGAACAAATCCCAACTTGCACAGGACCTTGTCGCCAGCGGCATGGCCAAAGGTGTCATTGACCTTCTTGAAGTGGTCAATGTCGAGCAGAGCCACGGAAAGGGGATACTTCTGCCGCCGGGCATTCGTGAGTTCGGCCAGCATCCGCTCCTCGAAGAACCGCCGATTGTAGAGATTAGTTAACTTGTCGGTAATGGCCAGCGTTTGCATGGCCCTGAACTGCCGCGCATTGCTGACGGCGACAGCTATATGACCAGCTACTGTCGAAAGCATCGTCCTTTCGGACTCGCTCCAGGAGACTCCCTTCGTGCACCGGTGAACCACAACCATTCCGACGACCTCTGACTTGTAGAACAGCGCACAGGCCATGATGGAGTTGATCTTGAGCTCTTGGAGGATTAGGCGGTGCTCGACCAAGCCGGGATCTTTTGTAGCCTCCTCCATGGCAATGGCTTCCAAACCGCCTGACGCCTTCCTTAGCAGCGCGAAGTTCAACTTGGCTGTCTTGTTGGCAGGGCAGGATTCCACTCCCACAGTGCAAGCTTCAAAGTATGTCGCCTCGGACTGTCCCTTACTGAGGGTTATGATCAGGCACCGGTCAGCCGGCAAGTGCTCAACCAGCTGCTGGGCTGAAACCTTCAGAATATCTGCATAGTCCGTGGATTCGTAGATGGCCTTGATGATGGAATCGGTTCTTTCAACCAATTTCCGCTTCAACGACAGATCCTGGTGATCGTCCTTTCCGCGAGCTATGGCGTGTTCGGTGGCGAGCTGGGCCGAGATCAATGCCACCTCACGGGCAGCTTCGTTTGCCCGCTCAGATTTTCCAGTCTGGCGGAAAATATCCTCCAACGTCTTCTTAGCGGGCAGGTAGCGCGGGAATCTTTCAATCACGCCTTCCAGGAGGTCAATCGCCTTCGAATAGGCCTGATACTTGACGTACAGTTCCGCCTCCACCATGATGTCGAAGATTTCATTTTCGGCCACTGCAGCAGTTGTGCTCATTTTGTCTTACCCAACACTGCGATTCTTGACAGTCCCTTTACGTGCAGTTGGCTCACCAAACCGACAATTCTCACTCGGCCAGTTGGTTACTAGTGTTCAAGAACGGCTGAATTGACTGCTTTCGGACAAAATGTCCCAAAAACAGACCGCGAAATTGTTGAGAACAGCCGGATACGGGTACCTCCCGCAAGAGTGCTGTTTGACAGCCTGCCCTCTGAGAGAGGGTCTCCTAATAAAGCCACTGCAATGGATGGGATGACGGAGGTTCAACTAGTGCTGCTCACGGGCGGTTAGCCTGATAACATGAGTAGGCGATGTTCTACGGGCAGACCCAACAATGGATAGCTTTCCACAAGACGAAGAGCTGCGGGCTGCTGAGCTGCTTCAAAGCGAATCTCGGCGTTGCAATTAGCTAGAGGAACAGCCTCAGAGAAGGACCAGCTTTGGCAGATACCTGAACAGCTATCTCGCCCAGGCAAAGGAGTGGGAGGCCGCAAGGGAACGAAGACACCTCGTGGCCAGCAAGTGGGATTCAACGCGAAGCAGGATCCCCAGAAGCCTGTTCCGCGGTCCGGGAACGGACGAAGATCCGAGGAGTCGGCCAAGATGCGTACTTTTCCAGTACGAGCGGCCTAGAAGCAACTGCCCTGTTGGCTCAGAGACGGTTCCAGCTTTCGGGTGAGAATTGCCAGTCTGTGGGAAGTGTCAGTACGAAGGCATGGGGCGGTAGGTTGCGAGCTCCTTCGTGAACCAGGACGAGGCTTTTGCCACGCTCAAACCAGCTCAGGCCTTCCCAATTGGCGTGCTGGATCTGGGCCGGGAGAAAGCGTGCTAGATCCAGTGGCTCCCCCACAAGTCTCCCTCCCAGATCGAACCGCTGAAGCCAGTGGTATTCATAGTCGGGATGGTCCCTTGAGTTCTGAGAAGTGATCAGCACAATGAATCCCCACTCCTGTTCGGTCTTTTTCTTGAGGCGACTCCAAACGAAGTCGGGAGCGCGAAAGCGCTGGACTTCGGGTTCCTGGCCGACTGGTTTCGGGACTTCCAACTCGATGGTCGAAACGGCTTCGCGTACTTTGAGTTCGAGCCCCTGGGCTCCCGGTCTCAGATCATGAATGACAACCAGCGGACGCATCACGCTGCGACCTACCGAATCCCGCAGTGTCAAAGGCACCGAGGCGTAATCCGGATACCCTCCTTCCCACAGCACCGCAACGCGTGAAACGTTGCTCGGCAGCGCTCGGCAGGTCACCCCTTCCAGCCCACGGTTGGCAAACTCACCCAGCAGGCTGTCGTACTCGGCGATCAGGCCGTCTTCTCCGATGAGCGATCGGAGCCGCTCGGAGAGGAACACGAGCCGCCCGTCAGCCAGTTGGTCGACGCCTTCGAGATCCACTGCCAAACAACCGCTGGAAAGCGGCACACGACGGACTGGAGCCTGTCTCAGCGGGATCAATGGACCGGTACTACCTTGGAGCGAAACCCTGAAGTAGGCGCCAACGACTGAGTCGTCGACCACAACCAAATCGTCGTTCTGTCGCACGACACCTGACGCTTCGTTGATTTCGCTGCTGGATTCGACGGTTCTCAGGCTGCAACCGATCAAGAAAGACAGGCAACAGAAGAGCCAGAAGCCATGAAAGTGCATGGGCTGAGTGTATACCAGTGATGTTTGTGGAGGAAACCGTGAAGTCAAGATCAACGGATCAGGGCGGGCGTGGCGCTCGGTGCCGGATACACTTCTCACATGGACCCCACTGCTGTTCAAGATAGTTACGACCCGGGGTATGACTGTAAACAGACCACCACAGCTCGGCAGGAGCGCCTGGGCACCTCCACTGGGCGTTCTGATTATGATTTATTCCAAAGCTGTCGGCTACCCAGTCGTTTCCAACTTGGATCGCGGGGTCGACCTTGACCCTCTCATGCTAATGCGAAGCCGAAACCACGAGTCGCAGAGTCACAAACGAAAGGAAAATAACTGGCTAAGCAACGCGATTCCCGAAGGGGTTACAACAGACAATCCTGCATCGTTGAAATGCCGGAAGGGGACTTGCCTTTGCCGACGAAATAGCTGGCTGGTTGAGGGGCACGGTTGGTGTTTACCAGATAGTCGATCAACTTTTCCGCAGATCCCTGGAAGTAAAAATCCAGTAACCCTGCGATAGCTTCGTCACGGGAGGCTTCGAAGGAGAGGGCTGGCTCGTAGACGTAAGCTTTGCCCCGCTTAACCCGACTTACAGCTCCCTTCTTGGCGAGACGGTCAAGTACCGTCAAGACTGTGGTGTACGCCAAAGGCCGCGACGGTGACAGGCACTGTTGCACTTCCGCAACAGTGGTCGCACGATTCAGCCAGATCGCCCTCATGCACTGCAGTTCCAAACGACTCAAGTTCCGGAGGGTGTAGCCTTTCTTTGGCATTGTGGTTTGCAAAGTACGCATTTCAATTGTTTTTCGATGTGTCCTGGCCATTCCGTTTGAACCCTTTGAACAGCGGCCGACCGAACATGGTGTTGTAGCCCGTCCAGTCGCCCTCAATGTTCGGATCGGTACGCAAGATCAGTTTCATCGCTTCAAGCTTGCTGTCGAGGTTGTCGAGACAGTGCAGCAGCAATGCCTCTGGAAACATCGGCAACTTGGGACTGCCAAACTCGTATTCGCCGTGATGCGAGATGATCAAATGCTGAATCAGCGTCTTCAGCTCGCGCGGAAACGTCTCCAATTGAGCGATCTTCTCATTCACCATGTCTAATTCCAGGATCATATGCCCAAGCAACTGACCTTCCGTCGTGTACCTAAAACTACGCCTGTAGTTAAGCTCCAGAATTTTGCCAACGTCGTGCAGGACCGCTCCTGTTAGGAGGAGGTTCAGATCGACATCGGCATAGTTCTGCACCACAAGCTTGCACAGTTTGCACAGGGACAGCGTATGCTCGAGCAAACCGCCAATCCAGGCGTGATGAAGCGATTTGGCAGCTGGAGCCTGCTTGAACTTGGCTGCGAATTCCTCGTCCATAAGCAGACTCATGAGCAGTTCGCGCAGGTGGACGTTCCCAATACCGTCAACAATACCCAGCAGCTCCTCAAACATTTCTTCTACATCTTTAGTTGTTTTCGGAAAGTAATCGGTAAAATCGATCTCGCCCTCCTGGCAGCGGCGCAGTTTGTGGATGGTCAACTGCGGCCGGTTACGGTAAACCTGAACCAACCCTTTGACCTTGATGAAGTCGTCCAAGTCGAAGGTCCTGTCTACTTCTTGTACGTTATCCCACATCTTGGCGTCGAGTTCTCCACTCTTGTCACCCAGCGTGAGGGCAAGATAAGGCTCCCCGCTTCGCTTGGCCTTCAACTCCTTAGCTTTTACTAAGAAAGTAGTAGTAATAGATTGATTCGACTGCAAATCTGAGACGAAAATCTCTTTCATGAAAGCGATCTTGACAAAAGTAGTTTTAGAAACTTAGACAACGGAGTGACCGCGAATTCAGGTGCATCATAGGAGAAACAGGTTTCCGGTGCAAGCAGATGGTCGCGTCACATTGCCGATCAACTTGTTCCACATTGAATGCTGAATCTGACAACATAACCTTCGTGCTGGAGATCTGGTTAGATCTCTCGGAACCCCCAAAGCGCGAATCAAGATTGTTGAGTCTCGGCAAGACTCCTGAACACCTTCAGAGCATTCACTTTCTTGGCACGTTGCACATCAGGCTCAAGACATTGTCCTCCGAGTCCCGGAAGAATGCCATCCACAGATCGTAGCCTTCCATCTTCGCGATCAGGTGGGGTTGGCCTTCAAAGCGCACCCCCCGTTTGGTCAGGACTTCAAAAGCGCGTTGAATGTCATCGACACTAAAGTAGATCACGGAACTGGGGTGATCGAATTCGGCGCTCTCCGGAATCGCTAGCATCAGACGGATGCCACCACAATCGAAAAAGGCCATCTTGGGCACCGTGAATAGATGCTTCAGGGCCAGCTTCTCGCGATAGAACTCAACGGCCCGGTCAAGGTCCTTGGCGTTGACGGAGATCTGCCCTATTCGAGTGAGAGTAAACGTACTGGATTCTGGCATAGAAAACCTCCAGATTTGCACTTGAGAACTCGGCAGCCGATCTTACCTGAAAACGCTCGACCTTCAAAATTACCTTCCCGGATGCCGACCCCGCAGAACGTGATCTTGCGGGCGCATAGGAGCGAGAGTGATTTCCAGCGCGGCTTCGGTTCAGCGTTCAACACCTTTGTCATCTACTGTCACAGTGCCTATTTCCAGCGGCTTGAAATCATTCCCAATGGTAATCTTGACCTGCTCTTCATTCCGCAGCAGGGGAACAATCCTTTTCTCTCGGGTAAGAAAGATCGCCAACATGAAGGTTTGGCCTGGGCGGACTGCCTGACTGTCAACTTCAATTCTGAAGCGCCCGTCGGCATCTGTTTCCGCCTGGAGGCTGGGAGTACGTCCGCTGTGAGTTAGTGGCGCAAGCTCACCGTCTTTCAGGAGTGCGAGATGAACCTTCTGTCCGGCGACGGCTGATCCGTCTTGGCGGCAGAGGCGGCCCGAGATAGGTGACGCGTTCGGCGAGCTGGCTGGCTGATCTTGGGAGCTGTCCGGAGGAAGACTGGCAAGTGACTTGATCGCTTCTTGATCGGCCATCAGCCGAGCTCCCGCCTCACGCACGAACTGGCTGGGATCGGTTCTTGCCAGCTCTGCAACAAGGCTCTGCTGGTTGATGCGCTGCAAGGCCATCAAGCGGACAGCCCAGTCGCGGTCCGTTCGAGCGATTTTTTGCAGCAAGCTCTGATCGTGTAGCCGGCCGGTCGCAGCTGCGCGAACAGCCTGGCTGGAATCCTTTTGGGCTATCTCCGCCAGCAAGCGAACCTCGCTGATCTTGTCAACGGAGGCCTTGCGAACCATTGGCTCGGCGTCCCCTTTGGCGATGGACTCGATGAGAGCTTGGTCGTTGAGCCGGCTGACGGCCTCAGCTCGAACTTCCGGGCTGGGGTCTGTCCGGGCTGCCAGAGACAGTTGACTTTGCTCGCTGAGTTGGCCTACAGCGTATCTGCGGACCGCGGGGCTTTGATCCTCTTGGGCGATTCTTTCCAGCGGGGACGAGTCGGCCAGCTTGCGGACGGCGGTTGCCCGGACATCGGGGTCTGCATCCTTTTGTGCGATCTCGGAAATTAGGTCTTGCCGCAAGAGGCGATCCACAGCGACCTCGCGGACGACCGGATCCGGGTCCTTTTGGGCGATGGCTTCCAGGAGATCGTGTTCGCTGACTCGTTCGACGGCCAGTGTGCGAACTTCGGGAGCAGGGTCCTGGACAGCAATGCGATTCAACTGGGAAAGATTGTTGAGCCGCACGACAGCACTGGATCGCACGAAAGCATCGGGATCCTTCTCGGCGATCGCTTCCAGACGATCCTGATCGGTCAGCCGCGAGACCGCGACCGCACGTACTCGGGGGCTGGGGTCCAGCACGGCAAAGTCGACCAAACGGCTCTGGTCGCTGAGGCGCTCGACTGCTTCCGTACGTACCTGCGGAGAAGGGTCCTTGCGCGCGATCTCTGACAGGGCATCCAAGTTAGCCAGGCGGCGAATTGCAGGGGCTCGCACCTCCGGACTGGGGTCTCGGGTCGCAGCCTCAGCAATCAGCGACTGTTGGTTGATGCTTTCGACCGCAGCCCCTCGAACACGCGGGTCGGGATCGTTCTTGAGATGTGACGCCAGATCGGCGGCGTTGGACAGGCGGCTCACGGCAGCAGCTCTAGCGTTGCTGCGCGAGTCTGCCTGAGAAATCGCCGCTAGCAGCGAATCGTCGCTGATTCGTTCCACAGCAGCCAAGCGCACTTCGAACTCGGCGTCTTGCTGGGCGACTTGGGCCAGAACGTCTTGGTCCCAGAGCTTTTCCACAGCAGCCCGGCGCACGCGGCCGTCAGGGCAAGATTGGCGATCCGGCGCGGATTGCTGGTGGTGATAAGAATATGGATACCTTGTCGATCCTCGAAAATCCGCACCCCGCCCCAGTCTCGCAGTATCCTCTTCTGGGCAATTGTCTGAGCGGGCGAACAGAGCAGTAACATCGAAATAAGACACCCATGCACTCCAGCAGCGCCAAAGGAAAAACAACGCCTAGGCCGGAGTCTCAAGTGCGTAGCGAGCGATCTCATGCCGGTGAGGGAATGAACCATTCTCGACCGTTTTGTGAGTTTCTCGGAACAACTGATCAAACCAACACGGCCGGGCCATCCTTAGCTAGGCCGATTGAGCGCTGCATTCCTACTTCGGTCGTACTCAGTTATCATTTGTGAAGATCCTTGTCCCGATTCGGGAATCTGGATGGTGTGCTACAAATCGACCCACGAGCGTTGGCCTGTGAGTGGAGAGGCACACTCTCTTTGCCCCGCCGAGTGCGTTTCAACCTCCTGCCGAAGCACCCTCACCGCCGATCAGTTGAGCCGTGGTGTCCTGGAGCGGCAGGAAACCAGAGTGAGCACTGCCATCCAGAGCGCCACAATAAGAAGTCCTCCCATTTCGCGAGCTTCTTCGACAACCTCGTTGATCATATGGAACGATTGGAACATGTCCGCAAAAGTCGTCTTGCCGATGACGTGCGGAGAAATCGACAGGGCCCAGATCAATGCCACGGCGCCTACAAGGGCAGAAAACGGCCAACGCAAGCGGCCGAGCAAGTTCAGGATGCAGGCCGAAGCCGCGAGGCCGTAAATCAGCATCCACCTGACAGGGTCGGGATCGTTGTACTGCACAGCAACCGAAAAGACGAACGCGGCCACCATCACCAAATTGGCAGCACGCCACAGCCGAGAGACTTGGGTCATGGGAAGGCCTCGGTCCGACCACGGGAATTAGAATTTGACTTTACCATCCTCCAGTCAGCCCAACAACGTCTCCGGGGAAATCAAGTGTGGCGTAGGGCCATACGTTGCTCTTGCTTATGCCCGCAGGTTGGCATTTAGATCTTTGCCCGCGGGAATCAAAGCCTGCGATCCGGGCGTAAATCGCCTTGCTCGGAGGCTGGAAGGGATGTCACGTCCGCGTGGTGCGATTCGCAGAACGCGATTGGCCATGACGCGCTTCGTGTCGGAGAGATCGCCGACCACGTCCTTGATCCTCCATTTCCCGGCCGCGCAGGCATACTGGCCTTCGACTCTGAAATCGACGCCAAGAGTGTGCTGGTCTTTTCAATCCGCTCCGGCACTTTGTTGATGTAGGTTCCGTCATAGGAGGCGTCTTCATCGGTCGTCGGTCGAGTGATCCGGCCTTCAGACACAGCCTATTCACCAAAGGCAGAATCTGACAAGTAAACTAGCGTCCGAAGGTATCCGAGAAAGAATTCCGATCGAAAATGATGTAGTTGATTACAAACTGGCTGGAGGTGGAGGCCTCTTGCCCTTTTGGTCTATTGGGGTCAATGGCGGCCAGATTCATGTTGGTCGGTGACACAATCTCCACCTTGATCTGAGCCACAGTCTTGGACTTGTCCCAGTTCTGGGATTGCATCAGATCGATGGTGCCGATACTCCATTGATCCGACTTCTTCAAATCGACAGCTTGGCTGTGAACTTCGTCAAACTCGGTCACGCCTTCGTACGTCCAGTACACCTTCGCCTTCGCCCCTTCCAACGAGCACTTGTACCTCAAAACCACGCTGTCGAAGTACAGCGTCGGCGCGTTGAACTTCGGGCTAGCGAACGCAAAGTTCTGCAGCAGCGGAATGCGAAACTGATCGATGAAATTATCGGTGATCAAGGACGGAAGGCTCTGGGCTGAGGCGTTCTTGTCCCAGTTCCAGCGCTCGAAGTCCCCCTTCCGGTACCATTCCAGCAAGACTGTGTTGGTGAGGAACAACTGTTTCGCTTTGTCGCCTACCTGCTTCGAGGATATTCCGCTGGACAGAAGCACCTTTCCGATCCCGTATAACGAGGCGGCAACAGACTGCTGCAAGTCTTTGTTGTCGCTGCTCTCGGCGCAAGCGAGGCTAGCATTTCCTTCGGGCGACGGCTCCAGCTGGAGATATGGGTTATGCAGGTATTCTCCACCAAGACCCTCGATGCGAAGTTGCTGGGCGTAGGTGAAGAGCGGGTCGCGAAACCAATCCCCCTTCTTGATTGCGCCGTCATTGGCTTCATCCCAACCCCAGGGTGGCTTGGCCGCACACCCACCGACGGGACCGTTGAAGGCGCTTCCTAGTGCCACGGTCTTGCCGGTCGGGGTCTTGTAGAAATCGGCGCAGCAATACACAGAGGATCTTCCAACCTCGAAACGCCTGGCCCATAGTGTTTCTTCGATGCTGACCAATTCGTAACTGACGTCGGGAGCCCGCTCATTCTTCGGCACCTCTGCGCCTCGTCCAGCAAAGCGGTAGATGATGCCCGGAAACTCGTAGTTCTTCTCCTGTACCTGCTCACCCGCGGCCCTCACCCCGTGCCCCTCAGGCTCGATGTAGATAGCTGGTTCGCGGTGATGCTCGCCGTCCACCTGCTTCAAAAAGACGATTGATCCATCCAAGGGGAAAGAGCCTTGCCGGACTTTGCGATAATGCGAGTTGTCATACTTGTAAAAGTGATCGTGAGCCAGGGTCTCCAGCAAAACAGGTATCCCCCAAGGCGTCTTATCCTTTTCGATGGTGAGCGCACATCCTTCCATGTCGTTCTCGTGCTCGGTTTTCGGGGCAAATCCCTCCATGGGTGTCGCGGTGAAATCGCGAGGATGGTAAAACGCATAGGTTATGAAATAGTGGTGACTCGATTCGATCACTGCATAGTAGACATTAGCGGCCAGTTCGTACCGGTAGGCGTTTTTCCAATTGTTGGCTCCATTCCAATCGCCGTCGTAGTCGAAACGGGTGATGAAGTCCAGGATGGCAGATTTGGTCTCCTGGTAGACCACCGGCGCGTAATACTCCGCTAGCTTGCGGTGCTCGGGCTTCTCGGCTGCGAGTAGAGGGCTGGAGAGAATGAGGGTCGCGAAAACGAATGGGACGACTGACTTCATTTCTAGAGTAACTTAGACTTTGCACGACCCCGGTAGGCAGGCGCACGTCTGAGAAGGCCCGTCACCAGTGGGCTGCAGGGGGAAAGCTAAGATTCGCGGACTGCTGCTGCGGCAGTTCAGTTTTTCTTCTTTTCCTTACTCTTGTCCATGACCCCACGGAGCAGCTCTTCCAAAGGACTGGCCTTTTTTTCAGCCGGCTTGTCAGCAGGCTGAGGCGAGGTACCCTCTTGAGCTGCCCCCTTCGGCTTCAAGAAACCGCCCAAGGTCTTTTGAAGAGTCTGAACACCCTCCTTGCGGAAGCTGTTCTTCAGGTTGTCCTGAACCATTTTCGTGTCTAAAGCAAACCGGGGGCTGGTGATCAAACCGGTCATGCGAAGAGGCAAGACCATATTCCCCTGCTCGTTTGCGAAGACGGTGGCAGAGGCCATGTTCAGAAGCTGGTTTGAGCCCAAGTACTTCTTGCTGACGCTGCTCGGGAGTTCCACAGAAATCTGGTAATCCGCTGATTTGTCAAGGCCGAGACTTCCGGTGGCGCGCAGTGCCGTCCCCTGAAGTCGCATGTGCAAATCGCTCGTAGAGACTCTTCCGTTATTGATCGTGAAGTTGCTGATGAGGTCGTCGAACTCTGTGCCAGCCTTCCCGGTCTCAATGCCTGTGAGTTTACCGAGCATGGCGATTTGTTCTTTCAAATTGAACGATGTGATTCGTCCGTTGACGAGTGTGACCTTTCCGCCGCCCTTCAGCTGCCTGGCAATCTCATCGAAGCCGGTGCCCTCGCCTTTGATATCCAGGTCGGATGAAAACTTTCCATAGACCACGTTTTTGAGCGAGCTGTTCTGTGAAAGGAATTCGTTGGCGTCCACATCTCGAAGCTTAGAAACAAAGGTGTATCGCGGTTTTGCGCCGTTCAAATCGAATGAGGCGGCTCCCAAATGAGTTCCCTGGTTCACGTGGAACTTCAGATCCTGCAACTGCACGACTTTGTTCTTCATGCGAACTCTGGAAGAAACCTGCTTCAATAACAGTTGGTCGTAAACAACTTGATCAATGGAGACTGAGCTGTCGCGGACTTCTAACGCGCCGAGCGGGTCCCGGGTGAGACCGGTAGTCGCCACTGGGGCGGCATAAACTACCTGGCCTTTGACCCATTCCAAGAGGGGGTTATGATCCAGCTGCTCACGAAACTCGAGACTGGAGTTATCTGCTGAAGCCTGATGAGCGCCAGTATCCGTGTCTGGAGCCCGCAAGTCAGCCGTTCTCTTGACTGGAGCGGCATCTCCCGTGTTGATGACCTGGTCCAATTTGGCGAGGTCCAGCTTATCTACGTGTAGAGAAAAGGTCGTAAGCGGTGCACTGAAATTGGAAACTTGAAGCTGTCCGTTCAAATTGGAACCCGCTAGCGATGCGGAAAGCCCGGTAACGTTGGCTGAGTTCCCCGTAAACTTCATCTGAACCCCATGAACATCCATTGGCACCTTCAAAACAGGGGTCTTCACTTTAGCGCCACTTAGTGCCACCTGGCCGTCTAGGTGGAGGTCCGGCTTGTCTCCCAGAAGTCGCTTGGCGTTGACCTGAAGATCAATGGTCCCGTTCTCCACCGAAGTTCCTTCGGGGAGGGTGAAGCCGAACGAGGAACCAACCGCTAACACGTCGGCAACCAGCACCGGCTTCTGGCTGCGGAGCCGCACATCGACGAATCCGTCAGGCCCGAAACTGGCCGCAATCTGCGATTCCAACTGCGTGCGCGCGCCCACGCTAAGCTGAACAGAGTTGGAGGACATGGTGTTGTCTTTGAACGACAGCGCGAAGGGAGATACAGAGATCTGTTCATTGAGACCGGGGTAGGTCAAACGGACGTCCGAGAACTGCGCCTCTCCGCTCACGTTTGGGTTCTTTGAAGTACCCTTCACTTGGAGAGCCAGCTTGCCAGTTCCGGAAGCATTAACTCCGTTGGGCGGACCCTGTCCAAACACAGAAGCGACTTTCAGAACGTCGTCGAAAACAAGTTTTGCTGAATCCACGCGCAGATCGAACTGGCTGGCCTCAGGTTGATCCCTAACCGTTCCCGAGACCTGAATACTGGAATTTGGCATGCGGAGCTCGGCACTCTCAATCTTCACCAGGCTCGTGCTGGGTTGGTATCCGGCTTTCAGCAGCAACTCACCGTTGACGCGTGGCGATTCATGAATCGCGCTTTTGGTTCCCAGGTCGGCATAGGCAATCTTGCCCTCAGTCGAAGCTCCCGTTTCGAGGGAGCCTTTGACCAGGAGATCTGCGCTGAGATTCCCTGTCCATTGGGTCTCACCCGCGACCGCTGGGGCCAGCACGGCCGAAAGTCCCGCGACCGGAACCTTCGAGAACTGGATCTTTCCGTCCAACGCGGTTTTGTGCATCTGCTGGAAGTCCAGCGGCCCAAATCGCCCTGTGGCGTTCACTGTCGCTTTCTCAACTCCGGGTATTTGAACACTCAAATCAAACGTCCCAGCCTCTTGTGTGGAGATGTTACGCAAGTGCAGATTGATGTTCTGATAGCTGGACTCTTCTGTGCCTCCTGAGGGAGTTGCTGTGCGCACCGACACGGTTCCGTCCCGAAGACGTAATGCAGAAACGGTCAGAGACAACGCGTCCGACTGGGAAGGGGATGGTTGAGAAGCCGAGGGTTGAGAACTTGACGATGGGGCGCCGGCTGGGGGCTGTCTGCCGCTCTGTCCGTGCACAGATGGAACCGGGCTGGGCGGACTCTTCCCCAGTGACTCGAAATTCCAACTCCCCGCGGCATTCTTAATCAAGTGAATGACAGGTTGATCAAGCTCGACGCTTGCGATCTCCACCTTGCCCCGTAGAAGAGGCCAGATTCGTGGCTTGACGGCCAGCGAATCAAGCATGACGAAGGGGGCTACCGCAAACCGAGGATCGTCGAAGATTGCAGCTCGATTCAGCCGAGCTCCGATGCCCGTAAACACCGTGATGTCAACTTCCTGAACGCTGACTTTGCGCTGAAGATGCGCTTCAAGCTGTGCAATAATGCGGGTCTTGAGGCTTTGCGTGTCGATGAGGAAGGGAATTGCTGCCAGTCCGGCAAGGATCAGGACTAGCACGGATACTGCGATGATGAGTAGTTTTTTCTTGTTCATGGCTCATAAGGTTGTTGGTTGATCTCGACCATTCATAATTCTAGTCTCAAAGTGAGCGCTGGACAACCTGGGAGTTTTTCGAGGGTGTACAGTGAATGTGTTCGCTGCTGGATTTTGGCGCAGCCTCAGAAAACACCTCACGAGAATCCCATGCGGGACTAGAAAGCGAACCCGCTGTCTTGACCGAGGGCAACTTCTGTGACGATTCAGATCGACGATCTCAACCGAACCGTTACGTTGAGCGTGCGGGACTTGTGCGACGTTGAAGCGACAGGTGGAAGCTTGAATCTTTCGCCCCTGATGGACATCCGGAGCGAGATCGGGCGTTCCATTCACGCTGATTATCAAACGAGCCAAGCCAGGAATCGCACGGATTATCGCAAAGAGCAAACCGTGCGATTCATGACGAATCATCGCGGGTATCCGGTGGTGATTCACGGGCGCATCGATGGAGTTTACGAGCAGAACGGAGAGACCGTCTTGGAGGAAATCAAGTCAGTCCTCACCCTAGGCGACGATTTCAGGCCGGAGAGCCTCCCCGTGAGTTATGTCCTGCAGTTGAGGATTTACCTTTACCTCTGGATGCAACTTCATCCGGATCAACGCGTAAGCGGTCGCCTGGTTCTAATCAGCTGCGAGCCTGAGGGCGTGGTCGATCTGAAAGTTGAAGCCGATGTGCCCACTATTGAGGCCCTAATTGCAGAGCGACTGCAGAGGATTATTGAAGAGTACAAGCAGGCTTGCCAGCGCAGGGCCCTTAGGGGAAGGAAAGCAGAGTCCATTCGATTTCCTTTCCCCCAGATGCGCAAGCATCAGGACCGCATGATCGAGGCCATCGAGAACGCCTTAGAGGAGAGGCGCCATCTCTTGGTTTCAGCCCCTACTGGAATTGGCAAAACTGTGGCGGCACTCTATGCTACTCTAAGCTTTGCCGCCAAGCAGCACCTCTCCATTCTCTTCCTTACGTCCAAGACCACGCAACAGCGCATTGTCGCCGACACGTTAAGACTTTGGAAACACCCTCTGTCACCTTCAACCGACGACAAGTCGTCATATCCTATCTTTAACAGCCTCATTCTGCGTTCGAAGGAAAAGAGCTGCGCCAACGATGTGGTGTTCTGTCACGAATCGCGCTGCCGCTATGCCAAGGACTTCTTTCAGAAGCTCGGGGATTCGAACCTCCGCGACCGCCTGCTCCAAGAACCGCTCCTGACTCCCGAGCTGATCTATGCGAGGGCCCTCGAGCAGGAGATCTGTCCCTTTGAACTTTCGCTGGAAATGGCGCACCGGATGGATGTGACCGTCTGTGACTACAACTATGTTTATGATCCCCGTGTTGCAATTCAACGTTTTAGTGAAAATGCCCTCAGTCGGACTATCTTGATTGTCGACGAAGCTCACAACCTTTACGCGCGTGCTCGCGACTACTACTCACCCTCCTTGGAGCTGCTGCATGTCCAAAGCCTGAGAAAAAGCATTCAATTGATGCAGGACGCCGTGGAAGACGGCGAGGTACGGGGCATGGTGGTTTGGAAGCCGTCAGCTGAGACGGCCGCCTCACCGTCTGGTTCTTTCCTCGGGCGGCTGGAGGCCTTTCTAAACCGTCTGGAGGATTACTTCCGGGAGGTTGCCGAAGCTTATCCGGAGCTGGATGAATCGGACCAGACTGTCGTCGCTCTGAACAAAGAGTTCTTTCGAAGTATCGAGGACGAACTCGATGATCTGATGAAGCGTTACTTGATCTATCAACGGCGCACGGGTCATCTACAGGACGAAGATCGACTGCTGAAATTCTTCTACGCGTTGTCGGATTTTTGCCGAGTGCTGGCCTTGGAGGGCGACGAGTTCGTTTACGTAATGGACGCGGAAAACAGGACGCTCCAGCTAAGAATTGTTTGCTTGGATCCTGCGCGCCAACTTCAAAAACGCCACCAGCAATACTATGCCGTCATTGCGATGTCAGCCACTTTGTCTCCCATGGAGTTCTACCGGGACGTGTTGGGCTTTGAACGTGACACTCAGTTGCTGGAGTTGCCTTCACCCTTTCCTCAGGAGAATCGTAAGATTTTGGTGATTCCAGGGGTGTCCACGGCGTATCGGCAGCGCTCTCGGCACTTCTCCAAGATTGCGCGCATCATCGAAGAGACAGTTGGGATCCGGCCGGGGAACTACTTTGCATTCTTTCCCAGTTTCGAGTTCCTAAAAGAAGTGGCTGGTCAGCTGAGTCTCCCGCACGCTGAAATCCTCATCCAGAATCGGTTCATGCCCGACCACCAGCGCAACGCACTGCTTGAAAAACTTGCCGAGCCAGGGAAAGCTCATCTGGTTTTAGCGGTGCAGGGCGGGGTGTTTGCCGAAGGAGTAGATTACCCGGGCGAACTCGCTGTGGGTGCCATTATTGTAGGGCCGGGGCTACCCAGAGTGTCGTTCGAGTTGGAGCTGATGCGACGGTACTATGAAGACAACTACGCCAAGGGGTTTGACTATGCGTACCTCTATCCCGGCATGAATCGCGTCGTGCAGTCCGCTGGCCGCATTGTTCGCTCGGAAAGTGATCGAGGCGTCATTCTTCTTCTTGATGAGCGATTTACGTATGAAAACTATGCTCGGCTTTTCCCGCGCGACTGGTATGAATCGTCACCCGACGAACTCATTGCCAAGGACTACCGGGAGGCCTTGGTTGTCTTCTGGGGCACTGGCAAAAGGCATGGATGAAGTGCCTGTGCAATCGGCGGTCCATCGTTTTTGTCGCGAAATCCCACTCAGAAATCCAGTTGACAAACAGAGGCACTTCTTATAACCTTTTGGCGAAGTCGATTGAGTTGGTAGTGGCTCAGTTTGCTTACCTCAGAACCGGGAACATAGGGCAACCCCCTGTCGAGATCCTGGTCTAACTGACAGCTTCACAAACTCTTCTTATCGGGGACAGATAGAGCATTGAACCCGTCCTCCATCGAACGGCGACTCTATCCAAGAATCAGTTGCCGTGTGCAAATTATCGCCTGTAGCTCGCCTTCTGGTCTTGAGGGAGTGATCACAAACCTTAGCCTCAACGG
>Ga0075421_100002698_pt1 | contig 21175 bp, 4 predicted proteins | sample SoiMetdeltSBSDD5_FD_75292 | JGI IMG/M metagenome (GOLD analysis project Ga0075421, IMG submission 75292) | Bulk soil microbial communities from a Populus tree surrounding site in Tennessee, USA - Soil MetaG P. deltoides SBSDD5 | ecosystem: Environmental > Terrestrial > Soil > Tree plantation... | reverse complement strand
CAATTGCTGGCATTGAGTTCGACCTGGAACGAGTTGAACCAGGTGATGCCGTTTCGCGATAACTCAAGATCTGCAAAGTTCTTCGCCTCTTCCTCCGGGGATAACCCAGCAGGCACAACCGCGATAACGACCGTTGTGCCTGCTGCTGGCGCCCGGCTCAGGCGCAAGCGGTAAGTGTCGGCTGCGCCGAGTTGCGCACCCTGGGCCCCTTCAACAACGAAGGAGCGCCCGTTGCTCTCTGTGGCGAGGACCATCGCCTCTTCATCATCTGCCACGTTGGCGGACAGTCCTTCGACCGGCAATCCACCCCAGTCCGTGTCGGCGGACTCGACGCTGTGCAGGATAATGCCGCTGTGCCCACGGAGATCATTGCTGACCACCGCCACGGGCGCCCGCGACGGATTCCCACCAACGAAATAGGTATCGCTGCCAAGACCGCCGTCGATTTCCGTCACCACCTCCAAGCCAGTGGACATGATGAAGAAGCGGTCATCACCTTCAGCGCCGTCGGCCACCAGGCGTTCGATGTTGACAAACGTGACGTTCAGTCCGGCGCCGAAAACGCCGCTGTCAGTCACGACGAAATCATCGGCGAATTCGGTGCCGACGATACGCACGGTATCAAAGCCGTCGCCACCGTCGATGCCGACCGGTGCGTTGACGACATACAGGATCGTGTCAGCCCCGCCGTCGCCCTTCATGTCAGTGCGGGCGCGTTCGTTATCGGTCGAGCCCTTGAGGGCAAAGGCGCGGACGGTGAAGACATCATCACCGTCGCCGCCGTTAAGGTTGAGGACTGCGATGTTCCGGAAGACGGTGAAGTTGTCGTCGCCGTCGCCGCCATTGATGGTGGTGGGGACGCTGACCCCATTGGAAAGCCAGCCGCGCGTGATTTCGACTGTAGTGAAGACATCCTCGGCAGTGATGCCTGTGATTAGTTTGCCTTCCGGATCTTTGATGCGCTCGGAGCGGAATACTTGTCCGATTTGCGCGCGATCGTTACCGTCACCCAAATTGATAGTCGCCGCGGCCAGCAGGTCATCCAGCACAACATAGTCGGTCCCACCGAGGGTACTGACGACGAGGCCTTCCATGCGCCGGTAATTGAAGCGCTCGATGTCGGCGCCTCCCTCGTTAATGACTGCGACAAACGCGGTGTCAGTGAACCTATCCGGTGTGAGCTTATCCGGGGAATAGAGGGCCGCAATAGAATTCTTTAATGCGGTTTTTCGCTGCGCTTCGGTGGCCCCGGGCGCAAGGTTATCCCATGCGGTTTGGAGGTCTGTCAATGCATCCTCAATCGCGTAAGCCCCGTAACCGTCTTGGATTCGGTTTTTGATTTCCGTAATCCTGTCTGGGGCTTCCACTTCACTGTCGGCAAAAACCTCGTCGATCACGAGTTGCAGAACCTTCACCCGTTCGGGGACGTAGCCGTTGACGATCGAAGACCTGATGTCGCCGAGCGCATCGGCATCAGTGCGCTTGTAGGCCGCTGTCAACGCGCTGAAGAGCGTGTTTGGCACATCGATATGGGCTGCCGCATACGCCGCGCTCATCGCCTTTTGCAACGCATCGAGCTTGCTGGCAGCGTCGGACGCCAGCACCTCATCCACGATTGCATTGAGGCTCGCCAGCGTTGGCGCATCGGTTGGGCTCAAGCTGCCGCGGTTGGCTTGCACAGCCGCCTTAAGCGGGCCCGCCAGGTTTTCCTGATATTCATGAGTGAGCGCCTGGACCATGGTCTGCGGGAGTTCCCATGGACCGTAGGCATCATTGAAGGCCTGCAGCATCGCCGCCAACCTGTCGGCGATTGTCGAGTTGAAAAAACGATCAATCAACCCTTGTAATTTCACCAGCGTGGGGAAGTACGAGTCCGCCATTGCACGCAAAAGCAGCGTGTCATTGCCCGGCGTGCCCACCACGATTAACGAGTCGATCCCGAAATCACCAGTATCATAGGCGGTGGTGAGTTCCGTGGTTGGGCCGCCGCGCACGCTGATGCGGTATATGTCTCCGTCGGCCTCTCCATCGAGCATGTCGGATCCGTAACCCGCTACCAGAGTGTCCTCACCCGCGCCGCCCAGCGCCAAATCATTCCCGCCGCCGCCCTCCAGATAGTCGTGACCATCACCCCCATACAATTTGTCCGAATCCCCTTCACCGTAGATCTTGTCGTTCCCCGTGCCGCTCCCGTTCTCATTGTCACCCCAAATCGTGTCCTGCCCTATTCCGCCCCAAAGCTGGTCGTCCCCATCGTTGCCCTTCATCTTGTCGTTGCCCGCACCGCCGAGCACTTTATCATGCTCTGTTCCCCCCGAGAGATCATCCTGCTCGCCACCCGTGGTGATGAATGGCTCAAGCGTGGTGACGGCGCCGATCGTTACCTCCCTGAACACGCCAAAGTCGCCGAAGACAACATCATCCCCGCTTCCCCCATTCGCCGTATCGGTCCCGTGTTCGCCGTAGATCACATCGTTGTTACCGCCGCCCTTGAGATCGTCATTTCCAAAACCACCATACAGGTGATCGTTGCCCGTGCTGCCATCCAGATCATCCCGCGCTCCCTTGCCGGTCTTGGACGTATCACGCACAGCGAGTTCAAGCCGGAGCGGATCGATCGTGTTTGGATCCGAATCCAGCTCGCGCGTGGTGCCTACACGGCGATCCGGCAGCACAGTGACTTCACCTCCATCGCCTATCAACACGTCGTCATCGGCCCCGCCATCCAGCGTATCGCTGCCGCCGAATCCTACCAGCAAGTCATCGTTGTCTTCTCCATACAGGAAATCGTCCCCGTCACTGGCTTTGATGCCCGCGGTGATGACCGGCACGACCAGGTAGTCCTTGTGATCGCCGTCACCGAACAACCAGTCGTTGCTACCCTTACCCCAGAGATGATCCGAACCCGCCCCGCCAAAAAGCGTGTCGTCGCCGCCACCGCCGGTCAGGTTGTCGTCGCCGCTGCCACCGACGAGGAGCGCGGCGCCGTTGCCGGACGTGCCGACGATAGTGTCGTCGCCCGCTTCGCCGTAAATCTCAAGTTTGACGTCGGAGGTCACGTTCGAGAAATAAATCTCGTCATCGCCTTCGCCGGCAAAGGCGATGATGGAGCTGGTGGCCCGATACTCCTGTGCCTTGGAAGATGGAATTCCAAACTGCGGCGCCCACACCTTAACGTGGTCGGCGTCGCTGCCCTGGCTGACATGGATCACCTCTTTGCCATCGGAGAGGTCGCCTTCAATTCGCGCGGCAGCGTTCTTGCCGATGTTCAGCTGGAGAGCGCCATTGCCAAGTTCAGTGGCAAGTGTGGGATATCGCGTGAAGACATTCTCGAACTCAAGCAGGGTGATGGGATCCGTGATTTGGCCCCTCTCATTAATATCAGGGATGGGCCACGGGAAGTTGATCTTCAAGAACCAGAAGAGTTCCGCGGTTAATTTGCCCGAGATGTCAAAAATGGCGAGTGGGGAGACCGCCGGGTTGCCGTACTTAATCTCGTTGCCAATCGTGGTCAGCAGCTCTTTGATCCGCACTTTGCCATCGTGGTCGGGATCGTAGAGATTGAAATCGATCTCCGCAAAGAGACCTCCGCCGACGCCGCCGCGCGCGATCACCAGATTCACTTCCGCCGCGGCCCATAAGCCTGCGTCGAACTGCAGTTCCGCGATGTCGTTGCCCGAGTCGTCGAGGTCGCCTACGAACAGACCGTCAAACAACAGCAGCGGATTACGGAAGCCACCCGCCGCGAATTGACTGATGCCGTGCGTATCATAGCCGAACGTGAATGGCCCAAACTTTGCCGCGAATTCAGCATTAATCGAGACGCCAAGCGGCCCGAAGATCGAGAAGAATGCGCTAAACTCGGCTTTGACCTCAAGCGGCGCCATCCTGAAGCTCACGAGATTGGCCGGTTGTCCCATCAACATGCCAAAGATCTGTGTGGGGTCGTCAATGATGTCGATCTTGAATCCCTCGCTGGCTGAGCCCGATTTCATGGCGGTGACACTTTCGGCAAGCCCCTGTGCAACATCCCCGAGCGCGTCACCCAAGCCGCCAGCCCAGGCCGGGAGGTTCAGTTGTTTCGTGAATTCCTTGAGCTTTTTCAGATTGGCAGGCTTGGCAAGATCGCCAGGGTCCAGAAATCCACCGGCACCGGTCGATGCAGCCACGCCTTGTGCTGGCGCCTCGTAGATCACCAAAGCTCCGGCGGGCAGAACGCTGTCGAAGTACAGCACGACATTGGTGCCTGTCACACCGCTCATGCGGTCGACGATATCCACAACCTGGTCGACCACCTCGATCGCCTTGATGATGCCTGGGTTGACCAGGCCGGACATTGCCGCGATATCGAGCAGCGAGGTCGGACCGGCCAGATCCGAGATAACCGGGATGGGTTCGGTCAGGAAATCGAGGAACGGTTTGATTGGCCCGGTAACCTCTTGCACCTTGGCGATAATGGGCCCAATGACGTCGCTGAAATACTTGCCAAGATCGAGGCCGACGTCGTGGAAGCCGACATATCGGAGACCATTCTTGAGGAACCCGCCCTTCAGACTCGATAGTGAGATGCCATTGAACTCATCTCCCGGAGTACTTGGGTTATCGACTGTTCCCAGGCTCCACTCGAACGCAAAATCCGCAACGAGGCTCGGGAAGTTTCCTGGATTGGGTACCAGGTCGCTATTGAGCTTGAGCGCCAACTGCAGGTCCGCAAGTGCCCGGCCCGCTATCCTGGCGTCGATGCCGATGCGGCCGAGTTCACTAAAGCCTAATCGAAGGTCGCCGGGGTTCTGGCGGTTCCGAACATCGATGCCGAACTGCACCGTCACGCCAGTATCACCCCGCTCAGCTTCGCGGTCGTCGGCTGGCTCGTCTGCCTCTACGTTCTCATGTCCCTCGACCTGGAGGAAGCCCAGGCGTCCGGTGATACCAAGACCCGGAGTCGTGACCCGTGCGGTGAGTTGCAGCTCGCTACTATCTCCAATGTCGAGGTAGAATCCATCCGAGAAGTTGATGCCGAAGCCCAACTTGAGAGCCCAGTCAATGTCGAGGTGGATGTCGCCCTCAGTTTCGAGGCCCAGGCCGGGAATGCCCAGGTTAAAACCGATACCCGCGCCCGCGTCTACGAGGACACCACCCATGTGGATATCCCAGTCGAAAAAGATATTCCTTGGGTTGGACTCCGTTCTGATATTGGTGTCGAAGACAATATCGCCTTGGCTGTCAACGAGACCCAGACCGCTTGGCCCCAACAATCTGTAAAGCGCCTTGGAGACGGGGTCCACACCCTGCGGAACTGATCCCGCCGCTAACAGCCCTCCGGCACCTCCAGGAGCAATCCCGGCCGCAGCGAAGGCCAAAGCTGGATTCGCAAGGTCTTCAATCGCTTTGCGGAATTCTTCAATGAAGCCGTTGCGGAAATCGGCGATGACGTCCACGGCCCGGGAAAGCTTGTCACCCACCAATGGCAACTCGAACCCCCCGATCGTTCCATCGAGCAGGTCCTGTAGCCCTTCCAGGAACAGGTCCACTCCGTCTATGCCCAGAAGCAGTTGGTCAAGCAGGCTGAGATTGCCAGGTTCGAACTTGAACAAGTCCGCAAGCGCAACGGACGTCACGCCGTCCGGTCCCACGGCGCCCGGAGTCAGACTGACCTGAAGCTTCCTGTTAAACGTATCGTAACTCAGGTTGCCGGTCACGGTGACCGTCCCCCGCTTGAGCGACTCAGTCGGGAAGTACACCGGCATGCCGACGTTCAGAGAGCCGCCAATCGCGACTGTTAAGTCATTGCCCAGGTCGATATCGCCGAGCGCGGCCATTCCGCTGGTCCCGAAGGCACCCAAGAAGCTGGCCGATACCAGCTTGTTGCTCAGCGCCGGCTGCAAACTCCCATTGATCGTGGCGGTGCCGTCGGTGATGAACACACCGAGGGGACCGACCGCAGCCTTGAAGTCGAGGTCCGTGGCGGCCAGTTTGAGCGTGGCCGCGATGCCGGTGCTGTCGAAAACATAGATGTCCAGTGGCTTCTCAATATCGAAGCCGAAGTCGAGGTCCAGGCGCAGCGAGCCCTCAGCCAGAAGGTCTGCGTCCCCGCCAAACTCCAACGGATCGAGTCCAAGGTTAAGATTCAGCGGCAACGACTTGCTGAATCCCACTGTCAACTGCGTATCAATCTTTAATACCTTGCTGCCGTTCGGGCCATCGACGAGCAGCAGATTAAGCTCTGGACTGTTGGGCGGAAGGCCGAAGGCGGCGAGCAACTTGTTTCTCAGCACCTGCAACGTTCCCGCCGGATCATTCTGCGCGGCAGTCACTGCTTCGCCGAACTTCTGCGCTATGCTGATCAAGTCTTTGACGCTGACATCGATGACGGGGATTGGATCGTTCAGGAACGACAACGCTTCGAAGTCATCGAGGAACTCTACTAGCGCCGCCAGACCGGCGAGGACGGACTCGAAGTTAAAGTCCAGATTCCCAAACCCGGCCAGCTCATCGAAGTGCTGAGGTGTTACTTTGATCACGGGCGCGTGGCCATCGAAAACGTTCTGACTCATGTCAGCCGTGATCTCGATCCGCGGACCTGTTCCCACGTCAATGCCCAGGCTGGATAGCGACGAGATCGTCTCCGGAGTGAGCGAAAGATTGATCTGGCCCTGGCCGGTAAGCGACAGGCTGAAGAGCGACTCGAAGCTCTCCTCCGCGTCAGTCTCCAGTGCGCTGATCAGTTCGGCGAGTGAGACGCGCCCGTCCGTTGAGCCGGCGGGCTCAAACAACCGAACGGTCAGTGTCGCTTTCAGCGCGTTGTTCGTCGGTGTAATACCGGCCCCACTGAGGCCGCCTTCTCCTTTCAGGCCTAAGCCTACAAAGCCGAAGCTAGCGGACGCCGTGAGCGGCTCGGGCGTGCCAATCTCGACTGCAAGACCAGCCAGTGGGTCGCTACCTAGCGGTGTCGGCTTCACGAAGAAGCGATCCAACGCCGTCAGCGCAGCGATGTCACCGCCTTCAATGATGCCGTCAGGGTGGTCTCCTTCCGTCCCACTGGAGTCCGCGCGCACGATCGCCAATAGAAGTCCCGCGGGCGAGTTGTTGAAAGTCTGAACCCTGAAGCTGCCGCTACCTGCAGGAATGTCGTCGAAAGTCCTATCCACCAGTGTTAGCCCGCTGCCGGCTGTGTTGATAGTGACCGACACATTGTTCGAGCTCGCGGTCTCGATTGCGTCGATGATGTCCTGGATCGTCGTATCGCCGCTGTCAAAGGCAACCCGGTAGGTCGCGCCACTACGCACCGTAATCAGCAGATCATCGCCATTGCCGTCGCCCGCAACGATGCCCAACTCGTTGGTCGCGGTGCCCGTCACGTTCTTCACTTGAATCGCTGAACCATCCGTAGTGGTGAAGGTGAGGGCGCCGTTGGAGAATCCGACTTCGATCCGCTCAGTGTTCAGCTGGGCCTTAATGTCGTTGATGATTGAGAATGGATGGGCATTGTCCTGCGTCTGCTCATGCGTCAGCAGGACGTCAAAGTCCGTCGTGCCGCCTTTCACGAGGGCTATCGTAAAACCGGCATTGGCGGTCAGTCTCCCTTTGAGTGGTGCCAACGTCTTGCTCGCAACCAACGTCGAATTGGGGCCGGTGGCTGTATCGCTGGTCAGCAGCCCAATCTCTGTTACGGCTGGATCCCCCGCCGCCGCGGTCACAGTTAAAGTTGACGCGACTGCCAGACCCACAAACTGTATTTGTTGCGGCGCCATTTGGCCCGGAGCCGCTGGCACAGGTTGCGCCTGCACCTTCCCTGCCAACATCGTCCCTTGCAGCGCTCTGTTGATATCACCAACAAGATCAACAACCGTCATGTTGTTGTCCGCCTCGAGCTTCGTCACGGTCACAGGCACCGCGGCGCCGCCATCCGCCGTGATGCTGAAATGAGCAGCGTCGGTCAGCTTGCCTACTATCGGCAGAGCGCTGTAGCGTTGGTTATCGTTCAGGACCAACGGATCGCTGAGTTCCGCCAACGGAGTATCCAATTGCAGCTTGTCGCTCGGCTCGGCATTTCCGAGAAAAACGCCGACCTCCAGGTTTAGCGTCCCGGATAGCCTGAACGCGAGCTCGCCGCTGGTTTCCAACTGCAGGAAATCGGGCAGGTTCTCGACGTCGAAGTTGAGCGGCAGGTTTAGATTCCCAAACACCTGCGACAGATCGAGCGTGAAGTTCAGCGTATCAGAGGCGGTATTGTAAGTGACTCCGGGATAGCTCCCAAAAGCATCAAGCAGGCGCAGGGACATCTGCTGCGCTGTCGCGAAAGTCGGGGCATTATTGCCGTTAATCAGTTTCCAGCGATCGTCCCCGACCGTGGTGTTATCGTCTGTTGCGGTCTTGGCGACTGTGACCTCGTAGGTCTTGCTCCCTGCGGTGATCGTGAAGCTGAGGTCGGCAGACAAGTTGCCCTCGGCGTCGCTAAAGGCGCTACTGCCCACAGCCTCCTCAAAGAACCTGCCTGTCGGCAGACTGCTGCTCTGCGAGGGAGCGAAGCCAAGAGCGGGGGCGCCAGTGACCGTGAATGATGTGAAGCTCGCGTCGAGCGCGATCAACGCGATCTTGCCGTCCACGTTTGCTGCAAAGAGCTTGCGACCGAGCCCTGCGTCGTCCAGCGCAGCATTCAGGTCGTGAAGCAAAGTCTTGTTATCGTCCAGTCTGGTGTCGTTATCGTCAATCAGTACCAGGTCGCGGAAGGTATCGGCCAATTGCATTGCTTCATCGAGTACGGGGCCAATCAGTGGCAAATTCAGGTTGGCAAAAGTGTCGCTGCGGCGGAACTCATCCAGCCAGAACGTGAGCTTGCCCAGGACTCCCACAATGCTGCCGGCATCCATGTTCGTAAAATTAGACATCTCGAGAAAGGCGGAAGTGCTGGGGAGCGTGAGGGTGATGGTTGATGGATCAAACACGTTGTCCATGTGGAAACTAATGGTGGTCTCCGGCGATGCGCTGATGCCAAGTAATGGTACCGCCAGCGGCAGTTGGAAGTCCGCCACCCCGGATAGATCTGTCGAGATGAGCGAGCCAAGATCATCCAGGCCTTCGATCAACTCGCGCAGGTCGATCCGCCCATCGGCCTCATTAGTGCCAGGGTCATTCAAATTGATGGTCAACGTCGGGTTGGCGGAGGCCGTTCCATCCACCACCTCGACACTTAAGAAGCCAAACCGCGCCGCAGCGTCAAAATCGCTTAGGGCGAACCGGATAGCAGCGCTGATGGATGCATTACGGATGAAGAAGTTATCCAGGAGTGCGTCCGTGCTGAACGACAGGTCATCCAGGTCCAATCCGAGCACGAAGTTAATGTCCACATCAACGCTCACTTCCGCCTCGCCATTGGAGGACACGTCGGCCAATCCGCTGTCGAAGTCGAAACCGAAATCAATCGGTTCCGTGTCCACGAGGGTGATATGGGCATTGATTCCGTAAGTCAGCTCCCCAGTGGCCGGGTTGTAAGAGAACGGCAACTCATCGAGACCAACAATGTCGTCAAGGATACCGGTTAACCGCTCGTCGTCCTCGCGAATGTCCGTCAAGGAGGAGACCAGTCCAGTCATCAACTCCTGCGCAGTGCCGAAGCTGGGCACCGATGATGCAGGGTCATCAAAGAACTTCAGTTGACTGAGGATTCGCTCGTCAATAACCGTGGCGATCCTGGCCAGTCCATCGAATGATTTGTCCAGGAATGGAATATCCACGTCCACGGCGGCCGATAGCTCCGCAAGCTTGTTCTTGAGTTCCAGGAAGCGGGTGAGAATCTCCTGCGGATTGAGCTTCAGGAAGTTCAAAAAGTCTGACCCGTCCTGTAATGCATCTTCGCTCGCATCGACGGCAAACTGGGCCGAGTGGATGTCAGCCCATGTAAAGGATATATCAGTCTGGGCGAGATTGAAGGAGTCCAGACCAGGGATGACCGCTACCGCGATGAGCGTGGCTTCGAAGATCACGTCCTGCGTGCCCGGACTCACGAGCGTGAACGACACCAGGTCCGTGATCGCACGCGCCAACTCAGGAATGCGGATTTTGCCGTCGCCCGACCCAAGATCGTTCAGGTCAAACCGCAAGGCCACATCGGGGTCAACCGTCAGGTCCACGTTTTCGAGTTGCACGCCCAGAAGGCCGAATCGCCCTTCCGCGACGACATCGCCGTCGATGTCAACATTCGTAATGCTAAATTCCGGTTGGGCCGCGTCAGGCTGGATGAAGAAACCTTCGGTGTCGATGCCGAAGGTCACGTTCAAATCGATGTTAGCCTTTATCTCGGCTGTGCCTTCAATGTGGATGCGGTCCGCAAGCGCATTGCTCAGGCCCAGTTGAGCAACCAGCGCATCACCCGCCACTCCGAGATCGACAATTCCCCGCAGCAACTTTGAGAGCTGGACTCTGAAGATCACACCATCATCGAATTTGTCGCCGGCCGCGATCGGCGTAATACCGTCCAGTTTAGTGGCCGTTACAGTGCCCCCAGGGTCAATCCCTGCAAGGGCGTCGCGCAGCGCCAGCGGCCCACCTGCCAGAATATCTGCGATGCCGCCGAGGCTAAGCGCGTCGCGCAAAACACGTTGCAGCACCGATCCCCCCAGATCGAGCTGAGCCCGCCCGCCCGGCGTAACCTGGGCCAAGTCAGCCACCGGATCCTTAGGCCGGACCGCTACCGCTTCGACCAATTCACTGTTCAACGCCAGCGCCAGTGAGTTCGCATTGATGGCCCCCAAATTGGTCCCGGCTGAAGTGGCAAACATCTCGCGCGACAGCCCGAACAGCCCCTCGATACCGCCCTGTACTTCCGATTCCGAGGAGTGCGTCAAGAAATTCGTCACACCGCCAGGCGCTGTCGTGCCCGTGCGCAGGACATAGGGGAGGTCCTCGACGCCCGTAGCCGTCACAATCACTCTGGCCGTGCTCTCCGCCGCCCCGCGGTCCGCTTCGAAGCGATCGTCGTCGTCGAATTCATATTTGGCCACCAACGAGCCGTCGGCTGTGAGTTGGGCTACATTAGTGTTGGCGGGACCGCGGAAGGTGATGTCATAGCGGGTCTGATTCAGCCCATCTCCATCGAAGTCGCCGCTGCTGCGGGCCACGTCAACATTCGTAATCCCAGCGAGCTTCTCCAGTTCGGACTCAACCTCAGCGTTACTTGCGTCGAATGGCAAGGCTGCCGTCGTGTTACCACCGAACGTTAGCCTGAACCTGCCACCGGCGGCCTCTACCGTGACCTGCTGCACCTCGTCTGTTCCGCCGCCGCCTGGTGTCGTTGTCGTCACGTCCACTGAAGCGCCGAAGCCCGACCTCGGTGTGTGCGACCGGTCGTTCACCATGTTCTGGATCTGGAGCACATCCGTCGCGGTGGTGCCGCCCGTGTCGACCACGGCGATGCCGCCTGCGATCGCGATTGGCCCATTCGTCCCATCGAGCCTTACCGTGTCGGCTGCGGATTTGCCATCGATCTCGATCTTGCCTAACGCCGAAAGCTGGATTGTCTCGGTCGCCAGCGGCGATAGCGAGCCGTCGGCCTTGGACAGGAACACGTTTAGCATCCAAGGCTGGTCAACGTGCCGCCGCAGCAAAACCGTGTCTGCTATGGTCGTACCGCTAATCCGCAGTACGCTCTGTTGCTTAAGCGCCGTGTCCGCGTTCGGCAGCGTCCAGGCCCCGCGCCCCAACGTGCCAGCCAGCAGCAGGTCGTCCGTGGGATCATATCGTAAATCCGTCACTAACACGTTTGGCAGCCCCAGCCCAAACTCGCCGAAAGTGAGGTTGTGCGGGCCGGCCGCGGGCAACGTCGCGATCGTGGCCAGGTCAACCGTCGTGCGGAAGACACCGCCAAGGCCGCCAACCAGCAAAGCGACCTGGTCGTCGGATGCATTTGTGTTGCTCTTTTTATCGAGCACGACCAGTTCAAGTGTCCGCAGATCACCGGCAACTTGAGCGAGGTTGCTGCCAAGGGTCAACTGACGCCACGGGGCAAAGCTGATCGGGCTGGTCTTGGTGTACGGCGTCCCTGTGTTAAGGGTGCTGTGCCAGATCTCTCCGGCGCTGTCGAGGACGTAGACCTGCTTCCAGTCATCGGGATGAACCACCAAATCGATCGGGACGGCAGCTCCCGCCGCTGTTTGGAACGATGCGTCCTGGATGAAATTGAACCCGCTGTCCGCCGAGCCGAGCCTCACCCAAAGACTCCCCGTATTTTTCTGCTGGCCACGGTCAGAAGCCCTTTCGATCCAACCGCTTCCGGGGTGCGTCACATCGCGCACTCCCACAAACGCAATGTCCCGCATCGGCGTCCGGGCGCCAGAGCCATCAAACTCGTATCCGCCTGAAACAATGGTCTGGACCAACCCCACGCGGGCCTTCTCAGGCAATCGGCCCACCCCAAACCAAACTAGGTCGGGTTCACCATTGCGCAGCGAAACATCGTCGCCTCGAGTCGGGATCAAGAAGTCAGGATCTTCCTCGTAAATCACCTCCGTGCCGATCAGGAACCGGTACGGGTCGATGGCGTTGACGTCAAACGGGTTCCCAAACCGCACGAGCGTAGGATCCACCTCCTCGCTCAGGTCATCATCGTCGAATGGCCCCGTGCCGTTGACCTCTAAAGATAGCCGGTCCGTGTCGGAGGAACCCGTGCTCGTGTCCGTGATCCGTTTGAAAAAAGCCAACTGCTGGACGCTCGAGTACAGGAGACTCAGGCCGGTGCCCTGCAGCGCTGAATCGACAAACTGTCCATCGCCGCCGGTCAGGCTCTGCCAGATCAACTGCCTCATCCCTGACTGGAGAACCACGCCGTTATCCTGTGCGCCACCAATAATGATGTTGTTGAGCGCGTCGTAAGCGACCGAGGAAAACTCGAAAAGTCCCATCCCATTGAGCGATTTCCAGCGCCTCCCGCTGGTACCCGGGCTCTCAAGCTTGACGATTCCGCCATCGTCGACCTCGATGATGTTGCCCTGCGCGTCGAACACCATGTTGCGCGAGTCAGGATGAGGGGCGGTATCGTTAGCTCCATCATTGACGACCGAGCTCCAGCTCGTCCCGTTATAACGGAAGATTTGCCCCGTATAAACTCCGCCAAAGATTCCCAGGATACCTCCGTGGAGGTCAGGGGTAGTATCGCCACCAACGTAGATCACGTTCGAGTCGGACGGGTCTGCCACGAACGAAAAGTGTCTGTTGGCCTGGCCGCCGTGGTGGATCCCGCCCGTGTCGATGTCGCCGGGTGCGCCGATCGGCAGCCAGGTCTTGCCCTGGTCGCCAGACTTGTAGATGGCCGCAAGTCTGCCACTTATCCTGGCAACGACTCGATCGCCTTTCACATGAGCGAACTTAAGCCCGGAGGTGAGTGTAAGCTCAGTGTAGCCCGGGTTGGAATTGTCGACTTTGTCGAGAATCAGACTCGTGTCGACCGTCACGGTTTCGGGGTTCGTTCCAATAATGTCCAGCGTATCGCCTTCGGCAAATGGAGCGAAGAACGGATCCTCGCGCGCGATCCTGATCTTGTCTGCACCAACCGGCACATCAGCGAAGAGCTGGCCCGAGTCGGTTGCGACCGCCACATACACCGTATTGTTGCCGCTGACAGCCAACCGTATCCGCTCGGCGCTGCCGATGATGTCCCGAGACATGTTACCTGTGATGCTTAGCCAATGGACACCGTCATCCGTACTGCGGAATATGCCTAGGCCCGGGAAGGCTGCATAAAGCGTCAACGGGTCGCCCGGATTGGCCGGAGGCTTGGCCATCAACGCAGAAACAACGCCCGGTCCAGGCAGGTTGAACTCGTTGGCGGAGAACGACAACTCGAGCTGCAGGCCCCCCGCCCCAACCGTCCCACCGCTGGGGTTGACCGTGAGCGGACTGGTCACGCCATCGTACTCGCCTGCATCGGTGAGAGCCACCTGCCGTACCGCGCCGCTGACATCAACGGATATTATTTCGAACTGGGCCTGGCGGTGAACGGTCACTCCGCCACCGGCCGGGACATTGGCAGTGATAACATCGCCCTGCCTGTAGCCGCTGCCGGCCATTCCCGTCTTTATCGAGAACGACACGACGCCGACTTCGTCATTGAGCGCATCGCCATCGTCGTTATCAGAACTGAACGAACTCGTAATCCCATCAACGGCCTTGGAAGCATCGTCGCTGGTCAGCCGCGTGAAACTATTCCCACCATCCGTGCTGCGGTACAAACCTCCGTCGCCACTCGCTGTGACCACGACAATGTTCCCTTTGGCCACAATCCCGGTAACCACCCGGTCGCGCAACTCTTTCTCACCAATGATCTGCCACGTCTGGCCCTCATCGGTCGACTTCAATAGACCCCGAGCGACGCCACCCTCAAAATTCAAGCTGCTCGTGCTTCCCGTGCCAGCGTAAATGATGCTGGCGTCGTCGAGATCGAGTGTGATCGCATTGATCGCCAGCGACGGGAACTGATCGGTCAGTGGCGTCCAGCCGATTTCGTCCGGTTCGTCGGTGCTGCCGTCCCCATCATCGTCGCTGTTGTTCGTTCCGCGCAGGGCTGTGGTCGTCTTCCAGACGCCCCCATTGACCGTGCCAGCGTAGATGATGTTCGCATTCGTTGGATGCGTAGCCACGGTCTGGACTGCACCATTGACTTGCCCGTTGCCAAGCCGGGAGTAGCTGCCGGTCGCGAGTGTCGGTCCCTGTTCGATCCACTGGGGCAACCCGGATTCGAAGAGGGTCTGGCCAGTAAACCCTGCGGACGCAAGGCTTTCGCCGGATAGAACCGCCCGCTCGATCAAGGTCAGGGTAATGGTGTAGTTCTCTGGGCCATCGAGGCTGCCATCTGCAAGGACCCATGCACCCGTGAGGCTGTTGATCTCGATGGTATCAGCATCCGGCCCTCCCCGAACGTTGACCGTCGCGCTTGCCAGGAACCCCAGATTGGACCCTAGAGTAATGCGATCCTCTCCCTCCATTCCCTGGATCGTGAGCGTGAAATTGGGCGTGGTGATGTTCAGCGGCTCCACCGTAATCCGGTCGTTGCCCCCAGCCAGGTTGATCAAAAGTGAACTGATTGTGTCAGGAAAGCTGAACGACTCGAACGTAGGAGTCGTGTTCCGTCGGCCCTCAACAACAATCTGGTTCGTCACCGGATTCCTCCTGACCACGACTTGATCCGCAGCATCGGTGATTTCCACCTCGACCGCCGGCGCGCCGGAGATCTGTTGCATCTCCGTCGGTTCCAAGCCGCTGAACCGGGTGACGACCCCGTCCACATCAAACCAGCCCGAATCAGGCCCAGTCGCTGCGTAAGCGACTCGGTTGTAGGGCCCACCCGCCAACACAAGCGTATCGAACCCCAAAGCTCCGCCCTCGATCAAGTCACTGATCCGGCCAGTCGACTCAAAAATGAAGGTATCGTCCTCGCCTCCACCGCGAAGATTCTCAAACTCTCTAAACCCCTGCCCGTTCAGCAGCCCGGAGTTTAAACCCGTGATTCTCCAGATGTTGGTTCGATTATCGGCAGCCTCCAGAGCGTCGTTTCCGCCCCCTCCGTCTACGATCAAAGTCCCGGTAAAGGCCGAGAGTGCACCAATCGACAACGTGTCGTCACCCTCTCCGCTATTGATAACCAGTGAATTGATCGGCACTGCGAATGTGATGCTCTTCAATGCGCTATTTTGGCTCTCAACAACCAATAAGCCGGACACCTCCGCCCCGTGCACCCGGATATGATCCGACCCGGAATTCCCCGTAAAAGTGCGGCTCGTTACAGCGGCGTAATCGCGGATCGATTCCAACCCCGCGTGACTTAATATACGACCGTCCAGATGCACTACTCCCGCATCCTGTCCAAGACCCTCGTAGGCAACGGTCGCATAGCTGCCTCCTTCAAACACCAGCTTATCCAAGCCCCCGGTACCACCCTCGAGTTGACCACTCACACCGCTGTTCGCCCCAATAACGAAAGTGTCGTCATCGCCAGCCGCGCCGATCAGGTTCTCGATCCTCGAAAACAGAACATTTCCCACCGCCCCACCGCCCCAGCTATCGATGTTCCACTGCCGCGCGACGCCTTGGTCACTTTGGATTCTTAGGGTGTCGTTGCCTACGTCTCCTTGAATGGTGACTGCTAAATCGTCCGAATCGAAAACGCTTTGATCGATGGTGAACGTATTCCTGGCATGGAGAGCGCCTTCGATAGCGTCAAAAATCAGAACCGTCGGAATTCCAAGTTGTTGAGAGAAGAGAATCTCGGATTGGAGATTAAGGATTTGAAGGGAACCCGCCTCGACTTGCAGTAGGTAATCGCTAACGGCGAAATCTACAATTCTTAAGTAAATCTCTGAGGAAGCCGGGGGACCATTGGCTGCACGGAGCGTCTCGATAAGCTGTTCGGTAGTGGAAGAAGCCGAGCTGGAATAGCTCGAAAGGACGTTGTCAGGTTCCGCTTGCTGGGCGGTCGCAGCCTGTTCTTCACCTTCCGTTTCGGTTTCGCTGGCCTCGGAAGGCTCCTGCTGCTCAGAACCTTCAGCAGACCCTACAGAGATCGGAGCATCAGTCGGTACCGCGTCAAAAATTGAGCCCAGTTGCGTTTCCGGACTATAGGTGAGTGCAACATCCGCTTGGCTCTCCGCAGCCGATTCTGACTCCGAAATTATTACAGCAGGGGTGTTCGCCAATGGATCGTCGACAACTGTTGCAGCGACCAGAGGTACGCTAGCATCCAAGAGCACCCTCGACTCAAGGGCCTCCAAGCGAAACAAATCCGCTCTGCCAGGTACGTTCACAATATGCCCAAGGCTCGCTAACTACACGGAAATTACTACTCTGCATGGCTTCTACTCTCTCGCGTATTTGCGTGTCAAGAGTTTTCTGCCCGACCCTCAAGCTGGAGAGTAAAACGCGCGTAGGCGCCAAGACGATCCGCAAATATGGCCCGCCACAGACTCCCTATGAGCGGCTCTGTGCTTCTCCCCATTTAACTTCAGCGCAGAAAGAACAACTCCGGGCTCGATGCCAACAGCTCAATCCGCTACATCTCAAAGCGCAGCTCGAAGAACAGCTCAAAAACCTGTTCCACCGGCTGCAAGCTGGGTCAGCACCATTATGAGTCAACCAAACCACTTCTCCTGCCCCCTCCGGTTAGGTTTTGCCATGAGTCAATACGGCAATGCCTTAGCCACGCCTCATGAACGGCAAACTCCCAGTATTCTGCACGAAGGTTGCCGATTTCATGCCCTATCGCCAGGCTGTTTTGGTCGCAGTAATCAGTAATCCGGGTTCCGCGCACCAATTCCATGACGAAGAATGGCCGCCCGGTTTCCGCCGCGCCTGCATCGAGCACCTTGGCAATGTTCGGATGATCCATCAGCGCGAGCGCCTGCCGCTCGGCCTCGAAGCGCGCGATGACGCTCTTCGTATTCATGCCAAGCTTGATGACCTTGAGCGCCACCTGCCGTCGAACCGGTTCTTCCTGCTCGGCCAGGTAAACCACACCGCAGCCGCCCTCGCCCAATTGCTGGAGCAATTTGTAACGACCGATCCGATCACCTGCCTTTTCGGTCACGAAAACGGTCTGGCGAAGGATGGGTGAGTGATTGAGAAAGTCGGGATTGACGTTCCTGGTCTCCGCTTCGAGCAGCGACACAATCTGGTCCTTCAGCGCCGGGTCGTCCTGACAGGCTTCGTCCAGAAAACGATTGCGTTCCGCACCAGGAGGCCGCGCCTTGGCTTCATGCAACAATTCAATAAGTCGATCTGTCTTTGACACGATCCAGTTGGTGAAGGCGCATGGTCCTTCACCTCTTCATGCGAAATCCGGCCGCGAAACTTCTCAATCCTTTGGCTTTTCCTTTAACGCGTCATTCATTTGGTTGTTTGCTTTTGCATCTCGCGCAAAAGCCACGAACGGGCAAATCCCCACACCCGCTCGGCAGTCCCCGGCGAAATTCCGAGTTCATGTGCGCCTCGGCATGCGTCAGGCCAACGAAGAAACAAAGCTTCACCATTGCCGCGGCGCGGGCGTCCACCGTCGTCAACCGCTCCAGCGATTCATCCAGGGCAAGCAACTCGTCATCGGGCATGGGTGACACCAGCTCCAAGCCCTCCAGGTCAAGGCGCTCGAAGTGGCCACCGCGCTTGAGGGCCTTCTTCTCCCGTGCGCGGTCCACGAGGATGCGCCGCATCGCCTCGGCGGCCGCCCCAAAGAAGTGGGCGCGGTTCTGAAACTGCGCCTCCTCGGGTGTAACCAGGCGCAACCAGGCTTCATGAACCAGAGCAGTGGGCTGGAGAGTATTTCCCGGCGCCTCCTGCGCCATCTTGTGGGCAGCCAGCCTTCGCAACTCGTCGTAAACCAGAGGCAGTAATTCATTGGCGGCAGAGGGCTCGCCTCATTGAGCGGCTTCAAGGATGCGCGTGAGTTCGCTCACGCCTACCATACTAAACAATGGGCCAAAAAATGTCGAACTCGGCCATTAACACTTCGTTGTTTCAAACCACACTGCAAGGGGCTGAATCACCAGGCGTTGCGTAAGATTTTGGTCGTTGAATAATCACGAGGGTCGATTTCCTTCACCCGCTCGAATCAACGCCGCCGACGGTTGGCGTTTTAAAAACTACTTTACCCTCGAAAGGCCCAAGGAATTCGCGTCGAACCAGACCTGGCCCTTGGTAGCGCGGAGTTCGCAGACGAGTTCGACTTCCGCTTCAGAACCCGGGACTTCGAATTGGTATTCGAGTGGCGTCCAATCCTGATCGCCGGAAAGTTTGTTGGTGCGCTTCCCGCCGGAGATACGCAGACCGGCGCCGCTGCCAAGATCGCTTTCCTGCGCAGCGATGCCCTGGGCTTTGGCCTGACCTACGAAACGGTACTTGCCGGGCGCGAGGATGACCTTGGTACGCCATGAAGCGATACCAGCACCATTGATGGCCAGCACGTCCTTACCAGACCCACTTTTGGTCTTCTCAAGTTTGGTGTCGCCGGACTCCTGCCGGGTCCGCCAGCCGGAAATTTTTGCGAAGCCGGTGCTGTCGAATTGCAACGGCTGCGGCGGCGGCGTGGCGAGCTGGTCCGCAATGTTCTTCGCTCGAGCGACGATGCGATTGCGCATCTCGGCGGCGTAGCCATCGACGGCTTTGGCTTCGTTGGGATTGCGCGCGCCGGCTTTGAGTTTGGCAGCGGCTTCGTCGAGGCGCTTGTTCAACACGTCGAGCTTGAAGACATTCGTGTAGAGCTGGCCGACACGTTGGCTGTAGAGGTTGCGGCCTTCGGGTGTTTGCAGGACGGCTCTCACGAGGATGCTGTTCATCGGCGGCCAGATGGAGACGCCGGAATTGCCGAAGGCCCAATCGATCCCGTGCGTGATGAACACGAATTTGTCCGTAACCGGATCGTGGTAGATGCGGTAATTGTTTCGGTTCAACGCGTAGCCATCGGTGTGCGAGGTGAACATTTCGAGCACGAGGTGTGAAATGAAGCCGTCGACATCGAGGAGCTTGCGCAACTGTCTGAGCCGCTCGGCGGGATCGGGAATCTTCGTGGCTTCCACCAACGCCTTGCGGTCAGTTTGTTGCGTGTCCTCGCCGTTGTCCTGGTCCATGGTGCCGTCGATGTCGTGGAGGTACGCTTCGTAAAGATTACCCTTCGGGCTCTTGAAGTGTTGACGCAGGAAATCCTTGTTCATGGCTTCGGCAATGACGTAAAGCCCGAGGTCGCGGCCATTGAGCTGGACGTACGCATAGGTGATGCGCGCGGTGGGCAAACCGGCATCGCGGAAGAGGCCCAGGCCCATCAGTTCGGCCAGATGGGTGCCGTCCTGGGCTGAGTTGTTGAGCATGATTTTCTGAAGACCCATGTATTCCTGGTCCGGGGCGAACTCGTCGAACTTGACGGCGAAGCTCGGTTTGCCTTCGAGCGGTTGAAAGCTGCCCATGCCTTTGAGGCGGATCGCGGAATTCGGGAGCACAGTGTCGCCGATGGTGATGGTGCTGTGAACATACTTGCGGTTTTCCCTTTTGAGTGCGGCAAGCTGATCGTCGGGAATTGTGATTTTGATTTTGTGAATTGTTTTGCCGACAAAGAAATCGGTCGCTAACTCGGTCTTTTTCTTCTTTGCTTCGGCGGCGAAAACCGGCAGCGCAAGGAGTGCCACCAGGAAGCAGGTCCACGCTTTCATGGGAGGAGTTTTACCCGAGATTGGAGAACTGGCAATTCCATTTGGAGGGGCGTGCGCGGTAGCTTGATCTACCTTGGTTTACCTGGAATAGGCTTCCTTCGCAGAGTTCCTTTCCCAGCCACTTGCACATTCAATTCTTACAGGTTCCTTACGGCTCCTTACAGGTACCTTACAGGTAGCGGACATGCATTTCAGCCAATGTTCATGCGGGTCCTTACAGGTCTTACAGGTCCAACCCCCCAAGGGTGGGGGGGTGCCCGCATCGAACGAGGCCGAGGACGATTCTATTGCTACGTTCTTGGGGGATTGGTGATGCCCATGGACATGTAAACGGTGGTGAAGGCTTCGACGCCGAAGTCGGCGGGTTTTACCCAGGCGGCGGGGACATAGAGCAAACCGCCTCCAACGGGAACAGGCGCGGAGGGAATGAGGATGGCGTGGTAGCTGTGGCCGGCGAGCACGATGGGCTCGGGATTTGGCATCAGAGCGAGGACGGCGGTGCCGCCTTCGCCGCCAAAGAAGCACCACACGGGTCGCATGGCGCCGTAGTCCGCCTTTTCCTTGTACTTGAACATGGCCACGAAGCGGTCGGCAGTGTCGTACAGGCCGCCGATCAAGGGAAGGCGCCGCACGGTATTTTTGAGGAGCCGGTCGAACATTGGGCGCAAGCGGGATTGAACGAGAAGACCAAGGACGTAGATGGCGATCATCAACAGGAGTGCTCCGAAGAAATACGCCGCCATTTGGTTCGTGACGAAAGCCAGGCCCACTCCGCTAAGAATCTTTCCGAGAAAACTCTCCGGCCCCAACAAACCGTGCAGAAATCTGGCGACCCAAACAAGCAGGCCAATGGTCAAAGCCACCGGCAGGAGCGCCAGCAGGCCAGCCAGGAACGTGCCGATGAGACGATTGCGCGGTTCCGTCATGGCCGTCTATAGCCAAATGCCGGGGGCCGGGTCAAACCTCGGCTGCGCGGCCATTCCTGCGATCACGGAGTC
>Ga0075421_100002697_pt1 | contig 21178 bp, 19 predicted proteins | sample SoiMetdeltSBSDD5_FD_75292 | JGI IMG/M metagenome (GOLD analysis project Ga0075421, IMG submission 75292) | Bulk soil microbial communities from a Populus tree surrounding site in Tennessee, USA - Soil MetaG P. deltoides SBSDD5 | ecosystem: Environmental > Terrestrial > Soil > Tree plantation... | reverse complement strand
TCTGGCCTGTCCCGTTTAATTTGCCGCTTGTCTTGCAAATAACCAAACTTGTGGATTAACTTGCAGGCTTGCTTCAAACTCTGGGGAAGAGGTTATGCGGCACTTTGTAACACATGACATTCGTCTATTCTCAAGTTCCCCTCATGCAAGTATCATGTTCATATGCCTCATAAGCAAGCCGCACACCAGGACTTGATGCAGAACCGGGCCTCGCTCACAAAATTCGCGTGGTTATCCATCGGCGCGGCCGTATGCACAATAGCACTCAAGGCTGGCGCTTATTTACTGACAGGTTCGGTCGGTCTTCTTTCGGATGCAATTGAATCCCTGGTCAATCTGGTCGGGGCAGTCATGGCATTGTTCATGCTGACAATTGCCGCGCGGCCCGCCGACGAAGATCACGTGTATGGACACACCAAAGCGGAATATTTTGCCAGCAGCACCGAAGGCTTGCTCATTCTCGGCGCGGCGATAGGGATCATCAGCGCTGCAGTTCAAAGACTGCTCCAGCCCAAAGAAATTGAGCAGTTGGGGTTGGGGCTGGTCGTTTCGGTGGCAGCGACTTTGATCAACTTTGTCGTGGCGCGCATACTGCTGAATGCAGGCAAACAGCGTCGTTCCATCACGCTCGAAGCGGATGCCCATCATCTCATGACCGATGTATGGACGTCGGTAGGCGTGATCGGCGGTGTTGGTCTCGTTGGGCTGACGGGCTGGAACATCCTTGACCCAATTGTGGCTATTCTGGTTGCAGTCAATATCATTTGGACCGGTGTCAAACTTGTCCGCCGCTCGGTGGCAGGATTGATGGATGAGGGCCTGCCTGAGCAGGAACAAAAACTGATCCAGAAAGTGATCAGCAAATACCGCGAAATGGGAGTGACTTTCCATGCCCTGCGAACGCGCCAGGCGGCGGCACGCAGATTTGTGTCAGTTCACGTTCTTGTCCCCGGGCATTGGACAGTCCACGATGCGCATCACATCGCGGAGGATTTTGAAAATGACATCCGCGCTGCTTTGGGCGGAGCGGTTACGGTCCTCACTCATCTTGAACCGGCGGAAGATGAAATATCCATGGACGATATAAATCTGGATCGGTGATATCGATAATATGGAATCGCCCGGAAAGAAATATCAAGTATGTCAAATATCAATACTCAGACGAGAAACAATAAGTTGATTGAGCAGGTACGCCTGCATGATCATTATGATCCGCATCAACGTGAATTCCGGCTTTCCGATGTGATCCTTGGCGGACAGGATGGCCTGGTCAATGTGCTGGGGGTTATTTTGGGAGTTGCCGCGGCTACACGGGATGTGCGTATCGTCATCGCGGCAGGGTTGGCCGCGACCTTTGCCGAGTCGATTTCAATGGGCGCGGTGGCCTATACGTCCACGCTGGCGGAGAATGATTTGTATCACAGTGAATGGGAGCGCGAACACCGCCATATTCACCTGGCGCCCGACGTGGAAGTTGAGGAGATCCGCGATATCTACCGTAAAAAAGGCTTTGAAGGCGAAACACTTGAAAAGATCGTCGAGGTCATTACTTCCAATCCAGACGTCTGGGTGGATGTGATGATGGCGGAGGAGTTCCAGTTGACGCCGCCGGAAAAATCGAAGGCGCTTCGCTCCGCGCTGATTGTTGGATTCTCCGCACTGATTGGCTCCATCATCCCTCTCTTCCCGTTCTTCTTCTGGACCGTAAACCTGGGCATCTGGTTCTCGATCTTCATCTCCGCCCTGACTTTGTTCATCGTTGGCTTTTACAAAGCGCGCGTCACCGTTGGCAAACCTGTGCGCAGCGGCGTGCAGATGGCCGTGATCGGCACCGTCAGCGCGCTGGCCGGGTATCTGGTGGGCTTGATCTTCCAGGCTCCGACGGTGCCGTAAAGAATGCAGATTTAGCACAACAGGACCGGGTTTTCTAAAGACCAAATCTCAAAAGGTCTCCTGTGATTGAATGGGGAAAGACAAACCGCTATGCTATACTTTCAAATAATATGATCCACCGATTCGATATTCTGATCAAGCGCGCAAGATTACGGGGTAACTTGGAGGCTTTGGTGGATATCGGTATTGCCAATGGACGGGTTATATCACGCGAAGAAAACCTGGCTGGAGACGCGAAGTCTGTAATTGACGCGGAAGGAAATTTAGTTACCGAATCTTTCGTCAACCCTCATCTGCATCTGTGCAAAGTCTACACATTGCAAATGATGGATGAAGAGGCGCTCACTTCCTATCAGGGCGAAGGTATGGGCAAAGCCATGAATGCCATCGAATTGGCGGCGCGGGTCAAAGAGAAATATGACGAAACGTGGATCATAAAGAATGTCCGCAAGGCAGTGGCGCAAGCGGCACTGTATGGCAATACTCATATCCGCGCCTTCGCCGACGTGGACAACAAAGCCCGCCTCGAGGGAGTCAAAGCACTGATCCGTGCTCGGGAGGAATTCAAAGGGATTGTGGAAATTCAAGTGTGCGCTTTCGCACAGGATGGCTGGGTGCGTGAGCCGGGTGTGGATAAACTCATGCATCAAGCTATGGAACGGGGCGCAGACGTCGTTGGTGGGATTCCATGGATCGAATATACGGAAAACGACACTCAACAGCACATCAAAGCGATTTTTGATCTCGCGCAGGAATTCAACAAAGATGTTTCCATGTTGGTAGATGACGCCGGTGATCCTGGCCTGCGTTCGTTGGAAACCATGGCCATTGAAACGATTCGACGCGGCTGGCATGGCCGATCGCTCGCACATCATGCACGTGCGATGGCCCTCTATCCACAACCTTACTTCCAGAAAGTCGCTGCCCTGCTCAAGCAGGCAAAAATGGCAATTGTGAGCGACCCGCATACAGGTCCGCTGCATGCGCGCGTGAAAGAACTCCTGGCAGAAGGTGTAAACGTTTGCCTGGGTCAGGACGATATCTCAGATGCTTATTATCCGTTCGGGCGTAATAATATGCTCGAAGTAGCTTTTCTCGCCTCACACCTGCTTTGGATGACCACCCGCAGCGAAATGGAAACGCTCTACGATATGATCACCATCAACGCGGCGAAGGCAATCAATGTGAAGGAACATCAGCTGAGAGTTGGAGCGCCCGCGAACCTGGTCGTATTGGATGCACCCAACGTCTTGGAGGCTTTGCGCGAGCACAACGCGCCGCGCTTTGTCATCAGCCATGGAAATCTGGTTGATCAAAGCGTAATAAAGTCGTTTACTTAGGGTCAAGTGATGGCTGGCAAACCTTTCTAGACTGGATTCCATCTAAAAAGATCATGGTCATGAAAAAAAGATTGTATTACACAGAAAATGAAACTGAGCGCCTTATGAGGGAAAAAGGTCTGGAAAATTTGTCCATGAGCGAGAAAATAGAGAAATTGCTTCACGGCGATCGTGAGATTTTCGATATTCTTGCCACGGATGTTGCCTATCATCCCAGTCAAGAGTTGATTGATGAGCTAGTAAATGTCATTTATGAAGAGCGCTCGGGTTATCATGGTGCTCTTCATGTCCTTGCACTTTGCAATTACACTGAAATCATACCTTATTTAGTTTCAAGGCTCGTGTCCGATGCACATCTTATACATATTTTTTACAGCGTTGATGATGCGCTTTTTGAGTACGATTCGGGGTTGGTTATCAATGAAATAAAGCAGCAGTTATCGGAAAATCCTGATATTTCGCTACCGAGAGTAGAGTTGTTGCTCAGAAAACTGTATAGAAAGCCATCCGATGAAGCTAATGATACGGTTAAGAGCGACATACGCAAAATATTGGAACAAATTGCCACATCTGCCCATAACCCAATTGGTTACCTTATTTCGCATGAGGAAAGATCCTATCTTGAGTCGCTTTTTGATAAGACCAGTAACGCCTATCATATGGGAGAAGCCCTTGGTACCTTTGAAATTTTTGACTATTCATTCGCCAAGTTCCGAACGCAACCAATCACTCCCTCAGATACAAGTGATCATCTTTTAGACACACATTGGCTTGAAACAAGTTCATATCAAGGATTTATATTTCAGTTGGGTGTGGTCGAATGCTATAAAGATGCGCCCGAAAGAGTACGCTATTATGCTCCATTTGAAGAAAATGGATATAAATTATGGGAAAACTACAGGAAACAATTACAGGATATTCTATGCGGTATTTCAGAGACCTATAAGAAAGAACAAGAAAACCTAAGGAAAAGAACCGAAAATAGTCTGATAATACTTGCACCAATTGTCATGTCGACATTAAATCTTCCACCGAAAGCAGCCGGTATAGCTGTGGTACTTTCTCTCATGATACTAAAGCTGGGACTCGACACCTTGTGTACCATCGGTGGAGATATACGATTATTAAAAGGACATCCTGAAGAAGTTTGTAAAGCTACAGGTCATTATGTAAACCCTAATGATCGTCAAATAGCCGAAGTTTATCAAGGGATAAATTTTCCAACCGGATCAGAAGATTCTGAGTGGCTATTTGTTGATGATTTCCTATCAAAGCAGGATTAATTTCTGCAATCTTATTGAGTGAAGCAGATTTGGCAGGGACGCGGCGTGTAAAAGGATGAGTCATTGGGCCGCCATGCCAATCGCTGAGGCCTCCATCGGCGGCTCATCATCCCAAACAGCCATTCGACGGAGTTCAACCGAAATGATGCGAAAAAAGCGCGATGTCTTGCGCGAATCGGGTTGCGACGACATCCCTGGTTGCCGCCGTATAGTAATCCATGTAGCGAACGGACCGTGGATTCGCTTGCAAGCGCGGGAGGCTAATTCCTTTTGGGAGACCGATTCGCTCCGCGACGTACCGAAAGTCAGCCTCTAGATTCTCATAACGACCCACGAAGTCGACTGCAATTCCTCCCCGGTCATTCGTTAGAAACTTGTGCTGGGATCGAAAATGCTCATCAGCATCGGCGTCAGGTATCGAGGCGACGGCGTACACAAACTCTTCAAATGACATATTCACCGAGAACACATCGAAACGCGCCAAGCAGCGAGCGACACCCGATTGCGAAAATTGGGTGAAGTCTTCCACCTCACCTTGGATCTTGTCGCGATAGCAGGAGACCAGTCGATCCCAGGGATTTCGAACAAAGGCGAAGGTGTATAGGCCTGGATACAGCCGTCCACCCGGACCGGCACGGCTCGATTCGGGTGGACGAGGAAACTCGACTTCGTGCGGGTTACCGCCTACCTGGTCCATATCAATCCCCAGTACAGATGCAAATGTCGCCTTCAAGCTTGATGAAGCAACTTTCGCAATGTCGATGTACACAGCACTGTAAGGTTTGAGAAAGATACTGAATCCTTGACGTGACATCCTTGCCTTATGCTTCTTTCACGGAAACATTGTACCGCACGCACAGGTGTGGGGTCCTGGCCCGGAGAGCCGTCCTGCTTCGCAAGGTGGGTTTCGCCATACGGCTGGATAGAAAATAATCAGGACCTGCTATACTTGGTTGGAACACCAACATCTTGTCGGACGGTAAACTGTCCGACAAGATGTTAAACAACGAACGGAACTCCCCGAAATTATGCCAGGGTTCAACGCAGATCGAGTGTACTTCCCCAACCTCAATGGGCTGAGATTTATTGCGGCGCTCATGGTGATTGTCCACCATATCGAGCAGTTCAAATCCATTTATGGTCTGCCGAACATTTTCTCCTCCACGACCATTCAAATCTTTGGAGAACTGGGCGTCATATTATTCTTTGTGCTAAGCGGCTTCCTGATCACCTATTTATTGCTGGAGGAGGAAAGCAAAACTGGCACCATCGTCATCCGCAATTTCTACATCCGCCGCATATTGCGCATCTGGCCGCTGTATTTTCTGATCGTGATCCTGGCTTTGCTGGTTCTTCCCAACATTCCCATGTTCGTCCTGCCTGGATACGACCGAGCTGAAGTTTACAGCGATCTGCCGGGGAAAATCTTTTTATACCTGTTCTTTCTGCCTAACCTTGTTTCACCGCTTTTTGGGATTGTGCCGTACGCCTCCCTGACCTGGTCGATTGGTACAGAGGAACAGTTTTATCTCACCTGGCCCGTGCTGCTCAAAAACATCAAAAAATACCGGCTGCTGCTCATGTTGTTGATCGTGCTTGGATATTTGTTCGTTGCGCGCGCCTTATACTCCAGCCGCACCGATTTTCTCCCTTTCAAGTACGAGATCACTGCTTTTTGGTCCACCTTCAACATTGACTGCATGGCGATTGGCGGTTTCTTCGCCTTAATCCGACACGCCAAAAATTCCTTCTTGCAGGTTTTTCAAAATAAATATCTCTTCTACTTTGCGTTGATTATTACGTCGGTTCTGCTGTATCGGGGCGTTTATTTCCCCGTCCTGATGGTCAATGAGATTAAGTTCGAATATCTATACAAGGAATTCTATGCCCTGTGGTTCGGGATCATCATTCTGAATTTCGCCGCCAACCCGGGAATTCTTATCAACCTTGAGTCAAGAATCCTTCGGTACCTTGGAAAGATCTCCTATGGCTTATATATGTATCATCCAATTTGCATTGTGTTCGTGCTCACGATCGCGCTGTTTTTCAGACAGACCTCTGATTGGGTGCTGTATCCCCTGAGCCTGCTGACGGTGATTCTGGTTGCAGGCTTATCCTATAAATATTTCGAGTCATACTTTTTGAAATTCAAAAGAAAATTTACCATCGTCGCTAGCGGAGAAAGTGGTGAGAGCATGGAGCGACCTGCCCAACAGGGGCAATTTGCTCCACGACCCTGATAAGCATCCCCTACCGCCCCTTCCACATCGTAAAATTCTTCAAGGTTGAACCACCTAGAAATTCCTTTACAATCGACGTCCCTGGTACAAGAGTCGCATCCAACGGCAGAAACCATTCCAAAAACGCCAGCAGACGCCTGGCTTCAATGTACTCCGATGTGCTGTGTTGCACCTGCCGCAACAAAGGCTCGGCTAGAGGCTTGAGCGCGGCCAGCTCATATACCAGTGCGGAATTGAACATCACATCGGCATTTTCCTGGAACGGGAAGATATGTCGTTTCTCGCCGCGCCGCACCGATTCCCAGCGTGAGATGGTTTGGGTGGCTGAGTAGCCGCGTTCGCGGGCGTCGCGCACGATGCGGCGGATGAGGCGGGTGTCAGTGGTAGAGACGCGGTTGTGGCGATCCAGGTTCAACTGAGTAAGAGCCGAGACGTAGATCCGAAATGCCTTGGCGCTCAACGACTCGGGAATCAGTTGTGGATTCAATCCATGGATCCCTTCCAGGATGATTGGCTCGCCGTGCTTCAACTGGACTTCCTCTCCCGCTTCGCTCATCCCAGACTTGAAGTTGAAACGCGGGAGTTGAACTTTATCTCCCCGAATCAATTTCTGCAAATGCTCGGCCATGAGGGGCAGGTCCAGCGCCTCGATGGCTTCAAAATCGGGGTTGCCACCCTCATCAAGAGGGGTTTGGTCCCGCGGCAGAAAATAATTATCGAGTTCCATTGGGAACGGCGAAATGCCCAGCGCCAGCAATTGCACAGCGAGCCGGCGTGAGGTGGTGGTTTTCCCCGATGACGAAGGGCCCGCAATCAAGATGATGGAAGCCTCAGACTGCTCGGCGATCCGGCGCGCGATTTCAGCCAGATACTGCTCATGCAATGCTTCAGAGATGAGAATAACCTGATCGCTACGGCCGGCCTGTATGGCATCATTTAACGCACCGACATTTTCTATGCCCAGCTTGTTTAGCCATTCACCGTATTGCAAGAATGCAGAGAGCAATTTTGGGTTTTGAGGCAGGGGCAATAACTCTTCCGGTTTGTGCCGGCGTGGGAATTGCAAAATGAACCCACCGGGAGTCACCATCAGGTCAAATAGTCCCAAATAACCTGTGGATGGCACCATGTAACCGTGTAAATAATCCATGCGCTTGCCCAGGCTATATAAAGTAAGATAATCCTTGGTCCGATATTTGAGCAGGCTAACCTTATCGTCATAGCCGCGCGATTGGAAATAGGCAATCGCATCCTGCAAGGGCACTTCATGCCTTTCGAACGGCAAATCGTCTTCGATCAATTTCTGCATGTGCGACTTAAGGGTAGACACTTCCGTATCCGTCAGGGGCTCCCGTCCTGCCACCTGACAGTAATATCCACCTGAAGCTACGGAATGGTCAACGAACAATCTCGCACCGGGGAATGAATCTTCGAAGGCCATCTCGAGCAGAAAAGTCAGAGAACGACGGTAGATGCGCGCGCCGTCCGGCGAGTCGATTAATACGGGCCACACTACCGATTCAATCTCAATCGGATAGGTCAATTCTCGCAGATCATTGTTGACCACCGCCGCCACCAACTGAGCTTCATACGCAATGGGAGAGAGAAATTCCCCAACAGTTGCGCCGCGCGGACCCTCCAGCGTTTTCCCATCCGGCAGGAAAATTTGAACGGTCGCGCTTGTTTGTGAAGTTCGAATCTTGTTCATGATGACTCGCGAAGGGATTTCCAGAACGCCAACTTGTAATTCAGATGTTTTCTGTTTTCAGGATAATACATTACCGGTCGCCCTTTCTGGAATAAACAAAACCTATTCCGGGCCATTCGACCAGTTCATATTCATTCTTAAATTGATCTGAGGCCCATATATCCTGGTCGCTAATAAAATCGGCAGGTTCTGCACTCAACCTGAGACCACTGAAAATAATGATGTCTGGCTTGAGTGACAGGACATATTCTCCATCGCCCGCCTGATGGGCGTACCACAGGTTGTAATCACGTTTTCCATAATGGGCAATCTGGACGTTGTTCAGTCCCAGCATATCAATCGTTGGGAGTTGAGAGTAGTAGGGAATAATCCCTGCCTGGTTAAGAGCAACCACTGTGTCGGTTGGGAAATGATCATGAAGATATATCCCTGCACTCTTCCGGATGTTGAATGCATCACGCCAGGATTGCGCCTGCCTGTCAAGCCCCGGGTTGGCTACATATCCATAGAACAGTGAAATGCCCAAAACAATTGAGCCCAACAAAATTTCCGGGGGCTTCATACCGACTTGCAACGCGAACTTAATAACGATGCAATAAATCACAGGCAAAATTGGCAGCAGGAACCTTCCTCCCACCATGTTATCGCCTCCCTGTATGATGATATAGACCAGCCATGTAAAAACGACCAACAACAATGGCAGGATATCATTATAGACAAGTGATCGATTTTTATACGCAGCATATATCGCCGCACTGGCAAATACGACCAATACGCCCAAATATCGTTCTGCATTAAAGAGAAAATAGACTATGCCGTGTCCCAGGTTGGCGAACCCAGCCCCACCTTTCACATACCAGGTATTGGGAAGCCAATATCCATAAAAGGATCGTTTCAACAAGAGCACAGGCGCCAGGAAAAGTAGCACTGTCAGACCACAGCGGATTACCAGTGGAAAATTATCCTTCCTGAGGATAATCAAAAAGAGAAGAGCACAGATCAAAGCGCCCTCCGGGCGTGTCAGGATTAAGATGGCCAGGAGGAATGGATAGTAACCAGATTTGAGCAGGTGGTTCGCGGGCCGTGAATGGACTAATGCAATACTCAAGGCAACCAGCCCAGTAAACAATACCTCTTCCAACCCAACGACCGAGTAGAAAGCGAAATCACCAGTTATAGCAAGCAAGGCAGGTGGAGTAAGAGCCAGCCATTCAGGTTGAATCTCCAGGCTTTTGGCAAGTTTGTAGGTGGCAAATAAAGCAAACAAACCGGACAGGATGCTCAGGCCTTCAGCCAGTTCAGGCAGCGGGATTTCCGTAAAACCAATACTGGTTATCAGAAAGACCCAGAATACACTGGTAAATCCTTCTACTACCATGCCATTAAATGTAAGGCCATTCCCATCAACGAAATTTCTGGCATACACCAGGAAAATATACATATCATCAGATGGGGCATAAAGGTAGCGCCCGTATATGACCGCCACTGGAAAGAACAAAAAAATTATCAAAAAATATTGCCAGTGGGTCATGAGCGCGGAATTCTTGAAATACCCAAAGAACTGGTTGACAGATCGTTTCATGTTTTCCCGTAAATTAGAATAATCGGAGGTCTCAAAGAAGCCCGAACCTGATGATCTTATCCTTTAAGAAGAAAGCAGGGCCAATATTCAGGTTTGCCGGAAAATATCTCTTCAATATTGTTTATACCTGCAACTTTAATAGCAGTTTTTCCGGTTTGTGAGCAAATTCTTCGATGGGGATTTGCTTGTTGGTCAGCGCAAGTAGCGTTTCGGTTAACATTTTATTCACGGGCGTAGGCACATGGAATTTTTCACCAGCGCGCACTACTGCGCCATGCAGGAACGCTACTTCGCTTTTGCCGCGCCCCGAATGGAGGTCTATGTGAAATGAGGGCATTTTTGCGCCGCGCCCTGCACCCGCGGCGCGTGCTAGAAAAGGTTTTGACAGCCAAAGTGGCAAGGTAGTTGCGAATGCCAGCGCACGCACTGGCGTGCCCGGCAGGTCTACAACTTTTAGTCCCTGGGCTTCCATCACCGCGAGACATTCCTTTAGCATATCGATTTCAAGCTTGTACAAATCCCGGTTGGCAAACACTTCACGGGCAGTCATATCCAAGATTGCGGACGTGGGGTTGGCTACGAGGTTGGTCAGCAGCTTCGACCATTTCATGCTCGCCGCATCTTCGAACAACCGCGAGTTGAGATAAGCAGCCTGCAAGGCGGTATGGACTTTCTCCGAAAGCGCATGTCCCTTTGCGACTCCCACACCCCGCAATCGTTCCAAGACAATATCACCCACGCCGCGCCGGCCGATGGCCGTGGTCACGGTGCCGTAAATTACCTTATCCTTGCCTAATGCTTCAGCAATCGCGGGTTCGTTCGAGACACCGTTCGAAAGGCATAACGATGGCGGTAGTTTTTCTGCGAAGGTCTGCATGCTTTCCAACGCGGCTGGAGTGTCGAACGATTTCAGGGCAAATAAAGCCAGGTCAAAGGGTCCGTAGCGGAGCGCTTCCTCCAGCGAAGAAACGATTACAAACGAGGCCGGGTCTAAACGATAGGCTTCTTTCGTCTTTCTTCTTTCATCCAAAGTCAAATCCAGGCGTATACCGCGTGTACGTAATTCGTCCACTTTGTTTGCGCGTTCAATAAAAACCAGCTGATGCCCGGCAAGGGTCAGGCTCCCACCAATGTAGGTGCCAATAGCGCCTGCGCCGAAGGTCAGAATCTTAAGTTTCCCGTTCAGGCTGGAAGATTCCGATACTGCCATTTGCTACTCGTTTTTCCAGGATTTTAGATGAGCGCGGTCGTTTACAACCTCGATCGCCCAGCGATGTTGATGCGGGTAGTAGAGGACCTGTGAAAAAGAACAATTATCAAAACGGAATCGCACACCAGCCGGGTCGGCATGATGAGCAATGCCGACAATCGCGTGCATCAATTGGTTTAACATGCCCCCATGTGACACGATTAGATAATTACCTGCCGGTCGTTTCAATAATTCATGCAGGGCTCTACCGGCGCGCAAAAAGAGTTCCCAATCGCCTTCTCCTCCCCCGCCAATAGAATGATACGGGGTGATATAAGGCGGAGGCGGCCTCTGGCGCACCTCTTCAACCGTCAGGCCTTCCATTTCCCCAATGTCGCGTTCCATCCAGATCGGGTCAACTTCCAGCTTGGACTGAAGTGCTGTTGCAATGATCTGGGCCGTCTCTTTCGCGCGAGCCAGAGGGCTGGCAATAATAAGGTCAAATTTCACAACTTCCGATGTCCAGCGTTCTGCCAATGCATGGGCCTGGGAGCGTCCTCGTTCAGTAAGCGGATAATCAGACTGTCCCTGCCAGCGGGATTGAGCGTTACCTATGGATTCACCATGTCGTAATAAGGTAAATTGATACAAGTTTTTTTCCGTCAACTTATTCTCCCCGCTTTTTTAACAAATAAATGGGACGTTTCTTGACTTCCTGAAAGATATAGCCAACATATACGCCGATAAAGCCCAGCAGAATCATAATAATTCCGCTCGCGATCAAAAGGATCGCCATTAATGAACTCCAGCCCGGAACAACCTGCTGGGTGTTGCCTGTGATCCATAAAGTCAAAACATATGTAAGTTGTATAAATGCCAAAGCAAAAAAAATCAGCCCGGAGCTCAAACCGATATAAAGCGGGATCAGGGAAAATGAAAAAATCGCATCGGAGGCCAGCCGCAGCATTTTTCCCAAGGAGTATTTTGATCGCCCCGCCACCCTGGCTGGCTGACGATAAGGCAGGATAGCACTCTTGTAACCCATCCATGAGATCATACCGCGCAAAAAGCGATGAAACTCCGGCATGGCCTTCAACGCATCCACGGCCTGTCGGCTCATGCCGCGAAAATCCGCAGCACCGGGAATAATCCGCGTGCCGCTAATACCATTGATGAAGCTGTAAAATGCCGAGGACGTAAACTGCTTGAATGAGGAAGCAGAGACGTCTTCGGCCCGCTGCGCCTGGATGATGTCGTATCCATTGCAATAGAGCTCGAGCATCTGGATGATCATTTCGGGTGGATGCTGACCATCGGCATCCATGGAGATCACAAAATCACCCTGTGAGGCCTCCAACCCAGCGGTTAGGGCAGCCTGGTGGCCAAAATTACGCGACAGTTCGAGCAGAACAATCCGCTTGTCTTGTTTGGCCAGCGCAACAACTGAGTCGACAGTGGTGTCGCTCGAACCATCATCCACGTAATAAATGCTGAAATTGTGTGGTAAGTGGTCTAGCACTTCGCAAATCTGAGCATGCGTCTGCTCAATGACCCCCGCCTCGTTAAAAACCGGAATGACCAGATCAATCTTCAGCTTGCGTTTTTGTGACATCTCAAGAATTCTACCATGCCCCTTGAGCCGCTATTTCCGGACTAGAATTGTGAAATCATATAAATTGTAATCGTGTAGAAGTGCGACATTACGCGAAAAATTCCGCTTGCAGTAATCGAAGAAGAAACACGGGTCACCATAATAGAGGTCAGGGCGCATCCGGTCGGCATCAGAATATTGGGTCAACATGTTGAAAGCGATACCTTTGGAGGCGCGGGCATTCATCTGGTTCAGTGCCTCCAGAATAACCTGGGTCCATGAATCAAAATCGGCCTCCAGCTTGATGTTGAATGTCCCGCTGACAACGGCATAATCCAGCGTAGGAACGTCTTCCAGATAGTTTGTAAACCAGCAATCTGGATCGTTGGGGTGTAGTTCACGTCCCTTGGCAGTCATCGCTTCTGCAATATCGTAGCCCACATAATGGACAGCATGTCCCAGGCGCAGCAGGTAATCATACATGGCACCGTAACCACTGCCGAAATCAAGGAGGGAGTATTTCTGGCTCGGATCAACTACTCTCATCACCTGCGAAAAACGCAACTCTTGTGATTCGACGGAATTCCAATCCACTCCCAACGGAGACGCACCGTACTGATCAAGTTTTTCACTAAAATAGTTTTTTACTTTATGCAGATCAAAAGATTCAGTCATCTTACCTCTCGAATTTTATTGGCAGCCTGGGCCTTAAAAATAACTGCCAGCCTCACTCCCAGTCATAAACAACAAATCCAGAATGGAGACAAATGGATCATAAGGTGGGTGCAACTGCGAATATTCGCGATAATTGTATTGCATATATTCGAAAGTAATCCCGATGGCATCGAATTTTTCGGGTTTCATATACTCAATGGCAGAAGGACCACTAATATAATGTGTGGCTCCCAGGTGTTTCAAGATACTGATAACACGATCCGTTCCCTGGCCTTCGATGTTTGATAGTTCCGAGGAACGCAGGAATCGCGTCGAAGTGAAACCTAATTCACACGCCAGAGTTTTGGAGGTCTGAATGGTGAAGTCTGCCAGGAACTCATGGCGTTGCTGATAAAAGGACTCTAAAAGCGGCACATAATCCTTGAAATAAGGAGCCTTTGAATATGAGATTGTCAGCGCCTTGAGGTGAGATTTGGCCCAGGGTTTGGACCAGTCAATCCGTACATCCTTGATCTGAGTGCCTAGCGTCGCACCTTTTGCATGCACAGGGATCGTCAGCCACTGCTTCCCCTGATGGGTTTTGATCTGGTTACGATTGCGCCAGCCATGTTTATCATATTGAATATCATCATAAAAGACGAAAACATCCGCGCGGCGAATCTGGTCAAAATATCCACGCCAGGGAATGTAAGAAGGTTGCAGAATCACAACGTTCATGCTTTCTCTTTTCCCGCCGTTTGATAAATGACGTACGCAGGCCGATCCATGCTGCGGTCGAACATACGCGCCAGGTATTCGCCAAAGATTCCCAGCGCAAAGAGTTGGGCACCGCTGAACAAAGCAATGATGGATGCTAAAAACGGAAAGCCAGGCAAACTTCCCAGCGTAAAATAAATTATGAGGACGTAGACAAATACACCCAAGCCAAACAGCGTCATTGCAAAGCCGATCCAGCTTGCCAACCGCAGAGGTTTTGTGCTGTAGCCTGTCAGAATCAGCAACGCGGCTTTTACGAGCGTAGCAAAATTGTAGTTGGAAGCGCGGGCCTTCGCAACATTGACTGGAACTGATGTAAAACGTGCCGTGCCCCACGATAGCAACACATCAATGATCATCGAGGGGCTTTGAAAATTCTCAAAAGCTGAACGCAAATGTGTGCGAAAGGCTCGAAACGCAGACATATTCTTTACCGAGGGAACCCCCATGGTGCTGGCAAGGATACGTTTAATATTGGCGGTCAGAAGATTTCGAATAAAACCCTGTGGCAGGGTTTTCGGCGCACCATACACCACGTCATATCCTTTTTCAAGTTCGGCAAGCAAAAGCGGAATATCCTCAGGGAGATGCTGCAAATCCTGATCCATTGTTACAGTGACTTCATGAAGCGCCAGGCGTACCCCACACAACGTGGCATTATGCTGACCGTAATTCCGCATCAAGCGAATGCCTCGCACCCACCCAGGGTATTTTTCTGCCAGGCATTCAATGACCGCCCAGCTGCCATCAGGGCTGCCATCATTGACCAGAAGGACTTCATATTTTTTAGAAAATTTGGGTAGGGCTTCCTTTAAACGTTCCACCAAAGGCTCGATCAAACTCTCACCCCTATATACTGGAACAACGACGGAAAGATTCATAGGGCGCTATTTTACCATCCGCCTCATGACCGTCCATCGTCTCCACGCACATCGTCCTGATGTTCTTTCGTGAAGACCACCCCATGCCGGTCTGCCAGGATGGCCAGCGTCCTCGCCACCTCCGCCTGTCTCTCTTTCAAATCCCAGCCCAGGTAGTTGGCGAAAACCCCTGCCAGTTCTTCCATCATTTCCGGCGTCACCCGCCCCAGCATTCCCAGCATGGAACGGCGGAGGATGAAATCGTCAAGATGGAGGACTTTTTCGTGATTGATGAGATACGTGATCTCACGGCGTGAATAGTCAGGCATGGATTGGAGAATGTAATCTGTGCCGCCGTTCATGAATGTGGCAATTGCCTCGGCACGGCTGCCATAGCGTGCGAACAGGATTTTTAGCCGCTCGCGTGCCACACCCGTCCATGCCGAGAGGCTTTCGATTTGGCGCTTGAGTTCATCCTCATCGCGTGGATACCCCCGGCCGCCGCCGATGGGCAGCGCGCGCGTGTCCTTCTTGCGTGCCATGCCAAAATGGATAAGCACCTTATCGGTTACTTGCTCCGAGAATGCCCGGAAGGAAGTCCACTTTCCGCCGACGAGAGAGTACACCGGAAAGGCAAGATTTGTCCAACCGCCGCTAAGCACTTCGATGGAGTGATCACGCGAAATTTGTGAAGTCGTTTTGGCTGTGGAATGTGGGAGTGGACGAACGCCCGAGTATTGAAAAACAATATCGGAGTGGGATAGCTTTAGGTTAGGAAAGATGCGGCGCACCAAATCCAGAAAGTAATTAATCTCGTCATTCGTGATTTGTGCTTCGTCCGGGCTTTCAACGGGAATATCCGACGTGCCAATCAACACCCGGTCATACAGGGGGAAGATAAGCACGATGCGTCCATCCTCATTTTCAAAAAAGAATTCGTGGTCGCCGATTGCCTGGCGAAGAGCATCATGTTTTACAACAATATGCGAACCTTTTGTACCGCCAATAAATCGGGTGGACAGGCCGAGCTTGCGGTTGGTGAGATCAATCCACGGCCCCGCGGCATTGATGACCAGTTTTGGACGCACATCGTAAGTATCATCAGTGATTTCGTCACGTAGGATGAGTGTATCTTCATGCCCGCCGATCATGCTCATATAATTCAATGCCCGCGCGCTGGCAGACTCAGCTTCGGCATCCAACAGTAATTCGATCCCGATTCGTTCGGGATGCAAAATGGCACCGTCATAATACACGGCTGTATTGACAACTTCAGGACTCAACTGATTCCAAATCTCAAGGGATCTCTTGCGGGAATGGAATGTATGACGCGGCACGGCACGCTTTCCGTTCTGTGCCCGGGTGTAGACATCGTACATCATCAAACCGAGTTTGATCACCAAAGAACCGCGTTCGGCAGGCTTATCCAAGATCCCAAAAAACTTTAGTGGCGCATTGAGAAGGCCCGAGAATCGCTTAAAGATTGGAATGGTTGTAGGCAATGGTTTTACAAGATGGGGAGCATTCTGCAAAAGGCGATTTCGTTCCTGCACGGCTTCGCGTACCAGTCGAAACTCGCCATTTTCCAGATAACGGATGCCGCCATGCGCCATATGTGATGACGCCGAACTTGCTCCAGAACAAAAATCCCCCCGTTCTACCAACAAAACATCTACCCCATTGAGGGCCAGATCACGGAAGGTGCCAATTCCATTAATGCCTCCGCCAATAATCAATACGGAGACTTCAGGGTTTTTATTGAGATCAGAGAGAATTTCTTGTCGGTTCATAAATGAGGTTCCAAGTATCAGGTTCCACGATTCATGTCTGCTGCCTTGGAACTTGGCACCTGGAACATGGAACTTTATTCAACCCAATCAAATGTACGCGTCACAGCCTTCTTCCAACCTGAGTATAACGTTTTTCGGGATTTCGTGCTCATTGCCGGGCGCCACTCCTTATCCTTCGCCCAATTGGCACGCAATTCTTTATAGTCCTTCCAGAAGCCAACAGCCAACCCTGCTGCATATGCCGCGCCAAGCGCTGTGGTTTCGGCAACCTTGGGTCGAATGACTGGCACATCCAGAATATCTGATTGAAACTGCATAAGCAAATCATTGAACACCATGCCACCATCCACTTTCAACGCGGTCAGTTTTACGCCCGAATCTTTTTCCATTGCATCTAGCACTTCGCGCGTCTGATAGGCTGTAGCTTCCAGAGCTGCGCGGGCAATATGGCCCTTATTGACATAGCGCGTCAACCCCACAAGAACGCCGCGCGCGTCAGACTTCCAGTATGGTGCGTACAAGCCACTGAATGCCGGGACAAAGTAGATGCCGCCACTATCTTCAACAGATTTCGCCAACGCCTCCACCTCCGCCGACGATTGAATCAGTCCCAAATTATCTCTCAGCCACTGAATCAAAGCGCCCGTGATCGCAATGGACCCTTCCAACACATACACCGCTTTTTGATTGCCAATCTTGTATCCAAGGGTTGTGAGCAGGCCCGCTTTACTTTGCACAGGTTTTTCACCCGTATTCAGCAGCATAAAGCACCCAGTACCATATGTGTTTTTGGCTTCACCGGGCTTATAGCAAGCCTGACCAAATAAGGCAGCTTGTTGATCGCCTAAATCACCAGCTAATGGGATACCCACCAATTCGCCCAATTGAATCTCACCATAAACCTCTGAAGAAGACCTGATATGCGGCAACATAGCGCGCGGAATACCCAGGGCTTTCAAGATGCCATCATCCCAATCCAGAGTCTTGAGATTCATTAACATCGTGCGCGAAGCATTGGTCACGTCGGTAATATGCGCTTCGCGGCCTGTCAAGTTCCAGATCAACCAGGTATCGATATTGCCAAACAGCAACTCGCCATTTTTGGCTCGCTCCTTCGCGCCTTTCACATTTTCCAGTATCCACTTTATTTTTGGGCCAGAGAAATAAGTTGCCAAAGGGAGACCAGTCTTTTTGCGAAAGCGGTCCTGGCCGCCGGCGCGGGCAAGTTTGCCAATGATTGCATCTGTCCGTGTATCCTGCCACACGATGGCATTGAAAACAGGCTTGCCGGTTTGTTTATCCCATATCACGGTCGTCTCACGTTGATTCGTGATGCCCACCGCGGCAATTTCTGCTGGAGAAATGTTTCCTTTCGAGAGCGTGCCGCGAATCACATCCTGCGTCCGCTCCCAAATCTCCAGCGGATCATGCTCCACCCAACCGGGTTTGGGGTAGACCTGTTTGTGTTCCTGCTGGTCGAGCGCAATCACATTACCCCCGTGATCGAAAATGATGAAACGCGTGCTGGTGGTTCCCTGGTCAATTGCGGCAACGTATTTGGGCATAACGACCTCCGTTGCCTCCATTTTATAACAAAAAGTCCCTGCACAAAATAGCGGGGACTCTATACATCTTTTCCGAACATTGTATGGTCGTACTGCACCATGCGATTACCGGTCTACAGGTTACTGATTTGTGGCTTCTTCAACTTCGTCCTCTTCAATGTCTTCCTCTTCATCCTGCTCATCCAAAACAGTTTCTGGTTTGAGGAACTGATATAACGATACCGCCAGAATCGATCCGGTGAACGGCCCTATGAAATAGATCAAATACAACAGATAGTTCTGATAATCTGGTGTACCTGAAACCATGACGCTCGTGAAAATGGCCGGGCCAAATGAACGCGCCGGATTCAAAGAGGCGCCCGTCAACGGTCCACCGGCCAGAATGGCCATCACCAGGGTGGCCCCAATTGCCAGGCCCGCAAACAGACCAGCCTTGCCATCAACAGCTGTATGCAGCACTGTATTGACCAGAAAGAACGTCAACAGGGCCTCAATAGCCAATGCATGATAAGGCAATTCCCTAGCAATCAACGCGCCCGTGGTGGCAGTGCTGTTCATCAAGTCTGCCTGAAGCGGGGTAAATAATGACCGCAAAGCTAATGCCGCGAGAGAGGCTCCTGCAAACTGCGCCACCCAATATACGACTGCATCAAGCCATTTAATATTCCCGTTCGCCGCCAGCCCCAAAGTGACGGCTGGGTTGATATGTGTACCTGAGATATGACTAAATGCATAAACAAACACTGCCACCGTCAGACCGTGTGCCAGCGCAACCGCCAGCATACTTTCGCTATAAATAGCAGTTGCCGCACCTACAAATACGAGCGCAAACGTTCCAACAAACTCCGCTACAAACACCTTTGCATTAGCCATTTCGTCTCCTGAAAATATTGCCGCTCGTCTCATTATAATAAGTACACGTTTGAAGCGTTTATCCACGCTGCCGCTACGCGGCGTGCTTCGCTTGTAAGCCGATGTTCAAATATTAAGTTTACAACGCATAGCACTCATGCGTGCGGCAGTCTGTGAATACAGACATACAACCCTTTATTCGCTGAAACGCTACGCCCAATTGCGTGCGCCTGCCAGAAAGGATTTTCCACTCATGGGCTTTTTCCCCGCCGGTTGCACTTCATCCAGGATGAGGATTCCGCTCCGCGCGCCAACCGCGGGTTGATTCTGCACAACCAACCGCTTGCCGGCCTCGGCGTTTCCGTGCTCCACATGGGCGCGGTGAACCTTCAGCATGGACCCATCAAGCTCCAGATACGCGCCGGGCCACGGATTGAACGCGCGGACCAACCGTTCCAATTCATCGGCATCGCGGGCGAAATCAAGTTTGCCTTCCTCTTTTTTCAGCATCGGTGCATAGGTTGCCAGGGTATCATCCTGTTGCTGTGGTTGAATCTCACCTGCAATCCAGCGCGGCAGGGTGTCGATCAACAAGTCCGCTCCCAGGGTAGATAAGGCCCGGGTAACAGAACCAGCCGTATCGTCCCGCGTGAGGCGGATGGATCGCTGGGCCAGCATCGGGCCTGTATCGAGTCCCACATCCATTTGCATAATGGTCACGCCGGTCTCTTCATCCCCGGCCAAAATCGCGGCATTGATCGGCGCAGCCCCACGCCAGCGCGGCAACAATGACGCATGAACGTTAATACATCCGTAGCGCGGCAACTCCAGAACATCCTTTTTGAGGATTTGCCCAAAGGCTGCAACGACGATCAGATCGGGTGCCCAGGCATTCAGTTGGGCCATCGCCGCGGGCGCACGCAGCTTTTCTGGCTGCGTGAACGGCAGATGGAGTTCCTGAGCCAGCGTTTTGACCGGAGGCATTTTGATCTCACGCCCGCGGCCAGAGGCACGGTCAGGTTGAGTCACGACCCCAACCACTTCATAGTGTTTTGTCAGCGCGTGCAGACTAGGTAATGAAAAATCCGGTGAACCCATGAATACGATTTTGGTCATACCGTCATTGTACCGCTGGTTACTGACTTTCTATACGCTTTGAACAGTTTTGCCGATACCAATCATTTAACTTTGGTAACTTTTCCGCAAGAAAACTCGGTTGATTTTTACCTCTATTGGTTGTACAATATTCGCAGTAACAAATCTCATCCCCTACTCTTTTTGGAGGAACTCATGTCTCAAGCACCTATGTCCGACCTCACCAGCGATGACAAGTTATGGGCCGCGCTTAGCTACGCCATTCCGGTCGTCGCGCTTGTTGTTCTATTCATGGAAGATAAGAAAGCCCGCCCGTACATCAAGTTCAATGCCGTGCAATCCCTTGTCGCGACAGTCGTGCTCTCCATCATCGCAACCGTAACTTTTGGCTGCGGTTCGATTCTCTTTCTCGTTTTGTTCTGGTGGGCATACCAGGCCTATCAAGGACAGGATGTAAAGATTCCCATGATCAGCGATTTCATCCGCAATCAAGGCTGGGGATAGCGCAGCGTTGTTCCAGCAACCATAAAAGGCCACAGATTCATCTGTGAGCCTTTTTGTTTTGCCGCTATGTTACACTCTCGCTGCTATCTGGATGTCATCATTTAAAAAGGAGTAGATATGGGCGATGAACCGATCCCGCCATCCACTTCGAATCAAACACCACTGACGGTAAGCGAAGAACGGCAGTGGGCAATGTTTGCCCATCTCGGCGTGTTGATTAACCTGGTCTCTGGATTCCTGGGACCGCTGGTTCCC
>Ga0075421_100002696_pt1 | contig 21179 bp, 18 predicted proteins | sample SoiMetdeltSBSDD5_FD_75292 | JGI IMG/M metagenome (GOLD analysis project Ga0075421, IMG submission 75292) | Bulk soil microbial communities from a Populus tree surrounding site in Tennessee, USA - Soil MetaG P. deltoides SBSDD5 | ecosystem: Environmental > Terrestrial > Soil > Tree plantation... | reverse complement strand
CCAGTACTCCTCGGGCACGAAGGCGCGGATCTCGCGCTCGCGGTCCACCACGAGCTTGACCGCCACGCTCTGCACGCGCCCGGCCGACAGCCCGCGCGTGAGCTTCTTCCACAGCAGCTCGGAGAGCTGGTAGCCCACGAGCCTGTCGAGGATGCGGCGGGCGCGGTAGGCGTCCACCAGGTTGCTGTCCACCTCGCGCGGCGAATCGAAGGCGGCCTGTATCGCGCCCTTGGTGATCTCGTGGAAGTGCACGCGCTGCACCTTCTTGCCGGCGTGCTTGGCGCCCAGCAGCAGCTCCACCAGGTGCCAGGCGATGGCCTCGCCCTCGCGGTCCGGGTCGGTGGCCAGGTAGACCTCGTCGGCGCCCGCGAGGTGCTTGCGCAGCTCGGTCACCACCTTGGCGCGCTCCTTGATGGGCTCCCAGTCGGCCTCGAAGTCGCGGTCGGGATAGACGTGCAGGCCCGAGCGCGGCAGGTCGCGCACGTGGCCCATGCTGGCCTTGACCACGTAGCCGTTCCCGAGGAACTTCCCGATGGTCCTGGCCTTGGCCGGCGACTCGACGATGACCAGCGGCTTGCCCACGCAGCTCCTTTCGACCTCCTGCTTTCGACGTCCGGGCCCCCGCACCCTGCGGCCGGCCCTCGCGCGCGCGCACGCGCGCGCACACTCCCGAGACGTAGCCGCGGCGAGAGGGCGGAGTCAAGCCGCGTCTTGCGGTCGGGCCGCTTTTCCCGGCGTTTCGGGCGTTTCGGGCCCCCTTGGCGCCCGGAAGCCGATCGGCCACACTGGTGCGCGTGAAAGCCAAGTCCAAGGGACCGTTCATCGCCCTGTGCGCCATCGTGAGCATTTCGCTCGGCCTCACGGCTCGCGAGATCTTGACGCACCGCGTCACCGTGACCGCCGCGGACGGCACCGAGGTGGTCATCGAGACCGACCCCGCGCGCATCGCGGCCGCCGCCCATGGCGAGGACGGCTCCATGGAGGGCGTGCGCGACTACGGCGTCTCCGAGAAGAAGCCCGTCGAGCTGCCCGAGACCAGCGGCAAGGAAGCCAACCTGTCGGGCACGAAGGTGCGCTGAGAGGCGCGCCGGTCAGGGCCCGAGCGCCGCCCGCACCGCCTCCGTCAGCGCGCCCGCCGCGACGCGGTTGCCGGCCGCATTGAGGTGGTGGTCGTTCACGTCGATCCAGAACTGCGCAAGGAGGCCCGCGCGCTGCTCGGGCGTGATCGGCGTGCCGCCCCGTGCCTCGTACTCCGCGATCTGCCTCTCACGCTCGACGAGGAAGGGCTCGAGCAGGTCGACGAAGGGCACGCCCAGGTGCGCGCAGGTGTCGCGCAGCTTTCCCACGGGCTCCGCGTACAGGTAGGGATCGGGTGCCTCTGGATCGAGCCGCTCCATGACGGGCAGATGCGCGACGAGCAGCGAACGACCGTCGGCGCGCACCGCGGCGGCCAGGCGCTCGACGGCAGCCAGCGCCGCGCCCTGGTTTTCGGGCCGCCGCGGGTCGTAGGCGCCGGCCGCGTGCAGCGCCGAGCCGCGCCAGCTCACCAGCGCGCGGTACAGCGCCGAGCGCCACAGCCAGGGCTTGAGCGCGCGCGGCAGCGGGAGGGGGTCCACGTACATGACGTGCAGTCCCTCGTCCCAGAGGAAGGTGCCTGGCGTGAAGTCGTTGGGATAGACCAGCAGCACCACGACGCGCACGTCGCGCAGCGCGTCGCGCTCGGCCTCGTAGAGCGCCGCTTCCTGCGCGGTGTTGTAGCCGCAGGTGCCCAGGTTCAGGGCGCGGATGCGGCCGGCGAGCGCCGACTGCACCAGCGCCGGCAGGCTGTCCGTGGCGCGCAGCCCCAGGCCGTAGCAGGTGCTGTCCCCGAGGAAGGCCACCTCGACGGGCGCCGGCGTGCCCGCGGGAGGCGGCGGCATCACGCGCCGGCCGGCGGCGTCGTGCTCGTACTCGACGCCCGCGACGGTGACGCGCACGGACGGCCTGTTGCGGAAGCTGATCGCCGCGTCGTCGTCGGCCACGAAGACGCCGGCCGCATTGAACTCCGCCTGCTCGGGCGTGCGCGCGCCGGCGCTCACGTCCACGAGCCCGAAGGCGCGCACGACGAGCTCGCCGGCCAGCAGCACGAAAAGCAGGACCAGGAGCGCCAGGCGCCAGCGCGAGCGGCGGCGGCGCGCGGGGACGCCGGTCAGGGCGGCGGCGCGTCCGGCGATCGAGCCGGTCAATGGTCCGCTCCGTCGGGCGGCGCCAGCCGTCGCACGGCCACCGGCGTCACGAACAGCTCGCTCGCCGCCAGCACCTCGAGCGCATCGGGCCGGTCCGGGTCCCACGCGAACACCGCGCCGTGCCCGCGGCCGTACACGCCCTTGCCGCCCTCGTCCGCGCCGAGGTGCCGCGGATCGGCGTTCGCATCCGCGATCGCGAGTCGTCCGTCGGGCAGCGGGCAGCCCCAGGTCGGGTCGACCAGCGCGTGCGCGCCGAGCACGGAGGTCTCGGCCACGCACCGCAGGCGCGCCGCCAGGCCGCGCGCCGGCAGGCCGGGCACGTCGTGGAACTCCTTCTGGAAGAACTCCACGCGGAACAGCGCGCCGTCGCCGAGGCGATCAGGCGCGATGTCGAAGTTGGCGTCCGCGAGATAGACCTCGGGCGCGACATGGACCTCGTCGAGCAGCGCGTCCTGCGGCAGCGGTCGCCAGGTCAGTCCGTCGCGCAGCAGCGTCGGCCGGCGCTCGATGAGCCCCACCGGGCTGGTGGTGACCTCGGACTCGAGCAGCACGTGCAGGAAGCGCGGCGCGAGACGATCCTCGTCGTCGAGCTGGAGCAGGTCGAAGAGCACGCCCGGCGTGGCGGCGCGCCCGTCTGCCGCGATCAGGCCACGCGGATTGGCGTCGGCGTCCAGCAGCAGCAGCAGCGGGCCGCTCGCGAGCAGTGCGCCGGGCGTGGCCAGCTCCGGCCCGGCCGCCACCACGCCCGTGCGCGCGGGCCGGCCGTCGGCGCCGACCTCGATGCCGAACACGCAGCCGGTGCGGCGGCCCGGCTCCGCGACGCGCAGGCCCAGCGGGTCGGCGTCGCGGTCCGAGACGAACAGCGTGCCCTGCCCGTCGCGCGCGAGCGCGACGGGCTGGCGGCTGCGCGAGTCGGTCCACCACGGCTCGGGGTCGACGCGCAGGGCGGGCACGGAGAGCCGGCCGCCCTCGCCCGCCACCCGTTCGACGGTCACGCGGAAGATCGCGCCACGCGCAGGGCCGCCGTCGGGGGACCACTGGGACTCGAGCACGAGCCAGCTCCCGTCGGGCAGGGCGAGGGCGTCGGTGGGGTCCAGCCAGCGCGGGTCGGAGGCTGCGAGGCGCGGCGCCGCGAAGGAGCCGTCGGCGTCGGCTTCCAGCGCGATCAGGAGCGCGCCGGTGCGCTCGCCGTCGGGCAGCGCGGCGCCCGCGTCCTGGTCCACGATGAGCAGCGGCCCGAGGAGCCCGGACGGTGCCGGCGGTCGAGTGTCGCCCGCCGCCGCCTGCGGCGCGCCCGCGGGCGCATCGTTGCCCGCGCCGCAGGCCAGCGCGGCGACTGTCGCCGCCAGCGCCGCGCCGCGCCGCGCGCGCGCGAAGCCTCGCCGGAGTGCGCCCACTTCTGGCTCCATTTCGGAGTCGATGATATGCTCCCGCCGCCTCTGCCCGCCCCCCGGCGCAGGGCTCCTCGCGGACCGCCACGCCCGTCCTCCGCCTCCGGATTCCCCATGAAGATCACGCCCATCCCGGTTCCCGGCTACGAGCGAGTCGCGAAGGCCGAGGATCCCTCCGTCGGCCTCGTCGCCTTCATCGCGGTGCACGACACCACGCTCGGCCCGGCTCTCGGCGGCCTGCGCATGTGGAAGTACGAGAGCGACGAGGCGGCGCTGTTCGACGTGAAGCGGCTGTCGCGCGGAATGACGTTCAAGTCGGCGGTGGCGCGCACGGGTCTGGGCGGCGGCAAGTCGGTCATCGTGGGCGACTCGCGGCGCGACAAGACGCCGGCGCTCTTCGAGGCCATGGGCCGCTTCATCGACTCGTTCGGCGGCCAGTACATCACCGCCGAGGACGTCGGCGTGGGCATCACGGATCTCCTCTCCGTGCGCAAGAACACGCGCTGGGTCACGGGCCTGTCGCGCGAGATGGGCGGCAGCGGCAACCCGAGCCCCTACACCGCGCTGGGCTGCTACGAGGGCATCCGCGCCTGCGCCATCGAGACCTGGGGCAGCGACGACCTCCAGGGCAAGGTCGTGGCCCTGCAGGGCTCCGGCAACGTGGGCTACCCGCTGTGCGAGTACCTGGCCAAGGCCGGCGCGCGCCTCATCGTGGCCGACGTGACGCAGGAGAACGTGGACCGCGCCGTCCGCAACCTGGGAGCCCAGGCGGTGCCGCCCGACGCCATCTACGACCAGGCCGCCGACATCTTCGCGCCCTGCGCGCTAGGCGCCGTGCTCAACGACGCCACCATCCCGCGGCTCAAGTGCAAGGTGATCGCCGGCGCCGCGAACAACCAGCTCCTCGACGAGGCGCGCCACGCGCAGGCGCTGAAGGCGCGCGGCATCCTCTACGCGCCCGACTACGTCATCAACGGGGGCGGCATCATCAACGTGTCGCTCGAGCTCGAGCCGGGCGGCTATGACGAGGCCAAGGCCGTGGGCAAGATCCGCAACATTCTCGACGCCCTGCGCTCGGTGTTCGAGACGGCGCGCAAGCGCAACATCACCACGCACGCCGCGGCGCAGGAGGTGGCCGACGCCATCCTGGCCGAAGGCAAGGCGAAGAAGGCCGGCAAGGCGGCGACGGCTGCAGGGCGCTGACACTCGCCGCCCCCCGGCGCCGAAATCCCGCCGGACGATCACTTCGACCGAAGCCCGCTTGAAGCGGACCAGCGCCGGGGCGAGCCTGCTGCCGTGCCGTCCCCGCCCGTCGCACCGACTGTGCCAGCCGCCGCGCCCGTCGCCGACAGCCGTTTCCTGCACTCCGCGCGCACGGTCACCGTGCTCACGATGGTCTCGCGCGTGCTGGGCCTGCTGCGCGACCAGCTCACGGCCTGGCTGCTCGGCGCGGGCGCCGTCTCCGACGCGCTGACCTGGGCCTGGACGGTGCCCAACGCCTTCCGCCGCCTCTTCGGCGAGGGCGCGCTGTCCTCCGCGCTCGTGCCCGTCTTCTCGCGCGTGCTCGAGCGCGAGGGCCGGCCGCGCGCGCGCGCCGTCGCCAACCAGGTCATCTCGTGGCTGGCCGTGTGCCTGCTGCTGCTCTCGCTCGGGCTCGCGGCGCTGGTGGCGCTGCTGCCCGCCGAGGCGGCCGCGCGCTGGCTGGACATGGACCCGGCCAAGGCCCGTCTCACGCTCCAGTACACCGAGATGCTGCTGCCCTACCTGGCCTTCATCTGCGTGATCGCGCAGTTCATGGCGGTCATGAACGCGCTGGGCGAGTTCGCGATCCCGGCCAGCGCCTCGGTGATCCTGAACCTGGTGTGGGTGGGCGGCGTGCTCATCGCGTGGCTGGTCTTCGGCGCCGCACGCGCCGACGGTGCGGGGCCCGACCCGCGGCCGGCCCAGGGCTTCCTCATCGCCGGAGCCATCCTGGTCTCGGGCGTGCTGCAGTTCCTGTGGCACCTGCCCGGCCTCTCGCGCCTCGACGTCGGCTTCCGCTTCGTGCCGCCGCGCCGCAGCGTCGAGCTGTCCGAGGTGCTTTCCCTCATGCTGCCCATGCTCGTGGGCATGGGCGCGGCCCAGCTCAACGTGCTGGCCGACCGCACAATTGCGCTGGCCTTCCTCGGCGACGGCGGCACCACGCACCTGTACTACGGCCTGCGGCTGATGCAGTTCCCGCAGGGCCTGGTCTCGGCGGCGCTGGTGGCGGCCGTGTTCCCGACGCTCGCGCGCCTCTCGGCCCGCGGTGAGGCCGGCGCGGCGGCGGCCACGACCGGCCTCGCGCTGCGCGTGAACACGCTGCTCACCCTGCCCGCGGCGGCGGGGCTCATCGTGCTCTCGCGCCCGATCGTCGAGCTGCTGCTCCAGCACGGCGAGTTCCGCGCGGCCAACAGCGGCCCGACGGCCGCGGCGCTGGTGGGCTACAGCCTCGGGATTCCCGCCGCCGGCGCGGTCATGGTGCTGACGCGCGCCTTCTACGCCGTGGGCGACATGCGCACGCCGGTGCGCATCGGCCTGTGGACCGTGGCGCTGAACGTCGCGCTCGACCTGCTGCTGGTGGGCCCGCTGGCCGAGCTGGGGCTGGCGCTGGCCACCTCGGTCACATCCATCGTCGCCGTGGTGCTGCTCGTCCTGGCCTTCCGCGCGCGCATGGAGCTGCCGCCCGGCCACGGCCTGCTCTCGGGCCTGCTGCCGGCGGTGCTGCTCACCGTGCTCATGGGCGCGGTGGTCTTCGCGATCGACGCGCTGCTCGCGGCGCAGCTCCCGGCCACGCTGCTGGGATCGGACACGCTCGTCGTGGGGCTGCGCGTGCTGCTCGGCATCGGGGCCGGCGGGGCGCTGTACCTCGGGCTGGCGCGCCGGCTGTGCCCCGCGGAATGGCAGGCCGTGGCGCCGCTGCTGCGGCGGCGGCGCTGAGCGGCCGGGGCCGGCGTCGTGCTGGCTAGACTGAGCCTCATGCCCCAGCAGCCCCTCGGCGGCGCGAACGTCGGCGACGAGGCGGTCGGCGCGCGGGAGACCGCGCCTTGAGGACGATCCTCGTCCTCGCCGGGCTCGGCCAGCTCGCGCTCGCGCTGGCGAGCCTGGCGATCCCGCGGGTCCTGCGCTGGCGCGAGGAGACCGCGAAGCTGCGTCCGCTGACTCGGCAGGTCTTCTGGACCTACGCCGCGTACATCGTCTCGTTCCACGTCGCGTTCGGGCTGCTCTCGGCGCTCGCGCCCGAGCGCCTGCTCGACCGCACGCCGCTCGCGCGCATGGTGGCGGGCTTCATCGCGGCGTACTGGGGCGTTCGCCTGTCCCTCCAGTTCTTCTGCTTCGACCGTTCGGAACGGCCCCGCGGCGCGGTCGGATGGCTCTCGGAGGCCGCGCTCGTCGCGCTGTTCGCCTTCCTGACGGTCGTCTACGCGATCGTCGCGCTCACCGGGTGAGGCGCTGACCCATGGAGGCCTACCTTCCCGCGAGCCAGGTGGTCGTCGCGGTGGTGCTCGCCGCGCTCGTCCTCGTGCTCTTCGCGGGCGGAGCGTTGGCCCAGCGTGGTCCTGTCGCCGCGTCGCGCGTCGCGTCGTGGACGCTCCTCTTCGCCGGCACGGCGGGCGTCGAGCGGCTGACCGTGGCCGAGCCCGCGGGATTCCGCATGCTCGCGCTCATCGCGTTCGCGATGCTCTCGGCCAAGTGCATCGTGGTGGCCGAGGAGCGTGCGAATGGCATGGAGCCGCTCCCCTTCCGCCGCTGGCTCGGGTTCGCCGGGGCGTGGCTCGGGATGCAGCCGCGCCTCTTCGCGCGACCCCGTCGACGTGCGCTGCCCGGAGCGCGTGCCCTCCTGGCTCGCGGCGCCGCCCACCTCACGCTCGGAATCGCCCTCGTCCTCGGTGCGCGCCTGGCCTGGATCTCGACACACTCGCGACTGCTCGCGACGCTGCTCGTGCTGCCGGGGCTCTCCCTCGCGCTCCACTTCGGCCTGTGCAACCTGCTCGCGGGGACGTGGAGGATGCTCGGCGTCGCGTGCGACGCGCTGTTCCGCGCGCCGCTGCGATCGACGAGCCTCTCGGAATTCTGGGGCCGGCGCTGGAACCTCGCGTTCTCGGAGATGACGGGGATCGCGGTCTACCGTCCCCTGTCAGTTTCAGTCCGCCTCGGACGAGGTCCGGCGCTCTTCGCGTCGTTCCTGCTGTCAGGACTCCTGCACGAGATGGCGATCAGCCTGCCCGTGCACGCCGGCTTCGGACTGCCGCTGCTCTACTTCGCGCTCCAGGGCGCGCTCGTCACGGCGGAACGAGCCCGCACGCGAGCGGGCAGGCCGGTTTCCACGACGGCCGGACGGACCTGGACGCTCGTGTGCCTGGTCCTGCCGCTGCCGATGCTGTTCCACCGGCCGTTCCTGGCGGGAGTCGTGTGGCCGCTGATCGGGATCGAGCCGGGATCCTGAGCGCGGCATCGGCGGCGCGCGCCTGGCGCCCCGGGCTACCATGGCGGCCGTGACCGAAGCCGCCGCCACCCCGCAGCTCCGTCCCCTTCCCGCCGGCGCCGTCGCGCGCCTCGTGGCCATCGTGCGCGCCTCGCGCCTCGACGCCGTGATGGAGGCCCTGCAACCGCTCTCGCCGCGCGACGTGCTCATCGAGCCCGTCCGCGGCTACAACCGCCAGAAGAGCCACCTCGCGGAGTACGAGGAGCTGGCCCTCGAGGGCGGCTTCCTGCCCAAGGTGCGGCTGCAGTTCGTGGTGGACGGCGCGGGCCTGCCGCCGGCGGTGGCGGCCATCCGCGAGGCGGCCCGCACGGGGCGCATCGGCGACGGCAAGATCTTCGTGCACCTCGTGGAGCCGGCCGCGCGTGCCGGAGCGCCGTGATGGACATCTGGGAGGCCATCGTCGAGTGCCGGCGCCGCGGCGAGGCCGCCGCGCTGGCCACCATCACGAGCACGCTCGGCAGCACGCCCGGCAAGGACCCGATGAAGATGCTCGTGCGCGCGGACGGAACCATCGTGGGTTCCGTGGGAGGCGGCTGCCTCGAGGCCGAAGTGTGGGAGGCGGCGCGCGGCGTGATGACCACCCTGCGTCCGGCGACGCTGACCTTCACGCTCACCGAGGAGCACTACCCGGACAGCGGCCTCATCTGCGGCGGCACGCTCACGGTGTTCATCGAGCCGGTGACGCAGCCGCGGGTGCACGTCTTCGGCGCGGGCCACGTGGGCGCGGCGACGGCGCGGCTGGCGCACGAGGCCGGCTTCCGCGTGCGGGTGTACGACGACCGGAAGGACCTGCTCCTGCGCGCGTCGCTGCCCGAGGGCGTGGACCGCGTGCCGGGCCCGTTCGAGGAGACCGCCGCGGCTTCGCTGGCCGGCGGCCTGGACTTCGTGATCGTGGTCACGCGCGGCCACCACGACGACGCCCGCGCGCTGCGTTGCCTCGCGACGCCGCCGGCGGGCGAGCGCGAGCCGCGCGCGCCGCGCTTCCTGGGGATGATCGGCAGCCGCGCCAAGCGGAAGCTGCTGCTCGAGCGCCTGCAGGGCGAGGGCGTGCCGGGCGCCTGGCTGGAGCGCATCGTGTCGCCCGTGGGGCTCCCGATCGGCGCGCGCACGGCGCCCGAGATCGCGGTGTCCATCGTGGCGCAGCTCATCCAGCAGGTGCGCGGCGGGGGCATGGGGGGCGAGGCGCAGCGGCGCGCGGCGGCGCAGGAGGCCGCGGGGGCGCCGGCCGTCCGCGCCTTGACCCGCAAGTCGCGACGCCCGTAACCTCTGCGTGCCCGCGGAGTGAGGGCTTGAAGAGACTGCTGCTGGTGCCGCCCGCCGTCGCCCTGCTGGTTGCGGGGCTGCGCGCGGATGTCGTCGTGATGCGCGACGGCACGCGGATCGAGGGCGTGAAGATCACCGCCGAGACCTGCCGGAAGGTGGAGTTCAAGGTCTCCGGAGTGGCCACGCCGCAGGCGAGGCCGGCCGCGGACGTGCGCGACGTCGAGTACGCGTCCACCTCGCCAGACTTCCGCGCGGGCCTGGCGGCGTGGCAGCAGGAGGCCGATCTGGCCGCGGCCGCCGCCTGGTTCGACTCGGCGGCGGGAGACGGCAAGCTGCCGGCCTTCGTGCGCGCCACGGCGCGGCGCTACGGCGCCGACTGCTGGCTGGCGGGCGGCGATGCGACGGACGCCGCCCGGGCCTACGCCGACCTGATCGCGACGTGGCCCGAGAGCCGCCACTTGGCCGCCGCGCTGCGGGGCCGGGGTGAAGCGCTGCTCCAGTCGGGCCGCCACGCCGAGGCGCGGGCTGCCTTCGAGGCGCTGAAGACCGAGGTGGCGGCGAAGTCGCTGGGCGAAAGCTGGGCGATCGAGGCCGACTACGAGATCCTGCTGGCCGCCGTGCTGGGCGATCTGCCGGGCGCCGACGGCCGGCCCGTGGACGCGGTGGCGGGTTTCGAGGCGCTGCGCCGGCGCGCGGAGGGCCGGGACGCCGAGCTGGTGGCCAAGTGCTCGGTGCAGCTCGGTCGCCTGCACCTGGCCGGCGGCCGGATCGACCTCGCGCTGCCGCTGTTCGAGACCATCATCGCCGGGCGGCTGGACATCGCGGACCAGGAGGTCCTGGCCTGCGCCTTCAACGGGCGCGGCCGCTGCCGCTTCGCCCAGGGGCAGGCGGCGCAGGACGCCGCCCTCGGACGCAAGGGGGACAAGGCCGGGAGCGACGCACTCCTTGCGGAGGCCATCGAGCTGTTCCGCCAGGCGCGCCTCGACTTCCTGCGGGTGTTCACGGTGTACAGCGCGGTGCAGGGGCAGCAGCCCGAGGCGCTGTACTTCGCCGCCCAGTGCTTCCTCCGGGTGGGCGACGCGCAGGCCGAAGCGCGCAGCAAGGCACTGCTCTCGCTGTGCTCGAGGAACTACCCGGGCTCGGCGTGGGGCGTGGAGGCCAGGAAGAACCTCTGACGACCTTGAAGACCTTCCGCGTCTCGCCCCTGCTGCCGCCCGGGCCGATCGAGGCGTTCGGCTACCGCGCCTTCCAGGGCTTCTTCCGGCTGGCGCTTCGCACCGTGTGGCACATGAGCCTGGCGGACGTGCGCGACCTGCCGGAGGGCCCGGTCATCGTGGCCGCCAACCACCGCAGCTTCCTCGACCCGCTGGTCATGGGCTCGGCCGTGGAGCGGCGCGTGACGTTCATGATGACGGCGCGCTACTACGACCTGCCCGCGCTCAATGCCTTCTTCCGCATGTCGCGTTGCATCGTCGTGGACGATCTGGCCGACAAGACGATGGCCACCCTGCGCGACTCGCTCGAGGTGCTGGAGGCGGGCCACGTCCTCGGGATCTTCCCCGAGGGCCACATCTCGCCCGATGGGCGCATGCGGCCCGCGCAACCGGGCATGGCCTGGCTGGCGCGGCGCAGCGGCGCCCCGGTCTTCCCCATGTGGCTGGGCGGCACGCGCGAGGCGCTGGCCAAGGGCGACCGGCGCCTGCACGCCTCGCGGGTGGTGGTGCGCATGGGGGCGCCGCGCCGCGCGGACGACTTCGGCCGCGGTCGGCAGGCCGAGGCCGCGCTGACGCGCGCGATCGAGCAGGACATCGCGCGCCTCGGCGACGTTCCGTTACCGCCGGCGGCGGAGTGACGCGCGGTTATTTCCCGTCGTCGCCGGCATCAGGGGCAGGATGCGCGCAGGCGGCGCGGCGGAGGGTGTGAGCACATGAACGGCGTGGGGGGCATCGAGGTGGCGGCGAACCTCCGTTCGTCGCGGCTCGCCGAATGCCTCGGCCCCGTCATGCGCCAGCGGCTGGTCGCCTACGCGTGCCGCTTCGTTGCCGACGCCATGGAGGCCGAGGACGTGGCCCAGGAAGTGCTGCTGCGCGCCGGCACCGATCCCGCGGGCCTGTTGGCGGCGGAGCGCGCCGACGCGTGGCTGCTGCGCATGTGCCGTCATGTCGCCATCGACCACGTGCGCGCCCGACGCGTGCGGCAGGTGGTCTGGTCGGCCATGCCCGACGGCGCCGAGGCCCAGGAGCTGGAGGCCGACCGCGCCCGTCCGATGGGCCGCCTCGCCGCCAGTGCCCGCCGGCGCTTCTGCCTGAAGCGCCGCGTGGCACTGCACCCCCGGGCGGCGCACGTCTCGCTCCGCGACCTGCCGTCACCCGCCCGGCTGCTCATGAGCCTGTACTACGAGAAGGGTCTCTCGCAGCCCACCATCTGCCGCATGACGGGCCTCTCGGCGCCCGCGCTGCGCGTGAGGCTGTTCCGTGCGCGCGGCGCCCTCGTGGCACGCGCTCAGCGGGGTGGGGCGGCGAGGGAAGGGGCCTCGCCTGCGGTCCTCGGTCGCGGGGGCGCGGCATAGCCGCGCTCCGCGACCTTGCGGGCGGCTTTCGGCGTGGCCGCTTCCCTCGCCGCCCCACCCCGCCGGGTGGAAGCGACACGAGAGCCTGAAGGGCTCGGAGCGCCTCAGGGCAGGAAGTCGACTTGGACGGCGTTCGTGAAGTCGAGGCCTTTGGGCTGGGTCGGGTCGACGACGACGGCCTGCATGCCGATCGTGGCGCTCACGCCGGGTGAACCGAAGGACAGGAGCACCTCGCCCTTGGCGCTGGCGGTGAAGGTGAGCTGCAGCAGGATCGGGTAGGGCACGAAGGCCTCGCCCTTGACGAACAGGGGTGGCGACACGGCGCCCACGAAGAGCATCAGGGTGGCGCCGGGCGGCGCGCAGCGCACGCGCAGCAGGGCCTGCCCGCCGGCGACGAGCGGCGTGCCGCACACCGAGAGCTCGGCCGAGCCGCCGCCGGCGAAGCCGAGGTCGGGCTGGCAGGTCGCGCAGGCATCGCCGATGCCGTCGTCGTTGGAGTCGGCCTGGCTGGGGTTGGGAACGAGGGCGCAGTTGTCCCAGTCGTCGGGCTGGCCGTCGCTGTCGAAGTCGATCTGGCTGCGAAGCGAGGTCGAGAGCCGCAGCTCGTCGATGGCGAAGCCGACGGCCGGGGCCTGGTTGTTCGAGTCCGTTCCCACGTGCAGCCAGGGATGCAGGGGGCCGAGGACGAAAGGCGTGGCGGGGCTGGCGGTGGCCAGCGCGGCCGGCATGCCCGCGTGGCCGATGCGCAGCTCCACGAGGCCGCTGGCGGCGTCCCACTCGCATTGCACGTGGTTGAAGCCGTCCACGGCATAGGGGTCGCCGGCGGGCGGGAAGGGCGCGGCCGCCGAGTGCAGCACGCCCGCGTTGTCGCGCACACTGAACTGGAGCTGGCCGTCCACGTACAGCAGGCGCAGGGCGTTGCGCTGCAGCAGCGCGCTGCCGTACGTGGTCGTGCCGGTGGCCGCCACCATCAGGCCCGCGCCCTCGCCTTCGGGGTTGCCCTGCGTGGGCAGGCTGGGAACCGTCACGTTGGGCAGCTCGGAGCCGGCGCCGTTGTCGCCCGCCAGGGAGTGGCCGTCGACGTCGAGCAGGAAGACGGGCGAGGACTGGTCGAGCGACGAGTGGAAGACGAGGTCGTCGGTGCCGCTGCCGTCCAGGTCGCCGATGGCCAGCGAGACGGCATTGTTCACCTGGAAGCTGCGCTGCTCGGGCGTGGCGCAGGTCGTGGGCAGGATGAGCGGCCCCAAGAAGACGGTCGAGGTCGTGGTGGGCGGCGCCGAGAGGCCGCCGAGGCGCCAGTTGGCCACGGCCACGTCCACGAAGCCGTCGTTGTCGAGGTCGCGCTCGGCGTTCACGGTGAAGGGCCGGACGGTCTCGATGGTGCAGTTGGCCACGGGCGGGAAGACGCCCTGGCCGTTGTTCTTGTGCAGCACCAGCGCGCCGTCGCCGCTGCCGCCGAAGGGCTGGGCCAGGACGATGTCCAGGTCGCCGTCGCCGTCGACGTCGCCGAGCGAGGCTCCGAGCGCGCCGATCGAGCGCGCGAAGGCCGTGCCCATGTCGGCCACCAGCGTGTAGTCGCCGTTGGGCAGCAGCACGCCGTGGAACAGCAGGCTGGGCTCGGTGTCCAGGCTGGCGAACAGCACGTCGAGCACGCCGTCGCCATTCACGTCACCCGCGGCCAGCGCTTCGGCCGTGGCCACCAGCGCGCCGAGCTGCAGGTCCATGGGCGTCCAGCCGCCATTCCCGTCGTTGCTGAAGCCCGAGACGGGCGCGTGTCCCAGCTCGTAGGACGACACGATCAAGTCGGGCCCCGGATGCCCGTCGAACTCGGCCAGCAGCAGGCCCTGCGGCTTGGTGACGGGGAGCACCGAGCTCGGCTGCAGCGTGGCACCCGGCAGGATCGGGCCGCGATAGAAGCGGATCTCGCCCTTCACGCCGCCCGTGCCGGGACCCTGGTTGTTGGCGACGGCCAGGTCGAGCACCCCGTCCATGTCGATGTCGCCGACGCCGATGCCGCGCGGCGCGAAGGAATCGAAGCTGGCCGGCAGGCCGAGGTTCAGGCTGGGGCCGGAGCCGAAGAAGACGTGCGAGACGTCGACGGCCTCTGTCGGGCCGGTCTCGCCCACCACGAGGTCGAGCCGCCCGTCGCCGTTCAGCGAGGCCGCCGGCCGCGTGTCCAGGAGCACGACGGGCCCGGCGGGCAGGAGGCTCGGCACGGAGAGCCACATCTCGAGCGTGCCGAGCGCGGGATTGAACCCCGCCGTGGTGTAGATGCCCACGGAGTGCTTGTCCACCAGGAGCGCGTCCGAGTCGAAGACGCCGCGGTTGGCCGCCACCTTGTGGTTGCTCTTCACCAGCACCGTGCCGGCCGGGCCGGCCATGCTCGTGGTGCCGTCGAAGTGGCCGAGCGCGACCGTGGCGGCATCGAGGCCCGCGATGGGCGCGTGCGTGAGGGGCAGCGGATCCGGCGGGCAGACCTGGGCGCCGAGCGGCAGGGTCAGGAGGACGGCGGCGAAGACCGGCCGGCAGGCGATGCGGGGAGCGACGACGCGGCCCATGAGGTGCTGTTCCAGAGGTGTCACCGCGCCGTTCGGGGGCGGCCGGCGCGCGCTCCCCCCGGCCACAGACTATCACGCTCGCCCCGCCGCGGGCGGGTTGCGGCCTTTTCTCCCCTGCCGGCCCGGGCCACAATCCGCGCCCATGACGCGCCTCGAGACCAGCTACGACAGGCACGACCGCGCCGCGCGCGCCGCGCGCAACGTGTACGGCAAGGTGCTCGAGGCGTACGCGAAGCAGGAGGAGAAGCTGCGGCTCGGCGGCGGCGCGGCGGCCATCGAGCGTCAGCACGGCAAGGGCCGCCTGACGGCCCGCGAGCGACTGGCGCTTCTGCTGGACAAGGGCGCGCCCTTCTTCGAGCTGGGCCTGTTCGCGGCCCACGAGATGTACGAGGAGTGGGGCGAGGTGCCGGCCGCCGGCGTGGTGTGCGGCATCGGGCGGGTGCACGGCCGGCTCTTCATGGTCATCGGCAACGACGCCACGGTGAAGGCCGGCGCCTTCTTCCCGATGACCACCAAGAAGGTCATCCGCTGCCAGCGCATCGCGCTCGAGAACCGCCTGCCGCTCATCTACCTCGTGGACTCGGCCGGCGTCTTCCTGCCGCTGCAGGACGAGGTCTTCCCCGACGAGGACGACTTCGGTCGCGTGTTCCGGCACAACGCCGTGCTCTCCGCGCAGGGCGTGCCGCAGGTGGCGGCCATCATGGGCAGCTGCGTGGCCGGCGGCGCCTACCTGCCCGTCATGTGCGACACGCTGCTCATGACCGAGGGCAGCGGCCTGTTCCTCGCCGGGCCGGCGCTGGTGAAGGCGGCCATCGGCCAGGAGGCCGATGCGGAGGCCCTCGGCGGCGCCGCGATGCACAGCCAGGTGTCGGGCACCGTGGACTTCCGCGAGCCCGACGACAACAGCTGCCTCGCGCGCATCCGCAGCCTCGTGTCGCGCATGGGGCCGCGGCCCGCCGCGCCCTTCGACCGCCAGGCGGCGCGCGACCCGGCGCTGGACGGCGAGGAGCTGGCCGGCATCGTGCCGATGGACGGCGGCCGGCCCTACGACGTGCACGAGGTCATCGCGCGCCTCGTGGACGCCAGCGAGTTCGACGAGTACCGCGCCGAGTACGGGCGCACGCTGGTCACCGGCTTCGCGCGCCTCGGCGGCTGGGCGGTCGGCATCGTGGCCAACCAGAAGCTCAACGCGCAGAGCCCGGCCCACGGCGTCGAGTTCGGCTCGGTCATCTATGCCGAGAGCGCCGAGAAGGCCGCGCGCTTCATGATGGACTGCAACCAGAACCGCGTCCCGCTCGTGTTCCTGCACGACGTGTCGGGCTTCATGGTGGGCCTGCAGGCCGAGCACAGCGGCATCATCCGCGCCGGGGCCAAGATGGTGAATGTCGTCGCCAACTCGGTGGTGCCCAAGCTCTCGGTCATCCTCGGCGGCAGCTTCGGCGCCGGCCACTACGCGATGTGCGGCCGCGCCTACGACCCGCGCTTCGTGTTCGCGTGGCCGTCGGCGCGCTACGCCGTCATGAGCGGCGACGCCGCCGCGCGCACGCTGGCGGACATCCGCGTGGCTCAGCTCGAGCGCAAGGGCCACCACGTGGACAGCAAGGAGCAGAAGGCCATCTCGGACGAGGTGCGCCAGCGCTACGCCACCGCCCTCGACCCGCGCTACGCGGCGGCGCGGCTGTGGGTGGACGCGATCATCCGGCCGCAGGACACGCGGGCGGCCCTCATCACGGCCCTGGACGTGGCCGCGCACAACCCGCACGTGCCGGAGTTCAGGACGGGCGTGCTGCAGTGCTGAAGCCGGGCGCGCAGGCCGCGGCGCGCGTCCCCGCCACGGGCACGACCGGCCGCATCGTGCGGGTCAACGTCTCGCGCGGCGGCGTGCCCAAGCGGCCCGTCCCTTCGGCGCGCGTGACGCGCGAGGGCGTCGACGGCGACCGCCAGGCTGACCGCCGCTACCACGGCGGGAGGGACCGCGCGGTCTCGCTCTTCGCGCTGGAGGTCATCGAGCGGATCGCGGCCGAGGGTCATCCGATCGCGCCCGGCACCACGGGCGAGAACCTGACGCTCGCCGGTTTCGACTGGGAGCATGTGCGCCCGGGCGCGCAGCTGCGCTTCGCCGGCGGCGTGGAGCTGGAGGTCACCGACTTCGCCTCACCGTGCCCGACCATCCGCGACAGCTTCCTCGGCGGCGACTTCGAGCGCCTCAGCGAGAAGCGGCATCCCGGCAGCAGCCGGCTCTACTGCCGCGTGCTGCGCGAGGGCGACGTCCGGGCGGGCGAGGGCGTGACCGTCGTCCCCGCGCGCGACTGAGAGGCGCCATGCCGTAGCATGTTGCGCGTCTCTCGAGGAGGAGGTCCATGCACGCGTCCACCACATCGTCGGTCCTCACCGCGCTCGCCCTCTTCGCGCTCGCCCTTCCGGCCCGCGCGGACACCATCAAGGTCAAGTCGGGCGTCGCCGCCGATCTGCAGGCGGCCCTGGACGCCGCCGGCCCGGGCGACAAGATCACCCTGAGCGGCGGCCCCTACGTCGGGACCTTCATCGTCCCCGCAGGCAAGGACGGCCTCACCATCAAGGGCAAGGCGGTCATCGACGCCCAGGACGGCGACAACGGCTTCGAGGTCAGCAGCAACGACGTCACGTTCAGCTCGCTGACCATCCGTCACGCCTTGAAGTCGGGGATCTCCGTTCCGCCCGCCCGCACGCTGTCCGGACTCACGATCACCAAGTGCACCTTCCTCGACTGCACTGCGGCGGCGGTCGATGTCACCGCCGACGACGCCGAGATCAAGACGTGCGTCGCGGACGGATGCGGGTCCGGCTTCCTGGTGGAGGGCGCCCGGGCCGTGGTCGGGAAGTCGCAGGTCTTCAACTGCGAGGACGAGGCCTTCGTCGTCGAGGGCGACGACGCGCAGGTCTTCAAGAACGTGGTGACGACGGGCGGCGACGACGGCATCGTCGTCGACGGGGCCGACTCGCAGGTGACGGACAACCGCGTCACGAACGTCTCCGGCAACGGAGTGCAGGCGAGCCCCGAGAGCGCGCTCGTCACGGGCAACACCGTGGAAGGCACGGGGGCCTTCGGCGTCTTCGTGTCCGGCTCGGGCAGCACGGCCAGCAAGAACGACGTGCAGGACACGCTCGCCGCTGGGCTCGTCGTGATCGGGGACGACGTGATCGTGTCGCACAACTCGGTCGCCGACACGCGGGAGGGCAGCGCGGGGATCCTCGTCCAGTCGGACGCCGACGCGCTCATCGAGGACAACCGCGTCGAGGGCGCGGGCGGAGCGGGCTGCGCCCTGAACGTCGACGGGGCCACGATCGAGGACAACCGCGCCGAGCGCTGCGGCCTGCCCGGCGACGCCGGCATCTCGGTGAACGGCGACGAGAACGTGCTCGACGGCAACGTTGCCGAAGACTGCCAGTCCACCGGCTTCCTGCTCGAGGGCTCGGGCAACCTGCTCCAGCACAACGTCGCCACCGGCAACGGCGACAACGGCTACTGGGTGCTCGGCCTCGGTTCGACCGAGAACGACCTCGATGACAACGTGGCCAAGAGCAACCACGGCGAGGGCCTGCAGAACGGCGGCGTCGGGACGTTGCTGCGCGACAACACCTTCAAGAAGAACCTGCTCGACCTCGCCAACGAGACGGCGGCCGGCGCCACGCTCGTCGACGACGGCGGCAACACGTTCGAGACCGGCGGCCTCACGGACGAGCCGGTGATCTTCAGCTGAGGCGGTCCGCGCTAGAGTGGCGGCCGCCATGTCCGACACCGTCCGCATCACCGAGACGCTGCGCGACGCCTGGCAGGGCCTGCCGCGCGTGCTGCCCACGGACGTGAAGGTGGCCTTCGCGCAGCGGCTGCTGGACGCCGGCTGGCGGCGCCTCGACGTGGGCTCCTTCGTCTCGCCCTCGCGCGTGCCGGCCATGTCCGACACGGGCGACGTGCTGCAGCGCCTGTGCGTGCCCGGCGATGCGCGGCTCACGGCGCTGGTGGCGAGCGCGTCGGGCCTCGAGCGCCTGCTGACGGCGCCGCACGTGAGCGAGGTGCTCTATCCCTTCTCGCTGTCCGAGCGCTTCCAGCGCAAGAACACCGAGCGCGGGCGGGACGAGGCCTTCGCGCTGCTGGCCGACCTCGCGCGCCGCGCGCACGAGGCCGGCCGCACGGTCTATGCGACCGTCAGCATGGCCTTCGGCAACAACGAGGGCGAGCCGTTCGATGCCCCCGAGCTGCGCGACTGGGTCGCGCGGCTGCACCACGAGGCCGGCGCCGACCGCGTGGGCCTCGCGGACACGACGGCGCAGGCCACGCCGCAGGTGATCCGCGACACCTATGCCGCCGTGGCGCGCGGCGCCGACTGGCCCGTGCCCGCCGCGCACCTGCACGTCACGCCCGACAACCAGCGCGCGCTCGTGGCGGCCGCGCTGGACGCCGGCGTGCGCGACTTCGACAGCGCGCTGGGGGGCCTCGGCGGCTGCCAGTTCGCGAAGGGCGCGGTGAGCAACGTGTCCACGCTGCCGCTGGTGGCCCAGCTCCGCGAGCGAGGCCTCGCCTGCGACGTGCCCGAGCTGCCGCTCGTGGCCCTGGATGCCGCGGCCCAGGCGCTGGCGCGCGGATGACGGCGCCGAAGGGCGGCCTGCTGCTGGCGCTCGCGCTCCTGGGTTGCGGCCTCGTTGCCGCGGCCAGCCAGTGGACCGCCGTGCTGGTGCAGCCCGCGTCGTGGAGCGAGACGGACTACCAGCTCCACTGGGCCGCCGGCCGCGCCCTCGCGCTCGGTCTCGACCCGTACGACGCGGCGGCCGTCGAGCCCATCGGCGTGACGACGGGCCGGCCGATGACGCCGTTCTGCGCCGCGACGCCGCTCTTCGTCGCCGGCTTCGCCTGGCTGGGCGAGCGGCCCTTCGCGGACGGCTACCACCTGCTCCTCGGCGTGAACGTCGTGTTGCTCTGCCTGTCCGTGGCGCTGCTGGCGGCGGCGCTGCGGCGCGCGGGTGCGCCGGCCGCCGCGGCGTTGGGCGCGAGCCTCGCGCTCGTTCTGCTCGACGACGGGACCTGGATGGCGCTGTGGTTCAACCAGCTCAACTTCGTGACGCTGGCGGCGATGACCGGAGCGCTGTGGGCGGGCTGCAGCGGCCGGCCGCGCGCGGAGGGCGTGCTGCTGGCCGTCGCCGCGTGGGCCAAGCTCTCGCCCGTGCTGGTCATCGTGTTCGCGGCGCTGGCGGGACGCTGGCGCACCGTCCGCGCGGCGCTGGCCGCCGGCGCCGCGCTGCTGGCGCTGTCCGTCGCCGTCGCCGGCTGGGAGGCGCACGCGAGCTGGCTGGCCATGGTGCAGCGCGAGCTGGGCTTCGCGGCCGAGCGCCCGGCGGGGCTCTTCAACAACAGCCTGCACGCCTGGAACCTCGCGCCGAACGGCGTGCTCTCGCGCGCGGCGCAGGTCGCGGGCTGGCCACGCGGCGTGGTCCTGCTGGGCGCGGCCCTGGCGGCGCTCGCCGCGGTGGGGACCGCGGCCTTTTCGCTGCGTCGCGGGACGACGCGCCCCGAGGAGCCGCGCACGGTCTTCGCGGTGCATGCGCTGGGCGTGTCGGCGGGCTTCCTGGCCAGCAGCACCACGTGGGTGCCGCACCTCTCGCTGGCCGCCGTGCCGCTGGCCTTCGTCGTGCTCGCGGCGTGGAAGGCGCCGGGGCGGGCGCTGCTCGTGCGCGCGGCGGGCGCCGCGGCGGCCGTGCTGCTGTTCCTGCCGCTGGGCACCTTCGACGCGTCCGACGACCAGCGCGTGGACGTCCTCGCCAAGCTGGACGGGTGCATACTGCTGCTCGTCGCGGTGGTGGCGGCCACCAGGATGCCGCCGCCGCGAGCCGAGGACGGCGGGCTCGAGGCGCGCGGCGGCTGATCCGCAGCGCGCGGCGGTCAGCCGGCCGGCCGCGGCGTTCCGCGCGCACCCAGGCCCAGCGCGCGGCGCAGCCGGCCCCAGCCGCCCACGCCCGCGCCCTGCACCGGCCGCACGAAGGCGTCGGACGCGCGCGTGCCCTCGCGCAGGTAGCAGTTCACGCAGATGTCGTGGCACTGCGGCGAGTAGACCGTCGCGCGCATGCGCGCCCAGGTCTCGCCGGTCCAGATGGACCAGAAGTCCGGCGCGCGGTCGAGGTGGCCCATGGCCACGCCGCCGCTGTTGCAGCAGGGGAAGATCGAGCCGTCGGCCTCGAAGAAGGCCTGGTCCCAGAGATACGGACAGCGGCCGCTGTAGGCCGAGGCCGGCAGCTCGGCCGGGCGCGGCGCGGCGCGCTCGGCGGCGCCGGTGCCGGCCCAGGCCTGGCCGGGCAGATCCTGCACGGTGACGGCCGTGGCCACCGGGTCGGCGGCTGGCGCGGGCGGCGGAATGGGCGCCGACAGGTCGAAGTCCTCCGGCAGCACGACGACCATGTTGCGCGCCGCGGCGCGCGCGCGGGCCGCGGCGAAGGCCGCGTTGGCGCGGGCGCGGTGCTGCAGCAGCGACTGGTCGCGCAGCTCCTCCATGAACACCTGGATGTGGTTGGTGTACAGGTGGTCCACGCCCAGGTCCTTGGCCAGGTCCACCATCGCGGGCAGCTCGTCGATGGTGTCCTTCATGAGGATGTAGCGGATGTTGTACTCGGGCGTGCGCTGGCCGCGGCGCGCGCGGCCCT
>Ga0075421_100002694_pt1 | contig 21190 bp, 15 predicted proteins | sample SoiMetdeltSBSDD5_FD_75292 | JGI IMG/M metagenome (GOLD analysis project Ga0075421, IMG submission 75292) | Bulk soil microbial communities from a Populus tree surrounding site in Tennessee, USA - Soil MetaG P. deltoides SBSDD5 | ecosystem: Environmental > Terrestrial > Soil > Tree plantation... | reverse complement strand
TCCGCCTCGGTGGGGGAAGCGCCACGGTCGTCGGCGTCCTCGAACCGTCGGTGCCGTATCCAGCCGACACCGAGATCATCGCCAACATGGTGACCAGCCCGCATCACCTCGGGGCGACTATGGTGACCCTGCGCACGCACCGCATGACGGAGCTCTTCGGCCGCCTCGCCCCCGGCGTCACCCTGGAACAGGCGCGCGCGGAGCTGACCGGCCTGCACGCCGCGATGATGCGCGAGCACCCGGAGGCGTATCCGGCGAGCGCGAACATCCGTTTGAACGTCACTCGACTCCGCGACCAGATCGCAGCGCCGGCGCGAACGGTCTTGCTCCTGCTGCTCGCGACCGCCGGCGTGGTGTTCGTCATCGCCTGCTCCAACGTCGCCAACCTGATCCTGGCCCGCTCGATCCGGCGCGAGGGCGAGCTGGCGGTGCGTGCCGCCCTCGGCGCCAGCTCCGGCGCGCTCCGGCGGACGCTGCTTGCCGAGAGCCTGGTGCTCTGCGGGGCCGGCGCCGTGCTGGGAGTGCTGCTGGCGCATCCCCTCGTGGCGGTGGTCGGTCGCTACGCCGCGCGCTTTTCGGTGCGCGCCCTCGACGCCACGGTGGACGCCAGCCTGCTCTGGGTCGGCGGCGGGCTGGCGATGGCCGCCGCCATCGCGCTTGCCTACGTTCCGCGGCTGCCGTCGCTGCAGGCTCCGACCGCGTTCGGCCTTGCGAGCGGCGGCCTGCGCATCACGTCGGGAGCCAACCGCCGCCTGCAGGCGTTCGCCGTCGTCCAGATCGCCTTCTCGTTCGTGCTGCTCGCCGGCGCCGGCATGCTCCTCACCTCGCTCACCGCCCTGCAGACGGCCAAGGCGAGCTTCAACCTCCAGGTGCTGGCGGTCGACGTCCCCGACCCGGCGGCGAGGGGTGGCGAGGTCGACAAGGTGATCGACTTCTATCAGGAAGCGACCCGTCGCATCGAGCAGCTTCCGGGCGTCGAGCGCGTCGCGGTCGGCAGCGTCGTGCCGTGGCGCGACGCCGGCCGATTCGGCCCCGGCTACCCGTTCACCGTCGAGGGCTACGTGCCCGCGAGCGGCGAGGACAACCCCTACGCCAAGTTCAGGAACGTCATGCCCGGCTTCTTCGCGGCGCTCGGCGTTCCGCTACTCGCAGGTCGCGACTTCAACGACGGGGACGGCCGTGGTGCAGAGGACGTGGTGATCGTGAGCCAGAGCGTCGCGCGGCGCCTGTTCCCCAACGGCGACGTGGTGAACCGCCAATTCCGGTGGGCCGATCCGGTCATGGGCTCGGACCCGCGTCGCATCGTCGGCGTGGTGGCGGACCTCGACGACGAGAACGTCGTGCCGGGACCCGCTCTCACGGTCTACAACTCGTACCAGCAGGTACCCTACGGCGGCCGGCTGTTCGTGCACACCGCCGGCGACCCCTACGCGCTGGTGACGCCGGTGACGCGGATCATCCGCGACCTCGCCCCGGACACGCCAGTGGAGCGCGCCGCCACGCTCGAGGACGTGCGCGCGGAGGTATTGGCGCCCGAGCGGCTCAACGCCTTCGTGTTCTCCGGCTTCGCCGGCGTCGCGCTGCTCATCGCCGTCGTCGGCGTGGCGGGCGTGCTGGCATTCTCGGTGAGCGCCCGCACGCGCGAGTTCGGCGTGCGGCTCGCCATCGGCTCGACCCCCCGCCAGCTGCTGGTGCACGTCCTGGAGGAGGGGGCGCTCCTCGTGGCCATCGGCATGGTCGCCGGCGTGCTGGGCGGCTACGCGATCGGCCGCCTGGCCGGGAGCTACTTCGAAAACCTGCGGCTACCGGGCGTGCTGCCCGTGCTGGGCGCGGCCGCGGTGCTGGGAAGCGCTGCGGTGGTGGCCTCGCTGATGCCTGCGGCGCGCGCGGCGCGCGTGGACGTGTTGCGGGCGCTCCGGCCCGAGTAGCGGCGGGGCCCCCCCGACCGCGCCGATGCGCACGGTGACGAGCCGATTCCTGCCATCGGCGAGCGCTATCGCGGTTCCTGAGCGCTCAGGTGCGTCTGCAGCCGGGCAATCGATGCAGCGGCGGTGGCGAGCCCGGGGCGGTCGCGTGCCGTGCGAAGGTCCAGCAGACGCTGCAGCATCGCGATCACCTCATCGAGTGGCGGCCCGCTCGACGTAACGCCGGACGTGTGCGCGGTGAGCGCTGTCTTCGCGGGCTTCTCGAGGTAAGGCTTGACGAGGCGCTGGTGGTGGTACGCGTACGCCGCCCCGTGCGCCTTGCAGACGTCGAGGAATCGTGAGGCGTTGGCCCGCCACTCGGCCGTGGCACCGTGGGAGTCGAGCTCTCGGCAGAACGCGTGCAGCAAGGAAACTCGGCGATCGAGCGTCTGCAGAGCCTGCTGGTCGTCGGGTGGAACGTGGCCGGACTTCTCGCGCACGATGGACTGGTAGAAGGAGTCATCGGTGCGGCACAGACCGAGGATCACGTCGACCTCGTTGATGGCGGCAAAGTCCCCGGCGTTTGCGCCGCGATAGTCGACGTGACCGACGCGATAGGTCTTGAAGTACGGCCTGACGTTGAAGTAGAAGCGCTCCACGTTGAGCTGCCTGCTCAGCTCCTGGTTGAACCTGAGCGCGTCCTTCAGCGCGGCTTCGGCATCCTCGAAGAGGTATGCGGCCACCGGGTTGGAAACTCCCATGTCGGCGATGCCCCGCAAGGCGTGGGCTGCTCGCCGGTAGGCGAGGACCCCAAGGGCGTTGAAATGGATGAAGACTCTCTCGTCCGGCAGCGAGGTGAAGGTGCGGTAGCGACCGGCGACCGCGTCGTTGAACAGTGATTGGTGCGCGAAGACGAACCGCGGCACCACGCCCAGCGAGCCGCCGATCCTCTGCGAAACGCCCCAGGCGGCCTGCCGCCCGCCCTCCGTGTCCGAGAGGCCGGCCTCGTGCCGCTGACAGGCCGCCAGGTAGTGGCCGACCAGGCCCAGCAGCCGGTAGCGCGCTCGCGGGTCTTCGGGCAAGGCAGGCATGCTTGCCAGGCGCTCCATCAGCGGGCCGCCCTGCCGGAGCAACGCCAGCTTGAGCGTGTCCAGGCCCGGCCGGCCCGAGATCACGTCGACGCCCTCCGCGAAGTAGGCTTCCTCGAGCCGCGTGTTGATGCGAACGAACTCGCCGCGGAGCCATCCGTCGAGCTGGTCTATCGGATCGGTCACGTCGCTCACTCGCGCGTTGTGGGTCGTGGACGCGGTCGCGATGGGTCGTAGTCGCAGTCGCGACCGGACCATCGTCGCAGCCCGACCTTTGGGGCGTCTTGAACGAAATTGCGTGAGCCGGTGGCTCAGGCGATCCCGGCCCGATAGCGCCCCGGCGTGATGCCGAACTGCCGGACGAAGGCGCGAGTCATGTGGCTCTGGTCGGCGAAGCCCGCCAGGAGCGCGGCATCGGCCGGAGACCTGCCCGCGGCGAGGAGACGGCGGACGAGGCGCACTCTGAGCTGGATGAGATAGGCGTGCGGCGTGGTTCCTACTTCGCGGGCGAATCCGCGCAGGAGCTGGAAGCGGCTCACGCCCGACAATGCGGCCAGCTCGGCGAGCGTTGTCGGGACCTCCGGCGCGGCGTCCAGGCGCTGCTTGGCTTTCAACACGGGAGGCGACGCGATGGCAGCGCTCGGCCCGCCGACCCGATGTCTGCGCGAGACGAGCATGAGACAACACAAGAGGCTCTCTTCGGTCGCAAGGCAGTCAGGCTCTCGTCTCTCGACCTGTGCGAACAGCCGGACCACGTGCGTGGCCAGTTGCGGGTCGCGCGCGACGGGTCGCACGATCAGCTCTCCGCCGGTCTCCTCGTCCGCGATCTCGCGGGCGACCAGGTCCGGATCGAGGTAGAGGATCCTCCAGCCGCGTGCGACCTGACCCGCCGGCATGCCGTCGTGCATCTCGCCGGGATTCAACATGATCACGTCGCCGGCCTCGGATTCGACCTGACCGACCACGCTCCACGACCGCTGCGCACCAGACGTCATGATCCCGATGCCGAACTGATCGTGCGAATGGCGCGGAAAGGAGTGGTTCGAATACAGGGTCATCGCCTCGATGCCCGGAACTCCCGATCGATGCTGCTGTACGCGATGCAGTCGTGGGACCACCACTCGCCCTCGCTCAGGGTGCGCTCGTCGAACACGATGACCGTGCGGCCCTCGGTTTCAACTCGAATGGCGCAAAGAGCTCGAGCATCGTCTCCTCCGAGGGCGGTGTCAGGACGCTCTGCAGGGCAAACTCCTCGGCCTGGGGATAGTCCGTGGCACGAACGCGCTCCGCGGCCTGCGAGAAATCGTAGAGCGTCCGGCGCAGCTGAATGTCGGGGCCGAGCAGGAGCCAATACGCGCCTGGCTCTCCGAACGGCGAGCCCACGCTGCCCGCATTCACCACGCGCGTCCTGCCGACCCGGCGGTCGAACTGCATGTGGGTGTGGCCGCAGACGACCACCGCGACCTGGAGTGGCTCGAAGAGCGGCAGGAGCCCGTCGTCAGCCGTCAACCGTGTGAAGCACTCTGTCTCGCTCCGTGGCGTGCTGTGACAGAAGTGCACCGGGCCTAGACCGTCGATCTCGAGCTGGAGCGTCTTCGGCCAGCGCGCGAGCACCGACTCGTGCTCTGACTGGAGCTGCGCGGCAGTCCAGCGGTAGATGTCGACGACCTTCTCCGGCGGCCGCGCGCCCGAGGTCGTGCCCCAATACGTCACCGATCCGCTCCGGGCCCCGGCCATCTGGGCCAGCATCGCCAGCTCGCCATTGCCGTGAATGAAGTGAGTCGGCAGCTCCAGGTCCAGCAGACGCTTCAGCGTCTCGCGGGGCATGGGGCCCGGAACGACGTCGCCCCCGACTACGATCTGGTCGACCTCCACCTGGCGGACTTCTTCGAGGACAGCCTCCAGGGCCGGGAGGTTCCCATGAATGTCGTAGAGGGCTGCAACGCGCATCGGAACTCCTCGATCCCGGAGACCTCTGGATCAGGGTCGCGCGCGCGACTGGTGCGTGGGCCGGGCCGCAACCACCTGGAACGATCCCACGCGCGTCGCCTCGCCGTTGACGACCACGTCGACCTCGTGCCTGCCGGGACGCGGCTTGCGCGTCGTGTGCACGGCCAGGGAGATGCGGGTCGAAAGCTCGGCCTCGCCCCGCGGCGGCAACGAGACGCGCTTCAGCTTGAAGACCTTCGGTGCCGCCTTGCCGCTCGCCTTCACGAAATGGACGGCCACGTCGACGAGGAGCTCCTGTGGTTTTCTCGATCGACTCCGCAGCGTGAAGCTCAAGGCGACGCGCCCGCCGATCGCCACACGGCGGGGGTCGAAGCGCACGTCGGTGATCGAGACCGACGGCTTGGCGCCGAATCCCAGGAGCTTCAAGGCGTAGGGCTCGCCCCGCTTCACCGCGCTCCGCAGAGCATGCTCGACGAGCGCGCGGCGCTCGGCGGCCGCACCCTCGAGCCAGGTGGAGCAGGTCCGGGCCAGGAGATCGGGGTGGACCTTGCCGAGGTCGTTGAGGTTGTTGGCCACGCTTCGCCGCACCAGCGTGGTCGGGTCGTCCTTGAGGAGCTCGAGCAGCGCCAGCACCTGGTCGGGGTTCGCGTCCAGCCAGGCGACGCGCCCGGCCCAGGGCAGGCGCAGCCGCGTGCACTCCGAGACGAGCCGGCGGACGTGAGCGTTCGGGTCGGCCGTCCAGCGCCGCAGGACCGCGAATGTACGCTCCGGGTCGCGGGCGATGAAAGGGCGCATGCTGGACTCCGCGCTGAAGCGCTTCGTCAGCTCGTATTGGGCGCGCATCGAGAGGTCGAAGTGGTCGAGCCCGCGATCGGTGACAAAGACCAAGTGCGGCAGGTAGAAAAACGGCGCCATCCCCACGCCGAGGAGCTCGTCGGTCGCGTGCTCCGGCCCGAGCGATCGGAGGAGCACGTCGACCGCGTCTTCGTAGCGCTGGGGCAGGTGTCTCGCCAGCGCGGACGCGATGTGCTTGCCGCGATCCAGCAGCTCGAGCTCATCGAGACCACGAGAGGCGTCGGCGACGAAGGCGCGCTCCGGGAAGCGGGGATGCGCGCGCGCGAGGTCCTTGGCTAGCCGGCGCACGAGCGCGGGCGAGAAGAAGGACTTGAGGGTGTAAGTCTCGGCTGCGGCCACGGCGAGGCATGATAGCGGCCGGGACGCCCGAAGGCGACGTGCCGGTCGGAGGAGCGCGAAGGGCATGGTGCCGCGCAACAACGCGCTGGCAGCCGTCGATCCGGCGGCCACGGCCGGGGCCAGTCTCTGGGCGAGCTACCTGACGGGCTGAACGGCGTGGAACCACGTGCGGACGCTCGCGGCGCTGGCGGCGACCGGGCTCCTTGCCATCGGTTTCCGACTACTACCCGGAGGGTGACCTGCTCCCACCGGAGGCGGCCCCTTTCCCGGGCCGCCTCGCGATGCCGCGTCCGCATCCTCCGGCGCGCCGGCGGTTACTCACACGACCCCGGCGGGATGCACGTGCAGTCCGCCGCCGTTCCCGTTCCCAAGGGATCGGCCCCGTTGAGGAAGTCGTGCAGCCGCAGCGGCTGCTGCGGGTTGGCGCTGAGCCAGAAGCGGTTGTGGGTGACGAGCGAGTGGGGCATCACGTGGCTGGAGCAGACCACCGAGTCGATGAGAAGTGCGAAGTTGTTGAACTCGGCCGCCGTCGCCCACGACACGTTGCTCGGCCCCTGGTTCGTGTGGCAGCCGCGGCACGAGGGAGTGACCACCGTGCCGTACATCTGCGCCTCGCTCGGCCCGCCTCCAGGGCCTGCCGCGGCGCTGGGCCAGCCGCCCACCGTGAAGCCGATGTTCTGCGTCGCCGCGGTACCGCCGGGCGCATACATGGCGTCGATGATCTCCTGGAGCGCCAGGTAGCCGTTGGCGATCTGATCGCGCTCGGTCTTCAGCACGATCTCCTGGTTGAGCCGCTTGATCTGCTGCTGGAACGTGGCCGAGCCGAACGGACCGGTCAGGCTGGCGAAGTCGAAGGGAATGAACCGCGCCCCCAGGTTGCCGGTGGTGGGGTCGGCGGTGTCCCATGCAGGCGTGCCGATGGTGCCGCCGTTCTGCAGCACGCTGTTCGGCAGCCGCCCGCCGTGGCACACCATGCACAACTGGGGCACCGGCCGGGCGCCGAAGCCGTCGAGGTCGGCCGCGGTGACGCGGCCGTTGAACTCCCCTGGGTGCACCGGGCTGGCCGCGGCCTCCGCGAAGACGTAGAACTTCACCACCCGGGTGTTGTTGACGAAGGTGCTGCCATCGCCGTTGGGGTCTTCCAGGCGCGAGTACTCCATGCCGACGGTGGCGATCGGGCCGTTGTTGCCGGCGGCGTCGATGATGTCCTGCAGGTCGTCGGTGAAGCGGTTGCCGTAGTTGGTGACGTAGCAGGCGATGTCCTCGTCCTCATTGGGGTCGTTGTCGTTGTCGGCATCGTTGCGCCGGCAGTGCATGCCGCGGCCGAAGCCGAGGTCGCCGCTGTTGGCGTAGACGGTGGCGATCTCGTTGGTGGGGAAGCCGTTGCGAGCCTTGAAGTCGGTGAGGTCCTGGCGGAAGTGCTTGGGATCGACGGTGTCGTAGTACGCCTGCGAGGCGGCGAGGATGGGCGTCGACGAACCCGGCGTCTGGGCGTCGAGCTCAGTGAGGTTGGCAGCCTCGAAGCTGTAGAGGCCGGCGAGGAAGGAGTTGGCGGTCTCCGGCGGCAGCCGGAACGGCGACAGCTCGGCGGACGACTTGCAGGCCGAGTAGGGGAAGTCCGGCTTGTTCGGCGTCAACGGGTCCTGCGGCCCGTTGGTGGGGATGCTGAGCTGGTTGGCCGGGTTGGGCGTGCCGTCGCGCAGCTGGATCAGCGTGTTGGTGCCGTTCTCGAACGCCCGCACGGTGATGTTGACGAAGTTGGGCAGGTTGAAGACGACGTGGAACCGGGTGGTTGAGTTCTCGACGTGCTGGGTTTTGGTGATGCCGGCGCTGTCGGGAGTCGGCGGCACCGTCACCTCGAGCTCGAAGGCCGGGGGCATCACCGTCGCCTCGAGCCGGACGCAGGACTGGTTCTGCTTGATCTGATCGGCGTTGACCGCCGAGAAGTGCTTGACCTCCGCCACGTAGGCGTTGCCGACGCGGTTGGCGACGCCCTCCTTCACCCACTCGCCGCGCTTCTCGTCGTACGACAGGATGTCGATGGTGGGATCGATCCCGGCCGGCACGGCGAGCTGGGCCGGGTCGATGGGGATGGTGACCTTGGCGGTGCGGCCTGGCGCCAGGTTGAAGCGATGCGCGGCGTCGCGCAGCTCGACCGTGCCGGCGCCCCAGCTCTCCATGGTGTTGCCGTTGGGGTCGCTCACCGACCAGTCGCCGGGCATGCCGTCGGGCGCTCGCAGATCGACGGTGGTGAGCTCGACGTCGACGTTCCCCGCCGGCGGGGCGCCGTGCTCGTCGACCAGGGCGGAGGCGGGGATCTCGACGGCGATCCCTGGGCCACACGAGCGCGGCTGCGGTTGTGCACCGGTCGGGCCGCGGTCCTTGCGGTCGCTCAGCGCGCCGGGGCAATCGCCGGGCTTGCGTTCGTTGCGCACCACGATCACCTGCTTGGGATCGACGCTGGTGACAGATGCCCGGGTCAGCGTCCAGCGCGTGCCTTGCATGCCGGTGCCGTAGATCTTCGAGACCAGCCCGTAGCCGCTCTTGCGGACGTTGACCACGTAGCGCCGCGCTTCGGGGACCGTGAGGTCGACGCGACCGTCGGCGTCGGAGAACGCGACGTCGCCGTTGATCTCGACCTGCGCGCCTGCCACCTTGGGCGCGTCGGTGGCCTGCACCAGGCCGGTGAAGCGGACGCCCTTGGTGTCGATGGCGACGCTGTCCTTGGCGTAGCCCCCCTTGCCGTCGAACACCAGCGCGGTGAGCTCGTAGTGGCCGGGGCGGTTGGGCAACGTGTAGCTCACGGTCGGCGAGCCGCTCGGCGCGCCGGACAAGGTGCCGTTGGGCAACCACCAGCTGTACCGAAGCAGGTCGCCCTCAGCATCGCGCGCCTGAGCGGTGACGCTGATCGTCTGGCCGGGTGCGGCGGTCCAGTGCTTGCCGCCGCCCGTGTCGCCGAGCAGGCCGACGATCGCCGGCGGCGTCTGCTTGTCGAGCTGCAGGTCGAGGCGCCGAGAAACCGTGGGGATGGCGCCCGTGTTGACGGTGGTCCCGCCGCTCGCCGCCTCGATGCTGGCGATGACCTGCAGGTCCGCCGGCACCTGCAGGCTCGGCAGGATGTAGTAGCCGTAGTTGTTGACGTAGGCCGAGCGCAGGGGCTTCCCCCTCGGATTGGCGCGATCGACGGCCTCCACGCGGGCGAACGCGTTGACGCCGAACACTTGGTCGAGGAACCGCGGGCGCTTGCCGTCGGCGAAGCGAACCTGGCCGAAAAGGGTCTTGCCGCGTTTGGTCTCGACGGCAATCGGCAGCAGGCCGAGATAGACGTGCGACTTGACGATCGAAAAGACCTTGCTGCAACCCGGCGCGAAGCCAGGCGAGGTCCAGCACACCTGGTAGCGGCTCGGGCCGCGCATCGGGAAGCGGAAACGCCCGCTGAGATCGGTGCGCGCCTTCCCGGCGTTGGTGTTGTGCAGCACGTCCTTGAGCACCACCGGAACACCGGGAACGAAGATGCGCGTCTTCTGAAGGTCGCCCGGCGGCGTGGCGATCAGCAAGCCGGTCACCGTGAAGGCCGGCTGCGGGAGCGGCCGGATGGTGCCGGGCGGGAGGCGGACCGGCGACCGGATCACCGGTGGACTCGTCGGGGTCGCCGACGGTCGCGGTGTCGGGGGTGCGAGGCCGACCACCGCGACGAGCGAAACTAGCAGGAGCACGAGCGCCAGCACGCGCAGGGTAGGTTTCATGGAGACCTCCTCAGTCGGCCGGGCGTCTTCCGCCAGCGGGGTATCGTTGAATGATTAGACGGACGGGGGAGGGCGGATTCCCCTCATGCCGCGGCGGAAGTCGCGGCAGGGCACCACGAGAGGGGTCGCGCTTGCTCGGGTGGCCGCTCCATCGCCTCGCGCGGTGGTCGGGATGATCGGCAAGGACGCCGCTTCCACGAGGAACGACCGCTAGGATGAGCGATGCTCAACCTGCACACCAAACGCAGCAGCCTTTCCAGTGAGCTCGGCCAGAAGCTGCTCCGACGCTGGTAGGAGGGATATCCGACCGCGGAATGGGTGCGGTCGCCACAGCTCGAGCTCGACAATGGGCGAGCGCCGGCCCTCGAAGGCACCGCGGATCACAACGCGCCGTACGTCCGGCCACTCAATGGCTTCTTCACGAAGATAGTTCGATGCCCGAATGCCGTCAGCATTGAGCCACACCTTCTTCAGACGGATGCTGACCGTGTATGTGAAGAATAACCCTACAAGCAAGAGACACAGGAGGAACGCCTTGCCCCAGACTGGCGCCACGCCCGGGTTCATATGGAGCCTCGGCGACCCCGTGAGCGCCAGGAAGTTGTAGTAGCTGGCCAGCCCCACGCCCCCGAGAGGCCAACCGAACTTCACCAGTGGTGTCGTCGGGCCACTGAGTTGCACTTCAGCAGAATGGGGCATGACGCAACACCAAACAGGTCGCGCAGGTCGCGAACGCGGTAATGGACAGGGAAGGTGCCAAGGTCTGCTAAGCGGCCTTTCTATTTCAGAGCTACGTCTGAGGCACGACGTCCATTCCCGCGTGACGCCTGACGGCGTATGACCTCAGCCCGCTGCAACGAGGGGTTAGGCGGCCGGCCGCGAGAGCCCCGTTTCGAGGGACATGTAGAACGACGGCTTGCCGCTTCGAAGGTCTGAAAGGTCGTACCGGGCGATTGCGCCGGCTCGTGCGACGAGAAGGGCTCCTTCAGCGTCCCAGCAAGCCCACTGCGCGGTGGACTCCTGCGACTACGGGGTGGTGCGCGGCCGCCTGACGGATTCTGAGTTGAGCGAGGATGCCCTAAGTTCGATACCGCGACGAGTGCCGCCTAGCGACGTCTGAGTTCAGGGATTGTCCGCTGCAGCGAGGGGTTGGGCGCCCCGTTGACTTGCTGCCGCGTTGGCGAGCGTCCTGGGCGAGCCTTGCCTCAGTCCGGGCAACTCGGGCAGCCGCCGGTGAGTACGGCGGGGTCGGACTCCGAATCGCGGGCCGCGACGATGAGCGGGATCCTGTCGCCGGTGCGCTTGTCATGGACGACGGCGGCGACGACCGCGCCCTCACCCGCCCAGCTCCGGCTCGAGCTGTTGCGGTAGACCTGGAGCTGGAGCTGGAGCTGGCAGTGGGCAGGCCCACTCGGGCCCTGGGGCACCCAGACGCCGGTCGCCTTCTTCGTCTCGTGCGGAAAGGAGAGGATTGGAGTCGGCGTCCAGCTGCATCGGTAGCAGCCGCCGGGATTGGCGCAGTATTCGTCGAGGCTGCAGTCGGCGCAGCCTCCCTCGCAGTGGGCGATCTTCGACAGGGCGCGTACCTCCACCTCTGGGCGTGCCCGTGTAGCTCTCGCGCAGCAAGAGCAAGGCGTTCTACGGGCTCGGTACGGACAGCGTGCAGGCCGGGGGCGTCTTGGTGCCCACTGTGCACTCTGCCCATGCTGCGCGCTCGCCGCCGACCGCGTGGAGCGACAGCAGCGCCGCAAGGCCGGCCGTGACCGCGATGGGGCGCTGGCGCCTGGCACCTCGATTCCCGATGGTGTTCTTCAGCATGGTCTCTTTGATTCGAAAGGACCGGAAACGCGTGGTGTGCGTTGGAGTCACCGAGGTGTCACCCGCTCCGTCATCGTATCGGCATGGCGGTGAATCACGCGCCATTCCCCCGCTTCTCGGCGTAGTACGGTGGTGACCCGGTAGTGGCGCTCCGATTCCTTCTCTTGTCCCGGGGAATGAAACCAGATGTGTTCGTATTGACGCACCAGGGCGAGATCACCGCCCACGGTGATGCTCACTCGCTCATTGACCTGGCGGCCGCGAGTGTACTGAGCACTGGCCCATTCGAGCCGCGGGCGGACATTGTCCCAGCCCTTCTCGATAGCACCGCCGGCACCCCCTGTGAGCGTGACATCAGCCGCATGCGACCAGATCGCCTTGGAGGGTTCAGGATTCCCGTTATGAAATGCGACGTGGGCGGCATCCAGCCGCTCGAGTGTCGCTTGCAGTGTCGGGTCGTCGGCTTTGACGCCTTGCTCCGCACTCGCTATCGGCGAAGCAAGAGCGCCGATGGCTATCGCCGCGACCAGGGCCAGGCTACGAGAATAGAAAGCATTCATGGGTACTCCTTGGGTCGGGTCTCTAGAACCTATCCCGAAACCGTCGTCCTTGGCCGGATCGCAAGGCCGGGCGCCATCTCCGCGGACGACCAGGCAGCTAAGGCGAAGGCCCACCCTCTTCGCAGGCCGGGCGAGGTGGGGTCACTCGGGCGCGTCGGGTTCGGCGAGCCCCAGCTCCTTGGCCTTGCTTAGCAGGATCCAGCGAAGGTAGAGCTTGAACTGCTCGCTCTCGTCGGGCGGGGTCATCGCGTATCGCGGCGGTGGAACCGGCGCAACGACAGCGGTCCGCAGCCAAGCTCAAGCCCAAGCACGCGCAAGCCGCCGCCGATGAAGCGCCGGCACAAGCGCCACCCGCCCGGATCGCCGACAGGCCGCGCCGCCGATCCGACGAGAGGGATACAATGGCGAGACCTTTCGGGGTGAGCAGTTGCCGTCCTCCAGCGATCCCTCGCATCGAGGAGAGACGCGGATCGCGGGCCGCGAGGCGAACGCCCCGCGTCCTGTGGCGTCGAGGCTGGCGGAAGCGTTGCGCGAGGAGGAGAACCGAATCCTCGAGATGGTCGCGCGCGGCGCTCCCCTGGGCGCCGTGCTCGACCGGCTGCTGCGATCCATCGAAGCGCAGGCGAGCGGAATGCTCTGCTCGATCCTGTTTCTTGCCGACGACGGGCTGCACGTCCGGCACGCGTCCGCGCCGAGCCTGCCGGAGGCCTACCTGCAGGCGATCGACGGCGACGTCATCGGCCCATGCGCCGGCTCGTGCGGAACGGCCATGTACTGGAAGAAGCTCGTCATTGTGACGGACACCCGGGTGGACCCGCTCTGGTCCGAGCCTCGCCACCACCGGCTGGCCGAGACGTTCGGGCTGCGCGCATGCTGGTCCTCTCCGATCCTCGCGCGCAAGGGCAGGGTCCTCGGCAGCTTCGCCATGTACTACCACGAGCCGCGGAGCCCCACCGCTGCCGAGATGGAGCTGATCGCGCACGCGACCCACATCGCGGGCATCGCCATCGAGCGCGATTGGATCGAGCGCGAGCGCGCCGCGGCGGAAGAGCAGTTGCGCTACTTGCAGAAGATGGATGCGTTCGGCCAGCTCGCCGCCGGCATGGCGCACGACTTCAACAACCTCTTGACGGCGATCGTCGGCTGTGCCGACCTCGTTCTGCGTTTGGAGGTCGATCCCCGGATCCGTGGCGAGGTCGAACAGATCCGCAATGCCGGAGAGAAGGCGGCCGCGCTGACGCGCCAGCTCCTGGCGCTGGGTCGGAAGCAGGTCCTCGTCCCAGAGACGCTCGACCTCAACGGTGTCGTCGGGGGGATGGCCAGCCTACTGCGGCGACTCATACGGGAGGACGTCGAGGTGGCCGTCAGGCCCGATCCGGAACTGCCGAGCGTCCTGGCCGACCGCGGTCAGATCGAGCAGGTGGTGCTCAATCTGGTGCTGAACGCCCGCGATGCGATGCCGGGCGGTGGGCAGCTGGCGATAGAGACGCGGTGCGAGAACGTGTCGGCGGACACGACGCGCTTCGTCGCCGAGCCCGGCCCCTACGCGGTCCTGGCGATCCGCGACAACGGGATTGGCATGGATGCCGAGACCAGGGGCCGCATCTTCGAGCCGTACTTCACGACGAAGCCGACAGGCAAGGGCACCGGCCTGGGCCTGGCCACCGTCTACGGGATCGTCAGACAGAGCGGCGGTCAGGTCCTGGTGACCAGCGAGAAGGGGTGCGGAACCATGGTCGAGGTCTGGCTGCCGGCGATCGCGCCTTCCCCAACCCGGCGGTAGCGTAACCCCTCGGCGTAGGCCTCCGCCGCCTCGCAGGTGCAGGCGAGATCACCGCTGGCAGGCGCCGCACGCCGCCCGTGTCCGGTACAATCCAGCCGGCGAACCTACCGCACGATCACCGGCCGCCAAATCGGCCTCAGCGGCCTCCGAAGGTGTCCGCCAAGGGCCTGCGCGACGGCCTGGGCACCGTCGCTCGCGGGCTTGGCGATGCGGCCCGCCTGAAGGATCTCTCCATGCTTCGCTTCGCGGCACAGGTCGAGCTGGATCTGGTGGACCTTCTCGAGAGCAACCTCGCGGCCAAGCCATAGTCAGAGCAGTCTCCCGCTCAGTTCCCGGCGACCGTCGTGCAGGAGGGCTCGTGAGCCAGCCATCACCGAGCGAGGCGGGCCTCGAGAGGCTCCAGCGCGACGCTCTCGGCTACTTCCTCCGGACCGCGAACCCCGAGAACGGGTTGATCGCCGACAGCTCGCGGCCAGGCGCGCCGTGCAGCATCGCCGCCACCGGGCTCGGCCTCGCCGCCCTGGTCGTCGGCGCGGCCCGCGGCTTCGTCCCCCGTCGCGAGGCTGCAGCGCGCACGCTCGCGGCGTTGCGCTTCTTCCGCGACAGCCCCCAGGGAGAGGAGCCGGACGCCACGGGTCACCGGGGCTTCTACTACCACTTCCTCGACATGACGACCGGCCGGCGCATCTGGGACTGCGAGCTGTCGATGATCGACACCGCGATCCTGATCGCCGGCGTGCTCACGAGCGGCAACTACTTCTCGGCGGCGTCGGACGACGAACGGGAGATTCGCGAGCTCGCCCGCCTCCTCTACGAGCGGATCGACTGGCCCTGGGCCGTCCATGGCGGGCGGGTGGTGTCGATGGGCTGGAAGCCCGGCATGGGATTCCTGACCTATGGCTGGGAGGGCTACAGCGAGGCGATGCTGCTCTATCTCCTCGGCCTCGGGTCGCCCAGCCACCCGTTGCGGGCAGACAGCTACGGCGCGTGGACCGCGACCTATCAGTGGGAGAACCTCTACGACGTCGACTTCCTCTTCGCGGGTCCCCTGTTCACCCATCAGCTCTCGCACCTGTGGATCGACTTCCGCGGCATTCGAGATCCGTTCATGCGGGAGAAGCGGTCCGACTACTTCGAGAACAGCCGCCGGGCGACCCTCGTGCAACGGCACTACGCCGTGCGCAACCCCAATTGGTTGGAAGGGTACGGCGAGAGATGCTGGGGCTTCACCTCCGGCCCGGGTCCAGGCTTTGGCAAGCAGCGCGGGGCTGATGGCCTCGAGCGGCAGTTCTACGGTTACGCGGCACGGGGAGTCCCCTTCGGGCCCGACGACGGGACCCTCGCGCCGTGGGCGACCCTCGCCTCCCTTCCCTTCGCACCGGAGATCGTGCTGCCGGCGCTCGACCACTTCCGGACCACCTATCCGGACGTCACGAGCGACGACGGTCTGCTCACGAGCTTCAACCCCACCTTCGACGCCGGTGACGGGTCGCGGACCGGTTGGCTCTGCGGCGAGCACTTCGGGCTCGACCAGGGGCCGGTGGTCCTGATGATCGAGAACTACCGCTCGGGGCTGCTCTGGAGCCTGATGCGCGACTGCCCCGCCTTCGTCACCGGGCTCCGGCGCGCCGGCTTTCGCGAGGGATGGTTGCTCGGGAGTGGACGATGAGCCCGACCGTTTCCGAAGATCCGCACGTCGAGCTGCTGCCCGACGACCCCTACGATGCCGAGCTGCTCGCCAACGTGCGACCAGCGGGGTGGACGAACCCGCCGCCCGCCCGCCGCTACAACCTCGTGGTGCTCGGTGCAGGCACCGCCGGATTGGTTGCGGCAACCGGCGCCGCCGGCCTCGGCGCCAAGGTCGCGCTGGTGGAGAAGGATCTACTGGGCGGCGACTGTCTCAACGTGGGCTGCGTTCCTTCCAAGGCGATGCTTCGCGCGGCGAGGTTGTACACCGACCTGGACGACGCGGCGAGGTTCACCGGCAGCGTGCTGCCCTCCCCTGCAGTGGACTTCACCGCCGCCATGGAGCGGATGCGCCGGCTGCGCGCCCACCTCAGCCGTCGCGACTCGGCGGAGCGGCTCCACGCTCTCGGCATCGACGTCTTCCTTGGCGAGGCGTCCTTCGTCGATCGGCGCCGCGTCGAGGTCGGCGGCGCGCTGCTCGCGTTCGAGAAGGCCCTCATCGCCACCGGCTCCCGGGCCGCCCGCCCTGGCGTCGACGGTCTCGAAGCCGCCGGCTACCTGACCAACGAGACCATCTTCAACCTGACCGAGCGCCCCCGCCGGCTGCTCGTGATCGGCGGCGGCCCGCTCGGCTGCGAGCTCGCGCAGGCCTTCTGCCGCCTGGGCTCCGAGGTGACCATCGCCAGTCAGGAGCCCTACTTTCTCCCCGGCGAGGAGCGCGATGCGGCAGAGATCCTTGCCCAGGCCCTCCGCCGCGACGGCGTCGACGTGCGGCTCAACACCGTGGTGAAGAGCGTGGCCCGGGAGGGCGCCGAGAAGCGGGCGCGGCTCGTCAACTACGACCAGGACGTGACGGTGGCGGTGGACGAGATCCTGGCAGGCGTCGGGCGCGTGCCCAACGTGGAGAGGTTGAACCTCGAGGCGGCCGGCGTCGCCTACGACCTCGAACGGGGCGTGCACGTGAACGACTTCCTGCGGACCACCAACCGGCGCATCTACGCCGCGGGCGACGTGGCGCTCGAACAGAAGTACACCCACGCGGCCGATGCCACGGCACGCCTGGTGATCCAGAACGCGCTGTTCCGCGGTCGCAAGCGGCTCTCCTCCCTGGTCATTCCGTGGTGCACCTACACCGACCCCGAGATCGCCCACGTCGGCATCTACGTGCGGAACGCTCGGGAGCGGGGGTTCCCGCTGAAGACCTTCACCGTGCCGATGAGCGACGTCGATCGTGCGGTCCTCGACGGCGAGGCCGAGGGATTCGTGAAGATCCACGTCAGGGACGGTACCGACACGATCCTGGGCGCCACCATCGTGGCGCGCCACGCCGGCGAGATCATCAACGAGATATCCCTCGCGATGGTGGCGGGGATCGGCCTCAAGACCCTGGAGCAGGTGATCCACTGCTATCCCACCCAGGCGGAGGCGATCCAGCAGGCCGGTGACGCCTACACCCGGACGCGGCTGACGCCGAGGCTGAAGGCGCTCAGCCGCCGCTGGCTGGCCTGGTCGAGAAGAGGTCGGTGAGGAGCCGGACGGAGAACGAGGAGCCAGTCACGTCGAGGGGCCGCTCGAACGACGTCCCCTGCAACGGGGGTTGGGCGACAGCCCAGGCGGTCAAAGGATCTGAATCAATCCACCGCTAGAGGCGGCCCGACCAACTCCATGCCGAAGGCGTGTAGAAGCGCGCCGTCGGTGATGTAGGCCCCGGGCTTGAGGCCAAGCCCCTCCCGTTGGTTGAAAAACGCTTCCATCTTTCCCGCTGGTGCAAATGAGATGAGCAACCTTCCCGGCGAGCCCCCTGCAAAGGCCCAGGCGTGCGGAATCTCACGGGGACCAAGCACGCAGTCGCCCGGTGCAAGGTGGAAGCGCTCCGAGCCGATCTCAACAATGTAGTGGCCTTCCAGTGAAAAGAAGAGCTCGTCTTCATTGTGATGAAGGTGACGGGGCGGCCCTCCTTTCTTCTGATTGGACTGTTCCATGACGAAGAGAGCGCCAGCGGTGTCTTGGGTTAGCACTTTGTACGTTGTGGAGCTAAGGCCAATGGAACGCCTCTTACCTTCGCGGTCCGTCCCGGAGGGCACGCGCACTGACTTTGGAGCTGAGACCGTGTTGGTGGGTTGTGCCAGTAGGCGTAGCGGCAGGACGCCGAGTGCAAGTTGAAGAAGAGAGCGGCGCTGAATCTTTGGCATTCTGGAAACCTCTCAGGCCTTTGCCTTGAAGAAGTGACTTGAAGGAAGGAGGGCGACTCCATGACTTGGCTTGTGTGCCGAGAGGTTAGGCGGCAGCGCGGAGACCGCTGAAAGGTGGCGTTAGCCACCGAAGATGCTGGTGATCGTACTGACGGCCGCTACTGTGAAGAGTAGCGTGCTGAAGGTGAGGATGGCGGCGGCCCCAAGGAATACTAGCCACTGGAGCGACAGGCGCAGTGGATCCCGATGTCGGCGGTGGGTCGACGCGAGGGTCCGCGTCTCGGAATAAAAGCCGAGTAACGTGACAACCGACCCGGCAGCCATGACGGCCAAGAAGGCTGACAGAAGCAGGAGCTGAAGAGCAGGCCGGGCATGGAGTCGCTTGCCTAGAAGCAGCGCCAGGACCAGCAGAAGGAACGCGAAACCGAGTAGGCCGTTGAGCTGAATCAGCGTTGGCCACTTACGGGTGACCTTCCCTTCTTGAGCTACCACTTGAAACTTTCGATCGGTCCGAATGCCGCCCAAGAGCGTCTGAGCTCAGCTTCCGCTGCAACGAGGGGTCAGGCGTCTCGTCGCGATCGCCGCCGAGTCGGTCTGTCGCGTGCGAGCGTGCGGTCGAGCCACTGGAGGAGGCGTACCTTGAGCTCCGGGGTGGGAGCAAAGAACGATTCGAGCCACTCGAGCCGCCCTGGATGCATGCTTCGGCCGTTGGGCGCTGGTGAGCCGTCTAGCCACCACCTGACAACACGAGCATGATGAAGGGCCTCGCCGCGTTGCTCAGATACCAGTGCTTGGAGGAATGCAGCGAAACGCCGGCGGTTCAAGGGGCTCTCAGGGCTGTATTTGAAGAAGATCCAACCAAGCCGACTGCGACGGAGCTCCAGCTGGCGCTCGACATGATCTCGCACTGACCTGATGTACTTGCGGTAGACACCGCGGGGCGGTGGGGTAACGAGTCCGGGAGGATGCGCTTCAAGGCTCTTGTCATCTGGAAGCGTATTGAGGATGTCGCGTGTTCGTGCGCGTGCCTTCTGGTTGGCGTGTCGCTTCTTGCGCGGCCATGATTTGCGGATGCTGTGCTCTGACAAGACAACATGGTCACGGTCGTAGTGATCTTGCTTCTTCTCTTGGGGACTTTGGCGCTTGCTCATTCTGTTCCCGAGACGCCTAACCGTACATCCGACGACAGCACAGGAAGGCTGATCCGAAGTCTACGTGGGACGGCCGCCCATTGGACCTGATGTCGTATCGCGGAGAAGGCCCGGGATCGCTGGAGGCCGCCGCAGCGCCCCACTCCTTCGTCCTCACCCCCGGACGCGCGCCCCGAGCGCCTCGGACGCCCAAAGCACGAACGAACAGCCAACGGGGAAGAGCAGCTCGTTGATCGCCTTGGCAGCGAGGTCGACGGCGCTCGGCGGCTGCGCGGCCGCGCGCGTCAGCACGAAGAGGATGACGCCGCCGAAGACCAACCCGACGACCGCGCCGGTGATCAGGTGGACGCGCAGGTCGGGTGTGCCGCGGCGGTTGCCGAGGCCGCCGACGGTGGCGCCCAGGATGCCGTATTCGAGGGCCTTGAGGCCGGCGACGAGGAGCGTCGACGCGGCGCCCGCTCCGGTGGCGAGCCCCAGCGCCGCGCCGACGCCCTTGTGCGCCGCACGGGCGGCGTGGAAGCCGAGGGGCGCGGAGATGAGGCCGAGGAGGCCCATGGTGTCGGATCGGCGACGCGCGGCGGTGCTGCCGACGGCGAGGCCGACGCAGACGATGGTGGCCCAGGAGACCTTCTGCGCCAGGTCCGCGAGGGCGGGAGCCAGCTTGGGAACCGCCTGCGTCGAGGCGAGGAGGAGCAGCAGCAACTCGATGGTGATGCCGAGCGCGATCGACATCCAGCCGACGCGCAGCAGGCGCTTCCAGAGCGTGTCGCCACCCGAGGCGGCGGCAGTTACGGGCCCGGCAGTGGAAGCGACCGGAGTGCTCACCTTCGTACTCTCGCCTTTCTCGGTCGGAAGATGGTGCATTCTAGCGGGGACTCCGCGCAGGCGACCTGCCGACGACGCTCCCGATGCGCCGGCCGCAGGTGATCCGAGCGCCGACCTGTCCGGCCCTGCACGAAGACCCAGATCGCGAGCGCGGCGACCAGCGGGGGGACGCGAATGCGAGGCTGCGCTTGATGGCGCACGGTCGCCGCGGCTAATGCAGGTAGCCGAGGGCCTCGAGCTCGCGCACCAGCTCGGCGTCGGCCGCCGAGCGGGTCACGGTGCCCTCTCGCGGCTCTCCCCAGGTGCGCACCTTGCGCAGCGGATGGCGGCGCTGGAATTCGGCGTGGAACAGGTCGGTGCGGGCGCGACCGGTGAAGTCGTCCGCAACGGGCAACCCCAGGGCGTAGAGGATGGTGGGCGCCACGTCGTGGATCCCGATGCCGCGTACCGCCGCGCTCCCCGGCGCGGCGCGGACGAGGTCGGGGCCGCTGGCGAGGAAGATGCCCCGGGTCCGCGTGCCGTGTGTGCCCGAGAGGCGCGACATGGCGAGCACGCCTTGCTGCCAGGGCTCGCCGTCGAGGTGCAGCATGCGGCTCTCCGGCCCGGTGAGAAGCACGGCGACCAGGTCGGCCCCCTGCGCCCTCTCGTGCGGACGCGGCTCCCGCAGCCGGAACGCCTGGCGGCCGTCGTTCCAGGTCACGCGGGCGAGGTCGCGCTCCAGGGCGGCGCGCAGGGCCGGCACCTCGCCGGGTAGCACGCGCCCGGCGCGGTCGCGGCCGGCCAGCGCGATGCGCAGCCGCTTGACCCTGACCGTCGGGGGCGAGCCCCATGTCGTGACTCGCGTCCGCCGCCAATCGATGTCCTCCTCGTCGCGCCCCCGTTCGAGGTAGCCGAGCCGTCGCAACACCTGGTCGAAGTCGACGCTCACGAGCACTTCCTCCTCCGGCATGCGGCGAAATCCGTGGTCGGAGACGACGAAGACGTTGGCCTCCGGGGCGGCGGCGACGATGTGGCCGATCGCCTCGTCGGTGGCGGCGTACACACGTGGGATCTCGCCCGCCTGCGCCGCGAGCTCCTCGGGCGACAGCGGCGGGAACCGCTGAGGGTGGAAGTAGCGCCAGGTGAGGTGGCTCGCCACGTCGACGCCGCGAAAATAGACCATCAGCAGGTCGTATCGCTCGCCGGCGAGGGCGCGGCTCACCTCGGCGGTGACGCGGTCGCGCTGCGCCGTCACGGGATTGCCGCCGAAGCGGTTGTTGCCGGCGAGCGCCGCCTCGCGCAGACGCGCGAAGC
>Ga0075421_100002693_pt1 | contig 21194 bp, 13 predicted proteins | sample SoiMetdeltSBSDD5_FD_75292 | JGI IMG/M metagenome (GOLD analysis project Ga0075421, IMG submission 75292) | Bulk soil microbial communities from a Populus tree surrounding site in Tennessee, USA - Soil MetaG P. deltoides SBSDD5 | ecosystem: Environmental > Terrestrial > Soil > Tree plantation... | reverse complement strand
CGCAGTTATATTTCCACGGCGCGTAAAAATGGGCAATCCGTTTTGGGTGTGTTGCAGTCCGCTTTCAATGGAAACCCTTTCTGCCCGGCTTTCGTCTCGCTACCGGCCTGAGTAGTTACGCTCAAGCCCGCTTGGCCTCACAGCGAATGCGTCTGTTGCGTCGGCAAGGAAGCTGGGACAAAGCCCTGGCTTTAGCGGATCAGATCATTCAGCAACTGGAATCCCTACCGCAGATCGATCTCAATGTTTTAGCGGATGCTTATGCCGACCGGGCCGGGCTACGTTGGGCGTTGGATGAGTATCCCCAGACCGTGCAGGATACAACTCTGGCGATTGAGCTTCTCGCCCAAGGTGGCTATCAGTTTACTGAAAACTCCATCCGGGGAAATTTGGGATTGGCTTACTGGAGTATGGGAGAGCTGAATCTGGCAGAAGAAACGCTACGACGCAGCATTCTGGTCTCGGAACATTTGCATACATACTGGCGGTTGGCTTATGATGTGGGCAACTTAGCACTGGTCTATTTGTGCCGAGGCCATTTCCGGGAGGCGCTTGCCTTGGGTGAGCGTCATTTGGTGTTAGCGAGAGACTCAGATAATACCGTAGAAGCCATGCGTGCCCTGGATAACTGCGGCCTCATCAAACTACACCAGGAAGATTATGCCTTTGCCTTCCAGTCTCTGGGAGAGACCCTCCCCTTCTATGAACAGCAGAACATGAAGAACGCGCTTGTGCTCTCCTGGGCGAACTTGAGTCGGTGTTATCTAGACACGGGCCAAGCGGAAAAGGCTCTAAGTTTCGCAGAGAAAGCATTTGACTTGGCGGCACAGCAGGTCTCTCCGTCGCTAAAAATTATCGCTTTGCGGTGCTTGGCGGAGCAGCAGCCACGGGAACAGCAGCTTATTCTGCTACATCAGGCGCTGGAGTTAGCGCGTGGGTGCCATCGGCAGTTAGATGAAGCGGCTTGTCTGCTTTCCTTGTCGGCAGTAGTTGAGAGCCTAGATAAACAAGATGATTTGTGGAAGCAGGGGGTTTTTCTGCTTAATAAAATCGGAGCGAGTGCCTGGTTGCAAGGCTGCTCTCCTAGTTGCCCTCCGCGTATCGTGATTGTCGCTTGAGGCTAACAACGGAAGTATGCTGGAGTGTGTCCGGTTTTTGTCCGATCTTAATCCATTTGCTCTCCCCACAGCGTTATATTTCTTCATGGGGACAAAGGCAGTGGATAATCTTCTGTAAATTGCTCAGGCATTGATGCGCTAAAACTGAAAAGCTTTGTTCATGTTCACAAGGAGGGAAATATGAAACCGAGAACACACTTTGTCACCGGCCGGCTGCTATTGATCCTTAGCCTGGCTTTGGCTGCTTGCAGTAACGCGGCGACTGCCTTGCCCACCCCCAATCCGACGGCAACGGAAATTCTTTCGGCGACTCTGGCTCCCACGGCCGCTCCTACGCTCGCCAGCATTCCTCACGGTGGGCGTTTGATTATTGCGGAGACGGGTGAATTCCCCAATCTCAATCCGTTCCTAACCACCTGGCACTCTTCTCCCCACTCGGCCGTCTTTGACACCTTAGTCCGATACAATCAGGATTACAGTGGATTTAGTCCCGGTCTCGCGGAAAAATGGGAGATCGGGCCGGATAATTTATCAGTCACCTTCACCCTGCGTCAAAATGCTACGTTTAGCGATGGCACGCCGGTAGACGCGGTCGCGATCAAATGGAATCTGGATCGCTATCGCGACAAGACCATTGCCAGTCCCGCCAGTGATGTCTTGGGAGATTTGCTGACGGACGTGAAGGCTGTGGATGAGCGCACGGTGGTCCTGGAATTCTCTAAGCCTTACGCGCCTCTGTTTGATTTCCTGAATATCTTGGAGATGGCCTCGCCTACGGCTTTTGAGAAATGGGGGCCGGACGATTTTGGACAGCATCCGGTCGGGTCCGGACCCTGGGTGATTAAGGAGATTGCGGCGGATAATCATGTTCTCTTCACCCGTAACTCTGCGTATGCGTGGGGGCCAAACTCGGCAGATAACAAAGGGGCACCCTATCCTGAGGAGTTTGAAGTCAAATATGTCTTGAATGATGACGCGATGTATGCGGCGCTGGAGACCGGCGAAGTCCACATTACTTCCATTCCAGGGCAATTCCTGGAGCAAGCTCAGAAAAATCCTAATATTGGACTGGTTCAGGGGATGGGGATCGGCGAACAATATTTTGGTTTCAATACTCAACACCCACCCTTTGATAATAAGAACATCCGGCTCGCCTTCGCTTACGCCCTCAACCGTGATGAGATTATTTTGGCCGGCTATCAAGGTCAGGCGAGGCCAATCTATGGCCCGTTGGCACCAACCGAGTTTGGGTATAGTGAAGCGGTGGAGACCGAAGCAAGTCAGGTCAGTTATGACCTGACCGAAGCCAAGGAGCTTCTAGCTGCCGAGGGCTGGACAGATACGGACGGGGACGAGGTTCTGGATAAGGGCGGCTCGAAGATGGAATTCCGTCTGATCTTTCCGCCAGATGACGCCGCGAAGCGGGTGGCCGAGACGGTGCAATCCCAGCTTGCCGATGTGGGGATTAAAGTCAATCTTGTGCCAGAGGAAGTTTCAGTCATTAAGGACGAGACGGTCGCAGGCACCCATGAACTATTCCTGTTGTACTTTGGCCTGTTAGATCCGCGGATTCTGAGTTTCCTTTTCCACTCTGACAATATTGGTAGTACCAACCGGACTCGGTTTTCCAACGCGGAGCTAGACAAGCTGCTGGAAGCGGCTGATGCCGAAATGAATCCGGACATCCGCAAACAAAAAGTTGAAGCCGTCCTGCGTCTCCTTATCCAGGAACATCCTTTTATTCCAATGGCTGTATTGACCGGGTACACTGGCTATCGTAAAGACCTGGTTGGCGGCCTGAAGTTCGATAAGCTGGGCAGCGTGTTAGTGAACGATGCGTACCTCATCCCAAAGTGAGCCGGTAGGGAGGCCGTTGCAGACGGCCTTGTTAAAAAAACATCCGTTATCGCCGATGACGATCTATATCCTCCGGCGGATATTCTCGTCACTCGTGCTCAGTTTGGCCTTAGTGATTGTTGTTTTTATTCTGTTGCGGATGTCCATACCCGGTGATCCGGCCTTGGCTTTCGCGGGGGAGACCTATTCACCAGAGTTGGTTGAAAGAATCCGGCATGAGTTGGGTATGGATAAGCCGCTTCTGGTGCAGCTTGGCCTCTTCCTGTGGGATATGTTGCACGGTGATTTAGGATTCACCACGCTACGCCAACCAGTTACTGCTCGCCTACTGGAGGCTTTACCGGTAACCTTCACGCTGGCGCTCACTACTTTTGTATATAGCTTGTCGTTAGGTTTGCCACTGGGTGTCGCAGCGGCTTATTGGCGGAATAGATGGATAGATAATCTTATCCGGCTATTATCGGTCTTTAGCATCTCCATGCCTACCTTTTGGATCGGGTTGATGTTGATGTGGTGGGTTTCGGTGGAGTGGGGCTGGCTGCCGGTTCAAAGCGACGGGACTTGGCGTAGCTTCATCCTACCAACGTTGACGCTAGGAACCGGAGCTGCTGCTGGGATGGGCCGTCTGGCTCGTGCCTGGATATTGGAGATTCTCTCTAGCGCTCATGTCCGTACGGCTCGCGCGAAAGGCCTGAGCGAATTCTGGGTGGTGATCCGGCATGCCTTGCGCAATGCGCTCATCCCGGTGGTAACCGTGGCCGGTTTTCAAATCGGCGGATTGTTAGGCGGCGCCGTTATTACGGAAGGAATTTTTGGATTGTCGGGGCTGGGCACTTTAGCCATCAACGCTATCCGACATCGAGACTATCCCCTGATCCAGGGTACAGTGATCTTTGCCTGCATCGTCTACCTTTTGGTTAATCTGGTTGTTGATGTAATTTATCCGATAATTGATCCACGTGTTAGACTCTCGTAGTCTTTCAACGCCAGCGAAGTATGAGGCGCAATCACTGGCGCTTAAGCGGTTCGGGTCAAAACCCTGGGCGATGATTAGCCTGGGGGTATTGTTCAGCTTAACGTTAGCCTCCGTCTTTGCCTCGCACCTGACCCCCTATTCGCCAACTCAGCGTAATCTTCCTGAACAGTTTCTTTCACCGAGTCCCGGACATTGGCTGGGAACGGATCATCTGGGCCGCGATGTGCTCACTCGGCTTCTGTATGGCGAGTACCTGTCTCTGTCTATTGGCTCAATCTCCGTGGCATTGAGCGTGACCATCGGTCTGTTACTAGGCTTGATAGCCGGTTATTTGGGGGGGCGGACGGACTGGGTAATTATGCGGATGATTGACCTGATCCTTGCCTTTCCCGGCATTATCTTTGCTCTCTGGTTAGTCTATATGCTGGGGCCGGGTCTCTATCAGGTCATTCTCGCCAATGCGTTGTTCGGGTTGCCGGTCTTTACCCGCGTGGTGCGCGGTCAGGTGTTGTCGCTCAAGGAAACGGATTACATCGCCGCCGCGCGGGCGCTGGGCGCCAACCGTTGGCGGATTATCATCCGACACCTCTTGCCAAATCTGCTGGCGTCAGTTCTTGTTCTTGGCAGTCTCAGTATCTCTAGCGCCATTCTCAGCAGTGCGGGCCTGAGTTATTTAGGCCTTGGCGTCCAACCTCCCACCCCGGAGTGGGGAGCCATGTTAGCGGATGGTCGTCCCTTCTTGCGGAGTGCTTGGTGGCTGACGCTATTTCCCGGGTTAGGTCTGTTTTTAATTGCTTTAGCTTGTAATATTATTGGGGATGGTCTACGTGATGCCTTTGATCCCCATGGGCCGATTCTTTAGATAAAGAAATTCGAGAGAGCAAAAGGTAAAATTCGATACTGCTGGTAACAAGAAGAATCTTGGGCTAGCCAAGGGATAAGGTTAAACAGCCAGCCCTGCGGGACACCCCGCAGGAGCTGGCTGCGTTTCTCTTAAGGCTATCAGCAACCCTGTCTCAATTAGGGCTCCCACACAAACCTGACCGCATCGGCCGCGATCAACTTCTGCGGGTTGTCTCCTGTGTAATCCCCCATATACACATAACCGCTTGTTCCTGCGTTGAACGTATACTTGCCCAGATCAACCCAATTACAAGCCAGATTTAATTGTTGCTTAATTACGTTGGTTTGCCCGTTCGCATGGAAGATTTTGTAAACAGCCTGATTGGTGACGCCCATGGTGTGGGAGTACTGGGGCATATAAACATAGACTCGATAGTTGCCAGTGTAAGGCAGGTTAGGCCGCCACCGCGCCCAATCCACATCATTGGTATAGCCAACCGTGCGGGTGCGCGTGTAGATCACATTGGGTGCATCGGTGGAACAAGACACGGAGTTCTGAGTGCTGATCTTCACCCAACCACCTACCCAGGTTGACTCAAAGCCGGAGCCGAATAAACGAACCCACACTTCAAAGGGCGGAATCGGCGTGTTCGTTCGGGTCGGTGTCGGTGTTCGGGTTGGCGTCTTCGTCGGCGTGCGTGTGGGCGTGGCTGTCTTGGTTGGCGTGTACGTAGGTGTTGCCGTAAAGGTAGCAGTGTGAGTTGCCGTGGCGGTAGGGGTATCGGTGGCCGTGGGCGTCAAAGTATCTGTCAGCGTCGCTGTGGGGGTGTTAGTTGGCGTGATAGTATCTATCGCCATTGTTGTCGGTGTGTCCGTTGCGCTGGGAGTTGGGGTATCCGTTGGCACCGCTGAGGGCGTGTCTGTCAATGTGGAGATAAGGGTGGGGGCATTCGTCGCCGTCGGCGTGTCGGCGGGTGTATTTGTTAGCGTCACCTCGGGGGTTTCTGTTGGCAGGTTGGTTAGTGTAACCGACGGCGTGGGGGTATCGGTCTCCGTATTTGTTGCCGTTGGCATCGGTCTGTTAGTTGGCGTATTAGTTAGCGTCGCTGTGGGCACCTTGGTTGGCGTTGCGGTGAACGTCGGGATACGTGTGGGAGTGTTGCTGGGTCTCAGCGTCGGGGTTGTCGTACGAGTTGGGGTGGTGGTTGGTAGAACGACACTGGCTTTATCCCATCCCTCATTAGGATACTGCGCCTGCGTGCAGAGACCTTGGCCACCCGTCGCGCTATAGCAAGGGATGGGCCATTTGACGTTCGGGTCACGATCCAATGCCACCCTCACACTATAAACAGTGGATTTTATCACCGGGCCGGCCCCATCTAAATCACTGAAAAGCAGACAGCGTCCAGAGGCCATTTTTTCATATCGCCAATGGCGCCCTGGGCGATTCATGATGAGAATCACGGGATGACCAGGCAAGCTATCTGCACATACCTGAGCGTTGTTGCCTTTCAGATTAGAGTCGTACCAAAAGTGCAAGCTGGGACTGCCGGAGAAAGGGGTGGGAGCTTTGCCGACGACAGTAACCCGGATTCGCTCGCCTTCACTGTTAGCCATCGTACCCTCTATCGTGATTCGCTGAGAAGGGATATAGCCAAGCTCATTAAATCGAATTGGCTGTTCTTGAGAGTGGCTGTAGTAATTCGGGCATGTCCCGTTGACGCCGGGGACAGCGGCGACGTGAGTGTGATTCTTGCTTTGCGTATACTGAGCAATCTGTTGCCCGACACTGACCTCCTTGTTCACTGAAGTATAGGACTTTAGGGTATTTGGATCCAAGTGGGCCAATACCAGGCAGGCGTTATTTTCCTGGTCATAGATCATGATCATGCCTTGAGTCTCTCCCCCCAAGTTATTGAGGTATTTGACGGTTCCAGAGTGTGGGGCATAAACATTCCGGCTTTCTACACAATGCCAGTCATAGGCCCATCGGCTCAGGCTTCCCCCATCATGCCAAGTTGTTAATTCGGCGCGTGTGCCGGGTCTGCAGGGCGCCTGATAGTTGGAGATGACGGCTGGTGTAGCATTGGGTGTGCGGCTGATGGCATCACACAAGCGCGTGCCGCCGGTAGCCGTGTAGCAGGAGGTGCGCTTCTGGGCCGCTTCGCCCGGGCCGACAGGCTCGAGGGCTGCAACAGTGTAATATGTCGCATTCTCAAACGTTGGGCCGGACCCGTCGAGGTCTGTGAAAGTAATGCAGTTGCCACTGGCAATACCGTTATTGTTCCAGGTGCGGGCGGGATATTTGAGAATAGCATCGCGCCACATTTGCCAGTAAACCCTTTTGCCTGACAGGTTGTCGCCGCACACCTTCAAGTTCACCGAGTTGACGTCAATGGTGAGTTTGCTGGAACCATTGACAATGACTGGCGCACCTCCGACTCGTTCCCACCAGAGTTTGACAGCTGCCCCACCACTATTTTCATAGTATTCAAGCATTAGGCTGTGGTTTCCATTGCTCAAAGTCATCTCATAGGAATAAGAGGTATAACTTTGATCTCGCCACTGGTCTATCCGCGGTTTACCTGTCCCATCCACCCATAATCGAACACCATCGTCTCCACTCAAATAGAAGCGGTACTTGCCGGCTGTAAAATGTTGAGTACTAGTCGCACGTAAGGAGAACCTATCGCTTGGGAGGCCCGCTGGCCCACCATTCCCCCAATTATGGTTGATACTGCTTTCATTCTGACAGAGCACTGAATTGCCATCGAACGATGTATTGGACCAATACTCCACCCGCCAGGTATAGGTAGTAGGGCATTTAACGGGCAACGATTGATAATAATCCACGATCCCATCTTTTATCTTGTTCATCGCTGCTTGCTGAAAACCAGAGTCTTGCAACTGCTCTATAACATCGGCGTTCCGCATGTTGCCGACCTCAACTAACACCGCCGGGCCGTAAAACCAGGTGTTTTCGCCTTTGTGTTCTGTGTCGTTTCGGCTCCAGACTTCGGCTCCGCACCACCAGCTATAAGAAGATTTTAGCGAATTCAGTTGCCCAATGATCTTTTCGGCCAACTTTTTGCTTTGTGACTGGCGCGAGTTTTGGTCATCATACAGAAGGAGAGTGCCACACCACTCAGTCCCCCACCAAGGCCACCAAGAGTCGTTATTGTGAATACTAACCATTATTTCGGCATTCAAGGCATTTGCCAAGAAGGGCCGCGCGTTAGTGTCGCGATTAATGTCGCGATCATCGTTTGTTCCTGCTGATGCGTAATCCCAAACCCAAGTTGGCTGGTTCAAGCGCCTATAGGCATATTCTCGGGTACCCATTTCCCACCACTTAAGAGTGGGATATGGGCCATAGGGAATGTCACGGTTAAACTCCCTTAAGGGAATAACGTTTGCACCTGTGTTTCCAAGAGCTTGATTGAGTTTAATCGCCATCTCAAGATTTAAGTTGTCTTCTGCACCGAAAAGAGCGCCACTATAATTCCAATGGCTGCCCAACAGGCCGCCCTCCTCCCAGTAATAGCCATGTCCTGGGTTAACGGCGATTCGGTGCCCACTGACGCTCGTATTAAGTTGGAGGGCTGAAGCGCTATCAAAGGAGGCTGCTTGAGACGGCGATTGATTATTAGCGGTTGTATCTTGCACTTCCGTTACTTGGTTGGTTGTTTGCTCTGTCAGGCTGGGGTGAAAGATATCTTCAACCCCAACGCCTTCAATCTCAAAGTAATAGCTCATCCAATTGGTGCTATATCCTTGCTTGCGGAGTTCGTTGTTCACAACAGCAATGATAGAGTCGCCCAATGTTTCAAAAGCTGCCGATCCGCCGGCCTGCGCCTCTTTTCCCAAGTTAATCACCAGCCGCTTGTCTTGGTCGAAGGAAAGACCGCGCAAGGGAATCGCGCCAACCATTGAACTGCTCATGGAAGATGTGGAGGCAGCGGCTCCGGTGGGCGAACTGCTCAAGGCTTCTGTCATGCGCGGTTGCAAGGCGCCTAACAGGTCTTTTAATTTGTCCGGCGACGCATTCATAACAAGCGGTGGATCTCCGGCGTTCAACTCGTGCGCCAGCGCCGTGTCTATGGGTAAATGTCCTAGTGAGGCCGGTAAGCCTAGCAACAGCACCAAACTCCAAACAAAGATCAATTTGCGGAATACGGATTTGCATGTCATGGTATTCTCTCCTTGTGAGAATCTTGAGTGATAATCGGAGCGCTGAATGTTGTTAGCGCGCTTACATACAAGATAATCAAAACCTTGTTGCAAGTGTGCAACGGCAAAATATTTATCATTGATACAATACGGCTATGGTTACCCCCTCCTTTTCTGAGATTTTAGATGCGGCGATTCGCGAGAGTGACCTCCCGTTGGCTGAAATTGTCAACGAGCTCAAGAAGCGCGGCTACCGAATAAATAAAGGTACTCTTTCGCGCTGGGCTTCGGGCACCACCGAACCAAGCTGGAAAAGCCTGCCGCTGCTACGCTTCCTGCCCGATGTGCTGCAGATGAGCACCGCGCCACTTTCAATTTGGAAATGAAACGACTATTTGGTGGGAGTGGGAACAGCCAAGCGCCTCGCCATCGGAAACTCACGTTGGGACCGCTGGCTTATTTCACCGGGCGACAAAAAGAACTCCGCCGCCTAAGATCAGTTTTACTAGAGCATCGCTCGGTTTCCGTCTCGGGGCTGGGCGGCATTGGGAAAACGACGCTGGCACGTCAACTGCTGATTGACATCGCCGATCAATTTGCGCTGGGATGCGACTCCTTGCAACTGCACCCGGCGCAACAACTGCCGGAAGTTATTGTTTTAGTAGCTCAACAATTGACCGTGCCGTTCCCTTTTGAAACCATAACCCTTGACCAACTTGACATGGCATTAGAAGTCTTGCGTCATGAAGCCTCGGGGATGGATTTACTCTTCCTGCTCGACAACGTCGAAAACGAAGCGCAAGTGGGGCGTCTACTTAAAGCTGTCCCGAGTATTACCTGGCTGACCACTTCACGCCGCCGGCTGGACTTCCGGGATGGCCTATCGTTTCCATTGAAACTGCCCACCCCTGCAGCGGCGGCGCGCATGTTGTTGCATTATGCCGAACTGCAACCTTCCAGGCAGAATAGAGAATTCGCCAAACAGATTGCCAGCCGTCTCGGTTACTTGCCGATTGCCATCCGGATTGCGGCCGGCTTGATCCGCGTTGCCAGTTTCTCAGGCCTAGGTGACTTGTTGCGCTGGTTGGAGGCGGAGGGGATTTACGCGCTCCAGCATGACGATGAAGACAAGAATATCATTTCTTTCTTTGCCAAATTAATTGACCGTCAACCGCTAGAGGTTCAACAGCTTTTCATTCTGTGCGGTGCTTTTGCCAAACGGGAAATCAATCGCAATTTGTTTGAAACCGTTGCGGCCCGGTTGAACCTGCCGCCCAAAGAGCTGCGGGTGCTGGCCTTGTTGTCTGTTATTTACTGGCGACCTGACGAAAAGTCGTTTGATTTGCATCCGCTGGTCTATGAATATGCCGTCGCGCGCTTCCAGGCGGATGGCCGGCATGACGAAATGCGTCGAGCGAAGGCCGAAGTGTATGCAGACTTTGCGGTGGCCCATCGGGGCCAGAACGCTGCGTTGGGTGAGGAGTTGGACAACCTGTCGGCGAGTGTGGACTACGCCGAGCAGGTTGAAGATTGGGAATTATTGCATCGTTTTTGGTCGCCTGTCAGCGGTCATTTGTGGGCTGCCGGAAATCGCAGTAGCTATCGCCAGTTCGACGAGCGTTGCTTGGTAGGCTGTCGCGCCCGAGGCGATCAAGAAACGGAAGCGATTATCTTAAGGGAACTTTCTTTTCTTCTTTTAGAGACGGGCGATTATGTTCAAGCAGAGCCGTTTATGTTGGCTGCGCAGCAACGGTGTGACAACTTGGGCTTGGTGGTGCATGGAGCCAATCTGCGGCGTTATCGGGCCATCATACTGATGCGGCAGAACCGGTTGGCGGCCGCAGAAGAGGTCTTGAGCGAGGCCTATCATCTCTTGGAGCCGCTTACCGTGCAACCTCCCCGACCTTGTAATGAGATAGATCGCAACTATGCTTTAGTCTTTGATTGTCACGCCAGCTTGGCTATCCGGCAGGGTCATTACGATCAGGCGTGGGAGTTGGCCTGTCGGGGACGAGTCATATCACGGGAGGTGGAGAGCAAGACAAACGAAGCGGAGATGAGTATGCTGTGTGGAGATATTGCCTATTTGCGAGGTCAGATTGAACAGGCCTATGACCTATGGTTGGAGACGGATGCGCTTCAGTGCCAGCCGGAGGCGCTAAACCGGCATAACCCAAACACCCAATTGCGGCTGGCCTTCTATGAAGGCTTGCATGGCGAACGCTCCAAAGCCTTGCGGCTGGCCTATGCTGTTCGTCGGGACTACCTCCGCAATTCTCAAACAGTGTCCCTCGCGCGCGTGGAGTCTTTAATTGCCAAGCTCAAAGCGGATGCGGATCTCACGCAATTGATGTTTGAACTTCTGAGCGATACATAATCTCCCCTATGGTTTCCCCCTCTTTCTCCGAGATTTTGGATGAAGCTATTCGCGAGAGCGGCCTCTCGCTGACTAAAATTGTCGGTGAGCTAAAAAACCGTGGCTACCGAATAAATAAAGGGACTCTCTCGCGCTGGGCGTCGGGCACCACCGAGCCTAGCTGGAAAAGCCTGCCCCTGCTGCGCTTCCTGCCGGACGTGCTGCAGATGAGCACGGAACGCCGCGCCACTTTCAATTTGAAAATGAAACAGTTGTTTGGGGGCATGCGCGGCGGCAAAGAAGCGAGCTGGCGAAAATTCACCCTGGGCCCGCTGGCTTATTTCACCGGCCGGCAAAAAGAACTCCGCCGCCTAACTTCGATTTTACAGGATCATCGCTCCGTTTCCATCTCGGGCTTGGGCGGGATTGGCAAAACAACGCTGGCGCGCCAATTGTTGCTTGAGACCGTTGATCAATTTGCTATGGGCTGCGACTCGCTCCAGCTTCATCCGGCCCAGCAATTGAATGAAGTCATTGCTTTAGTGGCCCGGCAGTTAGACCTACCGTTCCCCTTTGAAACGGTGACGCTCGATCAACTCGACGCCGCGTTGGAAATCGTCCGCCAGGAATCGCATGGCATGGACTTACTCTTCCTGCTCGACAACGTCGAAAACGAAGCGCAAGTAAATCGCCTGCTGCAAGCCGCCCCTCACATTACATGGATCACTACCTCGCGCCGTCGGTTGGATTTTCGAGACAGCCTAGCCTTTCCGCTGAAACTGCCGACTCCCGCCACAGCCGCTCGCATGTTATTGCACTACGCTGAACTGCCACCTTCCGGAAAGCACAAAGAACTCGCTCAACAGATCGTCGGCCGCCTGGGTTACTTGCCGATTGCCATCCGGATTGCGGCCGGCTTAATCCGCGTCGCCAGTTTCTCGGGGCTAAGCGACCTGTCGCACTGGCTGGAGGCGGAGGGGATTTATGCGTTGCAGCACGATGACGAAGAGAAGAACATCATCGCTTTCTTTTCCAAATTAATTGAGCGCCAGCCTTTAGAGATTCAACAACTTTTCATTCTGTGTGGTGCCTTTGCTAAACGGGAAATCAACCGCAGTTTGTTTGAAGCCATTGCGGCCCGGTTGAGCCTGCCACACAAACAGTTGCGCGTTCTAGCACTGCTGTCCATCATTTACTGGCGGCCTGACGAGAAGTCGTTTGATTTGCATCCGCTGGTCTATGAATATGCTGTGTCACGCTTCCAGGCGGCTGACTTGCGGAATGAAATACGCCGGGCTAAGGCCGAGGTTTATGCAGACTTTGCGGTGGCCAACCTTGGCCATCTAGATGTGCTGGGTGATGAATCGCCCAATCTTTCGGACAGTGTGGACTATGCGGAGCAGGCCAAGGACTGGAATTTATTGCACCGCTTTTGGCCACCGATGAGTCATTATTTGTATTCAGTCGGTGATTACCTTGGCTACCGCCAGAATGATGAACGCTGCCTGGTGGGTTGCCGCGCTCGAGGGGATCAAGAATCGGAAGCTATTATTCTGACCGAACTTTCTTATGCCCTCCTCGCGAGTGGCGACTATGTTCAAGCTGAACCTTTTACGCTGGCGGCTCAACAATTGTGTGATAGGTTAGGCATGCTAGTGCATGGAGTGACTCTGCGTCGCTATCGGGCTATGATGCTCATGCGGCAGAACCGGTTGGCTCCCGCCGAAGACATATTGCGCGAGACGTACATCATGTTGGGGCCGCTCACCGTGGAGCCGCCCCGGCCCGGCAATGCCGTGGATCGCAATTATGCGATGCTCCTCGATTGTCACGCCGGCTTGGCAATCCGGCAGGGCAATTATGATTTGGCTTGGGATAGGGCTTCTCGGGGGCGACTATTGTCCCAACAGGTTGGCGACACGGAAGGCGAGGCCGCGATGCTCCAAGCCTGTGGAGATATAGCTTATCTGCAAGGTAAGCCGGCAACCGCCCACGCCTTATGGCTGGAAAACGACTTGTTTCATCGTCAGCCAGACGTAAATAACAAGCCCAATCCGTATACACAATTGCGCTTGGCGCTGTATGAAGGCCTGCACGGTGAGCGATCCAAAGCCCTACGCCTGGCGCATGCTGCTCGCCGAGGCCATATTCGCAATTCTCAAATGACGGCCCTCCCGCGTGTGGAGGCTGTGATTGTAAAACTCAAAGCAGGCGATGATTTGAACCAACTGATGTTTGAATTTATGCACGATACCTGATATCTCAATAAAACTTTTGTGAGCTGCCCCGATACAGGAGGTGGAAGATCACAGTGGGAGGATGAATGAAGAAGAAATCCGTGGGAGCTTTCAGCTATCCACGATTTTTAATTTAGTTAGTCAAAAAGACTTTTTAAATTCTTGCCCGTCTTGATCTGATCAATCAGTTTCTCCACCCGTTCGCATTTTTGGAGAAGATCATTTTGTGCGTAGAGTTGGTGTGCCCGCTGAGCAAAACTTAAAGCCTCCTTCCGTTGGCCAAGTTGGGCAGAGGCCCGCGCCAGACGTTCATACGCGGCCGGAGGGTAGTGGTTACGGAGGTGGTTATCAGCATAGGGGATTTGATCGCAAATGGCGATTAACTCTTGCCATTGTTGGCGGGCCGTTTTACTGTCCTTGTTTTTATAGGCGATATCTCCCAATTGCAATAGCAAGGTAAACAAGTAGTCGCTCCCATCCGGGCCTGCTTGCCGACACATTTGGACCGCTAAAGTAGCTTTAGTCTGCGCCTCTGGATAATTGCCCAGATTGCGTGCGAGATTGGCGTTCACGAGATAAAGCAATGCCCACGCTAGGGGCGCTGGCTCTCCTTGTGACTTCAGAATCGCTAGACGCTCTTCCGCCTCATTGAGCAGTGACCTCGCGTCTGACATCCGACCTTGTTTAATACATAAAATGGCCTGATAGCGGCGTAGTCGGTCCTGTTCGATCAAATCCTTGGGCAGAGAATCGTGTAAGACTTGAGATTGTTGAAATAAATCTTCGGCCTCCTCGAGATTTTCCTATTCCAGGTCGGATAAATAATCACCCTCGTCAAAGCGCACGAAACCTAACTCGGAAAGAATAATCGCTTCCATATGACGGTCGCCATGAATACGAGCGCCCTCTAAACATTTTTCATCTAACTGGCGGTAACGTTTTTTATCACCGGAGGCCCATAGATAAGGCGACTATATACTTGACGAACCTTGAGCGTGCAGTCCTAGCTTTCTTGAGTGTGTTTTGACTGCCAGGATGCGTCAGGTATGTAGTCACCAAAATTAGAAACCTGGGAGCGGTTCGCATTGCTCGATCCACTTGGCGGGTACATTACCAGTGGATAATGCCACAATGCTCAGTTGTTGATATTAGGAGTTGGATTCATATCGGCCTTCATGGTTCCTTCGCGCTTTCAGCGAATTGGCGTGGCTATGCCGATGATAATACTGAAGACTTCGTTCTGTGGTTAGCAACGGCTATGATAACAGATGTAGCAGATGTAGGTGGCATCCGCTACAAAATTCGCCGCAAACTGAATTACCGAATCCTCTCAAGTTTGTCTTGATGAGGAAGGAACATATCTGGTCTATCTGAACGCCAAATAAACGTAAGCTAAATCGCAGAGGGGATGTGACATTGCCACCGCTGACATTAATCTATGACTAGAGGCAAGAACAACTGCTCAAGCATCTGAATATCACCACCCTCATAAACATCATCATAAACACTGGGTAAGGGCGGCTCTATATCCGGTTCAAAACTTGAATTAACAAACTCTAGTGGTTGTAATGAATTGCCGGCAGTTAAGTGAGCCGTAATAAGTCGGCCAATGGTGGTGCTCCCATTGTATCCCCAAGCATTTGCAAAGTCGTAAGTCGGCCCCTGTCCAAATAAATTACCATTACGATTATAGGCATATTTACCCTTGATGCCGCTCCAGGCTCCCACTGGGTCATAAACAATAATTTGACGGTGGCCACTTTCTTCTCGATAGCCAATAATAACGATGTAATGACCCGTGTTCGCTAACCGGTCACTCAGCATAATGAGAGGTCGGCCTGCATTAATTTCCTGCTTGATAAGTGCCCAGCCATTATCTCTCGTGGGCCGATAATAGGTGGCTTGCATTCCATTCTTGTTTAACACATCAAGAAGATGCCAATAAGGATTTTGTGATTGATACGTCGTATTCGCAAAGGTTGAGAGGGTCTGCCAGTCTTTAGCAAGACGCCCATTGATGGCGAGCATCATGGCTACGCTCGCCGCCCCGCATTTCTTGTTTCCCTGAGGTAATGAGAGCTGATTGAGATAGGCTAGCCTCTCTCGCGAAATACGATTCTCGTTTACATTAGGATTGGTTTGGCTCTCTATGTAGTTTGCACTACGTTGTCCACCGGGGTCAATCGCAATATTGCCTGCTTTATCAACCACCTGCATAGCAAATAAGATTTTCTGTGTATGGAGTCCAACGGGGATACTCCATGCAGCTTTGTAGGGGGGCGTAACTGCGGCACCCACATCGTTCCATGATCCATTAAAAAATACCTTAAAGTTTACTTGTGCAATACCCAGGCCATTGAAGTCATTTGCCTCGGCGCTAATAAAAATAGCTCCTGGCGTCAGAGTGCTCCCCTCTATGGGGGTAGTAATAAAGCCTGTTGGGGCCGTCACGTCTTGACCCAAGTAAGCTAAACCGTCCAGATTGGTTGTAGATAAATTTACAGTTCGGCTCGTAGGTGAAAACTCCCAGCCGTTAAGAAGGGGGGTGACCGTATAGGCACCAGGTGGCAGGCCGGTAAAGGAGAAAGAGCCAGAGATGTTTGTGGTAGTCGTAATATTTCCAGTTCTAACGACAACTCCTATCAAAGGGTTATTTAACGTGTCAGTAATTTGCCCGGCAATACTTAATATCGGACTGCTGGCTAGAAAATCTTGATTGGCCAACGCGGCATTGGTAATCACGATAGAACGCACACTGGGTGTAAAAGTCATTCCAGAAGCTATGGGATTAAGCGTATAGATCCCGGAAGGTAAAGTTACTGAATAGAATCCGGTACTATTCGTCGTTGCACTAAAAACCCCGGCACTTATCACAATATTGGCAACGCCTTGCCCAAGCGTTTCCGTGACTCTACCACTCACACTGTACATCTCAGGCGTGGCACTAAAATTTTGCTCATTGACCCAGTAGGGTGGACCCCCGCTGACAATCCTCGAGGATGGAGTGAATAGATAGCCAGCCTTGCTAACCGTAATAGTGGTTGAGCCTGCATCTATATCCCCTAAACCATAATGGCCATCGGGGCCGGTTTGTGTATTAATGCCATTTGTAGTAACAACAGCCACTCCAGCAAGGGGACTGCCGCTGGCATCCGTAACCCAACCATAAACATTGAAAACTTCATTGAAGGCTACTCCACTGCCTGAGCGCCACACTTTGAAACAACGGTTGTTGGGGTGATTATAGAGGCCTGAAACCGCACCGGGGTCACTATCCGCTGCACCGACACATATTTTGTAGACCTGATCGGTTCGCGCATTAATAACAGGATAATTAAACTGACAGGTATTAATCGCTCCATACTTCCAGGCGCCAAGTTGACCGATGTTTGGTCCTTGAATGACCTCGGAGGTAAGCCAGTGGCTTGAAGCATTCAAGCAGCGCCGAACTTTGATGGCATTACTCACATTGTAAGTAGGATCATAAGATACCCACGAGATTTCAATGCTGGTAATGGTGTAAGCTAACGCAACTACGGTTGGGATATTCAATAATATGGCTAATAGAATAAAGATTGCTTTAGGTGTGCGCATCTTTTCCTCCCGATTACGGATGCAATTTGATCATTAGACGTTTTCCGAAATAAATGGCGACTATATACTTGACGAACCTTTAGCGTGCAGCCCTAGCTTTCTTGAACGTGTTTTGACTGCCGGATGCGTCAGGTATGTAGCACTTAATATTTGCATCTGCCAAGTTTGAACCAGGGGCTGCTTGAAGTGCTAAAGAACCTGTAATAGCAATATCCTCTTTAAAACAAATAGAAATTGATTGATTGTCAAGCATCAAAAGCGCACCCAGGCAAGCAGCGGTAGCAGCTCGTGAATTTTCGCTACTAAGAAAAAACGGCGTGACCACTAAAATGACGCCAACTTAGAGCAAAGAGATCCTTTTCATTTTTCAACTCCCTAATGTTAAAATGAATGGCAACTTAGAGACCTTAACCTATGATCGGACGCAGATTCTTTGAGGCACGCGAGAAGTGAGGTTTTACGAAACACAAGTCCTTCTGGTATTTATATTCGCTGGGACGTTGAATATGGTTAGCGCCCTTGCTGTCTAGTATAAGGATAATTCTGTTGCACGCGTGCAACGACGAGATATTGATCATTGGTAAAATACTCGTATGGTTTCCTTCTCTTTCTCCGAGATTCTATATGAGGCTATTCGTGAGAACGATCTCCCGCTAGCCGAAATTGTTGTTGAGGTAAAAAGGTATGGCTATACCATAAATAAGGGCACTCTTTCGCGCTGGGCTTCGGGTGCCACGGAGCCAAGCCGGAAGAGCTTGCCAATCCTTCGCTTACTGCCTGACATTCTGCGGATGAGTGTTCAACGCCGCATGGCATTCAACTTAGAAATAAAGCGATTGTTTGGTGGGTTGTTGGACAGCAACGAGCCAAGCCCAAGCCGAAGGAAATTCACCCTGGGGCCACTGGCTTACTTTACCGGGCGGCAAAAAGAGCTTCGTCAACTAAGTTCAGTTTTGCGAAAGCATCGCTCTATTTCTATTTCGGGCCTCGGTGGCATTGGCAAAACGACATTGGCGCGTCAACTCCTCAGCGAAACTGAGGATCAATTTGTGATGGGGTGTGATGCGTTGCAACTTCATCCAACTCAGACATTACCTGAGGTGATTACCCTAGTTGCCCGACAATTGCGACTGTCATTCCCCTTTGATAGCGTGGGGCCTGGCCAGATTGAGGCTGCCCTCGAGGCTATCAGCCGCGAATCTTACGGTATGGATTTGTTCTTCTTACTCGACAATGTCGAAAACGAATCGCAGGTCGGTCGTCTGCTTAAAGCCGCTCCAAGCATTACTTGGCTGACCACGTCACGTCGTCGTCTAGACTTTGGAGACGGCTTATCGTTTCCATTGAAATTGCCAACCCCAGCGGCAGCAACCCGGATGTTATTGCATTACGCTGAACTGCCCCCTGCTCGACAGAACAAAGAGCTTGCCAAACAGATAGTTACGCGCCTCGGTTACCTGCCGATTGCCATTCGCATTGCGGCTGGTTTGCTCCGCGTGGCGAGCTTCTCAGGTCTCAGCGACCTGTTGCACTGGCTGGAAACAGAAGGCATTTATGCTCTGCAGCACGACGATGAGGATAAGAACATCATCACTTTCTTCGCCAAATTAATTGACCGTCAGCCTGAGCCGATTCAACAACTCTTTATTATGTGCGGCGCCTTTGCCAAACGAGAAATTAGTCGCAGTCTATTTGAAGCCGTTGCCACTAAGCTGGACCTGCCATACAAGGATTTGCGCGTATTGGCCTTGCTGTCCATTATTTACTGGCGGCCGAATGAAAAGTCATTTGAACTGCATCCACTGGTCTATGAGTATGCCCTGTCGCGCTTCCAGGCGGCGGAGCGACAGGACGAAATCCGACGGGCCAAGTCTGAAGTCTATGTGGACTTTGCAGTAGTTAATCATGGTCAGCAAGCTGTGCTGAGTAAGGAGTTGGACGACCTGTGGGCAAGCGTGGACTATGCTGAACAGGCCGAGGATTGGAATTTATTGCACCGTTTGCGGTTACCATTAGCCGATAATTTGTGGGTATCGGGAAATCGCAGCCGCCTTCGGGAGTTAGATGAACGCTGCCTGGTCGTCTGCCGCGGCCACGGTGATCAAGAAACGGAAGCGATTATCTTAAGGGAACTTTCTTACCTGCTCCTAGAGACGGGCGACTATGCGGAAGCAGAACCATTTATGCTGGCCGCTCAGGAACGGTGTGATCGCTTGGGCTTGGTGGTAGACGGAGCTTGTCTGCGCCGCTATCGGGCCATGATGCTCATGCGGCAAAACCAGTTGGCTGTCGCGGAAGAGGTCTTGGCCGAGGCCTATACCATGTTGGAACCATTCACCATGGAACCCGCCCGGCCCGGTAATGCCGTGGATCGCAACTATGCGATGCTCCTCAATTGCCATGCAGCCTTAGCTACCCGACAGGGTAATTACGAACAGGCGTGGGAGATGATCTGCCGAGGACGAGTCATGGTCCAGCAGGCAGGTAGCAAGGAAAACGAAGCAGGAATGGTTCAGGAATCTGGAGATATCGCCTATCTGCGAGGTCAGATTGAACAGGCCTATGAGCTGTGGCTAGAAGCTGAAGCACTTGGGTGCCAACCGGATGCGCTAAACCGGCGCAACCCGAATACGCAATTGCGGCTGGCCTTATATGAAGGCTTGCATGGCGACCACTCCAAAGCCTTGCGGCTTGCCCACGCCGCTCGCCGAGGCTTTATTCGCGATTCTCAAACGGGGGCCTTCGTATACGTGGAAGCTTTGATTGACAAACTCAAAGCGGGCGGGGATCTGACGCAGTTCATAATTGAAATGCTGCACAATACTTGATATCCCAATACGGAAAATAAAATTTTGCATCATCTCAACCTACCCTGGCCTAAAGAGCCAGGGCTTTTTGTTTCTCCTCCGCACCTCTCAGCAACTTTATGTCTGTTAATAGGTTCGTTAATAGCTTTGTTAATAGGTGATCCGTATAACTGACCTTCAGAAACCTTTGCTGGAGGGCAATAACTATGCTGAAAAAGCGCAATGCACCTTTGATTATTTTGGGCACCGTGATCCTGGCGGTCGTGTTCGTCGGCGTGTTGTTCGCGGGACAACTCTTCAATCCACCGCCGGTCTCGGTCGCCGTCGCGGTCGTGGATATTCCCGCTGGAACAGTTCTGACTGGCGACATGGTCGCGATGGACAGTGTTCATATGGACGCCAAAGTCATCGGCGGCCTGGTCCGCGAGAGCGACATGGAGATGTTTGTCGGGGGTACCGTCATTGAACCCGTGCATAAGTATCAGCTACTCCCCAAAGCCGCGATCTCGGCGGAAGGTAATCCAGCCGCGATTAACCGCTTGGCGCTGGGTCTCTCGGACCCCAGTCTGGTGGCGATGGTCGTCCCGGTCACCCAGGCGACGGCACCGGAAGCCATCGTGGAAGGTGACTATGTAGATTTGAACTTCGGCGTGAACTCGTCCACATCGTTCGGCGCGATGCTCACGACCAAGCCAACGGAGTCGCCCTTTGATTCGCCTCAAAGCTTCGGGTTTGGTGTCCCCACCGAAGCTCCAACTGAACTCGCGGCAACCACGTCAACACCGGAGCCACTGCTCATGCTGCCGGTCGCCAAGACGATTGTTTCCAATGCCAAAGTGATGTCTGTGATCCGGGAGGAGAAGACCTCAACGGTTCAAGACACTTCGGACTCTCAGCCTCGGACTGTATCCATGCCGGGCAAGATTGTTGCGCTCGTCGTCGCCATCCCGCGCGAAGCGCAAGAGTTGCTGCAATTTGCGATAGATAACGGTAGCGTCCGGGTCGCGGTGTTGTCTGCGAAAGTGAGCGAGACAACATCAGGCGACCACAAGGCAACGCTCGGCATGACCTGGAACGATCTGGTCAGCTTGGTGCGGATGGATCGCGATGAAGCGCTGCCCTCTGTGTCACAATGACTGAGACAATTCCCGCCTATAATTTACTGTAGAGGGCAGAGGAGCATTTCAGCATGACGAACAGTTCCCCCGCACCAACCAGCACCTCGGTCCCGGCCCC
>Ga0075421_100002692_pt1 | contig 21197 bp, 23 predicted proteins | sample SoiMetdeltSBSDD5_FD_75292 | JGI IMG/M metagenome (GOLD analysis project Ga0075421, IMG submission 75292) | Bulk soil microbial communities from a Populus tree surrounding site in Tennessee, USA - Soil MetaG P. deltoides SBSDD5 | ecosystem: Environmental > Terrestrial > Soil > Tree plantation... | reverse complement strand
GCCCGGCGGCAGTCGACCATGCTCGTCCGGGGCGTCGACACCTACGGGAACTTCGACGACGAGCCGCGGCCGGACGCCGAGTGGAGCGCGCGGGCGCTCGCCAACTGGGCAAACGTCACCGAGCGGCGCGCGAAGCTGATCTTCGCCGACAGCGTGATCGGGCCCAGCGAGGCCTACGGGGGGACCCGCCCGGCGACATGAGACGCGCGGCGGCCCGGCGCGCGGCCGTCAGCGCAAGCTCCAGATCGTGAGCCAGAGGCCGAGCAGGGCGAGGAAGCCCAGCACTGCGCGGTTGAACGCGCGCGCGTCCAGGCGGTCCTGCACGCGCAGGCCCACCGCGAAGCCTCCCAGGCCCACGAGGGTGAGCGCCAGCGACCAGCCCACCAGCTCCCACGTGAGCAGCCCGAAGTAGATCACCGCGCCGAGCTGCACCGCCTTGTAAACGATGAAGGTAAAGGCGACGGCCGCCACGAATTCGGGCTTGGCGAGCCCGAGCGCGTTGAAGTACATGACCAGCGGCGTGCCCGGCACGTTGGTCACGCCGCCGATCACGCCGGCCACGAAGCCGACCAGGGGCGACACCGAGCGCTCCCAGCGGGGCGCCACCCGCGGGGCCGCGCCCAGCATGCTCAGCGCCACGTAGAGCAGGACTACCGCGCCCAGCACGACGGTGGCCACGCGCGGCGAGAGGCCCACCAGCAGCCGCGTCCCCAGCAGCGTCCCCACCGCGCCGGCCACGAGGAGGGTCGTGAAGCGCCGCATCACCGCGCCGGGGGCACCGAGCCGCGCGAACTGGAGGCCGTCCATCGCGATGTTGGGGACGATGAGGAGCACCACCGCCGTCCGCACATCGGTGACGAGGCTCAGCAGCGGGGTGCCCAGGGTCGGAAAGCCGAACCCGATCGATCCCTTGACGAACGCGGCGAGGACAACCGCGACACCGCCGAAGGCGAGCAGCACGCGCCGCTCAGGGCCGGTCGAGACGCCCGAGGGCGGCCACCGCCTGGTCCAGCAGCGCCCGGCCCCGATCCAGCACGGAGCGCCGCCAAGCGTCGTCGTCGGGCGAGAACGCGACCACCAGCCCGCGCTTGGTGCGATGCTGAAGGCTGCCCCCGCCGTGATGATGCCACCGATTCTCCTCGCGGAGGGCGTACACGACGTGGAGGGGGCTGTACGTCCCAAACTCCTGGACGACGAAGTGCACGGAGGCGCGCGGGAATACCCGGGCGAGCATCCGCTCGTAGCCGCCGCGCACGCGATAGGCGGCGCTCGAGTCGGGGTCGGCGAGCGTGACGCGATCGCCGAACGCGCGACGGGCCGCCTCGAGCTCCGCCTGCTCGGCCAGGAGCAGGTCCTCGCCATACTCCCCCACTCCGGTGTGCACGTCGATGGCGATCACGCGACCCGCCCGGCCAAGACGCTCGCGCAGGAACCCCTCGTACCGCTCCGGTCCCTGCTGCAGCCGCTTGCCGCCGAAGAAGAGCCCGCGCGGATACTCGTATTGCCCGCCCGCCACGGCCTGCTTCAGCGTGGTCATGCCGTGGCGCGCGATCTGCCAGACCACCTGCCCGTAGAAGAAGTCCCAGGTGGGCGGGGCCGGCGGATTCAGCAGGGGATCCAGTGCTCCGTAGCCGGCGGGCGCGCCCGCGTAGCCCTCACCAGGCGCGAGGAAGTTGCGGTTGAGATCCACGTTCTCCTCGTTCACGCGCCGGAGCCACGCGCCTCCGTACGGATTGAGGAAGTGGACCAGCACGATGGCGCCGTCCTCTCCGAGCGTCGGGACGGCGTCGAGGAGCCGGAGCTGTATGGCCGAGCCCGCGAAGCCTTCGACGCCGTGGATACCGGAGGAGTGCAGGAGCACCCGCCGGGGGCGCTCGGCGCCGAACCATCCGATGTCGATGGTCAACGGCGCGCCATCCGGGCCGCGCGCGTCGATCGTGAGGGCTTCGAGCCGGCCTCCGGCGGCCCCGACCTTGTCCCGGAAGCGCGACCGCGCGGTGTAGTAGTCCCCCGAGAAGTACGCCACGGTGGCGTCGGACATCGGTGTCCCCTTCGCCCAGCCGGGCGGCAGTCCCGCCACCGCGACGAAGCCCGCCGCCGCGCCCACCGTCAGCAGCGCGACGAGCACGAGCAGACCATACCCCGGATGCCGGCCGAGCCAGCGGAGCGGCCGGAGGAGCCGGCGGGTCACCAGGCCATCGGCGCGCTAGCGCGCGAGACGCACCATCCGGAGCTCGCTCTGCACGAGATCGGGTACGACCACCAGGAAGCCGCCGGCCTCGGGCACCACGCAGAAGTCCGCGGGACCCTTGAAGCCCTTGGCCAGGGTCTCCGTTCCCTTCGCGCTCCAGCGGAGAAGCGAGCCGGAGTTCCAGTCCGTGACCAGCAGGCTCCCGTCGTCCATCTGATACACGCCGTCGATGCGGCCGAGATTCGGGACCAGGGTCTTCACCTCGCCCGTAGGGCTCACGGAGTAGATGCCCCGCGCCTGGTCCGCCGCCAGGAAGCCCCCCACAAGGATGGAGCCGTCGCGTACGGGATAGACCCCGTTGGGGTTCATCGCCTTCCCCCCCACGTGGCGCGTGATCTTGGGCGCGGCGCTCGCCTCCAGGAAGTCGGCCGGCTCCACCCGGAACACCTGGTCGGCCCGATTGTCCGTCACGTAGAGCACGCCGCCGCCGACGGCGACGTCATTGGCGAACTGGGCGCCGGGCAGCGGCAGCTTCTTGCCGCGTCGGGTGGTCAGATCGAACACCCACACGACGTCGATGTCGCTGACCCAGAGCCGGTTGCCCTGCACCCACAGGCCCTTGGGTTTGTTGAAGGCTTCTCCGCCGGGGCCGGGCAGGAACTGCCGGTCGAGGATCTGCCCCGTGAGGGAGACCCGGCTGATCCGCCCCTTGCCGTCCTTCTCGAGGGGCTTCAGCTCGGACCCGAACTCGCTCACGTAGAGCACCTTGCCCCGCGGGTCGTAGGCCACCGACTCGGGGAACGTGAACCCCTTGGCGGTTTCGTCTGACACGACCCGCAGCGGCTTCACCTCCGGCGGGGTCCCGGACGTGGTGCCCGCGCAGCCGGCGGCGATCGAAGTCACGAACCCTGCCACGAGTGTCAACGCGACCACGCATCGTCTTGTCATGAGCCCACCTTTCCACGGCAAATGTGCCGGGCCGTGAGCACTGTACCACTGTCCCCGTCCGGGGGTATGCTCCCCGATCGTGCGGACTCTCCGCCTGACATTGGCCGCCATCGCCCTGGCGGCCTGTACGACCCTGACTCCCGCGGACCGAGAGTCGGCGGAGGACGCTCAGAGCTTCCTCGATCGGGTCTCGCGCGCCTACGACGTGCAGAAGGTCACGCTGATGCTAGGCTCGGCGGGACGCGGCGACGCGGCGACGATCCGGCCGGGCGGGCTGATCACCATGGACCATCAGTTTCTCGCCCAACCCGACGTCCGGGACACCGTCCTGGCGCATGAGATGGCCCATCTCATCCTCGGACACATGGACCGACCCCCCGACTCGCGCGATGCCCGCGAGCAGCGTGAGATCGATGCGGACGTCAAGTCGGTGGAGATCCTGCGACGCGTCCGGGGGATGTCGGAGGCCCGCGCGTTTTCGCTCGTTGCCACCTATGTGCTGACCTTGAAGAAGAGCCTCGACCAGGGGGGCCGCGTCCACACCATGGGCCACGGACACCCGTGCCGCAAGGTCGAGGCGCTCATCAAGGCGTATCCGCGCCAGCAGGCGGTGCTGGACCGGCTGCAGGCGGACATCACCCTGGGGAGGTGCCGGTGACTAGGCGGACGCCGTGACGTCGATGAGGGCGAGGCCGGACTCCGGGTCGCTCCGGCGCCGCAGATGACGGGGCGACTCGGTCAGGATGAGCTCCAGGGTGGGCCACACGTGGGCCTCCATCAGGTGCCCGCCGTGCGCGGCGCCGTCCGACTTGCCGACCACCACGTGCGCGTGCACCTTGGGCGTCTCGCCGTCGACCGCGATGTCGCCCAGGAGCGAGAGCACTTCGACCTGCTCGGGAACGGGGATCTTCCGATACTGCTTCGCGGCGGCGTCGAAATACCCGAGCGTCACGTCGCGAAAGGCGCCGATGGCGGTGAAGTGCGCGGCGGAGATCTTCCGCTCCCGCGCGAACGCCGTCAGCGTGGCGACGACCTCGTCCCCCTTGTCGAAGATGAGCGCGAGCGTCCTGTCACTGCCCTCCTGGAGCACCTTGGCTTTCATGGCGATCCCTCCCTGCTCGAAACCGTTGCAAGGCCGGTGCCGCCCGGGGGCGGACGGCCGGCGGGCTCGAGAGCACTGGGCAAACTTTACCCCGCCGCTTGACCATGGCCGGCGTCCGCCGCACCATGGCCCATGCTCGGAGCCCGACCGAGGAGCCGCCGGCCGGCGGCGGCGCCGGCAGCGTCAGGCCCGCCCGCCTCCGGGGCGTGGCTCTATTCCCCGCGCGCGGACTTCTGGGTCGTCGCGGGAGGCGGGGGCGTCCTCCTGGTCGTGCTGGCGCTGGTGCTCCAGTGGCGCGGTGATCGCGAGCTGAGCGCGGCCGACGTGCTCCTGGGCGAGCTCCATCTCGGCGCCACCTACGGCGCCATCGTCCGGCGCCGCCTGTGGCGCTGGATGCCGCTCGACGTCCTCGCGATTCCGCTCGCGATCCTCGCCGCCACCTACCTTCTGATGGGGAACGGCGCATCACTACTGGTGACCACCGCCGTCCTTTGCCTCGGCGCGTGGCATCGCGGCCGGCAAAATCTGGGCATCGCGCTCCACTATCACCGGCGCGCGGGAGGCCCCGCGTCCCCCCTGCACCACTGGCTGCTCCGCGCGGCTTTCTATCTCCCGATGGCGGCTGCGGTCGCCTACTACGCGAGCACCGCGCCGACGCACGAGGGCGACGAGTTCCACAATCTCTCGCTCGGCCCGGCGCTCTTGTGGGGTCTTGGGAGCGCGGCGGCGATCGGGGTCCTGGCCTACCTGATCTGGACGGTCGGGCGAACCGCGTCCCCCGATGAACGCGCGACCGCCGCCGTTCATCCCTGCGAGCGATGGCTCGTCCTCGCTAACGCCGTGGGCTTCGCCAGCGCCTACGTGCTCGGAGCGTGGACGTCGTCGTTCGTGCTCGTGCTCGCCCTCCACCACGAGGTGCAATACCTCTGCTTCACCTATGCCGCGGCGCGACGCGCAGAGGCGCTCGGCCAGGCGCCGGCGGCGGAGGCGCGCCGGCTCGTTCGGTTCGCGCTATGGCCGGCGATCGGGCTCACGTCGTGGGCGTTCTGCTGGTGGGCGGACCTTGCCGCGCTCGACCCATTCCTGACCGCGGGGCTACTCGGCCACTACTGGCTGGATGGCCGCATCTGGACCGCGCGAGCCCGCCGCCTGGGCGCGGTAGGCGACTAGAGGTCCAGCAGCGCCTCGACGTTTCGCCAGAGGATGCGCTCCTTTTCGTCGGCGGTGATGGTGGCGAGGCCCTGCACCCACGCCACCGGCGAGGGATGCCAGGGCACGAAGGGCCAGTCGCTGCCGAGGACGACGCGGTCCGCGCCCACCTGGTCGAGGAGAAAGCGGAGCGCTTCCTCGCTGCCCACCACGCTGTCGTAGTAGAGCCGGCGTTGATAGGCGCTGGGCGGCTGGGGAATCCGCTGGGGCCCCTCGAAGCGCGTCTGCCAGGCGCGATCCAGTCGGCCCATCGCGTAGCACGCCGGACCACCGCCGTGGGCCACGCAGACCTTCAGCCGCGGGCACGCCTCCAGTACGCCGCCGAGGATCAGGACGGCCACGACGATCGCGTCCTCCACGATGACGCCCAGGCTGTTGTTGAGCCGGTAGCGGGGCGCGCGCTCCACCATGAAGTTGTGAAAGGGCTGCGGGTGATAGAAGAGCACCGCCCCCATCGCCTCCGCCGCCTTGAAGAACGGCTGGAACTTGGGCTCATCCCAGTTCTCGCCGTTCACCGCCGTGTCCAGCTCCGCGCCCTTGAGCCCGAGCACGGTCACCGCGCGCTCCAGCTCGGCGATGGCGGCGCCGACGTCCTGCATGGGTAGGGTGGCGAGGCCCGCGAACCGCTGCGGCCACTGGCGGACCATGGCGGCGATCTCGTCGTTGACGTCCCGGGCCAGCGCCAGCCCCTTGGCGGCGTCGAGGTGATAACCGAAGAGCGGCGTGTGGATGGAGACGACCTGGACGTCCACCTTCTGCGCGTCCATGTCCAGCAGCCGCTCTTCCGGCGTGAAGCGCACCATGGGCGACACGAACCCGTGGCGCTTGCCGCCTCCCACGATGACGCCGACGCCCTCGCCGGGCTCGTGCCGGTAACCGTGCCACTCCTTGCCGGCGTCCGCCGCGCGCCAGAGTGACTGCGGCACCAGGTGGGCGTGGATATCGATCGAGCGCGGGGGCACTACTGAATCTCAGCGGCTCGGACCTTCATGGCTCGCACCTCCCGGGACAGTGTGGGGACGGCGCTGTCGGATCGAGGCGGTGGACGGAGGTTACCTGCGGATCGTAGGCGCGGCGCGTCGGGGCGTCAAGGAGGAACCCTCCGCGCCTTGACTTCGTCATGGCGGCGGCGTACTCGTAAGGGCACTTTCGAGTGGGAGGTGGGCGGCCTACACGGGAGGGAGGTACCCTGCCATGCCAACCTTTGTGACGCTGGCCAAATGGACCGACGAGGGGATCCGGAACGTCAAAGATTCCCCCAAGCGCCGTCAGGCCTTCGAGGACCGGATCACGACGATGGGAGGAAAGGTGAAGGACGCCTATCTCGTGCTCGGGGAGTACGACCTCGTGGTCGTGACCGAGCTTCCCGACGACGAGATGGCGGCGAAGCTGGCCTTGGGCACGGCCATGCAGGGAAACGTACGGACGGTGACGATGCGAGCATTCGGTCGGGAGGAAATGGACAAGATCATCGGAAGCCTGATGTAGGTCGAAGGTCCCGCGACGCCGGAGTTGCGTAACACGACGAGCCGCCCACCTCTCCGGCCCGGCACACACCTATGAGACCGCATCGTCTAGAAGGGGATTGACAGGGCCTGACGCCTTGCCCATACTGCCCCCGCCCTAGAGTACGTCCGGTGCCGCGGGGGGAACGATGTCCCTGGTTCGGGCCTTCGGACAACTCTTCGCCGTCCGCAGCGACCATCCCGATGGCCGGGGCGCCCGTCTGCCTCGCCATGTCCCCACGCGTCGCGTCCCTCGCCCCTGTCCGCTTCCCTGATGGATCTCCACACCTGCGACGTGCTCGTGGTCGGGGGCGGCGGAGCCGGGCTGCGCGCGGCCATCGCGGTGGCCGAGACGCATCCGAGGCTTCGCGTCGCGGTGATCTCCAAGGTGTATCCCATGCGGAGTCATACCGTCTCCGCGGAGGGCGGCGCCGCCGCAGTGATCAAGGCGTCGGACAGCTTCGACGCGCACGCTTACGACACCATCTCCGGAGGGGACTGGCTCTGCGACCAGGACGCGGTGGAGGCCTTCGTGCGAGAGGCGCCCGAGGAGATGCTCCGGCTCGAGCACTGGGGGTGCCCGTGGAGCCGGGAGCCGGACGGCCACGTCGCGGTGCGCCCCTTCGGCGGGATGAAGATCGAGCGCACGTGGTTCGCCGCCGACAAGACCGGCTTCCACCTGCTCCATACGCTGTTCCAGACCACCCTCAAGTACGACGTCATCGAGCGATACGACGAGTTCTTCGTCACCAAGCTGCTTGTGGACGACGGGCGGTGTCAGGGGGTGGTGGCGGTCGAGCTGGCCACCGGGCAGGTCCGGGCCATCACCGCGAAGGCCGTCATCCTCTGCACGGGGGGCTGCGGCAAGATCTTCCCCTTCACCACCAACGCCAACATCAAGAACGGCGACGGGATGGCCCTGGCCTATCGCGCGGGCGCGCCGCTGAAGGACATGGAGTTCGTCCAGTACCATCCGACCGGCCTCCCCTTCACGGGGATCCTGATTACCGAGGCGGCACGGGCGGAGGGAGGCTGGCTCCTGAACAAGGACGGCTACCGCTACCTCCAGGACTACGACCTGGGTACGCCCACGCCCAAGCCAGTGCTGCGCTCGATGGAGCTGGGGCCGCGCGACCGCCTCTCGCAGTGCTTCGTGAAGGAACAGGAAAAGGGCCGCACCCTCGAAGGCCCCTACGGGCACTACGTCCACCTCGACATCCGCCACCTGGGGGCGAAGGTCATCGACAGGAAGATTCCCTTCGTCCGCGAGCTCTGCCTCAAGTACGTGGGGATCGATCCGGTCAAGGAGATGATCCCGGTCCGGCCAGTCGTGCACTACATGATGGGCGGGATTCACACCGACATTCACGGGGCCACCCCAGTCGCGGGCCTCTACGCGGCGGGCGAGGCGGCCTGCGTCAGCATCAACGGCGCCAACCGGCTGGGCTCCAACTCCCTCACCGAGATCCTGGTCTTCGGCGCGCGGGCCGGCAAGGCCGCCGCGGCTTTCGCTGCGGATCAGGCCGCGCCCCACCCGTCCCTCGTCGCTCAGGCCCACGACGAGCACCGGCGGCTGGAGGAGCAATTCCTGCGCAAGACGGACGGCAAGGAGCGGATCGCCACCCTGCGCGCCGAGATGCACCAGATCATGGAGGAGAGCGCGGGCATCTATCGGACGGAGACGACGCTCAAGGAGGGGTCGGGCAAGCTGAAGCGCCTTCAGGAGCGGTTCCAGGGCCTCGCCTTCGACGACCGGAGCTACACCTTCAACACCGAGCTGACCACCGCGTTCGAGCTGTCCTACATGCTGGATGGCGCCCAGGCCATCGTGCAGTCAGCCCTTGAACGACGGGAGTCGCGGGGCTCGCACCAGCGCAGCGACTACCCCGAGCGCGACGACGAGCGCTTCCTGGCGCACTCCCTGGCCTATCGCACGGAAGACGGAGCACCCCGGATCGAGTACCGACCGGTCACCGTCACCCGCTGGCCGCCGGGCAAGCGGGTCTACGGGAGGTAGGGAAAGGAGGCGAGGATGCCGTCCACCGTCGCGCTCGCCGTGGCACGCTATCGGCCGGAGCAGGAGTCCGAGCCCACCTTCCAGTCCTACGAGGTCCCCTATCGGAAGGACTGGGTGATCCTGGACGCGCTCAACCACGTCAAGGATCAGTTGGACGGGTCCCTCTCCTTCCGGTGGTCGTGCCGGATGGGCGTGTGCGGCAGCTGCGGCATGAAGGTGAACGGCACGCCGAAGCTGACGTGCGCGACCTTCCTGTCGGACTACCTGCCGGGGCCGATTCGCGTGGAGCCGCTCGACTACTTTCCAGTGGTGCGCGACCTGGTCGTCGATCTCACCGATTTCGTGCGAAAGCTCAAGCAGGTGAAGCCCTGGATCATTCGCAAGGAGGACAAGCCCCTGGCGGAGGGCGAGTACCTGCAGACCCCCGATCAGCTCGATACCTACAAGCAGTTCAGCATGTGCATCAACTGCGCGCTGTGCTACTCCGCCTGCCCGATCTACGCGCTCGAGCCGAGCTTCATCGGGCCCGCCGCGATCGCCCTCGCTCAGCGCTACAACATGGACTCCCGCGACGAGGGAGCGGCGGCGCGCCTGAAGATCCTCTCCGAGCACGACGGGATCTGGCAGTGCACCTTCGTGGGCGAGTGCACGAAGGTGTGCCCCAAGCACGTGGATCCCGCGGGCGCCATCCAGCAGTACAAGCTCACCGCGGCGACCCACTGGGTCAAGTCACTGCTGCTCCCGTGGGGCGCGCGATGAGCGCCGAGCCCCACTACACGCTCTACCATCCTCGGTGGTATCGCCATCGCGTGTCCGTCTGGTGGTGGCTCAAGAAGGGATCCTACGCGCTGTTCGTGCTGCGCGAGCTCACCAGCGTCTTCGTCGCCTTCGTCGCGGTGGTGTATCTCTGGCAGCTGCGTGCCATCGGCCAGGGCCCGGAGGCGTACGGGCAGTTCCTTGCTCGGATGAAGACGCCGCCCTTCCTCCTGCTCAACGCCATCACCTTTCTCCTCGTGCTCTTCCATGCCATCACCTGGTTGAACCTGACGCCCGCGGCCATGGTCGTGCGGCTGCGGGGCAAGCGGGTGCCCGATTGGGCCATCCTCGCCGGGAACTATGCGGCCTGGCTCGTCCTCTCGGCGGCGGTGGCCTTCGTGCTGCTGCGCGGGTAGGCGATGGCACGGATCACGCCGCTCTTGTGGCTCCTGTTCAGCGCGGGGGGCACCGTCGCCGCGTTCCTCTTCCCCATCCATCTCCTGCTGACGGGTCTGGCCTTCCCTCTGGGATGGCTCGACCCGCCTCGCTACGACTACGTCCAGCGCCTCGTGGCGCATCCGGTGACCCGGCTCTATCTCCTCGTGCTCATCTCACTGCCCCTCTTCCACTGGGCTCATCGCTTCCGGTACACGCTCTACGACGGGCTGCAGCTCAAGCATCTGACCGCGCTCATCGCCGTCCTGTGCTATGGCGCCGCCCTCGTGGGCACGGCGGCGGCGGCCTATCTGCTGTGGAGTATCGCCTAGCATCGACGACCGAGGTTCATGACGGAGGTGGACCATGGCGAAGTATCTGGTCGTCACGCATCAGACCGCGCTGAGCCCGGCCCTCCAGCAAACCGTGCGCGCGCTGGCCGCGAAGGACCCTGCCGCGGAATTTGCCGTGCTCGTGCCGGAAGCGCCCCAGGGCGCGACGACGTGGGAGGGCGAGACGGTGGACGGCGCCAAGCAGCGAGGCGAAGCGGCCAAGACGCTGTTCGAGGAGGCGGCGCAGGCGCGAGTCTTCCGGACGGCGGTGGGGCCGCCCGATCCCATGCAGGCGATCGGCGAGGAGCTGGCCGCGCAGCCCGGGTACGAGACCCTCGTCATCTGCACCTTGCCGCCGGGCATCTCCCGCTGGCTGAAGCTGGACCTGGTGCACCGGGTCGAGCGGAGGTTCGGCCGGCGCGTCATCCACGTCGTCGCGGAGGCGCCCGTGAAGGCGCACTCATGAGGCGGAGGCGAGCCGGCCGCCCATAGTCGCGGCCCGCTACGTTCTTCCCGTACGGCGGGCCTAGTCGGGGAAGCTGTGCAGGAGATACATGGCGCGGAGCGCGGTGCCCGGCGTCCCCATGTCCCCGAACCACTTCTGATAGATCTCCACGATGTCGCCCGAGCGATACAGCGTCGCGAGGGTGCGGTTGGCGATGAACCGAAATCGGGAGTCGCCGCGGCGGACCATGAAGCCGTGGGGCTCGTACGAGAACATCTCGTCCGCCAGCGCGTAACGCTCGGGCTTGGAAGCCCGGCGCCCCACGCCGATGAGGATGGTGCGGTCGGAGGCATAGGCATCCGCGGCGCCGCTCTCCAGCGCGGCGAGCCCCTCCTCGTGCGTCTTGACCGGGACGATCGTGGCCTGGGTGCGCGCGCGCTGGAGAGATGCCTCCAGGGCGGGCGCGGTGGTGGTGCTCGGAATGACGGCGACACGCTTGTCGCGGAGGTCGGGAACGGTGCGGATCCCGAGGCCGTCCACCACGAGGAGGCTTCCGCCGTCCACGAAGGTCATGTGCGTGAAGTCGACCTGCTCCTGGCGGGACAGGCTCATCGTGGTCGATCCGCACTCGATGTCGACGGTGCCCTTGGTGACGGCCTCGACCCGCGTCGCTGCCGTGACCGGCACGAAGCGCAGGGTCAGCCGCGGGAGGCCCAGGCTCTTCTCGACGGCGGTGGCGATGCGGCGGCAAAGATCCACCGAGTAGCCGTCGGGCTGGCCCTGCTCGTTCTTGAAGGAGAACGGGCGCGCGGTGTCCCGGTAGCCGATGGTCAGGGTGCCCGACTTCTTGATCCGGTCGAGGGTTCCGTCCTGCGCTTGGGCCGGCAGGGTCATCGTGAGGGTTAGCAGTAGCCCGAAGACCACCGCGGCTTTCAGCAGATCGTTGCGCATGCCTGCCTCCTTGGAATAGAGCCTGCCAACCGCGCCCGACTATACCACCCGCGCGAGACGCTGCCGGCTCCAATGCGCCCCGGGGCCAGACGGGAATTGGCTGAGCACAAATCATGGGGCATCCCCGATACTGGACCTCGCCCGTCATGGTCGAGCCCGCCCGCGAAGTCGGGAACACCGCCGCGTCCGCCTCGCGCGGCGTGCCGGAGTCCAGGTACGCGTGGACCCGCCTCGTCGCCGCGCTGCTGCTGTCGGGAATCGGGGGCGTGGGCATGTGGTCGGTGATCGTGGCCCTGCCCGCGATCGAGGCCGAGTTCGGCGTCGCGCGCTCGGCCGCGTCCCTCCCCTACACCGTCACGATGATCTGCTTTGGCCTCGGCGGCATCGTGATGGGGCGCCTCTCCGATCGCCTCGGCATCATGACTCCCGTCGCGGGCGGAGCCGTCTTCCTCGGCCTCGGCTATGCGCTGGCCAGTCAGGCGACGAGCCTCTGGCAGTTCGTCCTCGCCCAGGGTCTGCTGGTCGGCGTCGCCAGCTCGGCCACCTTCGCGCCCATCATCGCCGACACCTCGCTCTGGTTCACGCGCCATCGCGGCATGGCGGTGGCGATCATCGCGAGCGGCAGCTATCTCGCGGGCACGGTGTGGCCGCCGGTGGTGCAGCACTTCATCCAGAGCGTGGGCTGGCGGCGCGCGCACCTGGGCATCGCCGTCTTCTGCGTGGCGACGATGCTGCCGCTCGCGCTGGCCCTGCGCCGGCGCTCGCCGCTCGTCGCGACTTCCTCCGGGGCGCCGCATCTCGCGGCACGGACCTCGCAGCCCCTCGGCATGTCGCCGGGCGCGCTCCAGACGGTACTGATCATCGCGGGACTCAGCTGCTGCGTCGCGATGTCGATGCCCCAGGTCCACATCGTGGCCTACTGCGCCGATCTGGGCCACGGCGCGGCGCGGGGCGCGCAGATGCTGTCGCTCATGCTGGGCTTCGGCATCGTGAGCCGCCTGGCCTCGGGCTGGGTGTGTGACCAGATCGGCGGCCGCCGCACGCTCCTGGCGAGCTCGAGCCTGCAGGCCCTGGCCCTCGCTCTCTTCCTGCCCTTCGACAACCTTCCCGCCCTCTACACGCTGTCCGCCCTCTTCGGCCTCGTCCAGGGCGGGCTCGTGCCCTCCTATGCCGTCATCGTGCGCGAGTTCTTTCCTCCCGAGGAGGCCGGCGTGCGCGTGGCCACCGTGATCATGGCCACCGTGTTCGGCATGGCGCTGGGCGGCTGGATGTCCGGCGTGATCTACGACCTCACGGGCTCGTACCACACCGCGTTCGTCAACGGCATCCTGTGGAACCTGCTGAACGTCGGCATCGCCGTCGGCCTGCTCCGGCGCCCGGGACGGCCGCTGGAGCAGGCCTGGCGATAGCCGTCGGCGGCCCTCGGCACGGGCCGGCGGGCCGCCGGCAGGCGCTCAGCTCTTCCGGGAGGTCCTGGCGGAGAACATTGTCATCTGCGGCGTGACCACTCGACTGCCGCATCCGGGGCATGCCACATTCCCGGCGTCCCGCTCCGTCGCCGTCAGGATCACCTCGAAGCGCTTCCCGCACTTCCCGCACATGAACTCGTATCTGGGCATCAGCGGCCTCCCCTCGTGGCAACTTCGCAGATCTCCGGCGCCTCCAGCCGCGCACGCCGGGCGATCGCAGCCTCGTCGGGCAGCAGCGGAGTCGTGGGCGGCGCGAGTCGCAGCTTGAACCCCACGAGGTCGACGAGGCCGACCTTGGTCCCGCTGGGGAGCTCGAAGCGATCCCCGAAGAAGAACGAGCGCGAGTAGCGAATGATCTGCCCGGGCAGGAGCCGGTTCACCTCGCGGTGCGCCGACTCGCGGGCGGCCACGAGCTCGAGCAGGCACCCCTTGTGGGGGATGCAGGCGACTTCCTCCTTGTCGCCGATCAGAACCGCCTCGTGATAGGGGGAGAGGCGCCGGACCTCGAGGGTCTCCCCGAGCCCGGCGTCGTGATGACGAACGCGTGTGAGCGTGCAGTAGGCTCCCATGGCCATCCTCCAGCTGATGGTGTCGATCGCGCAGTCGAGATGCCGGCGAATCGCGTGAGGAGGGGCGCGGACACGCGAACCCGCCCCCCGGTGCCCGGGTGCGCCGACCGCGGTGTCGAAGCCCTGTGGGGGAACCCGGATCAGGGGCATAGCCACCCCCCTGAGATCGCTTGAAGACCGCTTGATTCGCCCGCAACGAGTCAACTCAAGCGTAACGCGCTTGACAAGTCCCCCGCGGCGAGGCGGCGCGCGGCAGGCCCCGGCCGGCCGTGGCGCTCAGCCCGCCGCGCGCAGGTTCTTGTTCAGGAAGTCGAGGGTCCGCTGCCACGCCAGCGTGGCGGCGGCCCGGTCGTACCGCGGCGTGGTGTCGTTGTTGAACCCGTGCTGGGTGCCCGCGTACTGGTGCATCGTGTAGGGAACATTGCTCGCCTTCAGCGCGGCCTCGTAGGCGGGCCAACCCGAATTCACCCGGTCGTCGTTCTCCGCGTAGTGGATGAGGAGCGGCGCCTTGATGTTCGTCACGTCGGCGGCCGCGGGCTGGGTGCCGTAGAAGGGCACCGCCGCTGCGAGGTCGGGGATCCGCGTCGCCAGCATGTTGGCGATGGCCCCGCCGTAGCAGAAGCCCACGACGCCGACCTTCCCCGTGCAGTCCGGCCGGCGCTTGAGGACGCCGGCAGCGGCCACGAAGTCCTCGCGCGCCTTCGCCTGGTCGAGCTTGGCGAAGGCCTCGCGAGCCTTGTCCTCGTCGCCCGGGTAGCCCCCCAGCGGCGTGAGGGCATCGGGCGACAGCACGAGGAAGTTGTCGAGGGCCAGGCGCCGCGCGATGTCCTCGATGTGTGGGTTGAGGCCGCGGTTCTCGTGCACCACGAGCACGCCCGGGAGCTTCGGCGCTGCCGTCTCCGGCCGGACGAGATAGGCGCGGACCCTGCCGGTGCCTTGGGGCGACTCGTAGTCGAGCCACTGGGACCGCAGCCGCTTGTCGTCGCGCGGGACCAGCTGTGCCTCCGCGAAGCGCGGGCTCAGGGCGTCGAGGAGCGTCGCCGCGGTCATCCCGCCGACCGCAAACTTCGCCGCGCCCTCGAGGAATCCGCGCCGGTCGATGTCGCCGTGCACGTACTGGTCGAAGAGGTTCAACAGCCCCTGGTCGAACTCGCCGGCCGTTCTCCGCTCCACCGGAGTCTCCCTCAGTTTGTATGCGCCGCGGGAATTTCTCGGACACCCCAGATCAGCCCCACGGCGGCGCAGAACCGGATCGTGTAGTAGATGGGATCGACCTCCCACCACCGTACGCCCGCCCGGGCAGCGCGGGGAAAGCGATGGTGGTTGTTGTGCCAGCCCTCGCCAAAGGTGAGGATCGCGATCAGCACGTTGTTGGTCGAGGTATCCCGGGTCGCGAACGGCCGGTACCCGCTGCGATGGCAGAAGAAATTCACGGCCGACACCGCGTGCAGGATCAGCACCCGGCTCAGCACGAAGCCCAGCGCGAACAGGGTGAAACCGCCGATCCACCAGATGGCCGCGCCGAGGCCGACCGTGGGCACGTACGGCCAGCGGTGCAGCCACACCAGCTCCGGGTATCGCATCAGATCGGCGGCAACCTGCCGGACGTCCACCACGCCCCCCAGCCGCTCGACGTGGCTCCCGAACCAGCACTGCCAGAACCCCTGGCCCGGCGCGTGGACGTCCTCCGCTGTGTCGGCATGGCGATGGTGGACGCGGTGTCGCGCCGCGAAGCCGATGGGTTCGCTGAACGCGGTGGACCCCAAGAGCGCCAGCGCGAACTGGAACACCCGGCTCGTGCGAAACGCGCGATGAGCGAAGTAGCGGTGGAGGCCCATGCCACCGCCCACGACGAAGGTCAGATAGAGAACTGCGCAGGCCAGCCAGTCGCCCCGGCTGCTCCCCCGCGCGATGGCCACGATCGGGATGACGTGAAGGACGACCAGGAACGCGGCCCACTGGAGCCCCACGCGGCGGCGCATGCCCGCCTCCCTAATCGAACGGGGCAGGCAACGCCAGAGAGCCCGCCGGGCGGGGATGCCTGCAAGCAGGACGGGCGCCACGGCGGCGTGAACCACCGGGAGCGGCCTGAAATGGCGCGCCGGCTGCCTCGGGGACGTAGCCTCGCTCAGGTACTTCTCTCATCAAACGCGCTCTCGAGAGGTCGGGCGCGCCCCCCGGGGGGCGGCGTCCGGAGAACGTGTTGGCAAGCGTCGAGGCGTCCGGTCAGGGCGCCGCGGACTGGAGCGTGGGCTCGAGGTCTCGGCCCTGCACCGTCCACTTGCCGCCGCAGCCGCCCGCAGCGATGTGGGTCGCGTCCTCGTAGCGAGTACCTAAGGTGATGCCGAGGATCGCCACCCAGAGGATCGCGCTGCCCGCGCAGGTGAGGGCCTTGCCGGGCACGTAGAACACGTTGGCGAATCCCGCGGCGACGTCCGCGGCTTCCGACGGCGGATGGACGGTGGCGGCCGGTGCCGAGGACTGGGCGCCGACCGGCGCGGTCACGAAACCGGCGAGCAGCGCCAGAGAGAGCAGGAGCGAGAGAAGCCGGGTTGCGCGCATGAAAGGACCTCCGGGGAAGAGGCGCTCAGCGTTGCGCCAGGTGAACTGTTATCTGGTCCGTAGCCTCCACGCCTTGCAGGGCAAGCTGGAGGGGGGTGGCAGACACCACCCCGCTCCAACCGATTGTTTTAATGGCGGGCTCGACGGGACTTGAACCCGCGACCTCTGGATTGACAGTCCAGTGTGCTAACCAGGCTGCACCACGAGCCCGTGGCGGAACGTACCGAGACTACACGAGCGGGCTGGGGCTTGCAATCACCCCCGCGCGCCGCAGCGCGGCCTAGCCGAAGCGACGCCGCCGCTGGGAGTCGAGCGTTTCCGACTCGTTCTCCGCCGGGCACCGACGCTAGCGTCCGAGCCGCACCTCGCGCCGTACGCCGCGCATGTCCATCTCGTATTCGAGACCTTCGATGGGTGGCCGGCTCAAGTACCAGTGGACGCCGTGGATGGCGGCGGGGCCCATCACGTCCAGCAGCCCGCGCTCGAGGAAGCCGCGGATCGGGTGCGGCGTGTAGATGTCCACCGCGGTCACCTCGGCCCACGTGCTGCCGAGGCCCGTGAGGCGCTCGGCCTGCGTGGCCATGACGAAGGCCGCCTTCTCGGCAAGCGCCGCGGGCGAGGTATCCCCGCGCCGGACGATGTCGGCGGCGGCGCGGCCGCGCACGTCGCCGGAGCCGGCCACCACGAAGGTCGGCGGGCCCTCGTCGCCGGTGGGCGCGGTGTAGGAGAAGGCGAAGAGGGAGGGCTCGCCGGGTGCGCCCACCACCGGCGCCACGTTGGTGCGGGCGATGGGGTTCACGCCGTCGACGAGGAGCCCCCAGCTCTCCAGGAGGGCGCGGTAAGGGCGGTTGAACTCGTCGAAGCCGTCGAAGGAAAACGGGCGCGGGATGCGCAGCTCGATGGCGCAGAGCGCGGCGCGCGGCCGGCCCGCGGCGCGGAGGTGGGCCTCGATCCGCGCGAAGCCGTCGCGCCACGGCACCGGCGCCTGCAGCGTCGCGTGCACGATCTCGTGCCCGGGCATGGCCACGACTCCAGCGGAGAAGGGGTCGATGCCCGGGAGGAAGCGGTACTGACCGGCAGGATGCGGGGCGGGCGTGGGCGTGGTCATGGCGGCCATCTTAGCCGCGTTTTCGATCGCGCGCGGCGGCCCTTGCACCGCCGGGTTCGTATATTGTATACAGTCGCGACATGAGCGCCGCCGCGACGCCCCCGCCCCTCCGTTCGCGCAACTGGTTCGCCCCGAAGAACCTCGACGGCTTCATGCACCGCTCCTACCTCAAGGCCGAGGGCTTCTCGGACGCCGTCTTCGACGGCCGGCCCGTGATCGGGATCTGCAACTCGTGGTCGGAGCTCAACAACTGCAACGCCCACCTCCGCCAGCTGGCGGAGGCGGTGAAGCGCGGGGTGTGGAGCGCGGGGGGCTTCCCGCTCGAGTTCCCGGTGATCTCGCTGGGCGAGATCCTCATGAAGCCCACCACCATGCTCTTCCGCAACCTCATGGCGATGGACGTGGAGGAGTGCATCCGCGCCTACCCCCTCGACTCGGTGGTGCTGCTGGCCGGCTGCGACAAGACCACGCCGGCCATGCTGATGGGCGCGGCCTCGGCGGACGTGCCCGCCATCATGGTGACGGGCGGCCCCATGCTCCGCGGGATGTGGAGCGGGCAGCCGATCGGCTCGGGGACCGACGCGCGCAAGATGTGGGCGCAGCGCCGCGCGGGCGAGATCACCGACGAGACCATGGCGGAGGTAGAAGCCTGCCTCTCGCGCTCCAGCGGGCACTGCATGGTGATGGGCACCGCCTCCACCATGGCCGCCATGGCGGAGACGCTCGGGCTCACCCTGCCCGGGAACGCCGCCATCCCCGCCGCCGACTCGCGCCGCCTCGCGCTCGCCGAGGACAGCGGCCGCCGCGCGGTGGAGATGGCGCTCGCCCGCGGGCCGCGGCCCTCGGAGATCCTCACCGCCGAGGCGTTCGACAACGCCATCCGCGCGGACATGGCCATCGGCGGGTCCACCAACGCCATCGTGCACCTGGTCGCCCTCGCGGGGCGGGCGGGCGTGCCGCTGCCGCTCGCGCGGTTCGACGAGCTCTCGCGGGCCACGCCGCTGCTCGTCAACGTGCGGCCGTCGGGCAAGCACCTCATGGAGGACTTCTTCTACGCGGGCGGCCTGCCCGCGGTGTTGCGCAATCTCCTCCCGCTGCTCCACGACCGGGCCCGCACCGTGAACGGCCGGAGCCTGGGCGACAATGTCCGCGCGGCCGTCTGCCACGACCCCGACGTGATCCGGTCGCTGGACATGCCGCTGGCGCCGGAAGGCGGGACCGTCATCCTGTTCGGCAACCTCTGCCCCGATGGGGCCGTGCTCAAGCAGTCGGCTGCCTCCGCGCATCTGCTCACCCACCGCGGGCGCGCCGTCGTCTTCGAGGACTCGCTGGACCTCGAGCGGCGCATCGACGACCCGTCCCTGTCGATCGACGAGTCGAGCGTGCTCGTGCTCAAGCACTCCGGGCCCAAGGGCGGGCCGGGCATGCCGGAGGCGGGGGCCGCGCCCATTCCCGCGCGGCTGCTCAAGGCGGGCGTCAAGGACATGGTGCGCATCTCGGACGCGCGGATGAGCGGCACCTCCTACGGCACCGTCATCTTGCACGTGGCGCCGGAGTCCGCGGTGGGTGGCCCGCTCGCGCTGGTCCGGGACGGCGACGAGATCGAGCTGGACGTGCCCCGCCGCCGCCTCTCGCTCCTCGTGGCCGACGAGGAGATGGCGCGGCGGCGGGCCGCGTGGCGGCCCCGGCCCGATGGCGTCACCGGCGGCTACTTGCGCCTCTACCTCGACCACGTGCTCCAGGCCGATCAGGGCGTCGACTTCGACATCCTGCGGGGCTGCCGACCCGTGCTCGACGAAGAGACGGCGCGCGGGTTCCGCCTGGCATGACGCGCCGATGACCACGCGCACGGCCCGCAAGCGCGTTACCGCCAAAGGGCGGCCCGCGCGGCAGGTACCCGCCCGCGGCCCCGCCGTGGCCGCACCTACGAGCCTCCTGCCCTCCCTCGCCCGCCATCAGACGCTCGAGGAGCTGGCCTACCGCGACATCCGCCAGGCCATCATGGCCGGGCGCCTCGCCCCCGGCGAGCGCATCGTCGCCACCACCATCGCCGCCGCCGCCGGGATCTCGCGCATCCCCGTGATGCAGGCGCTGCGCCGGCTGGAGAGCGACGGCTTCGTCCGGATCACGCCCCACAAGGACGTGGTGGTCACGAGCCTGTCCGCCGGCGAGTTTCGCGAGCGGTTCCTCATGATGGCGGCGCTCGAGTCGCTCTGCGTGCGCGAGGCCCGCGAGCGCATCACCCCCGAGCTGATCGGCCGCCTCCGCGCGCTCCAGAAGGAGATGGCGGTCAGCCGCACGGCGGGCGACGCCGCCCGCGCGGTGGCGGCGGACAGCGAGTTTCACCGCCTGCTGTGGGAGGCCTCGGGGCTCCGCCAGGTCGTCCAGACGCTGCAGAACATCTGGGATCGCGGCGAGTACTACCGCGTCATCATGCACGCCCGGCGCGGGGGCTTTGCCCGCGAATCCCTCGCCGAGCACGAGCTGATCCTGCGCGCGCTGGAAGAGCGCAACTTCGAGCAGGCCGCGCGCGCCATCGAGCATCACCGCATGCACGCCATGGGGCGGCTGGCTCACACCACGTAGAACTCCAAAGGAGGGGCATTCATGACGGTCACACGCAGGCAATGGCTCAAGGGCGCCGCCGCGGTCGGCGTCGGCGTGGGCTTCATCGGTCCGTGGCGCCGGGCGCGCGCCCAGAGCCGGAAGCCCGTCCTCATCGGCCTCACCTGTGACGCCACCGGCACCTTCGCGGACAGCGGCCAGGCCGACCGACGCGGGATGATTCTCGCCATCGAGGAGCAGAACGCCAAGGGCGGCGTGCTGGGGCGTCCCGTCGAGTACCGATGGGAGGACACGGAGACGGACGCCTCGGTGGCGGTACGCAAGGCCCAGCGGCTCATCGAGCGCGACAAGATCGACTTCATGATCGGGGCGCTCTCGAGCGGGGTGGCCGCCCCCCTGTCCGAGCTGGCGCAGCGCTACGGCATCATCTACTTCAACAGCAACTCCAGCGCGGACACCGTGAGCGGCGAGAAGTGCCAGCGCGTGAACTTCGTGTGGGACGCCAACAATTGGATGTTCGCGAACGCGCTCGGGCCGCTGGTCGTCAAGAACCTGGGGACGCGGTGGTTCCTCCTCACCCACGACTACGTGTGGGGCAAGAACGCCACCGCCGCCTCGCGCGAGAGCATGAAGAAGGTGGGCGCAGACGAGGCGGGCGAGCTCCTCATCCCCCAGGGCACTCGCGACTTCTCCGCCCAGCTCGTGCGCATCCGCAACGCCAAGCCCCAGGTGGTGATGGCCAACGTCGCCGGCATCGAGCAGACCGCGCTGCGCGAGCAGGCCTACGAGTTCGGCGCCGACAAGGACGCCCACTGGGTGTTCCCGCAGCAGGACTTCCCCGACCTCGTGGCGCTGGGGCCCAAGAAGGCCTTCGGCTACTTCTGCACGACGTGGCACTACAACGTGGAGGGCCCCGGCTCGAAGGAGTTTGTGGACCGCTTCCGCAAGCGCTGGGCGAACGCCCCCATCCCCGTGCCCGACAACGTCTCGTCCAACGGCTACATCGCCATGCGCGAGATGCTGCGCGCCATCG